>Ga0081455_10005467_pt1 | contig 13924 bp, 9 predicted proteins | sample TabmetS3T2R1_FD_70207 | JGI IMG/M metagenome (GOLD analysis project Ga0081455, IMG submission 70207) | Tabebuia heterophylla rhizosphere microbial communities from the University of Puerto Rico - S3T2R1 | ecosystem: Host-associated > Plants > Roots > Rhizosphere ... | reverse complement strand
CTGGGAGTACATCGCCAAAGGCCTGCCGTAGCCCTCGTCACCTCACCCGAATGTCCGCGAGCACCATGTGCCCGGCGCGAATGTGAACCAGTCGCGTGCCGAGCACATGCCCGCGCCACGAGGCCACGACGGTTGTTTCGCCCGCAGCAATGTTCACGAACGCACGGTAGCCGTTCGGTGTCTCCGTCGGCAGCGCAGTCGGGCCAATCCCCAAATAGGGCGCAACGTCCCAATCGCGATCGATTTCGATTTCCGTCTCGCCGAGAGGCACATCGTCGCAATCGTATACGCCGACTATCAAGTGCCCGCGCTCCGGGTTCACCATGACCTGGAACACACTGAAGATGGCGGTTTGACTCTGTTTGTTGATCGGGCCCACGTAGTACGTAGTCCGCGTCTCGCCCGTCGGCGGCTGCGGATAGTATTCGCTCGGAGGCGTATCGTTGCGTTCGAGCTGGTAGAAACCGTCGAATGCACCGGGCACGGTCAGATGCGCGATGCCGTGGTCGTCCGTAGTGCTCGACGCGGTCACTGGCATGCTGCACGTTGGGTCGAACAAAGCACACGCCCGCAAGGTCGCGCCCGACAGGCCCGTGTAGTCGGCGAGCTCGACACGATGGCCGCCCTCCAGAACCCGAAACATGTAGGGATGCGACCTGTCGAATAGCACGAGTTCCGCGTCGACCGAGTCCGGTGGCGTCGATTGCGATGGGGGCCGATCGGAGCACGTCAGCGAGGCCGGCAAACCCGCGTCGGGGGTGTCCTCCACGTTCTCGCGACGCGGTACGAAGCTCGCTCCGGGCGACTCCAGGAGTTGACCGCATCCGAGACAGGCGACGCAGAGGAACAGCGAAAGATTGGTTCGCACGCCGCCTCCTGGCCCGCAACGTAGCAATCATCGGATAGCTGGCGCCAGTCCAGACCAGATTGTAGAGCCGCCAGAACTTGGAAACTCTACGCCTCGCTGCTGCCTAACCATACCTTCGACCGCTACCGCAGGCTTTCGCCGCGTGTCAGCATGCTCGGATGACACAAACGCTGTTCGACGACCGCGACGTCGACTTCCTGTTGTACGACGCGTTCGACGCCGAGACGCTGTGCCAGCTGCCGTTCTTTCGCGACCACTCGCGGCAGACGTTCGACTTGTACCTCGGCGCGGCGCGCAAGCTCGCGCGTGAGGTAGTGTTTCCGACCTACAAGCCGATGGATGAGTTCGGTGCTCGCTTCGAGGACGGGCGAGTGCACGTCCATCCGGCCGTCGGCGAGCTGCTGCCGCGGTTTGCCGAGCTCGGGTTGTTGAACGCTTCGCGGCCAGCCGAAGTCGACGGCCAACAGCTGCCCTCGTGCGTAGCGGCGTTTGCTGCGGCCTATGTGATGGCTGCGAACTTGAGCGCCTTCGGGTACGTGATGCTGACGAGCGGTGCGGCGCATTTGATCGAGGCGTTCGGCAGCTCGGAGCTGCAGGAGCGCTACATGCGGCCGATGTACGCCGGCCGCTTCACCGGCACGATGGCGCTCACCGAGCCACAAGCGGGCTCCAGCTTGGCAGACGTGCAGACGCGCGCGCAGCCGACGGCTGCGGGACACTACTTGATCTCCGGCAACAAGGTGTTCATCTCCGGCGGTGATCACAGCGCGTCGGAGAACATCGTACACCTCGCGCTCGCGCGCATCGCAGGTGCGCCCCCGGGCATTCGGGGCGTGTCGCTGTTCGTCGTGCCGGCGAAACGCTACGAGCAAGGGCAGCCCGTGCCGAACGACTGCCGCGCGGCTGGCGCGTTTCACAAGCTGGGGTGGCGCGGCATTCCGAGCATCGCGCTGAACTTCGGCGAGGACGGCGATTGCCACGGCTATCTCGTCGGCGAACCGAACCGCGGCATCGAGTACATGTTCCAGATGATGAACGAGGCGCGGATCAACATCGGGATTCACGCGGTCGCGACGGCCTCGGTCGCGTATCGAACTGCGCTCGACTACGCGGCGACGCGCACGCAGGGCCGGGCACGCGGCGCCGCGGAACCGGTTCCGATCGTCGAGCACGCCGATGTGCGCCGGATGCTGCTGCGGCAGAAGGCCATCGTCGAGGGGGGCCTCGCGCTCGCGATCGCCACGGCGCGCTACCAGGACCTAGCGCAACACGCGCAGACTGCAGCCGAGCGCGGCAGGGCTCAGGTGTTGCTCGATCTGCTGACGCCGATCACGAAGACGTTTCCGGCCGAGTTCGGGTTCGAAGCAAATGCACTCGCCGTGCAGATTCACGGCGGGTACGGGTATACCAGCGAGTATTTGCCCGAGGCTTGGTTGCGCGATCAAAAGCTCAACAGCATTCACGAGGGGACGACCGGGATTCAGAGTCTCGACTTGCTCGGGCGCAAGGTCATCAAGACCGAAGCGCGATCGGTCGCGCTGCTACGTGACGAGGTCGAGCTGACCGTGGTGCGCGCGCGTGCCGCGGGCGTGGACGCAGAGTCGTGCGAGGCCGTTTCGCGCGCGCTGCGCGAGGTGCTGAGTTTGAGCGAGGAGCTCGCGTCCCGCGCGCACTCCGACGCGGAAGCTGCAGTGAGGCACAGCGTGGACTACTTGCACGCGCTCGCGATCGCCGTGGTCGGTTGGATGTGGTTGCTCGCAGCGGCTGTCGCGGAGGAACGGCTGCGCAGGCCGGGTGCGGACAGCGCGCACTGCGAGGGAAAGCGCTGTGCCGCGCAGTACTGGTTCAAGACCGAGTTGCCGCGCGTGAGTGCGCTCGCGCAACTGTGCCGCGAAAACGAGGACAGTTACGCGCGGATGCGCCCCGAGTGGTTCTAGCACACCGGCGAGCGGTCGCAGCGTGACGCGTGCAGCGTGGTGAACGAACCGTGATGCTCGTCACAGACGAAAGCCATTTCGTCGAGTACTCGAGCTGAAACACCATGCTTCGCCTCCGTCGCAGCTGGCCGTGGATTACCGGCGTTGTCGTGAGTGCAGCCTGCGGCGCGCCGGACCCAAACGTTACGACGCAGCACAACGACAACTTCCGGACAGGCGCGTACCTTGCGGAAACGACGCTGACGCCGGCACGCGTGGCCCGCCAGGGAATGCACATCCGGTACTGGATCGGACCCAAAGACGGATTCTTGCCATCAGCGCCACCCGGCCGGCAAGCGACTGGTTGGTGGCGCACCGCCCACAGCCGCGCCCCAGCAGCAGGGGGAGACGGCGCCAGTGCCGTTTCGAGCACAGTGTTGGCTGTACCACTGAGCACGGCTGGCACGGGTTGCGTTTCGAATGCCGAACACCACGCGATCAGACTAGGTCGGCGGTGTACTCGATATACAACACCACATCGTTGAGCGCGGCCAGCTCTTCGATCACGCCAGTCTTGTCGATCTCGAGTACGAACGCCTGGTCCAGCGTCTCGTCCACGAGATCGTTCAAGGGCAAAGCGGCAGCGGTACCTAGCAGTGGACCAGCATTCGAGAGCGCAAGGCCGTCGTCTACGCTGAACACAACGTGATCGCCGCTAACTTCCGCGTCGAGGGTCGCCGCGTACTGCTGCGTTGTCTTGCCGACGAAGAGCAGCGCGACGTTGCTGATCGTGCGCTTGGTCTCTTGCGCTGCCAATGCCAACCTGCTGACGTCGAAACGGATCCGCGCGGGTGTGCCCGGCGTATGCAGCGAAGCCAAGCCTGCCGGATCCCACGTACTCGCCGCGAGCGCAATCGAGTGCGCCACGGGCGCCGGCGGCAAGGCTGCGAGCTTGGTCGCGAGCGCTTGCGAGTACATTGCGTTCATGTCGCAGGTGATCAGCACATCGCTCAGCGAACGCAGCCCGCGTGGATTGGCGCGCGCAGGTAGTTCCAACTCCCAATGGGTCTCGTAGCCGCTGCCTTCGAACTGCAACAGCGTCTCACCGGGCAAACCGTAAACCCACATGTCCTGCTGCAGCCGGAATTCGGACAGCGGCAGTGCGTCGGTGAAGCGGACTAGCAGCTTGGGCGAGCCACCGGTCTCGTCCGAGACCAGCGACGCGCCGAGGTTGCGCAAGATGCCGCGGGGCGCGGGGCCGTCCGCATCGTGCGCCGCCACTGTGATCGCGCGAAGCCGATACGCGTAGGTCCCCGGATAGGCTGTTTGCAACGCGGCTTCCTCGGTGCGGAAGGTGCAGCGACCAGTTCGCTTCAGCTGGCCGAACGCGAGCGGTACATCGCGCGCGAGCGACAACGTATGTTTGATCGGGGTCGTCAGCCGAACACCCTGCAAGCGATAGGCTTCGAGCTCACTCAGATCCAGCAGCAAACGATCGGCGCCGGTTAGGCCGCGCATCGCAGTTGGCACGTAGTCGAGACGGATGATTTGAATCACCCGATTTTGCTCGAACGCCAGCGCGCGTTCGGCGAGCCACGCGGCGCGAGCGCCCAACTCGATGTAGCGCTTCATCGTTCGCTGCGCGAACCCCGCCAATTTGTTCCATACATCCACGTTCAGGAAACGGTCGCGCTGATAGCGTTCCAGCGCGAGCGCGAAATCGAGCTCGGCTTGCGCGATTTGCTTTTCGAAACCGGCTAGCGTGACGTCGCGCTGTTTGAGCACCACCTGCGCCTCGGCCGCAGCCAGCGCTGTCGTCTCGAGCGCCTTGAGTTCGGCATCGCGCCGCGCCATCGCGCCAGCCATGCCCTCCAGCGTGGTGTAGCCGTAGTACGCGAAAGCGGCGAATCCAATGGTCAGGGCTGCACCGCTGCCGAGCGCTGCCGCTGCGGCGTCTTTCGATGCCGAAGCGCCGCTGAAACTCTTGCCCAATAGCGCCGCAAGCTGTTCGTTGTTCGCACCGGCGCTGGCCGGCGACTGATCGTTGCCAGCTTTTTCGGCCAGCGGCACCAACCCGGTCAACGAGTCTTTGATGCCGCCGAAGAAGTCCTTGGCCTGACCGAAGAAGGAGCCCGCGGCCGCAATCTCGGCTTGTTTGGCTGCGATTTGCGCTTTGACCGCTGCCACCTGTTCTTGCGCCTTGGCCACGCCGACTTTCGCGATTTCGGCGTGTTCCGACGCGATCCCGAGGCTGGCCTGAGACTTCTTCACCATCATCGCCGCTTGCCAACCTTCGATGCTGGCCTGCTCGAAACGCGTTTGGTATTCGAGAAAGTCGCTCTGCGCAGATTTGCCCGAGGCCGCGAACACGTCCGCAGCTTGCTTCAGCGGCTTGTAGCGCAGCACCGGCACCATATCATCGCGATAGCCGTAGACATTCAGACCTTGCTCGATCTGCCACAGCTTCGCGCGTGCTCGCGCAAGCTGAGAGCTGCGCGCGGGATTCGTCTGCATGCCGATCTGCAGCGGAAGCAGCCCGGGTACGAGATGCAGCCCAGGTACGGGGAAGTTCGGCGCGATGCCAGCATCTTCACCGTGCATGAAGATCACGCCTTTGTAGAGTTCGCGTGCGCGACGGATCGCGGAGGAATCGTCGGTGCGGTACAGCTGCTCGGCCCAAGCCAGCATCGATTCGCCTTGGGCCAACTTGAAGAAACGCTGCTCGAACGGCGCGATCAGCGGACGAGCCGTAGCCGGGACGAAACTGAGATTGGCTCCCGCAGTCAACGCCTCCGCGTGCGGCTCTTGATTGGTATACCAAGCGGTCTCCGCGTCGAACGCCAGGCTGGTCGTGTACGGCAACGCATCGCCGCGGTACAGCGGCGGTCGACTGGTGCCGGTATCCGCAGCGTAGCCCGCGGCATCCGTGGTCCGCGCGATGCCAACGTCGTAACCCGTGATATGGCCCAGCAGCTTCAGCGCGGCCACATGATCGCCTTGAACGCTAAGCAGCGTGGAACGCAAATACGGGATCAGCACATGCTCGAAGTAGCTCAGCTCTTGCAGGTAGAGCGTGCGGGCGCGTGAGAGCCACGATTCCATCCAGTCGGCGAATCCGGGCCCCGGCCCATTCTCGTACGCGGCCACATAGGGCGCCGTGCGCGCATCGAAGAACTGCTCGAACTCCGCGAGCTGGCCCGAGGTCGAGACCGGCCGGGCGGCGCGCGCTTTGGGGCTGACGCGTCGGTCCGCAAAGGAGTTGGCAACACCCGTCGGACTGAACCACAAAAAGCTGTCTCGCTCCCATTTCGAAGCTGCTGCCTTGCGTGCGTCGTAGATCTGGTTGCTGGCTGCATCGAGCAGACCCGCTGCGTCTGGATAGGCTTGTTTGTCAGCTGCCTTGAGCGCTGCTCGGATCGCGTCCGTGATGCCGAATATGCGAGCTATCCACTTGGCGGAAGCCTGCCAGTCGGCTTGGCTCGCAATGTAGTCGTTGTTTGGATTGAGCAGCACGTGCAGCGCGGTCGACTGTGCCGTAATCACATCGCGATACGACTGATCGAACACAGGCAGCGTACGCCGGATGTCATATACGTTCTCGGGGTAGAACTTACGCTGGCGATCGAGCCATTCGCCAAACTGCAGAAAAAACGGGGCCCGACCGTTGTACGGCGCGAAGATCAACGGTCGCTCCGGCTCGATACCGCGCAGGCCGGTCGCAAACGGCTCTTCGGGTGATTGGTAGGTGTCGGCGAGCAACCCCAGCAGAGCCTCGACGTTTAGCGCGATCGGGCTCACGAACTCGTCAGCCGGCCGATCGAACCGGACCCGAAACCGGTTGCGCAGCTCGGCTGAAGATTCACCGCTCGCCGCAATCAAGGTCTGCACGTACTCGGGTTCCGACGCAGTTCCCTGCGCCGGCAACGTTGCTGCGCTGAACCCGAAGCCTTCGCGATCGGCGCGTGCGAGCAGCACACTCCGCAGCAACGCGATCAGCAGTTTGTGGACTGGCCGCGGCGTATCGTCAGGCGTCGTGAATTCTTGGTGAAAGCGTGTGTCGAGCTGCTGCTCGAGTGCGGCATCGCTCGCTCCCGGCCCGTGCATGCGTTGCGCCGCAGTGACCCACACGCCACGCAGGTAATCGCGATACAGCGCACTATCGCTCCTCGAGAACACGATCACCTTGCCGCCCAACCACTGCTCGGCGGTCCCCCCGAAGCGCTGGAACTGCTCTAAGCTGCGAAAGTTGTTCACGGCCTTGTCTACGTTGCCCTTGGCGAGCGCGTCCAGGTTGAGCGGGTGCTCCATGTCGAGGAGCGCCGAGGGCCGGGAGCCGCCGTCAGCTTCGGGCTCGAGTGCGCGACTCACAGCGCTCAACGCGCCACTGCGCTGCGCTGCACTCCAGTCGTACACCGGACCGTCAGCGAATGGCTGCGCGAGCTGTTGTGCGAGGTCGTTCATACGCTGCAGACGATTCGACGCCAGATACTTGGACAACGCCCGCCAGGCAGATTCGCTAAGCTGCTCGTCGCTGGCTACCTGCAGAACGATCTCGTCATCGACAGCGGTCACCTCCACAGGCTCGATGGCGGAGAGTTGCTTGCGACCGCTGTCGAGCCCCACCAGGTAACTCTTGGCATCCGGCCTGCACACTACGGCACAAACATCGAGCTCCGCCTGCTGCGACGCTGCCAGCGCGAGCTCGAATGCACCATCCGCACCAGACACGGCTTCGCCGAGAATCGTCGACCGCTCCAACGAGCGCTCGAAGCCTCGCCGCGCGTTACCCGGCGCTGGCGCAATCCAACGCACGACCACGCCTGCCAAGGGCAGCTGAGTCCCGGCATCGATCACGCGACCGTGCAGCGGCGGCACATCCAGCGCTGGGAATATACGCCTCTCAGCGGGCGGAATCGAAGTAGGCACGCGATCTGAAACGATGCGTAGGTCGAAGCTCATGGTGAATCTCCAGTGCGAACGCGCCGCGGACGTGAGCCAAGTGCGGGCCGCGCATGCCGTGATTGCCGATTTCCTACCGGTCTAGCAGCCGCGCACCGAAGACCCTGTGAGCTGCGTCACGCTCAGGCGTCTTGGTGGAGTCGAGCGTGCGAGCTGGTTTACGGGGGGCACCGTAGCTTGGAAGCGACCGCCAGCTCCGACTACCTCGTGTCGGACCCCAAACCATCCGCAGGAACTGCCGACGATTCCGAGCGCGGCTCTGCGGCGTCATGCGTTTGCGGATCAACCAAATCGAGCTCGTGCATGGCGCGCCGCATCGGGACCGAGCGCTGCTGCCACTCCGCCGATGTGTCGCGTCGGCCCGCGCACGTGTGGTTTCGTCAGATCGTGGCGCGGACTCGAATAGTGAGGGCAATACTCATTTGAACGGTCAGCACTCTAGTACCGCTGCCCGGAAGTTCGTTCCGGGTTTGTTGAGTTGACGGAAATATTGCTGAGCGGTGGCGTGTTGGGTGCACGTGAGCAACCGAGCGGCTGGCGAGATCCATGTCTCTGCGAAGGAGCATCGGCGACTGAACGAGCTCGCGCGCAGTCGCAGTTCCGAGCACGGACTGGTGCTGCGCGCACAAATCATTTTGATGCTCGCCGCTGGAGTCGGAACGGCTGGCACGGCACGGCGCCTCGAGATCTCGGATCGAGTGGTCCGCAAGTGGAGCGCACGCTGGAGACAGTCGCCACATTTGGAATCGCTGCGCGAGCGCGACCGAACAGGTCGGCCATCGCGCATCTCGATCGCGACGCGATGCCAGGTCGTCAAGATCGCCTGCAACCGTCCGCAAATCAGTCGCGCAGGCCGGCGCGTTCGGCTGCCGGTCTGGACGCAGCAAGCTATCGCCGACGAGTTGTACCTCAAGCATGGCGAGCACATCAGTCGCAGCAGTGTTCAGCGGATCCTGTCGGCGAGTGGTCTGCGGCCTCATCGCGTCAGGCAGTGGCTGCATAGTCCCGACCCTAATTTCGCCGCGAAGGTCGAACGTATCTGCAGACTGTATCTCGAACCGCCGCCCAAAGCCGTTGTCGTAAGCATTGATGAGAAGCCCATGCAGGCGTTGCGACGTCAGCACCCGACTCGTCTTGGGCGTGACGGTGTCCTGCGTGGCGAGTTCGAGTACCGCCGTTGCGGCGCCTGCTGTTTGCTCGGCGCTTTTGATATCCGCACGGGGCAAGTGTTGGGTCGCGTCGTGCGTCGTCGCACCGCGGCCGCGCTGGTCGACTTTCTCGAATCTGTGGCGAGGCGTTATCCGAGCCGCCGCATCTACGTGGTCTGGGACAATCTCAACATTCATCTCGATGGCCAGGGCCAGCGCTGGAGCGCTTTCAATCGTCGGCACGGCGGTCGGTTCCGGTTCGTGTACACGCCGCTGCACGCGTCTTGGGTGAATCAAATCGAAATCTGGTTCTCCATCCTGCAAAGACGCGTGCTGCGCCACGGCAGCTTCGACAATCTCCGAATGCTTCGCGACCACGTTCTGGGGTTCATCGACGATTGGAACCGCTACGACGCGCACCCATTCCGCTGGACGTTCACGGGCCGCTTCGTTCAAACTCCACGCCGTGTCGCTGCCTGACTCGGCGCGCTCATGCCCAAACTCATTGCCGACAACCTCGACCTCGAGTCCGTCGAGGCGTTCCTTGATCGACACCGCGAGCTGCGCCATCTGCGAGCGCGCAAACGCGGCGACATGATCACGCTCGAATCCGGGCCCAAGGCGGACCCTATCAAGCACATGCGATTCCGTAAGGTCACGCGGCAATGGTGGACTGTTGAGATGGCCGTGCACACCGATCGCTGGGAGCGAACGCCATTCCGCGAACCCCTCCTGCCATTGATGGAATACGTCCACTCATCCTTCCCATGGCTTCTCGTTTCACGCGAATGACCGGAACGAACTTCCGATCTGCTGTACTAGCGCGACTGTCAACGGCCAGTTTCGTACGTATCACGGCAGAACGCAATACCAGTGCGAGCGCTAGAACTGGCACAGCTCCGACGACAATCCACGCCAGGCTCGGTATCGGACACGCATCACACACTCGCAATGTCCAGGGTCGCGCGAGTTCAGTGAGGTACTGGACATGTATGTAAGCTGATAGCGCTAAGCTCAGGCCGGGTCCGAGTCCGTGGGCATATTCGTTATGAGCTGTATGGCCCAACATGCCATTGCGCCATACTGCCCAAACAACAACTGTTAGCGATTGTGCAAACAACAGTGTTAGCACTGGACGGTTGCGCTGGTTTATGGCTACTCCTACGCAGCTGATCATTAGCAACGCTAAGGTGTTCTCCTTGGCTGCTAATCCAAGTGCCAGGAATCCACAGCTCAGTATCAGCCATCTTAGGTTGCGTGTGAGGATGTAATAGTGTGCGAGTTGTAGAGTTGCGAGAGCACAGCCTAGTGCAAGAACATCGGTCCTATCGCCGATCCAAGCAACGGGTGTTATTGCCAGGGGATGTCCCGCGAACAGAACGCCCGTAATGCATGCGCTAGCGTGCTTAGAACCTGAACACCGAGCTCCTCGGTACAACAGCACCGCGTTGAAAAGGTGAAGCACAAGGTTCGAGACACGATATCCCTTTGGCGAGTCGCCAAATAGCCAATAGGACATTGTATCGACAACGAACATCAATGGGCGATAGTGCTGATCTGCGGTTCCATGCCGCAGTGCTGCGAGTAGTTGCGGCCAGTCGGCGAAAACGGACCCATGCTCCGAGATCTCCACAACGTCGGTCCAGAGAAATGGATTGCCACTTGCCGCGGTCCAGAGCGGCAGGCTACCCACTGCACCCGCAAGCAAAGCGAGAAGCGGAAGCGAGCCTGACAGTCTGTTGGTTGTTGCGGGCACTACGGGAAGTATCTCAGGAGGAAGCGCTCGGAACGCACACGGTTCGGCACCTTGACCATCGCGAATGTTTAGAGGCTAAAGCATGAAGTCGGCAACTGAACCGCGCGAATTTCCTCAAGGCCGATGCTGAGAGAATGACGCCGTAGGACAACAGATGGAGCGCACCCCGATGAGGAGCGAACCCGATGAGAAGCGCACGATTGCGGGCCCGGTTGCTCAAAGCGTTTCCGGCCGCCAATCATTGCGGGGCACCCGCCGACCAGTCGCGACGGAGCGCATTGACGCATTCTGAGGAGCCACGCTCAAAGTTCTATGCGGTCCCCAATATGAAAATCGCCGCCGCACACGACCTGTGTAACTTCGGCTTTTTCGCAGCTAACGCGTTGGGGCCAAAAAAGTGGCCCATTGCAAGCTGGACCCTGGCCACCATCCCCCCCCTGTTCGGCGCCCAGAAATTCCCCGTCTGGGTCAAAATACAGGCGCTCGATTTTTTGGCCGCTGCCAAAATACAACAACGTCTTTTCGTTGCCGCATTTGCCTTCCACGACGAATGGAAACTTCGCCGTTGGGCTAGGCGAGCATCTTGTCGTCCATTGTGCGCGCGTCTGATCGAATGTGGGGATCTTCGACATTGGCCCGTCTTTACACTGCTCATGCGTAAAGTAGCTCGTACACTGATCGAGGCACGCGTCGCCGCCTACATCCGAGGCAACGCAGCTTGTAGCCGCTGCAACGAGCAGCACGTGGGCCATTCTGTGCCAGAGCGTGGTCATCATTGTCATCCGATGCAATGATTATACCTTTTTTTGGTATGACGACTGGCTCATCAGATCTTCCCGTCTTTGGGCTAGCTTGATTGGTCACCACGGTGCGTAACGCATCATCTCTCCAGCAGCGAGAAGCTTTGGAACGCCAGATCAAGTAGTCGAACCATCCGATGCCAGTTTACTATTACGAAGCAACGAAGCCTGTTTGGGCTATCGAGCACGGGCATACGCGTCGGGGTGTCTGGGCACAGCCGGCAGTAGAGCAGTCGCTGCGCGGCGATGCGCCGCTGCTTCGCGAACGCTTCAACGCTTTGGCTGCTCGCGCGACGGGCGTCCGCTTCCTTCTGTGCTTGGCCACGAGTCCACGCTGTCGGCGTCGCCACCGTGCCTCCAGACGAACACGATCACCGCCCGCGCTCAGCTCCTCCAGACGGACCGCCCGGACGGTTGCGTTTCTCTCATTCGTTGATTGTCTGGCCGTGATCTGGGTGACAACCAGCGCGCATGCGCTCACCTCCGCGTGCCTCCCGGCACTGAGAATATGCCAATCTCAAGTCGTACGCGAAGTCACGTTTTGGCTGAAAGCTCACACTTGCCATCGCAGATGACCGCCTCAGCGATGTCCCACGCCACGCCGTGCGTCTTCGTGCGGCAAGCGATCGAACTTATCTCTGGACATCATCCCAGTAGGGCAGGTGCCGTGCGCCTATTCTGCTCAACTGAAGGCCATTGACCCGCGCCTGGTAGATTTCAGTTGCGTGATCCACATAGTAGACGTTACGGTCTTCGCCTCGCATTCGATCAAACTGTGCTCGATTCTTTAGTAGATATATATATCGGCGGTCAGCCCCAGGCTTCCCGCCACCCGCTACTTCGATCGCAGGTAAGCGATAACCAGCAACGATTACAGCTGCCGGTGGTAAGCGCTCTACGACGCGCATGATTTTGGCAACCGCCTCGCAGATCGCGACGCGCTCGTTGTGGTCTGCCAGGATAGGGCCGAGTGCAGTCAGTCTCCGATCCTGATAATCCAGGAACGGAGAGGCTATCAACAGCGCTGCAAACACCCAACAAGATCTTCGCCGACACCACATGGATGCTAGCCAGATCGCAAAAGGTACTATTGGAATCAGGTATCCGGCTTCGTGCGGCAGCTTCAGGTACGCGACTACGTAGAGCGCAATCACAGAAAGGCACGCTGCGGAAATGGCGCGACGCATGGAGACCTGGACGGCACCCCTGAATTGTCTCGGGGCGGCCAGAGCAGTTACAAGTGCCCATGCTAGCGCGATGCAGCCGAATGTTCCCCACACGCCCAAAGTTCCGCGGCGGAGGATCGCTTCTGGCGAGCCAGCTCCAGCCGCATCTGCGTAGGTAAGGAACTTTTGACCATATCGCAGGTAGGCAGGAGTGTACGCAAGCCCACCAACGGCGAGCGCAGCAAGCATGAGTTGTGCCGCGCCCCTCACCGCGTGGCGCGGACTGGGAGATTTGGCCGCAACTAACAGTGCTAAAGGGAATAACATTGCACCTGAGGTTATTCGGGTTCCAATTGCTAAGCCGACGCAGATTCCTGCGACTAAAGCTCTTTGGCGCAGCGCATAGAATGAGCCTGCTAGGACGAATGCAAGGGCCCATATGTAGTCCATCGCACATGTACTATTTATATAGACGGCCGGCACCGCGCCGAAGCCGGTTGCAAGTAGTGATGCATCTCGTACGTTGGAAGCGCGTAAACATAACGTGAAGAACACAGCACACAGACAGCTCATGAAAACGCTTCCGCCATTCACCATTCGTACGCCGCCCTGTACCAGCCAAGAAGTGAAATATTCTTGGACGGGGTAGCCGGGCAGACGAGACGCTCGATACAGGCCGGTATCGCGGATCGCTCGGGCCGTGATGACCACGCGCTGGGCATCCGGGTCCAGTCCAAAGCCAGCATCGATAAAAGGCGCCCGGGACAGAGCAGTGAAAAGAAGAAGCGCCACGAGAGGAAAGGACCTGGAGTGCTTGCCTTGTCGGCTGCGAACCGCGTTCCACCAGGCCGCACGACGGCGTGTCCCGATATCCATGTTTGCAGTTATTGAGCTCGTAGACGACATCTGCGTGCCTTGAGGTGCTTAATAACGTGCTTCGCGACAGAGCGTCGCTGGCTACGCGATTGGTGATTTCCTCCCAGCTATCAGATGGCTCGATGTCGAATCAAGGGGAGAGTCCGAGAGTGTCTCTCGAGGCTCTGGAGATACGCGTGGCGTATTGGCAACACGAACCGCAGACGGTGGCAGAGGCACGCGAGGCACCTGAATGACCTCTCAGCCCAGCTGCGCGTCGTCCGATCGTGATCTTCCTGCCTCCCTCAGAGAAGAAAGCGCTGCGGTGGAAAGCGTCGCAGTAGCAGCCTGAACCGCCCCGAATTTCCCGGAGGCTCCCGATGTTGAGAGGATGCAGCCATGGGAAAACGGAGCAAGTTTTCGGATGAGGTTAGAGAGCGGTCGGTGCGTATGGTG
>Ga0081455_10005466_pt1 | contig 13925 bp, 10 predicted proteins | sample TabmetS3T2R1_FD_70207 | JGI IMG/M metagenome (GOLD analysis project Ga0081455, IMG submission 70207) | Tabebuia heterophylla rhizosphere microbial communities from the University of Puerto Rico - S3T2R1 | ecosystem: Host-associated > Plants > Roots > Rhizosphere ... | reverse complement strand
GTCGAAGCGGGCGCGGTGTTGCCCGACGAAGACGCAGACACGTTGCCGGTTCCGGTTTACAAGGGCGACCAGCTCGTGGTGTTGATCATGTATTACGCGGCTCGTGGCCGACCTGGACAGAGGCGCCATTTTATGTGCAGGCTGCGCCGGCTTTTTTCAACTGGGTTCGTGCTGCGCTGTAGCTGATCGAAGCGTTCTAGCCGGGAAAATCCGTGGAGCATCGAGCTATCCTAAAATTGGGTGTGAAGGGCTTTGACTTGCGCTCGTTCTATGTCGGGTGGAGGGTAAGACGCATGAATACCCATCCGCGCCCGCGAAGGATCGCTCGAGCCGTCGTCGCATTTGCCGCAACGTGGCTGCCGCTGTCAGCTGCGGGCGCGGAACCACCGCAACGCGCGCGTAAAGCGCCGGATCCGCAGCAGGAGGAGCACATCCGCGAAGAGCGTTTCGAGGAGCAGCTGCGTCGCGCACGCGAAGCCGATCGCGTGCGCGAAGCCGAGCGCGCACGCCGGACGCGCGAATCGCAAGAACGAGCCGAACGAACGGTCGAACGCACCCGCGATTCACGCGAGGCCGCGCGCATCCGCGACCAGCGCGAAGCCGAAAGTCTGCAAGCAGCGCGCGAAGCCGATCGCGAGCGCACCAGAGAACGCAACCGCCTGCGGCGCGATCGCAACCTTCCACCCGAACGCTGAACTCGGGCACAGCGCGAGATGCGGGCACGCTCTGCGAAGTGGGCGGGACTCTGGGTCGGCGTACTGCTCGCCGCTTGTGGCGGCGACGCGCCGAAACATGCTGCGCACCCGCTGCGACAGAATCCGATCATCCTGGATATGCCGGGCATGGACGCGGGACCCGAAGCGATCATGGACGCGAGGTCCGGCATCGCGATCGATCGCATGCCTGACGCCAATGGCGGCGGCACCCTTGCACGCAGCGACTCTGACGCGGAGCCAGCGCCGGTGCAGCCCGCGCCAGCCGGCCTCGCCGTTCCAGACATGCTCACGGGGCCCGCCGCTGGCAACGGCGCGGCTGCCGCACCACCGCCACCCCCGCCGCTGACCTTGGATGCGGGCTTGCCGTTTGCGCGCGAGGTCGACGATGCAGGTGATGATGACGACGCGGGACTGCGCCCGCCGCGTCTGAGCGATTGCAGCAACAAGCTTGGTGCGCCCGGCAACACCACGCGCATGGCGAATGGGCGCTCGTTCATCGTCCACATCCCGCCCAACGCCGCTGCCAATCATCCGCTACCGGTGATGTTCGCGTTTCACGGGGCGGGCGGTAAAGGCTCCGACATGCAGGTCGGCACGGGTTTCGATACCCTCGCCGATCTGCAACCGGTGGTGATGGTGTACCCGGACGGAGCGCCGGGCCAAGCGCCGTGGAATGTCGGCCGCAACGTGTGCCCGCCGGGCAACTTCGTTAGCACCACGAACGACGACGACGCGTACGTCGAGGCCATGCTCGACGATATCGAGCGCGATCAATGCATCGATCGCGGGCGCGTGTTCGCCACCGGTTTTTCCATGGGCGGCTACTTCTCGAACGAGCTCGGTTGCCGGCTCGGAGGTCAGCGCGTGCGCGCGATCGCGCCGCATTCCGGCGGAGCTCATGCGGGCAGCTGCGCGGGACCGGTGCCGGTGCTGTTGCTGCATGGAGACGCTGATTCGCTGATCAACTATCGCTGCGGGACCCAAGCGCGCGACTACTGGATACAACGCAACGGTTGCAGCCAGGACTTCGACACGTTCGTGGTGACGGGCGGAGAATGCAGCTTCGCGCGCGCTTGCTCGAGCGGCGCGCCGGTCGGCATGTGCAGCTTCAAAGGCTTGGAACACGCCTGGGCGTTCCCACCGATGTACGAACACTCCAGCTTACTGATCTGGGCGTTTTTCAGCGCGTACTTCTGAGCATCGCGTAAAGCTCAGTCGCCCATAGAGCTGCCGATCAAGCTGAGCGTCGAGCAATGCGTCTGCAGCGAGTCGAGCCATTCGCCCGAGTGGCCTTTGAAGCCTGTGACGACCTGACCAGCCGGGCACGGATCACTGTACGAACCGACGGAGTCGCTTTGGTCGCCGAGCTGCAGCGTCTTGCTCGGGCTGAACACTACGCGTCGCATTGCGTCGAACGCTGCCTCGGAGCAGCCCAGGATGATCAACTTGATGCTGTCCGTCGGGAACGTGCCGCGCTCGTCCACATACCTCCAGAGCGTACCGTTCACCGAGTTGACGGCCGATCCCGCTGGGCAGCGCAGCATGTGATCGACCGGCGCCATGCCCCAGTTGCCGCCCACGACCTTGTCGTTGACCACAGGCTCACCGAAGCGCAGGCCCGGCTTGTCGGCGCTACCCGTCAGCGATACTGGAGCGCATACCACGGCAAAGCCCAGCGCGACGGTAGCGGTCGCCACCGCATTGAGCCCCACCAGGACCTGCCCCGGCGCGCACATCTGATCGTAGACCGGAGCGCCCGGCGTACCGTGAACTGCGGGCGTGACTGGCGACGCAGCGCCGACCTCGAGCGTGTAATTCACGCAAGCATGCGCCTCGCACGCGGCAACGCCGTTCGCGGGTTTCGCGCAGCGCTGACCGCACGTGCCGCAATGATCGAGCGTGGTGAGCGAGGTCTCACAGCCGTCGCCTCCGGTACCCAAGTCGAGATCATGATTGCAGTCATCGAAGTCGCGCTTGCACGTGCGCACACACATCGAGCTGCGGCACTCGACGCTCGCCGAGGCTGCGCTGCAATCGTGGCCGCAGCGCCCACAGTTCTTCGGATCGCTGGTGGTATCGCCGCAGTTCGGGGCCGGCGCACCAGCCGTAGCACCAGCCGCACCGGCCGCGCCCGCAACCGGCGAAGCACCTCCCGCGCCCGCAGCCTTTGCCGCACCGGCCGCGCCCGCGACCGGCGAAGCACCTCCCGCGCCTGCAGCCTTCGCAGCACCAGCCGCGCCCGCGACCTGCGAAGCGGCCGCAGCACCAGCCGCGGGCGCGATACCACCCGCGCCTGCGCGCATCGCGGACGCACCGGCAGCAGCCGGCGAGTGATCCGGCTCGCTGGTGCGCGGTGCGCTCCGCTGCGCGTCGGACCCGGTTCCAGCTGCGCGGCCCTCGCCGCCCACAGCGGCATCGCGTTCACGCTGCGCGAGGTCGCGCTCGGCATCCTGCCCGGCTTCGCGCTTGATGCGATCGAAGGCACTCGGCGAGCACGCAACCAGGGCCAGCGTCATTCCGATCCAGATCGCGCGCATCTCGTCACCAGAAGTGAGCACCGGCCAACGCACCGCGCTGGCCCCCCGACCGCGGCATTTCTAGCGCCAGCGCACCGGCTTGGCCAGCTGAATTCATGGACGGGCCGATAAGGCCAGTCTCGCAGACCGTCCGATCGCTCCTCGCTTGTCGGTCCAGTATACGTACCCACCGTCGACCATGAGTTGGTTGACCTGTGTCGACAACAACTCCGCGGGGAGCTCCGAATAAAACCGCGTGAGATTGATGGGACCACCGCTCGTGCTCCACACCAGTCCACACGCTGCAAACCCGATGGACATCGCGCTGAATCCGGTCGCGAACATGCCCGTGACGTCGTTCACTCGACTACGACTTGATGCCCGGCTGAGAAGCCGGCGAACTCTGGCGCGTACATGGACTGCAGCGTGGCCGGCCCCACGCGATAGTGCCCGGCCAAGTTGGCACGCAAGCGGTACTTCAGCGTGTACTGACCGGCGGGTAGCTGTTCGATGAAGAAGTTCGTCGCGCTGTCGCGCACTTCTTCGTAGTACACGATGCCCAGATCGTAGTGGTACTTGGACACCGTGAGTGCTGGTTCTAGGCCGGCCGGGCGCGGATCGCGCAGGTGCACGTACTCGGCTGGGGCGCGCGCCGCGATCTCGAGGCGCACTTCGATCTCGTCGCCTGGTTGCAGCTTTGCGCCTTCCGCAAGCGGAATCAGCTTGGCTTGTGCAGCCATGCCTTCGCGACGAAAGTAGCTGCGTTTGACGCTGAACAGATCGCCGCGCGCTTCCTGCGGCAGCTTGTCGGTCGCGTAGTGCCATGTGAGCGACGCGAACGCGACGCCTTTGCCGCTCTTCTTGAGCGCGACATTGCCCAACTCGGGGCGAACAGCGGGCCCATCGATCCGAATCTGCGCCTTGCCTTTGTATTGCCCGGGTTCGAACACGAGCGACTGCGGGGCTTGCGCGCCCAGGGTCACGTCGACGACTTCGCGATCGGAGAGCGCCGCGGTCTTGTCCAGATACTTGACGAGCGCATAGATGACTTCGGCCGTCGCGCGCGTCGACTTCCATTGATTGAGTTTCTTGTTCAGTAGCAGCCAGACGACGAGCCCTTCGAGTTTGGGATCGCGTGCGTCGATCTCGAGCAGCGTGCGTAGCGCCAACGCGTGGGTCTCGATGCGGTCGTTGTACCAGAGCCAGGCTCGGTCTTCCGGCATCCAGAACGTGCCCTCGTCTTGCGTGGTCTTGGCCGAGTCCATGACACTCGCGAACACGAGCTCGGCGTCGGGCCTGCGCTGGGCGCGTAGCAGCGACAAGGTCAACACCGACTTGAGCAGCGGCGATTGGGTCTTCCAGCGTGCGAATGCGTAGTCGAGCATCTGGCGCCGCTCGGCATCGCTGAACGCGCCAGCGAGCCAGCTCTGATCCGGAAAGGCCGAGGTCGCAAAGTGTAGCAGCGTGATGAATTCTCCCGAAGCTTCGCCCGTGCTCAGCTGTTGCATGATGGTGCCGCGGTAGTGGCTGCCCAGATAATGCCAAGCGCGTCGCACGAGATCGCGCGGCACAGCGATCTGAAACTCGCTCGCGCGCGCCATGCCGATCATCAGATACGCCGTCATGTACGGCGAAGGCGGTCCGCCCGGAAACCATGGGAAGCCCCCACTCGCCGTCTGCATCTTCTGCAAGCGCGCGAGCGCGTTGTCGCGCTCGCGCACCGCTACCTCGGGATCGAGAACCTTGATCAAGCGCGCGTCGAGTCCGGGCAGCCCGCGGGCTTCTTGCAACCAAGGCGATTCTTCGAGCTGCGTAACGCGATTGGGGTCGGGCGCATCGAACCCTTGCAGCAGTGTCGTGCGCTGCTTGACGAGATCGGCAGCCATGGCTTTGACCTCCGGATACTTTCCAAACACCGACGCCACGATGCCGGCGGACAGGAATCGATTCAACGTTTGCTCCGAGCATTCGTACGGGTAGTCGATCAGGAACGGCAGGGCTTTCAGCACCGTCATGAAGAGTTGCGCTTCCACCGTGACCACGAGCTGCTCGTTCTGTGCGGTCGGGTCGGTGTGCTTCGTCAGGTCCGGCAGTTGCAACGTGCGCTGGCTGCCGTCGCCGCGCAAAGTCGCGAACTTGCTCTGCACCAGATGCAAGCGACTGGGCAGCAGCGGGAGCGGTCGCTGCTCGCCATCGGCGAGATCGCCCGCCTTGCCGATCACGCGAACTGCGACCTCGCCGATCCGCCTCGGCGCCGTAAGTGGAAGCGTCAGGTTGGTCGAGGCTTCGGCGCCAACGGAGAACGCCAAGCTGGTTTGTTTGACGCCAAACTCTCGAATCAGCGACGCGTGCGTGACCGGGTCGAAGATCTCGAACGTCAGATCACCCGACAGCGGCTTCTTGCTGGCGTTTTGGACCACGACCTTGAGCTTCACGTCGTCGGCTTCGCGCAGAAAACGCGGCAGGTACGGCCGTACCATCAGTTCTTTGACGCTGCGTGTCTCACGCTGCAACGAGCCCGAACGCAGGTCGCGCGAGATCGCGTGCACCCATACGTTCCAGGCAGTCACCGAGTCAGGCACCGTAAATTCCAGGGCTGCGCTGCCATCCGCGTCGGTGAGCAGCTGCGGAAGAAAGAACGCGGTCTCCGCGAAGTTGGAGCGCACCTCGCTCGCAGGCATCGCGGCCGTGGCGTTGGCCTTAAGGCGCACTTCCGCAACGGCTGCTTCTGCCTTGCGTGCTGGTTTCTCGGCCCGCTCCCCCTCCGACGTAGGCTCGGGTGCCGCGTCTGCTACGGCTTCCTGTGCCGCAGTCGCCGCGCGCACACGCCGCAACGACTCGCCGCCTAGCCGACCGTATCCGAGCATGCCGATGCCGAATACCTGAGGCATGGGAGCGAGCAGCGCATCGCCGGACAAGTTCGCGCCATCAGGCAATGCATGCCAATTGCTTGCGTAGATAGATTGCGGATCGCTCGCGACCAGGCTCCAGCCTGAACCGCCTTCGTACGCGCGCTCCGGATAGAGCTCGATCGGCGCAGGCGGGCTGTGCGGCGCGAACACGTCCAAGCTGCGGTCGTACATATATCCGAGCAGCTCCGCTGCTGCGACGAGCGCGCGATCCTTGGCGCCGCGTACCGTGACGCGAAAGGTCTCTTTGCTTCCTGGTCTCAAACTGTCGCGGAACGTCGAGAAGTCGAGCGTCAACGCGCGATCGGTCCAGGGCACGAAGATCGACGCGTTCTGCTCTAGGGCTTGATAGTCGCGAACGCCGACCAAGGTTACGGCGATGCCGCCGCGCAGCTTGTCGGTGATCGGAACTTCATGCACGCAGGCTGACCCCGGTGGCAACGCACGGCGCTCGATCAACCGGCCACTGGCGTAGATTTCGAGCCACAGATGCTGCTGCGCCAGTCCACTCGTCGCCAGGATTCGCGCCACGCCGCCGCTCTCGACCGACGTTTGCTCGACTTTGAGCACGGCGGGCAACGCGAGCTTGGTCGCCGCATCGGCCACCAGGAAATCGCGAAACACTTCGAGCTTCTCCCCAAACTCGTCGCTGGATTCGTAGCGGATGCGGTAGGCGCCGCCCGCGAGCGCGGGCAACTTCAGCTGAGCTTTGCCGTCAGTATCCGTAGCTATGTCGGCGCTCGCAACCTGCTGGCCATCCGGCCATGAAGCGATCACGGAATCGGGATCGTACTCTGGTGCCTCACGTCGCTGTTGCGCGTCGCCCGGAGTGTGAGGCTTCGAATCACCGGGAGCGCGTTGAACCGGCAGATCCGCAGGCACTGGCGTGTGCTCGGGTTGAGTCAGCGCGACGATACGATAGTGGCCCTTGCCAGGCCGCGGATCGCCATCGAGGTTGGTCCGCCGCAATGCGACCTCACTCGCCGTGTGAGCGCGCACGAAGCCACTCGGGAGCTCGAGCCGAGCATCGATCGAGGTGTGACCGACTACGAACGCGCGACTCGCGGAACGCGTCTCACCACCTTCATCTGTTAGATCTACTGACACCTCATAGTCGAACTGTAAGTTCTTGTCTGCATCCGGATCCGCCTCCGGAGTGAACGCGACGGTGAACTGACCCGTAGCATCGAGCTTTGCAGCCCCGGCGGCGATGACTTGCGGCGCTTGTTGCGGTGGTCGCCACCAACACCACCACCACGGATAGCGCTCACGCCGCTCGACTTTCCATGCCAGTCGACCCGTCTGTACGGGCAGACCGAAGTAGTATTTGGCTTCACCGCGCAGCGTGACGGGATGGTTGAGCCTCGCGGCTTCGCGATTCGGTAACAGTGACACCTCGAACGTAGGCCGTTTGTACTCCTCGACGTGGACTTGGGTCGAGCCGCCCAGGTTGGTCCTCACCCACCAGGCCCCGAGCAGGCGACCGCTGGGGATCGTGAAGCTGCCGAACGCCGTGCCGTAGGCATTGGTCTGGACGCTGACCTTGCTCACCTCCTCGCCGTTCGCATCGTGCAGCGAGACTGTGACCGGCCGCTGCGCGAGGCTGGTCCAGCTCGCGTCGCGACCTCGGTAGGCGAGCACCTTCCAATGCAAGGTCTGATTCGGGCGGTAGACACTGCGATCGGTGAACACGAACGCCGACGTTTCTTGGGCTGACGCAACGCGGTCCCGCTCGGACCAGAGGCCTTCGAACGCGACCGCAAGGTCAGCGCCCTGACGCGCGATCGCGAACAGCTCTTGGTTCGATCGCCCGATGCTTGCGCGACCTTTCGCATCCGTCGTCGCCGTTGCGCTGCGCTTGGGCCGCGAGTCCCAGTCGTACTGGTAGATCAGCAGTTCGACGCCGCTCACGGGCGCACCGGTGTCGCCATCGAATACGCTGACCTCCAACGAGCCATCGGGTTCGATGCGATAGCGAGTGACGAGTCGGCTGATGATCAGGTTCGTCGCGTCGACCCGATTGTCGTTGTCGCCGAAATCCGCGCGGGCCGATGCGAAGATCGCGTACACGCCGGGTGCCGCCAACGGCGGCGTCACGAAGCTTTGGTGACTCGCGTAGTCGCCCAGGTCCGGCAAGCTCACCGACCATTCGGCAGCGGGCACTTTTTTCAGCAGCGGGCGCAGCTCTTCGCCACTGGGCAGCAAGTTGGCGTCGCGCATCTTCGCCACGCGCGCCATCAGATCCGAGCGGACAGCGCGAAAAAACAATTGCTTGAGGTTGCGATGCTGAACCGCCAGCGAACGCCGCTTGGGACCGTCGATCAAGGGACCGCTCAGACTGAACTCGGGCGTTTCGAGCTCAGCCACTAGCCTGTGGCACTCGACCGCGCCCGGCGATCCCAGATGCGCGCGCTCGCCCGCCTGCGCCAGCGCGTGCGCCCGCGCGCTGTCGCCCGCTTCCGTCGCCCAGCGCGCGAGCAGCGACTGGCCCATCGACCACCACGGCAGCTCGCGTGCCTTTGCGAGCCGGGCTTCGAGCGCGGCTGTCTGAGCCCTATGCTGCGCGGAGGTCGTAAACGCGTCGTGCAAACGCCGCAACCGCTCCAGATCGGCTTCGAGCGCAGCCTGCGCGCGACCCGAAGCGCTGTGCCAGGCAGCGAGATCGATGAGCACTGCGATCGCGCGCACGATCGGATGCAGCGCAGTATTGTCCAGCGCCTTGGCAGGTGCTGCGCTCGCGTCACCTGCAAGCAGCGCGGCGTGGTTGATCCGAAACAGATCATGTTGCTCGGCGCTGCGCCAGTGCGCCGTGTTCGCGAGCAGCTCCACGAGGTGATAGCTCAACACATCGCGCAGCGTGTCGCGGATGCCGGCTGGATAGTTGTTGAGCTTGGCGTACGGGCCCAAGATACTCGCCGGACCAGAAAGTGCTTCGCGGCGCAGCCACACGCGCTGCAGCGATTGCATCGCCTCGCCGATGATTTGGTCGCGCGTCCAGAGCTTGAGATCGACGCTAGCCTTGCTCTCCACGCGCTCGCGCTGGTTGATCTCGTACGCGTGCACGTTGACATAGTTGATCAGCGTCGACGCGTACGCGAGTTCGAGCAACAATCTGGAGAAATCGTCTTGCGGCCACTTCGCGTCGCGCAGTTTGCGCACCGCGGATTCGACTGCACCCGAATTCGACCCCAACGCCACCTCGCGCAGCAAGGCGCGCGTCCAGTCGCTGGTATTGCCGCTGCGCTGTGCGGCAATGCGCAACTCTGCCAGCTGCGCGCGTGCCGCCTCGAACTTCTGCTCATCGACGAGCTTATCGATCGCTTTCCACTGCGGCGTGTCGAAGTTCAGGCTCTGCTTGACAATCGGCTGCAGCGCGCCCTGCTGGTCTGGCAGAGCGTCCTTCGGCCGCGGCGTGCACGAGATGAGGACTGCGAGCGAGCAGACGACCCTTAAGCGCGTGCCGGGCATGATAGTGGTTACGGTACCACGTTCTGCGGGCCAGCCGGCCGCGCGCGCGACGCAGCGAGGGCTACCAGCACTTTTTCCGCGTGCAGTCGTGAACGCTCGCCATACGCACGGGCACTCACGCAAAACCGGGAGAAGCTACGATGCGAACATCAAGTGCAACCTTTGCGCTGGCGTGCTGTTGTGTGTTGTGGGCGTGCAGCAGTGACTCGAACGGCAGCGATTCGCTTGCCCATGCAAACGCCGGATCGCCCGCCCCCGAGCCGGCGTCGCAGCCGCTCACATACTGGAAGGACATGGCGCCGCTGTTCGCGGAGCATTGTATGCGCTGCCATCGCGATGCCGGCATCGCGCCGTTTCGCTTGGACGACTATGCACAAGCCAAAACCTTCGCGAAGCTGATCGAGAAGGTCACGCGTGAGCGCTCGATGCCGCCCTGGAGCGTAACATCTGACGGAAGTTGCGGTGACTTCGCCGACTCGGAAGCCTTGAACGACGACGAAATCGCGCGCATTTCGACATGGGTGCGCGGCGGCGCGCTAGAAGGCACGCGACGGTCGATCGAAGTGCCCGAAGCGCCGAGGCTCACGCGTGCAACCGAACTCGAGACGCCCGACTTTCTGCCGGTGATCCAGGGCGGCGAGCTAGCCGAGTTCGATGAATACCGCTGCTTCATGCTGGATGCGCCGACCTCCACGAACGCGTTCATCACAGGCTACGACGTCGAACCGGGCACGCCGGAAATCGTGCATCACGTGTTGGTTGCAGTAGTCGACCCCGGCGCACCTGCGGAAGACAGCGATCTGCCCGGGCAAACCAATCTCGACCGAATGCGCGCACTCGACGCCGAGTCGCCCGATCGCGACGGCTGGCCATGCTTCGGCATGGCGGGCGACGGCGTGTCGGTCGATGCAGCACCGGTGGTGTGGGCGCCCGGACAAGGCACCGTGAAATACCCTGACGACAGCGGGATCCGGCTGCACCCGAGCGACAAGCTCGTCATCCAAGTTCACTACAACTTGGCCGACGAACGACAGCGCGGAAAGCGCGATCAGACGACCGTACACGTGCAGATCGTTCCCAAAGTGAAGAACGTCGCGATGTTCGTGCTGCAAGACTCGCTACTGGCTTCGCTCGAGGATGAACAACCGCTAACTTTGCCGGCTGGGCAACGCTCTACGATCTATACCTGGAGCCAGACCGCCGAAGAGATGGGACTCGAAGGCCTGTCCGAGGCACAACTATACGGCGTCATGCCGCACATGCATCAACTCGGACGCAAGTACCGCATGACAATCAGCTCACCGGGCGAACCCGAGCGCTGCGCCGCAGATGTACAGCACTGGGACTTTCACTGGCAACGTCAGTACTTCTACGCCAAGCCCATGACGATCAAACCCGACACGACCATCCGTGTGACTTGTGACTACGACACCTCGAGTGTGACACAACCTGTCAAACCAGGCTGGGGCACGCGCAATGAGATGTGCTTGGCCGCGCTGTTCGTCACGGTTCCGAGCGCTGCGCTGCGTTGATCAGAGCTCACAGCGGCAAGACTGCGGGTACGTACCGGCCGAGCACCGCCCACACCGTGCCCAGCGCGATCGCGGGCGCGTAGCCGAACAGGTGCAAGTGGCGCTGTGGCTCGGTCACCGCGCGGTCGCGCCAGCGTCTCGGGCGCAGCATGTTGCAGAGCACTGCGCGCAAGCGCCCCTGCGCGAGGGCCTGCACGATCGCGACCAGACCGCCCGCGAGCAACACGCATACCGCAACCCGCAGCGACAGCGGTAGGCCGACGCACAGGCCGATGCCGCACAGCAGCTTGGTGTCGCCGAAGCCGAGCAGGCCGAGCATGGACAGCGCGCCGAACAGCACCAATAGCGCACTGCCGCCGAGCAGGCTCGAAGCGATGATCGGCCACCAGCCAGCCGCACCGCCATCAGCGGCATGCAGCGCCGCGAGCAGCAGTGCGGCGAGTGCAGTCCCGTAACTCAATCGGTTCGGGATGCGGCGCGAGCGCAGGTCGAACACCACCGCGCAGCCAGCCGCAATCACAGCCAGGGAGTCCCGGAGCGCCTGCGCAGCGAGTTCGAGCATCGGTCCTTTCGTGTTGCGTCAGTCGATGAGCACCGGGCGCGCTGCGACGCCAAAGTAGCCGCCGCCACCAGGCGCATCCATGGTCGTACCGCACATGATCTGCGCGATCATGTAGTGATCGGCTTTGGCTTTGTCGCAGCCGGCAGGGATGTATCCAGGGTCCACCGGATCAGGGTCGTTCTTGTTGCATTTAGCGCCGAGGAACTCGACCTCGGCAAAACCCACCGCGAGCTCATGGCCCGAGAACTGCGGATTGCAGGCGCCTGCCGACCCGGACTGAAATACAGGGAGTTGCACGCGCACGGTCCGCGTCGGGCTCGCGCGCAACAGCGACTTCAGCATCTCGCAGAACTGGTCCGGGTTCTTGGTGAAGTTGTTGCCATTGCCGAGCTGCATCTCGTCGACCCCGGCTTTGGGCTGTTTGGCGCAGCTACCCAGGCAGCGGCCGTTGGCGTCGAGCAGAGGCGTTTTGCCATCCGCGGCAAAGCATGCGGCCTTCAGCGCGTCGCTCACCGCGGGCACACTGGTGTTGCCATCGAAGTTCGCCCAGCCGACGTTGTCTTGTGGCGCGGATGCCATCTTCATGCAGCCGCCGCAGTTGTTCCCGCCGGCGCCGCCCTCGAGCGTGCAGCTGGCCAGAGCGAGCGGAAAGCCGCATGCAGCCACGCCCGGTCCGCCGCCCAGCGCGACCGCGTGCGCCGCGACCGTCGACGCAGTGGTGCCGGTGAGCGCACTCGCAAACGGGTGCGCGACTGCGGGTTCGGTGTGTGTGACTTTCACGGCGTTGCTCAGCGCGGGCGTCGCCGCGACGACATCGTGCAGGTTGGCGTCCCAGCGCCCGACCATGATGTCGCTGTCTGGGACCTTCACGTTGGCTTGGTACGCGTAGTGTTGTTCGCCGATGACGCGCGCTTGCGCCTGGGCGGTCGTGATCGCTTGCGCGGTGCCGCGCAGCTCGCGCGCGCCGGCGAGTGCGGCGGCGTCGACCGCAGACTGCGACTCGGTGCGCACGCGGTACTTATTGCTGACGTCGACGGCCAGCGCGGCGAAGCCGAGCATCAGCGTGAGCATGAGCGCGGTCATCATCGCGACGTTGCCCGTGCGGCGCCGCTGTCGGCGGCGTGCGCGATCAGCGCTTGTTCTTGGCATCGTTGGCGTCCTCCAGCACGAGCACGCGCGAGAGGTTGTCCGACGCGTTGCGGCCTTTGTCCTCGGGTCCGAGTCCGGCTTGGTAACGGTCGCGGATCGCGGTTGCTTCCTCGGTGTCTACGCCTTCGAGCGATTCGTGCGCAGGCTCATGCGACACGCGTTGCTGGGCCAGGAACGTGCGACTCTGGCGCCCGAAATCTTCGCTCATGTGCTCGCGGCTCGCGCAGCTCGCACACGCGAATAGACACAGCGACAGCCCAACGAATGAAGCAGTGCATTTCATGGCTTGCCCTCCTCGGCGACAGTGTTGCTGGCAGCGGCAGTGGCCGGCGCGCCGGCCCGCTCGGCTTCGATGTACACGGCGTCGACGGGCTCCACGTGGTCGCGCGCCGGCATGCTTTTTGGGTCTGGAAGCTCGGGCATGCCGCGTCCGAGCTGTGCGCATACGCGCTCCAGATTGGCGCGGGCGGGCACGAGTAGCGGATCGATCTGCGCCGCGTTCAGGAAATACGAGTAAGCGCCTTCGCGATCGCCGCGTTCTCGGCCTTGCCGTCGGCGACCGTGATCAGGATCCCCTTCACGCCGGCGGTCGTCATGTTCTCGATCGCCGCGATCTGGCTCGCGTTGTCCGAGCTGCTCTTCCCGGCCGCGTAGATGAGGCTTGCGCCGAGCCTCTTGGCCGCCTTCGTCGCTCCCGCGCGCATCTTCACGAAGAACGGGTTCGTGGCGTCCTTGGTGATCAGACCCACCTTGATCGTCGCGCCCTGGGACGTCGGCTTCGCGGACGCGGCGGCGACGAGCACCGACGTGCCGATGACGGCTGCGAGGAGTGCCGTCGCGAGAACCAGCGTCCGCCAAGACGTGTGCTCCCTCTGCGGATCGCGCATCTGCTACCTCCCTTGCCCGGTGTCGTGGTACCGATAACACGTCTTCTACTCAATAGTCAAGCCCTTTGGCGGTAGCTCGGTTGGCAGTCCGACGCTAATGTGTGTTATCGCTACCAGAGAGTCGCAGTGACCACCAAGCCCTCAAACGTGACCATCAAGGACGTGGAGGCGGCGACGGCGTACCTA
>Ga0081455_10005465_pt1 | contig 13930 bp, 15 predicted proteins | sample TabmetS3T2R1_FD_70207 | JGI IMG/M metagenome (GOLD analysis project Ga0081455, IMG submission 70207) | Tabebuia heterophylla rhizosphere microbial communities from the University of Puerto Rico - S3T2R1 | ecosystem: Host-associated > Plants > Roots > Rhizosphere ... | reverse complement strand
TCCTCCCGTTCGTTCGGACCGATCAGGTGGACGCGATCGTGACCGACAAGGCGGGCGAGCCCGTCCACGACCTCGCAGCCGCGCTCGCCTGCGGCTGCGACCAGGAGAGTCGGGCTGCCGTCCGTGTTGTACGCCAGGTCGACGACAGTCTGCCCGGGCACCGGCTCGACCACGAGCTCTTCCCGCACGGGTGTCGCGTTCACGAGCAACGTGGCGGTCCCGGCGGGCGGGGGCCACCCTTCGGCGGCCTCGACGTCGCTTGCCGGGACGAGCGCGTGGAGCCGCGAGGCAAGGGCGTGTGCACGCTCGGGGTTGCGCGCGGCGACGCGGAGCGACGCACAGCCGGCGTCCACGAGCGCGGTTGCAACCGCCTGGGCCGCCCCGCCCGCTCCGAGCACGAGCACGCGGGCGCCGGGCGCCGCGACCTGGCCGACCACAGCGGCGCCATCTGTGCTCGAGCCGAGGACACGCCCGCCCCGCACGACGAGCGTGTTGACGGAGCCGGCGCGCTCTGCCACCCCGTCGAGCTCGTCGCAGAACGCGAGGACGGCTGTCTTGTGGGGAATCGTCACGTTCGCGCCGGCGAACCCGAGCGCCACGAGCCCGGCCACCCCCGCCTCCAGCCGGGCGGGCTCGACGGGCACCGGCACGTACGCCCAGTCCAGCCCGCGTGCGGCGAAGGCCGCGTTCTGCATGCGATGCGAGAGCGAGTGCGAGCGCGGGTGGCGGAGGAGCCCGACGAGCCGTGTCCCGCCGCCCACCTCTAGCACTGCAGGCCGGCCCGCGGGTACTCGAGGAACTCCTGCTCGTCGGCCGTGAAGAAGTGGCTCTTGCAATCGGCCTTGCGGACGAAGTAGAGGAAGTCCACGTTGGCGGGGCGGGCGGCCGCCTCGAGCGAGGCGAGGCCGGGGTTCCCGATCGGCGTCGGGGGCAGGCCGGCGAACCTGCGCGTGTTGTACGGGCTGTCCGACTCGAGCTGGCTCTGGAGAATGGGCTCAGTCGGCGGAATGTCGAGCCCGTAGCGGATGGTGGCGTCGATCCCGAGCGGCATTCCCGCCCGGAGCCGGTTGTAGATGACGGCCGCGACGAGGGCGCGCTCTCTCGGCACCTGCACCTCCTTCTCGATCATCGACGCGATGATCACGATGTCGTACGGGGTCAGGTTCCTCCTGCGCGCGTACCCGACGCCGATCTCGTCCCAGGCCCGGCCGAAGGCCTCGAGCTGGGCGTTCGCGAGCCGCCTCGAGCGCCACTGCTCGGTGAACTCGTACGTGGCGGGAAAGAGGAAGCCTTCGAGGTTCGGAGCGTCCACGTTCCGGAAGTCGGTGGGAAGGCCGCGAACCCGTTCCGTCGTCCGGAGATACTCCCGCGGCCGGAGCTTCGGCGTGATGTTCCGCTTCTGCTCGGCGATCTCGTTCACGGCCGCGATCCGCCCGGCCATCTCCTCGCGCGTGAAGCCCTCGGGGAACACGATTCTGAGCACGGGGTCCGGCGGAGTCTTCGTCGTTGGTGCGGTGGACGCCGAATCGTTGGTCGGCTCGCTCCCCTGCTCCTCGGCACCCACGAGCCCGCCGTCGTCGCCTGCGAACGCGAACGCGATGGCGGCCAGGAGGCCGAAGCCCAGGAGGACGCCGACGAGCGCGGCCACGCGGCGGCCGGCCCCGTGGCGGTCCTTGCCGTTTACGCCGGCCGGGCGCTCTTCCACTGCAGGTACCCGGTCAGGAGGTGCGCCGCGGCGACGGCGTCCTCCGGCGCACGGGTGTCGGCGCCGCGCGCGAGAACGGTGGTGAAGCGCTCGTCGAAGCTCTCGACGGGAAGCTCCGTGGCCGTACGCAGGCGCTCGACGAAGCGCTCCGTCTCCTGGGCCTGCGCGCCGCGCTCGCCGCGCAGCGTCACGGGAAGCCCGACGACGATGCACTCGACGCCCTCGCGTCCAGCGAGCTCGAGGACGCGTGCGAGGCCCGCGTCGCTCGCCGCCCGCTCCACGACCTCGAGCGGCCTGGCGACGGTGCCGGTCGCGTCGGAGACGGCCACGCCGGTCCGCGCCGACCCGTAGTCGAGGGCGAGCACCTTCACCGCCGGGCGATTGTAGTAGCCCGTCCGGTGGCCCCGGCGCGGTCCTCGGGCGTCAGGCCGCGGCCTGTCCCTCGACCGCCGCGACGATCTCGGCAGGATCGCCGCCCTTCGTCACGTAGCTCTCGGCGCCGAGCTCGAGCGCCCGGGCCACGAGGCTCGGGTTGTCAAACCCGGAGAGCACGACGATCCGTGTCTCCGGAGCGACGCGCAGGATCTCCGGCAGCGCCTCGAGCCCGTCCATCACCGGCATGGAGAGATCGAGGAGGACGACGTCCGGCTGGTGCCGCTCGGCCTCCACGATCGCCTGGCGGCCGTTCTCGGCCTCGGCCACGACCGAGTTGCCCTCCAACTCCAGCACGAGGCGCACGAGCTCGCGGATGTTGGCCGAGTCGTCGCAGACGAGGATCTGGAGCGCGGGCATCACTCACTCGTGGCCCGGTGAGAGCGCCTCGAGCTCCGTCTCAGGAGAGAGCATCGAGGAGCACCCGCTCTGCCTGGGCGAGCGCCTCGGGAAGCTTCTCGGGGTCGCGCCCGCCCGCGCGGGCCATCGTGGGCCGGCCGCCGCCGCCGCCCCCGACGACCGCCGCCGCCGCCTTGACGACCTCGGAGGCGTTGGCGCCCAGCTCGACCGCGCTCGGATCGAAGTTGGCGACGAGGTGCACGCGACCGTCCTCCCGGGCTCCCAGCACGATCGCGGCCGGGCTCCGGCGCTGCTTCTCGCGGTCGGACACCTCGAGCAGCGTGTCGGCGCTCGCGTTCTCGAGCTCCGCCACGTAGATCCGGATCCCGTTGACCTCCTGCTCGCGCTCGTCGCCGACGGCGTACGCCTGCTCCTCCGCCGGCCGCGTGCGCACCTCCTTGCGAGCCTGCTCGAGGTCGCTGCGAAGCTCGTCGGCCTCGCGCGCCCGCGCGCGCAGGTACGCGAAGGCGTCGCCCGAGGTGACCGCTTCGATGCGGCGCACGCCCGCCCCGACGGAGCCCTCCGACAGCGTCGCCAAGGCTCCAATCTCGGCGGTCCAGCGGACGTGCGTGCCACCGCACAGCTCCCGCGAGAACTCGGGTATCTCCACCACCCGCACGACGTCGCCGTACTTCTCGCCGAAGAGCATCATCGCGCCGAGGTTGCGCGCCTCGTCGATCGGCGTCAGGAAGGCGTGGACGGGCGCGTTCTCGAAGATTCGCTCGTTGACGAGCTCCTGCACCCGCTCGAGCTCGTCGGCCGTGAGCGCCTGTGGGTGGGTGAAGTCGAAGCGGAGCTTGTCCGGGCGAACCGCGGATCCCGCCTGCCGCACGTGGTCACCCAGCACGACCTGGAGCGCCCTGTGCAGCAGGTGGGTCGCCGTGTGGTTCGCCATCGTGGGGAAGCGCACGCTCCACGGAACGAGGGCGCGGACCCGGTCGCCCTGCTCGAGCCCCTCGCCCTCGAGGACGAGCACCTGGTCGTCGTCGAACCGGTGCGCCTCGCGGAGCACCGCGCGCGCGCCGTCCTCCCGCTCGACGAAGCCCTGGTCGGTCACCTGGCCGCCGCCCTGCGGGTAGAAGGGCGACTCGCGCAGCTTGCAGAGGAGGAGGCCGTCCTCGAGGGGCTCGAGCGCTCCGATCTGCGTCAGCACGTCGAGCTTCTCGTAGCCGACGAACTCCGTCGTGAAGCCCGCCTCCCGCGCGAATTCCGCCGCCCGCCCGACGCCCCGCCCCGCGCCGGCGCGGGAGATCTCGCGGTGCTCGGCCATGAGCCGCGTGAACTCCTCCTCGTCGACCACGAGACCCCGCTCGCGCGCCAGCTCCTTGGTCAGCTCGACAGGGAACCCGTAGGTCGCCGTCAGCGTGAAGGCATCCTCGCCGGAGACGGCCTCCTTGGCCGCCACCTCCTCGAACAGCCGCAGCCCTCGCGCGAGCGTCTCGGAGAACCGCTCCTCCTCCGCCCGGATGACGTCCTGGATGTGCTGCCGGTTCTCGGGGAGCTCGGGATACCAGGCGCCCAGCTGGTCGACGACGACGTCGCTCAGCCGCCAGAGGTCGTCGAGACCGATCGTCTGCGCGTGCTGCACTGCCCGGCGGATGATGCGGCGCAGCACGTAGCCCCGGCCCTCGTTCGAAGGCGTCACGCCGTCCCCCACGAGAGCGGTCATGCCGCGCCCGTGGTCGGCGAGGACGCGGTGGGCTTTCGTCGCGCGCTCGTCCGCGTCCCAGGCGACGCCGCTCTCGGCCTCGATCCACTCCATGATCGCCTGGTAGCCGTCGGTCTCGTAGACGGAGCGCACGTCCTGCAGGATTGCGGCCGTTCGCTCCAGGCCGAGGCCGGTGTCCACGTTCTGCTTGGGGAGCGGCGTCAGCGTCCCGTCGGCCCGCAGCTCGTACTCCATGAACACGAGGTTCCAGAACTCGAGGAAGCGATCGCAGCGGGGGCACGCCGGCGCGCAGCCCGGCTCGCCGCAGCCGTACTCCTCCCCGTAGTCGTAGTAGAGCTCGGAGTCGGGCCCGCACGGGCCGGGACCGCCGACCGACCAGAAGTTCTCCGACGTGGGCAGCCCGACGATGCGCTCGCGCGGCATCCCGATCTCCTCCCAGAGCCTGATCGCCGTCTCGTCCTCGCCCAGCCCGAGGTCGGGATCGCCGGCGTGGACGGTCACCCAGACGCGTTCCCAGTCGAGGTTCAGGTGCTCTCGGACGAACTCCGTCGCGTACTCGATGGCGCCGTCCTTGAAGTACTGGCCGAACGAGAAGTTGCCGAGCATCTCGAAGAACGTCAGGTGGTGGCCGTCGAGCCCGACCTCGTCGATGTCCGGCGTGCGGAAGCACTTCTGCGCGGTCGTCGTCAGCAGGGCGGGCGGTGGCTCGAGGCCGAGGAAGAAGGGCATCTGCGGCTGCATGCCGGCGCTCGTCAAGAGCGTCGAGCGGTCGTCCGCGCGAGGGACGAGCGGCCACGAAGGCAGCCGCTTGTGACCCTTCGACTCGAAGAAGGCGAGGAAGCCCTCGCGAAGCTCAGCGGTCGTGCGCATGCGACCGATTCTAGGCTCGGGCTCTACAAGGCGCGGCGGCCCGAGGACTGCTCGGTGGCGATCTCCTCGCGGAGCTTCTCGAGCGATCGCCTGATGAGGCGGGAGACGTGCATCTGCGAGATGCCGACTTGCTGGGCGATCTGGGACTGCGTCAGCCCCTCGAAGAAGCGCAGGTGGAGGATCCTGCGCTCCCGCTCGTCCAGGGCCTTCAGGCCCGGGGCCAGGACGGCCCGGTTCTCGGAGACCTCGTACTCGTGCTCGAGCTCCCCGAGGGACTCGAGCGGGTCGAGGTCCGAGCTGTCCTCGCCGCCCGACGCGGGCGCCGAGAGGGAGAGCGTCGCGTAGGCCTGGCCGGACTCGAGGGCTTCGAGCACTTCCTCCTCCTCCACGTCGGCGGCCTTCGCCAGCTCCGCGATCGTCGGCGAGCGCTCGAGCTGCACGGTCAACTCCTCGAGCAGGTGCGACAGGCGCACGTTGAGCTCCTGCAGACCGCGCGGCACCCGCACCGACCATCCCTTGTCGCGGAAGTGGCGCTTGATCTCGCCGATGATGTTGGGCGTCGCGTACGTGGTCAGCTCGACGCCCCGGTCGATGTCGAAGCGATCGATCGCCTTGATAAGGCCGATGCAGCCGACCTGCACGAGGTCCTCGTGCATCTCCCCGCGGTACGAGTAGCGCCGCGCGAGCGATCGCACGAGGGGGAGGTACTGCTCGATGAGGCGCTCGCGCGCCCGCAGGTCGCCCTCCTCGTGGTAACGGCGGAGGAGCTCCCGGTCGGCTTTCTCCTGCGGCACGCTCACGGTGTTCCCTTCGGTTCCGGACGCTTCATCGGCACACGCTTCTCGAGCCGGAGCCACGCACCACCGTCCCCCGGGTCGACCCCGACGTCGTCGACGAGCGTCGAGAGTAGTCGTCGCAGCGAGATTCCCTCGCCGGCGTCGTCCTGGAGGTCTGCGCGCACCTGCTCGTCCTGCAGCGGCCCGATCACCATACCGACCGAGTCGGGGTTCACCGCGAGTTTCACGGTCACGTCCGAGCCGGTGAGATAGGCGTCGTTCTCGAGGACGGTGGCGAGGGCGAGCTGGAGGTCCTCGAGGTGCTCGTACGTCAGATCGAGCCGCGCTGCCAGCCCGCCGACCACGAGCCGCGCCACGCCGTGGAACGGCTTGTCGTGCGGGATTCGGAGCGTGATGGCGTCAGAGGCCACTGCTGCTCGGTCCGCTGAGCTCGTCGGCGATCTCCTCCTCGCGTCGCGCAGCCGCCTCCCGGCCCGCCCGGTAGGCGCCGCGCACGTTCTTGCGGGCCCGCAGAGACGCCACGCCGTGCGCGACGCCCTCCACCAGGCCGGAGATCTTCTGTGCGGGCCGTGTCACGGCGAGGGTGACTGCCCGGACAGCCGTGTCCACGCTGTCCGCCGCGTCGACCGCGCTGTCGGTGACCCGATCCACCTTGTCGAGCTGCGCGTTCACGCGTTCGAGCGTTCCCCCGGCCTGGTTCAGGACGGGGAGCATTTCCCGTTCCAAGCCCTCGACGAGCGACGAGGAGCGCTGCACGGTTCCCGCCAGGCGGAAGAGTACGAAGGCGAGCCCGACCGCGACGAGCACGAGGAAGAAGCTGAGCGCGATCCAGAGAACGTCCAGAGCGGAAATATCCCCAAGCAGCATCGTGCCCCAGTCTATTCGGCCGATGCGATGAGCCCGGCGCCGACGACCGCGTCGCCCTCGTAGAGGACGGCGGCCTGCCCTGCGGCGACACCGTACGCGGGCTCCTCGAGGACGAGCCCGAAGCCGCGACCGTTCGCCTGGACGCGTGCCGGCGCGGCCGGGGAGCGGTAGCGCAGCTTCGCCTCGACCTGCTCGACCGGCACGAAGAGTCGGCCGGGCACGGCTCCCACCCTCGTCCGTGCCAACGAGGCACGCGGCCCGACGACCACGGTGTTCGTGCGCGCCTCGGTGCGGAGGGCGTACACGGGGCTGCCGGCCGCGACGCCGAGCCCTCGCCGCTGGCCGGGGGTGAAACGCCAGAAGCCGGCGTGCGTGCCGAGCTCGGTGCCGTCCTCGGCCCGAATGGGGCCCTCGGCGGGGTCGAGCCCCTGCCGCGCGAGGAAGTCGCGGTAGTCCGCCCCGGCGAGGAAGCAGGCCTCCTGGCTCTCCGGCCGCGACGCGGCTTCGAGACCGGCCGCTCGCGCCTCGACGCGTGTCGCGTCCTTGCCCTGCTCCCCCAGCGGGAACCAGAGGCGAGGCAGCAGGCGCGGGTCGACGCGGGCGAGCATGTAGGACTGGTCCTTGGCAGGATCCGCGGCCCGCGCGAGCAGCAGGCGCCCGCGGTGCTCCGCCAGGCGGGCGTAGTGGCCGGTGACGAGCCTCGACGCGCCGACGCGGCGCGCGAACGCGAGGAGCGCCGCGAAGCGGAAGCTCCCGTTGCAGCGCACACAGGGATTGGGCGTCTCGCCGCGCGCGTAGGCGGTCACGAACGGGTCGACCACGGCCCTGCGGAACCCCTCGCGGAGGTCCAGCGTGACGTGCGGCAGGCCCAGGCGGTGGCAGGTCTCGCGGGCGGTGACCACGGCGGCAGGCGAGCAGCAGACGCGCTCCGCGTCGGGCCCGGCCGGATCGGTCCACAGGCGCAGCGTGACACCCACGGGCTCATGCCCGGCCTCGCGCGCCTTGAGGACGGCGACCGCGCTGTCCACCCCTCCGCTCATCGCGACGGCGACGCGGCCGGGTGCCGGGGTCGCGGTTACCGCCGCCCCGAGCGCATCGTGCAGGGCGTCGGCCGCGAGCGCGGGCCCCGGGACCGCGGCTGCCTCGAGGGCGGTCCGGCCCTGCACCTCCCGGAGGAGCTCGCCGACGCCGGGCCCCTCGCCGCGGACGGTCCCGATGCGCCCTCCGTCCAGGGTCACCTCCACCCAGGCCAGCTCCCCGTCCCGGGCTGCGTTCCCGATCAGCGTGTGCGCATTCATGGAAAAAAGAAGTGCTCCACCTCGCCGATGAAGCTCCGTGCGTGAGGAACCTGGCGAACCAGGTGGGTGCCCTGCCGACCGGCGCGGGTTGCGACGACCGGACCCGGGCTCCCTCTCAGTAGGTGTTGGTTCTACATATGCGCACGGCGCCACGCACGAAGTCGAGCACCGCGAATCACTCTAGCGCACGGCTCTCGTCCGGCTCACCCTGCGAACCGCCAGCGGACCTCGCCGCCGCCGGGCACCCCCAGCCGCTCGGCGAGCGCCGGCGTGACGTCGAACGCGCGGGCCGCCGGGACCGCGGTGCGCTCGACGACCCGTGCCTCGACGCGCCGGCCGGCCCGCTCGACGAGGAGCCGGACGCCGCACGGGAGCACGGCATGGGCGAGCCCGATCGTCTCTGCCGTCAGCGTGACGCCGCAGGCGGTCTGCTGCCCCAGGCGGTCGGCGCCGAAGACCGCGACCGGGGTCGTCTGCCAGCGAACCTGCGGGGCGGCCGACGGCGGCCCGGAGTCGTCGCCGGCCCGGCTGAGAGCCAGCGCGCCGAGCGCCGCGAGCAGGGCGACACCGGCCAGCACGGCCAGGCGCTGCGCCCGAGACGTGCTCATCGCGCCGGCTCGAGCGGCCCCTCGTCGCCCGGCTGCTGACGGAGCCGCAGCCCGAGCTCGCGCAGCTGCTCTTCCTCGACCTCCGAGGGAGCGCCGCTCATCGGGTCGACGCCGGCCTGGTTCTTCGGGAACGCGATCACGTCTCGCAGGTTCGGCTCGCGACCGAGCCCCATGAGCATCCGCTCGATCCCGAAGGCGATGCCGCCGTGCGGCGGAGCGCCCATGGAGAGCGCCTCCAGCAGGAAGCCGAACTTGCGCCGCTGCTCCTCGTCCGAGAGCTGGAGCACGCCGAAGACCCTGGCCTGCAGCTCGGGCTCGTGGATCCGGAACGAGCCGCCGCCGATCTCGATCCCGTTGACGACGAGGTCGTAGGCACGGGCCTTCGCAGCGCCGGGATCGCTCGTGACGAGCCCCTCCGCCCCCGCGGCCGGCCGCGTGAACGGGTGGTGCACGGCCTTCCAGCGCGCCTCGTCGTCGTCCCACTCGAAGAGCGGGAACTCAGTCACCCAGACGAATCGCCACGCCGTCTCGTCGACGAGCCCGAGCTCGCGGCCGAGACGCAGCCGAAGGGCCCCGAGGACGCGCGCCACCTGCTCCGGCTCGTCGGCGCCGAAGAGAACAGTCGTCCCCGGCTCGGACCGGAACCGCCCCAGCTCGGCCTCGGAGAGGAACTTGGCGATCGGCGAGCGAACCTCGCCGGTCTCGTCGAAGACGAGGTACGCGAGCCCCTTTGCGCCCCACTCCCGGGCGAACCCCTCGAGCCGCTCGAGCTCGGCCCGCGAGAAGGCCTGCGGAACACGCAGGAAGCGCACGCACGGAGCGTTGGCGAAAACGCCGAACTCGGAGTCGCGCGTCGCCTCCGTCGCATCCTCGATCTCGAGCCCGAAGCGGAGGTCGGGCTTGTCGCTCCCATAGCGGAGCTGTGCCTCGGCGTGGGTCAGGCGCGGAAACGGGGCGTCGAGCTCGTCGCCGACGCATTCGCGCCAGATGACCGCGCACATGCGCTCCATCAGCGTGAACAGGAACTCCTGGTCGGGAAAGGCCATCTCGACGTCGAGCTGGGTGATCTCCTGCACGCGGTCGGCCCGCAGGTCCTCGTCGCGGAAGCAGACGGCGATCTGGTAGTAGCGGTCGAAGCCGGCGATCACGAGCAGCTGCTTGAGGATCTGCGGCGACTGGGGCAGCGCGAAGAAGCGGCCCGGCTGGAGGCGGCTGGGGACGATGAAGTCGCGGGCGCCTTCCGGAGTCGGCTTGAAGAGGAGCGGCGTCTGGATGTCGAGGAAGCCGGCCTCGTCCATCACCCGGCGGATGATCGACACCATGTGCGCGCGAAGCTGGATGTTCCGCTGCATGCGCGGCCGGCGGAGATCGAGCCAGCGGTAGCGGAGCCGCAGCGTCTCGTCCACGCCCTCCTCGTCGAGCTGGAACGGCAGCGGCGGGCAGCGTGAGACGATCTCCAGGCGGTCGACCTGGAGCTCGACCTCTCCGGTGGGCAGGCCCGGGTTCACCGCCTCGGGCGCGCGCGCGACGACCTCGCCCTCGGCCCGCAGGAGGAACTCGTTCCGCACCGCGTGGGCGACGCCGATCGCCTCCGGTGAGCGCTCGGGATTGACGACGAGCTGGCAGATGCCGCTGCGGTCGCGCAGGTCGACGAAGACGAGCCCTCCGTGGTCGCGGCGGGTGTCCGCCCACCCGGCGAGCGTGAGCCGCTGCCCGATGTGTCCGGGCCGCACCTCGCCGCACATGAGGTCGCGCCACGTCACAGATCGAGCAGCTCCTCCCAGGAGGAGATCTCGACGTCCGCCTGTCCGCGCCGGCGCACGACGACGCGCTGGCTCTCGACGACCGCCGTCAGCCTCGCGCCCGCCCGGCGCGCCTGCGTGAGCTGGCCCTTGAGCGAGCGGTTCGCGTAGTCGGTGTCGCAGCCGAGACCGGCGGCGCGGGCTTTCGCCAGCCACGGAAGCAGCTCCAGGCGGCGGCTCCGGTCCTCGAAGACGAAGAAGACGTCGATCCGGGGTGGCTCGGGCTCCCCGGCCACGGCCAGATGGAGTCGCTCGAGGCCCGCGCCGAATCCGACTCCCGGTGTGGGCGGCCCGCCGATCTCCTCCACGAGCCCGTCGTAGCGACCTCCGCCCGAGAGCGAGCTCTGCGCCCCCTCGTGCGGCCCCACGAACTCCCACGTCGTGCGCGTGTAGTAGTCAAGCCCGCGAACGAGCGTCGGATCCAGCTCGTAGGGCACGTCGTATGCGTCGAGCGCGCCGCGCACCGCCGCGAAGTGCGCTTCGCACTCCGCGCAGAGCGACTCGCCGATCTTCGGCGCACTCTCGAGCACTCGCTGGGCGTCCTCGCTCGTCACGTCGAAGACGCGCAGCGGGCTCGTCGCGCGTTTTTCGCGCACTTCTTCGTCACGGAGCTCGCCCGCGTGCTCGTCGAGCCACGCCGTGAGCCGCGCGAGGTAGGCCGGGCGGCAGGCCCCGTCGCCGATCGAGTTGAGGAGGAGCGTCCACTCGGAGACACCGAGCGCGCGCAGGAGCTCCGCGTAGAGCTGGACGATCTCGGCGTCGACCGCCGGGTCGTCCGAGCCGATCGCCTCGACCGAGAGCTGCCAGTGCTCCCGGTAGCGGCCGCGCTGCGGCGCGCTGTAGCGGTGCATGGGCGCGATCGTGAAGAGCTTGGCGGGCTGCGGGTCCCGCTGCATCCCGTGCTGGAGGTAGGCGCGCGCGATCGGGGCCGTGCCTTCCGGCCTGAGGGTCAGGGAGCGGTCGCTCCGGTCGGCGAACGTGTACATCTCCTTGCGAACGACGTCCGAGCCGACGCCCGACGTCCGCTGGAAGAGCTCGGTGTCCTCGAAGGCCGGCGTCGTGATCGGCTCGTAGCCGTAGAGCTCGCACAGGCGCTTCGCCTCGGCGACGATCCGCTCCCAGTGGGGCCAGTCGCGCGCGAGGACGTCGTGCGTTCCGCGCGGTGCCTCGATCGTCACCGGCGCGCGGCCCGCAGCTCGGCGAGAAACGGGTTCGCAGCGAGCTCGCGGCCGAGGGTCGTCTGAGGGCCGTGCCCGGGATACACCACCGTCTCGGGCGGGAACCGCTCGACGAGCGTGCGGATGGACGAGAACAGGGTCTCCCAGTCGCTGCCCGGTCGATCGTGGCGGCCGACCGAGCCGGCGAAGAGCACGTCGCCCGAGAAGAGACAGCCGTCGGCGTAGAACGCCAGGTGGCCGGAGGTGTGCCCCGGCACCCGGAGCGTCTCGAAGGCGATCCCGGCGACTTCGAACGTCTCGTCGCCGGACAGGAGCACGTCCGGCGTGTACGGCCGGAACGTCACGTCGACACCGGGCGGGGTCAGGTCGTCGAGGCGCTCGAGCCGCTCGCGTTCGTCGGCGGCCATGTACACGGGCGCCTCCGTGGCCTCCGCGAGGTCCGCAACCGCGCCGAGGTGGTCGATGTCGCCGTGCGTGACGAGGATCGCAGTGCAGCGGGCGCCTCCGAGCGCCGCGAGGATCCGAGCGTCCTCCCCCGGCCAGCCCGGGTCGACGAGCACTGCCTCCTCCGCGTCCGGGCGCCGAGCGGCGTAGCAGTTCACGGCAAACGGCCCCAGCTCCACCTGCGCGACGTCGAGGCCCATCGGTGCAGGAGTCTAATTAGACTCCCGATCGATGGAGACCTGGAAGCTCCCCGAGATCGAGACGCCGAACGGGAGCCGCTCGCCGGTCGTCCTCAAGAGCGACGACGAGGCCCGGGCCGTCGTGGTCGGACTCGACCCCGGCCAGAAGCTCGGCGACCACCAGGTGAAGGAGCACGCCTGGGTGCTCGTCGTAGAGGGCTCGGTCACGCTGCGCGCCGGCGGCGACGAGGTCGAGGCCCCTGCCGGTACGCTCGCCCGCTTCGAGCCGGACGAGCGGCACTCGCTGCGCTCGGAAGGCGGCGCCAAGATTCTCCTTCTCCTCGCCCCGTGGCCGGGTCCCGGTCACTACCGCGGCCAGGAGAAGACGCTGGGCGCGGCCTAGCGCTTCCTGGGGACGTAGAGCGCGAACGCGAGCGCTCGAGCGGATCCACGCGCGGCTAGCGCCGCTGCTGCTGCCGCCGCATCGCCATGCGGTAGACGAGCACGTCGACCAGGTAGCTGAACGGCATGAAGAAGGCGAGCAGGAGGACGACGGTGAAGACGAGCTGGGCGACGGAAAAGTTCGCGTCGTCCGACGACGTCCAGTAGATGAAGATCGCTATGAGGGGCGCGAAGATGGCGGAGCGCTTGAGCACCCGGTTCAACGAGGGCTCGGGAACCGTGCGCCCGCGCCGGTCGACCGGGGCCTTGGCGGGCTTCCTGGCACCGCTCCTCGCATCGGCGCCCTTGCCGCTCTCGCGGGCCTCCCGCGCCTCGCGCGCGCTCTCGAGCGGGATCTCCTCTCCCTCCTCCGTCTCGAGGACGTACTCGTACTCGTGGCGCTTGAGCTTCTGGCGACGGCGGCGCTGCTTCCGCGACGGCACGGGTCAGACCGCTTGGATGAGGATGCCGATGCCGACGAGCAGCGCGATCACGCAGATGAGCGCGACGAACGCGCCCGGGTTCCAGGGAACGTCGTTGTCCTCCTCGTAGCGGGACTTACGCCTGCCCCCGTGCTCGGGCACGTCGGAGTGTGGCGTGGCCGTGCGAGGGCGTCCTGCCGTGAGGCTGAACGCGATGACGAGGCCGACGACGGCCGCGCCGATGAACGCGAGCGGCACCCACCAGCTCACCAGCTCACCGCTCCCATACGACCTCTCCGTGCTCGATCACGACCGCCACGTGCTCTCCACCCAGATGGTAGGCGAGGTGGCGCCAGTCGGCAGCCTCGAGAAGGACGAGGTCGGCCTGGTAGCCCGGCTCGATCCGGCCGACGCGGTCGGCGCGCCCGAGCACGTGCGCGGCGTTCACCGTGCAGGCGGCGAGGGCCTCCGCGGGTGTCAGCCGCATCTGCGTGCACGCGAGCGTCATGGCGACCGGCAAGCTCTCGCAGAACGCGCTGCCCGGGTTGAAGTCCGTGGCGAGCGCCACGACCGCTCCGGCGTCGACGAGATCGCGCGCCGGCGGCATCGGCCTGCCCAGGAAGAGCGCGGCGACCGGGAGGAGAACGGCCGCGACGTCGCTCGCCGCAAGCGCGGCGACGCCGTCCGGCCCCGTCGCTTCCAGGTGGTCGAGGCTGCGCGCCTCGAGCGGCAGGTCGCGTTCCGCACCGGGATTTCCGCCGAAAGCCGGGCGGCGGCGTTCCTCATCGCCAAGGGCTTTCGTATCCTGGCCCGGCGCTG
>Ga0081455_10005464_pt1 | contig 13932 bp, 17 predicted proteins | sample TabmetS3T2R1_FD_70207 | JGI IMG/M metagenome (GOLD analysis project Ga0081455, IMG submission 70207) | Tabebuia heterophylla rhizosphere microbial communities from the University of Puerto Rico - S3T2R1 | ecosystem: Host-associated > Plants > Roots > Rhizosphere ... | reverse complement strand
CCGGGCGGGCCGCTCACCAGCTTGGTGAAGTCCTTGCGCCGCCTGCGTGGCCTGACGATCTCGCCGGTGACCGTGTCGAGGATGGCGTAGCGCTGTTCGCGGTAACTTCGAGCCACGTTCGCTCCTCCTGGTGGTCGCCAGAGCCCATGCAGGGGTGCATAGCTCCGAAGCTACTACCAGGGGGAACGCGGACGTTCTCCTCTCCCCTCTTGTGGAGCCCCAGATCGCGTCGGATCACTCGTTGCATCCGCCCATCCGGCTAGCGGGATGAGTGGTGGGAGATCCAGCACGGTCGTGGGGGGGCAGAGCAACTAGCCGCGATGCCGCGGATCACCTCGCGCTCACCCCCCGCTCATGAGTCACAGACGCGAACGGCTCCGCCGCCCCGATCCTCGCTCGCATGAGCACCAACTACGCCTATGGGCACAACATCCCGGGATGCCTCCCGGACAACCCGCCGCTCGTCGTGAGCGAGTTCTGCGATGCCAAGCGCGGCCTGATCTGGGACCTCAAGTTCTGGGAGGACTACGCCACGTGCGAGGACGAGGCGGAGGCCTACTGCGCCGCCGCCGACGACGTGAACCTGTGGTCCGCGCCCGCGTCGATCACGGTCGCGAGCCGTGCGTTCTTCATCGCTGAGACCGACGAGGAGGCGGACCGATGAGCCGCCGTTACCGACGCGCGCCGCGCTGGCTGGCCCTGCGCTACGCCGCGCCGTGCAAGGTGTGCGACCGCACGATCCCCGCCGGGGAGACGGCGTTCTACGACTACGCGGCGCGCACCGCGACGTGCGCCGACACCGCCTGCGCCGAGCGCGACGGGTTGACCCGCGAGGTCTGGCACGGTTCGCCCGTGTCGGGCCGCTACGTGTCTGCGCTCAGTGAGCGCCGCCTCGGTGCGGGCTTCGTCCGCGACCCCGGCGAGGACATGGCTGATCGCTGGAGCGAGACGCACTGACCCGCGCTGATCGTCCCCCACGCGTGCCGTGCCCGTGGGGGACTTCGTCGCGCCCGCGCTGAGGTCACCGCGAGCCGCCGCGAGCGAGCGTCCGCGAACCTGCTGCGGGCACCATGCGGGCAGACCCGCGCTCACGCATGTATCATGCCTGGTCACAGGCCTAGACCATGCGTGCCGAGGAGTTCCATTGGAAGACGTGATGGGCATACGCCAGTCCTGCGTGGAGCATCGCGATCGCTGCGCTGAGCTGGGAGAACACACCTCGCAGTCCTGTAGCGCTCACTGAGCGATCACCGCCCGATCACGTCCCTCCTGCGGGCAGGATGCGGGCACAGCCGCATGCACAGCGAGCGCGTGCGTGGAGCGAGAGGCGGAGGGGTCCGCTGGCTTCGTGCACCTCTCGCCACGCCTGCGCAGCGACCTGCACCCAGCACTGCGCGGCGCCCGTTTGTGGCCTGCCTGACCTGGGCGGTAGCGACTGTGTCCGCTGTGGATCCGGGGCACGATGGTGCGCCATGGGAGCTGGGATGCCTGCCCGTCTGCGCCGAGCCGATGCCGCAGCGCGTGTGTCCGAGGCGTGGCGGTTGCGCGTCGAGGTCGGGTTGACGTGGGCCGAGATCGCGTCGGCGGTGGGCTACGCCAACCCGCACAACGCGATGCGGGCGGTGCGGTCGTGGCGGGGGTCGTTGCCGCCGCTCGATGTCGAGCGGCTGCGTGACGAGGCGGTCGCCCGTGCCGAGTGGCTGGTGCGCAAGGCCATCGAGGACGTCGAGCAGGATCGGCCCGGCTGCGTGACGGCGATGGTCCGAGCTGAGGCCCGACTGGCGAGCCTGCTCGGTCTCGACGCTCCCAGCGAGATCGTCCTGCACAACCCGACGGCGGCCGAGCTGGAGCGCTGGGTCGCCGCGGTGACGGCGGCCCAGATCCCGGACGTTGTGGAGGCCGACGTTGTGAGCGGCTTCGAGCTGACGCCGTGAACGAGACGTGGGCGCGCGAGCTGGGTGAGGCCGAGCGCTGGATCACGGAGCGCCTGCTGGACGACGACGTCTCGGATCCGCAGTGGCGTCAGCGGGTGGTCGCGCCAGTGGTCGCGCCAGTGGTCGACCCCGCTCGCTGAGTCGGCGCCTGCCTCGCCGCGCCGCGCCGCACCGGGCCGTGCGTAGCCACGCCTCGCCACGCCTGGCCGTGCCTGCCCTGCCGTGCCAAGCCGAACCCTGCCACGCCGGGCCGAGGCCGAGCCCCGCGATGCCACGCCGGGTCCGAGCCCGCCCAGCCGAGCCTGCCGAGCCGAGCCATGCCGCGCCGTACCTGGCCCTGCCGGGCCGTGCCGGGCCCAGCCGAGCCATGCCTGCCACGCCGCGCCTAGCCCTGCCGCGCCGCGCCGCACCGGGCCGTGCCATGCCGCGCCGAGCCGCGCCTGCCACGCCGCGCCGCACCGGGCCGTGCCATGCCACGCCACGCCCGGTCGCGCCGAGCCGGGCCTTGCCTGCCGGGCCTTGCCCAGCCTCGCCGGGCCCTGCCCTGCCGGGCCGTGCCGGGCCTGCCGCGGTCACTTCTCGGCGACGAGTCCTCCTGCCTCGCCGACGACCAGTTCGACGTACTCGACCAGGTGCGCGTAGCGGGACTTGAACGTCTGCCAGTCGCGCCGCATCTGCCTCAGCAGCAGCTCCCTGGCGAACGGGTCCTCGGCGATCTCCTCGACCTCCTCGTAGGCCCGGGAGCCGTTGCCCTCGGCAGCCGGGATGCTGTGGTAGGCCCTCACGGTCGCTGGCTCGCCGGACGGCCGGACGTACTCGATGCGCACGCTGCGGATCAACGCCGCGGCCTGCTGGCGCCTGTAGGCCTCCCCGGCGATCGAGTCGTCCCACTCGAAGCGATCGTGCAGCGCCGACCCCGCCGGTCTGGCGGCGTCGACGACGTGCTGCGGGGTCAGGCGCCCGTACTGCGCCCGCACCTGCTGGAGCTGCTCGCGCAGGCTCACGAGATCGTCTCGATCGTGCGCGTCTCGTCGATCTGGTAGGTGCCGAAGTCGCCGTCGCGCTCGGGGCGCCACTCGCCGACGCCGACGCCCATCCCTCCGGCGTCGATCAGCGAGATCACCGACTCCTTGGTCAGCATCGCCCGCACGTAGGTCACGACGAGCAGTGCCCGCCACTCGCTGAACTGCGGGCGGTAGCGCAGGTCGGTGCCACCACGGCCGACCCGCACGACGTCCTCGCGCATCTGCGGCTCGCCCTCGATGGCGACCATCGAGGTGCCGTCGTCGCCGGGCTCGCCGCGGAAGAACATGCTCTGGCGCAGGCTGACCATCGTCACCCCGGTGCCGTAGAACCGGGCCGCGTCGATGGTCGCCTTCTTGAAGGCGACCGACGGGAGGCCGTAGCGGCCGTCCTTGAGCCGGTAGAACGCGGCCTCGTACTCGGCCTCGGGGTCCTTCGCCTCCTTCGGGCTCTTGCGCCCCTGCATGTTGTCGAGCATCTGGCGCTTGGCCTTCTCGGAGAACCGGTGCACGACCAGCGGGCTGGTGCCGACGATCGGCACCTGCAACGTCTCGGCGGCGATCTGGCTGATCGCGATGGCGGCCGCCTCAGCGGCCGGTGTCTTGGGCATGGGTACTCTCCTCGTGGGTTGTGTGTGTTGTGCCCCCGGCACCGCCGGGGGTGCGACCACCTCGTGGTGGTCGGTGGGCGTCGAGGCCTCGCACCTCGATGGCTGCTGATCGCCCGCTCCGCGCCTGCCCTGCCACGACGAGCCGGGCCCACGCCCAGCCGCACCCAGCCCAGCCGGACCACGCCATGCCTGCCCTGCCTGGCCGCGCCCATCCGTGCCCGGCCGCGCCGTGACGTGCTGCTGCGTGGGCGGTGATCCGGCCCTCGATCACCTCGGCGGCGAGACCGGGGTCGTCGCGCTTCAACCGGGCGATCACGTAGTCATCGGTGTTGGCGACCAAGTTGGTAATACCAACTTGGTCGCGGTGGTCTCCCCCGTGTGGTCCGAGTGGCTCGGTCGCTCCGTGCACGGCCCTGCCGTGCCACGCCCCGATCACGGAGATCGAGCGCTCACCGGCGGCGGCTTGGTCAGCAGGCGGATCGCGCTGAGATGCGCACACGTGCGCCGGTAGGGCGAAGCCGCGGCACGAGCACACCCACTGCTCGCCGATCCGCTCGATCCGGTGCAGCTCGCCGTGGGAGCCCTCGACATCGGCGACCACGAGATCGGGGATGTGGATGGCGCCGGTGCACAGCAGCGCGCAGGCCCGCTCGCTGCTCATGACGGCACCGCCCACAGTCGGCGCCGGGTCCCGACACGGCAGGTGGTCAGCTCCTCGCAGCCACCTCCCGGGCACCGGCACGGCGTCCCGTCGGGCACGACCTCCTCGCACACCGGGCACCAGTCGGGGTTGGTCGCGTCGCCAGCTGATGGCGCAGCGGCAGGCGCCCCGGTCTTGCGGGGGGCGCTGCGCCGTTCTTCCTGAAAGGAAGAGGAAGTAGTCCGCGTTGTGGTCCGCGTTGCGGTCTGATTCCGGACCGAAGGTTGACGACTGTCCACAGGCTCGTTGTGCAGCCACGGCAGCTCGTACTCGGCCGCTCGACGACCGCGCCAGCGGCCCGTGCTCGCCAGCACGATGTGGCCGTCGCGCTCCAGGTGTGCAAGGTGAGCAGCGACCCACGAGCGGGACCGACGGGTGCGGTCGATCAGCCGCTGCCATCCGGGCCTGGTGACACCGCTGGTGGCGTTGTGGTCGGCGACGAGGTACAGCAGCATCCAGGCGCAGTCCGGGCAGGGCACCTCACGCTCCTGATACAGGTCCCACTGACGCCGGGTGTTGTCGTTCACGACCGCTCCTCGTCGACAGCCCCAGCGGCGCGCAACGTGGCCGCGTTGACCTCAGCGATGCGGCGCATCACCAGCCGCATCCGGTCGCCCTCGTGGCAGTGGTCGCAGGGCACCGTCGCCCGGCACCAGCAGTCGCCCGGCTCTCCGTAGCTCGTGCCGCGATGGGTGCACGACCGGCCGTGGCGACGGTCGTCGGTGCAGTCGACGGCACCCGACCCGCCGCACACCTCGCAGCTCGGCCCGATCACCTGTGGGGGCAGCGTCGTGTCGAGGTTGCGGTAGATCTCGAAGAACGCGGCGTAGCTGGGCGTCGTGGCGTGCTCGCGGATCAACCTGGCGAGCGCCGTGTTAGCCCGGCCCACGTCGAGCTGCACGATCTCGGTGACCCACCCCAGCGGATCGCGGATCGGCCACGCCCGCAGCGCCCGCTCGACCAGCGACACCGCGCCCTCGACCCGCTCACGCTGACGGGCGTTGAGCGGCTCGCCGCCGATCGTCTCGACGGCCGCCCGGTGCAGGCGCTCGTGGTCGCCAGACTTATGGCTGCTACCGTCGGAGGCAGTCATGTCGCTCCCTCTCGTCGGGGTCCGACTGCACGAGCGCCAGGGCTGGTAGCACGGCCTGGCGCTCGTGTCGCGTGTGGGTCACAACTCCTCGGTCGTGGTCACGCGGCCGGGCTCGCGCCGTGACGCCAGCCAGTCGAGGACGTCCTCGCCGAGGAAGTAGAGGGCGCCGCCGATCTTGGTGCCGGGCGGGGTGTCGCCCCCCTCGCTGCGCGTGTTGAGGATCGACTGCCAGCTGACGCCGAACAGCCGGGCCAGCTCGGGACCGCGGTAGTAGCGGCCGCGCTCGATGTCGATGTGGGCCGGTGGTTCTGTGCGTGGCACGCGGAGGCTCCTCGCGGATCTCGACGTCGGGCCCACAGGTTCCTCAGCGCGACGGGTAGCGGTCTCGGAGCGTACGGTGCCGGTGCGCGGATGTCAACCTGAGGAGACCATGGGGTTGCATGTTTCAACCCCTCGACCAGGTTCTATGTGAGTGATCAAGTTGGATCAGTCGATGTCACATGATAAGCTGCTTATGCCCTCGGCATGGAGCCGGAGGCGAGACCCCGACGAGGAGAACCAATGGACAGCACCGACACGGGCATCGAGCCCGTGCACCACGACGCGGGCAACGAGCCCGCACCCACCAGCCCGCTGGGCAGGCGCCTGGCCGACCTGGAGGGCATCAGGCCACCCGGCCTGGAGAGCGACGCCGAGCTGGTGGCGACGATCGCCACCGACATCGACCGCGTGCGCAAGGCCGACGCCGACAGCGCCCTGCTGGTCAAGCTCGTGTTCTCGACCCGCGGCAGGCTGATCGACGGCCACCAGCGGCGCGACAGCATGCTCCAGCTCGACCCCGACGCGGTCGTCGGTCCCGACGACTTCGTCATCGACCCGCTGGCCATCGACGACGACACCGAGCTGATGCGGGCGATCCACTACCAGATCAACCGGCGCAACCTCAGCGAGGCCAAGCGTCAGCGTGCCGCGTGGGCGGCGATGCTGCGCGACGAGCGCGGGCTGGGCCAGCGCCGGATCGCCAAGCTGATGGGCGTCAGCCAAGCGGCGGTGTCGCAGTGGTTCGCCGAGTTCCCCGAGTACGCCCGCAGCGAGGCGACCACCATCGTCGGCCCCGACGGCAAGACCTACGTCTCCCCGGCGACGAAGGTGCGCGGCGCCAAGCGCGCCGCGCCCAAGCCCGAGCGCTGGAGTCCACCGTTCACGCCCGAGGAGGGCGATCCGGAGTGCCCGGAGTGCTACAGCCAGGGCGACGAGCCGTGCGTGAACCTCGACAGCCAGAATGAGCTGAAGCGCTGGCACGGGGCGCGGATCAGTGAGGTCACCGACTACCGCAAGGCCCGCGAGGTGCTGGTGCCGATCCCGGAGGATCTCGACCGCGAGGAGCTGCCGGAGTGTCCGGAGTGCGGGGGCAGCGCGTCGTGCGCGGTGCTCGGCTACCGCTACGCCGACTATGTCCACCCGCGTCGGATGGAGGCCTGGGCCGCGGTGCTGGCCTCCACGGCGCGCAATGAGGCCTTCGAGATCGAGGAGCAGGCGAGGGCCGAGGCACGCCGGATCGGCGACGAGGCCACCGCGACGACGACCACCGCTCAGTGGTGGCGTGCGCGCATCTCCGGCGATGCGCTTGACATTCGCTTCGAGGACCCGCTGACGGCCGTCGAGGTGATGCTCGACGGCGTCGACGACACCGAGGCCCGCACACTGCTCGCCGAGGTGAGCGAACTGGCCGTCTTCTGGCAGCAGGTGCAGGTCGAGCTGGCGGCCGTCCTCGATCTCCCCGAGAACGTCCCGGCGCCCGATCTCCCGCCGTGCCCGGTGTGCGGTGCCGTCGGCGAGGCGCCGTGCGTGAGCAAGTCAGGCGCGGTGACCAAGCGCCACGCCCGCAGGGTGGCTCAGCCGTGAGCAGCGAGCTGGCCGCGGACCTTGTCGAGTTCCGCGGCCAGCTCGGCCTCGCGCCGCACCAGCGCGTAGTGGTCGATCTGGTGGCGCACCTCGGCGACGGTGACGCGGTCCCCGTTGGTCGACAGGTAGCGGGCGATGGCCCCGTGGGACGCCTGCGGGGCCTCGATGCGACCGCGTTCGAGGCGCGAGAAGGTGGGTTGCGTCATGCCCAGCAACGCGGCCACCTTCTCCTGGCTGTCCTCGCGCTGGCGCCGGACCCGCCGCAGCGTCGTCCCGATGTGTTCGGCCATGCGCACCACCCTACATGGGCACCTCATCCTCAGGTGATAAGTGCCTTATGGCCTGGTCTTATGCGTGAGTTGTGTTTGGAACCGATAGGATGTGGCGCATGAGCACGGAGCTACCGACCACCGACCCGATCACCCTCGACGACCTCGACGAGACGGTCGCCCGCCTCGCCGATCTGCTGGCCCGCTTGACCCGGCTGCGGGCTGGCCCGACGACCGGCAGACGAGCCAGACAGGCCCGACGCGCCAACGGCACCGGCAGCATCACCGCGGGCGCCGAAGGCGAGACCTGGATCGTGCGGGCCAGCGAGCCCGGCACCGGCCGACGCCACAAGCGGATCGTGCGTCGGCGCCGCGACGAGACGACCGACGGCCACCGGGCGCGTGCCGAGGACGAGCTGGAGGCGCTCGTCTCACAGGTCGCCGAAGCGCCAGACGACGATCTCGACGCCGACGCGGCCGACGATGATCTCGACGCCTCCGTGCGCCTCGCCGAGGCCGATGCCCGCTTCGAGCGTGCCCGCGAGGCGTACGAGGAGGCGAGCGACGAGCGGCGCCTGGCGACCCTCGCCGCCTACGAGTCGGGGATGACGATGGCCGAGATCGCCAGACAGCGCGGCGTCACCCACGAAGCCGTGCGCAAGGTCGTGCGGGCCGTCGAAGACCTGCGCGCTCGCGGCGCGCCCGACGACGAGCGTGCTGCGGTGGTCGTTGTGCGCCGGGCGACCCGTGGCGTCGAGCTGCGGGACCGCCTCGCTCTGGGGGCGACGCGCAGCCTGCGACGCGTCGAGCGCCAGGCCCGCAACGCCGAGCTGCTCGCCCGTCACATCGCCAGCGGTGCGCTGCCCGATCCGGGGTGCCGGGCGTGAGAGGCAGCACGAAGCGCCGCGGGGACTCGTGGAGGGCCCGCTACCGCGACGACGATGGCCGCGAGCATCAGCGGACCTTCCCCACCAAGCGGGCCGCCGACCAGTGGCTGCGCGAGCAGCTCGGCGCCCTCGGCACCGGCACGTGGGTCGACCCGAGCGCCGGGAGCATCCCGTTCGCCGACTACGCCGCGCAGTGGCTGGAGAGCCAGCACGTGCGCCCGAACACGCGACGGCAGATCGAGATCCGGCTGCGCCTGTACCTCGGCCCGGTGATCGGCACGACGCCGCTGCGCTCGGTCCGCAGATCGCACGTGGTGGAGATCGTCCGGCGTTGCAGCACCGACCTCGCGCTCAGCCCACTGGTGGTACGACACACGGTGACCACGCTGCGCTCGGTCCTCGATGCCGCCGTGGCCGACCGCCTGGTGACGGCGAACGTGGCCCGCGACCGCACGATCACGATGCCGCGCCCGGAGCGCTCCACCGGCACCCTCGATGCCACCCAGGTCGCCGCGATCGCCGAGCGCGTCGGCCCCCGGCTGCGGGCGATGATCATCCTCGGCGCGGCCAGTGGGCTGCGCCCGGGCGAGCTGGCCGGGCTCACGATCGACCGCGTGATCGGGTTGGCATCGCTGGCGACCGACGGCCGGGTCTCTGATCTCGGGGCATGGCGTGGCACGGCTCGGCCGGGCACGGCCTGGCCTGGCGCGGCGTGGCTTGCCGGGGCCGGGCATGGAGCGGACCCCGAGGAGGCCAGCGTGTCTCCTCGGGGCGCCGCATCGGTCGTCATCCGCGTCGACCGGCAGTTGGTCGGCTCGGGGTTCGGGCCTCCGAAGACGCCTTCGTCAGTGCGCGACGTGTCGATCCCACCGGCGGTGGTCGAGGTGCTCGTCGAGCACGTGCGCACCCACGGCCTCGGCGACGGTGGCCTCCTGTTCAGCTCGCCGACGGGCCGACCGATGGACTCGCCGCGGCGCTCGCGAGCGTGGGCGCGGGCGACGGCTGGGATGGAGCTGGCGCCGGGGCTGACGCTGCACGACCTGCGCCACTTCCACGCCAGCACGCTGCTCGGTGCAGGCGTCAACATCGCCGCGGTGAGCAGGAGGCTCGGCCACGCTTCCCCGGCGATCACCCTGTCGACGTACGCCCATGTGATGCCGAGCGACGAGGAGCGGGTGCTCAACGCCTCGGAGGCGATCGCTCGGGGGATCGCGTGAGCGAGGAGCGTGCCGATGGCGAGTCGGCGCCGCGCAGGCGGCGCAAGCACACGCCGCTGCCGCTGGAGATCTTGCGACAGGTCGCCGCCGAGCTGTACCTGTCCGACGACCCGACATCCGACGAGCTGAAAGCGCTCGCGGCGCGCATTCGGCGCACCTACGGGGTGCGCTGCCAGGTCGACGACGTGCTCGCCCTGTCCCGCAGCCACGACCCCTTCTACGTCATCCCCGACGGCAGCCGCGAGCAGCTCGCCCACTGGTTCGTCGACACCGTGGTGCCGCTGGGGATCCGGCTGTTCGGCACCGTCGACGACGTCCACCACCGGCGTCTCCACTACACCCTCGGCACCACCGGCGCGCCGAACCACCTCGGCGAGCCGTACCGGCTGTCGACGCCGCGCAGCGTGCTCTCCAGCGCCAGCTCGGCAGCCCGGGCGCTCGGCCTGCTCGACGACGTGCGCCTCGCCGACCACCGTCACCGCGACGCACTCGGCCACCTCTACGCGATGCGCGAGCCGCCGCAGCCGGAGATCGTCGCCGACGGCGAGGGCTGGGTCGAGCGACTGCCGACGATCTCGGCGCCCTCCGACACGGCCGACAGTGACGCCGGGAGCTTCCGCGCCGAGGGCTACGAGCACTCCCACGCCGACGAGGCGACCGGGCTGTACGTCATCGTGGAGAAGTCGACGGTCGACGACGTGCTGGAGCCGGTCTGCGAGGCGCTGGGGATCACGTTCGTGCCGCAGGTCGGGATCTCGTCCAACGTCTTCATCGAGGCGCTGATCGACAAGATCGAGGGCGAGGGACGACCAGCGCGCATCGGCTACGTCGCCGACCTCGATGCGGGTGGCGGGGTGATGCCACGCCACGTGAGTCGGATGATCCAGCACGCCCGAGCGACCGGTCGCCTCACGGTGGACGTCGCCCTCGACCGCATCGCGCTCACCTGGGAGCAGGTCATCACCCACCGCATCCCGCTGGCCGACAAGGATCTCGGCGACCGCCGCCAGTGGGACCATCCCGGCCGCGTCGAGCTGGACGCCCTCGTCGTCGTCGCCCCGACCGGCACCCTGGAGGGGATCGTGCGCGACTGGGCCGAGCCGTACCGCTCGGGCGAGCTGCGCGCCGAGCTGGCCGACGCCGAGGCCGAGGCCGACGAGACGGTCGAGCGGGAGTGGGACGACCACACCGAGCGGTGGCGCCGACGAGCGGCCCGGCTGGACTCGATCCGGCGCCGCGTGATCGCCCGCCACGCCGAGACGTTCGCCCTCCTCGACACCTACAACGCCGACGCCGAGCGGGTCGCGCGACTGGTGGAACGACTCGACGGCGAGCTGGACGAGCTGGTCGCCAGCTTCGACCCCACCCTGCCCGAGCGACCCGAGCCCGACGAGGTGCTCGACGACGTCAGCGGCTGGCTGTTCGACTCCGAGCGCAGCTACCTCGATCAGCTGGTGGCGTTCCGCGAGTTGAACGTCGCCGACGCCAACGGCTCCGAGGAGGATGAGCAGCGGGATGACTGAGCATCCCCCGGGCTGGCCGGGGGACACTCGGCGCCTCGCCTAGCCCGCCTACTGTGGCACCCCGATGCTCGGTGCCGACCCGCTCGACCGCGCCACGGTCGGCTACTGGGCCCACCAGCCGCTGATGCACCGGCTGCGCGGCCTGCTCATGGAGCGTGGTCGGTGCAGCTGGGCCATCGGTGACGTCCTGATCGAGGCCTTGGGCCGCCCCGGCGGCGGCCCCCACGACGGCAGCTGGGCCCGGTTGTGCCGGATCGCCGACGAGCTGGGCTGCTCGGCCTCGTGGCTGGCGGCGACGCGCACGACTGCCGCGGCGTGGCCCGAGCGCGAGCGCAGGCCCTCGATCAGTTGGGCCTGCCACCGCGCGCTGTCGGCCAGGCCCGACCGACTTCGTCTGCTCCATGACTTCGCGAGGGACTGTGAGCGCCAGCAGGTCGTGCCGTCGCTCAAGGCGCTCACGGGGTGGCTCGATGACGTCGACCGCCAGGCCGGTCGTCCGCTCCAGCGCCTCGGGAGACCCCGTCAGGACCCCGTGGTCGCGGTCGAGAGGTTGGCGCTGCGCCTCGACCAGCACGACTTGGAGCGACTGATCAGTCGTCTGCAAGCGGTGGCGGTGTCGCAGCGCGCGGCGTGAACGAGCGTCGGCCTCTCGCCCACATCTCGGTCATGTTCACCGCGCCATGCTGTCGCCGTGAGCGCGACCCGCGAGGGATGGCCCGACGTCGAGACGATCTCCCGGGCCCTCCAGTCGCTGGAGCACCTCAGCGAGCCGCGGACCTACCGCAACGCCGCCCTCGCCCCGTGCACGCAGTGCGGGACCGAGCGGGCCACCCGCTGGCGCCGCGTCGCCGCCGGGACCTTCGTCTGTGGGACCTGTCAGGACGGCGCCGTCGGCGAGCCCGACCGGGCGGGCCTGGAGCGCCTCGGGATCACCGGGGACGTGGCGACGATGAGCGAGGCCGAGTGGACGGCCGCCCTGATCGCCGCGGCGCCGAGGAGGCGGACGTGAAGGGCAAGCGCGAGCGGGAGGAGGAGCGCCTGCGTCGCGAGGCGCGCACGACGTTCGGGATCACCGCCAAGATCGCCGAGACGCCCCCGCCGGACTTCGGGCTGTCGCCGGGGCAGATGATCGACGAGCAGCGGCGCCTGGAGGCCCGGCACGACCCGCAGCAGGCCTCGGCGTGCCGGATCTGCGGCCTGACGGTCGCCGCCGGTGGCCAGGAGGCGGCCAACTGGAAGATCTGCCCGGACTGCGCGCTGCTGGTGCCCGGCGGGCTCGGGGCGGTCGTCTCGGTGCTGCTCGGGACGCCGGTGGGGGCCTCGGAGGCGCTCGACGTGCTCGACGGGGCCGGTCTGGCCTCCCCGGCGTTCTTCTGGCGTCGGTGGCCGACCGAGCGGGGCCACCAGCGGCGCTGGGAGCACGTTCCGGCCGACTTCGCCGAGCGCGGACGTGACGCGCTGGCCCAGGTGCGGGCCCGCCGGGCGCTGCGGCGCTCCAGCGGGGGGCGGGGCTGCTCATGGTGTGGTCAGGCCCGCTCGACGTCGTGGACGGAGTGCCCGCTGCGCTGGGGTGAGGGCCGCGGTGCCCCCCGCGGGGCGATCTGCGGTGAGTGCCTGCCGTGGGCCAAGCGGGCCGGGGTGTTCTCCGGATCGTCGCAGTGGCGCGAGCACTTGCTGGCGGCCTGCCTCGATCTGCGCAAGGCGTCGATGGGACTGCACTTCGACCTGCGCGCGTACTTCGAGACATCCCCGCCCGACCCTTCCGGCTCCTCCGAGCGATGGGCCTACTTGGGTGATGTGCGGGCGAAGCTGCGGGCCCGGGTGGTGCGCTCGCACCCGCGGCTGGTCACCATGACTGCGACCGAGGCGCGCGTCGTGCGGCTGGAGGCCGCGATCGCCGCGGCGGCGGTTCGAGCGGAGCCGCGCAGGCTGGCCGACGTGTAGAGAAGGACCCGGCCGGAGCTGAACTCGACCGGGCCCTCGGCAGTCTGCCAGGACGGCGCTCGCCGACGTGTAGACAGCGCAGGAACCCCGGCCGGAGTTGCCCCGTCCGGGGTTCCCGGATCGGCAGTCTGCCAGGACATGGAACGGCCTCCAGAGGCCAGCCAGGAGCCCCGTCGGCTCCCGACGTGCCTGCGGGCCCGTTGCACGGCCCCAGCGAGCGTCTGGGAGGCGGTGGTGAGCTTGGGGAGCCTTCGACCGCCCGTGCGGGGGCCCGTTGTCGACGCTGGAGTCCGCCGCGGATCACGTCGCCACATGACTCGCGGTCAACGCGCGCAAGCCGTGTGGGAGACAGCTTTCTCCTCGGGAGAAACGCTCCAGCGTCTCGGCGAGATGCCATCCGTCAGCGCTGGCGCCGGGCACAGCACGCCTGGCGGTGGGCGACGCCGTGGTCGAGGGCGTCGCCGCGGTAGGCCAGCTTCGGGTTGAGCCAGAAGCACGACGGATCGTCGTGGTCCCGACACAGCACGCCCCGCGCCGACAGCGCGGCGACGGCGCGGGAGATCGAGGACTGGTTGCGGTGCAGGGCGCGGGCCAGCGTGGTCTGGTTCAGCTCGAAGCACTGGCGATAGGGGATGGTCCGGGCGAGGTACAGGAACACGGCGATCTCGCTGCCGGTGCCGTGGATCAGCAGGTCGTCGAGGAGGCCGGGCGGGCCGCTCACCAGCTTGGTGAAGTCCTTGCGCCGCCTGCGTGGCCTGACGATCTCGCCGGTGACCGTGTCGAGGATGGCGTAGCGCTGTTCGCGGTAACTTCGAGCCACGTTCGCT
>Ga0081455_10005463_pt1 | contig 13932 bp, 9 predicted proteins | sample TabmetS3T2R1_FD_70207 | JGI IMG/M metagenome (GOLD analysis project Ga0081455, IMG submission 70207) | Tabebuia heterophylla rhizosphere microbial communities from the University of Puerto Rico - S3T2R1 | ecosystem: Host-associated > Plants > Roots > Rhizosphere ... | reverse complement strand
CAGGAAGTTCACTAAAGGCTTGAACTGCTTAGTGAACCGAGTGGTCGGAGTGGCAGGATTTGCGATAACGACCATTCGCCATTGAAATCACTTCAATTTTCGGAACGCGTTCGGCGTTTTGTGTACTCACCTTGTGTACTCGTAGCAAGGCTTCGGCAATGCTCGTATCGGCTCATAGCGACGTGAAGGGCCGCGCTTTCCGCTGTGTAGTGGCGATCATCCATCACTGCGGCATCGAAGGCACTAGGCCACGCGGCCACACGTCTCTCACTGGTGCCGCTGATGCCCAACTCGCGGTCAAGCGAGATGGAGCAACAAGAGTGATCGTCACTGTTGAATGGATGAAGGATGGCCCAGAGGGCGATTCGATCGCCAGTAAACTAGAAACTATCGAGGTTGGGACTGATGAGGATGGCGAAATCATTACGTCTTGCGTTATCCTACCCGCAGAGCTGCCGGCGGCCACGCCTTCAGACAATCGCCTCACACCAAATCAGCAAACCATGTACCGCGTCTTGCACGAAGCAGGGCCACGGGGCCTGAGCCTCGAAGATTGGTACGAGCGAGCCAGAAGCGAAGGCATCGGCATCAGACGTAGAGGCACATCTTCGTGCCGCCCTTCATGCAAAGGGTCTTGTAACGGAAACCATGAATGGATGGGCGGTTAACTACGAACCAAGGGGCCGGTGCCGCAGTACGGTGATCGATGAACCGTCTACTTAATCGACGGTATTTTCGTTCTCCTGAGATCGATGACCTGCACGAAACCCTTAGTGGCATCACCCAATACTTGTTTCCTATCTCGGTCTGGAGGGGGGTTGCCGGGGCCTGTGGCATCTGGAATATCGCTATAGTACCTCGCAAAGATTGCCACCTCGGCAGTGCAGTCATCCGTCCCATCGGGAACATTAACGGTAACCCCTATTTTAGTCAGGCTCGGGTCAAATTCGGGCGGGAGAGTTGGGTTAGCATTCGCTTTAAAATGTACAACGGTTCCAGTGACGATGTCGGTCATGATTTACCCCCTAAGCCTGTTGCGTACACGCCGTAGTTGAGTAGCAGTATAAATATTTTGCGATTGGGGGCAACGACACAAAAGGGGTCGCTGGGCGAACCTAAGGGATTAATACCGGACAGATATAGGATATTCAGCAGGATATCGCCAGACACCCGGCGAACACTTAGGCGCTTTCAATTTTTACCCGGCGGTTTACCCCAACGCATTTTTTGAAGCGGGAAAACTACAGACCTGAGACACGGGACAACTGAAAAAAGCGTCCGACTTACCCCCGACAGCGAACATCAATTCCGCCAGAAGTCTTTAAATCGGGTAGGCGATAATTCAGTGTACCTAACGGTGTGCTGAATGTTGCGATGGCCGAGGTACGCCTGCAAGGACCGAGTATCGTGTCCCTTGTTGGCCAGAGCGTAGCCACAGGCATGCCTGAGCATGTGCGGATGCGTTTTAAACGCAAGTTTTGCCCCAACCCCTGCCCGCTCCACCATACGTGCGAACCCGGCGGCGCTGAACGGTGCTCCGCGCTCCGATGTGAATACAAAGGGCGACTTGGGCTCCTGCTCGCGCTGAAGGCGACGCAGGGCCCGCAGTTCATCCCCAAGGATTGGATGGGTGCTTTGTGTGCCCTGCTTGACCCGACGGACGTGCAGCGTGGCGGTCCTGAAGTCCACCTGTTCCCAGCGCAGGTCGACCACCTCTGAGGCTCGTAGTCCGTGGCGGTAGGCCACGAGGACCATAGTGGCGTCACGGTGTTCCCAGCGGTTCTTCCTGGCCGCATTCATCAGCCGCTCGACCTCGGCTTCCGTCAGATACTCGCGGGTACGCAGCTTGCTGTTGGGTGGCCGTTTCGGGGTAACTGTTCGATTTACGGTGGTTGGCGCGACCAGCTTAAGGTGCCGTTTGGTCATGCGTTGTGCGGTCCTTGCCCTGATGACTGTTCATATAAGAACCCTTCTTCAAACAGTTGTTCAATCCGAAACTCGCCGTTGCAGGTGAGTCATTTTGACTCACTCCCTGCGTCTCCACTACTTGGCATACCGGCACAATGGCGCGGCCGGTCAGGCAGCAGCAGAACCATCCAGCTACGTGCTCATCACGTTTCTTGTTCGGCTCTCGTTGGGGTTATTGGGCCCTGGCCGTTCGTTTTGACCGTTTCTGATTTACCTGGCGCCACAGCATCGCTGAACTCGCTTCAGAAGCGAGGCGCGAGCTCAAAGGGCCGAGGCTATCAAAACAATTGTCGTGCCAGCGGGTCCCTCCCGGTGGACGAATTTTCAGGGAATTTCAAGAAATTGACTTTCAAAATTCCGTTAAAGCCATCGCGCTGTTGTAACAGAAGAATGTAACAGAAGAATGAACAGCAGCCTCGCCCATTGCCAATTCCACATATCAGTATCCATTAGTTTCGGTGCGTCAGACATTTAGTATTAGGACAAGTCAGGCCGGCCGGGCCCGAATGCAATGGCAGCACAATGACATTTTTGGGTCGACTGCGGTCGACACTGATTTAACCGGAAAGGCCAATACACGGACCAGGATGCCACATAGAACCAGGGCCGCACGATACATTCTGTCGACTGCTTTCCGCGCGGGGAGTGGTGACCGTGTTTGTAGGCGTTGGCATCAAACACCGTTTCGTCAACAAATGCCCGCTTTGGGTCAAAAGCGGACATTCTGTAACGTCCGCGCCATGTCCGCTTTACCCCGAAAGCGAACATTGATCGGCGCGGCCAGCGGGTCATGAAGAGGGATACGCAACGCGCACCAAGAGTTTGCCGAAGTTCTCGCCACGCAATAGCCCAATAAGGGCCCGCGGCGCGTTCTTGAGTCCCTCAACCACGTCTTCGCGATATTTGATCCGTCCCTCTCCAACCCAGGCGGAGACATCGTGCATGAAATCCCCATGGCGCCCGAAAAAGTCTGAGACGATGAAACCGCGAAACGTCAACCGTTTGATCAAGATCGCTCGCATCAAGTGCGGCAGTAGAATCGGGCCGGGTGACAGCGAGGTGGCGTTGTACATGGAGATCAGCCCGCACACCGGAATGCGGGCGAACGGATTGAGCCGTGGGAACACGACCTCGAATATCGCGCCGCCGACATTCTCGAAATAGACGTCGATACCTTTCGGACAGGCTGCGGCAAGACGGCGGGCGAGATCGGGCGCCCGATGGTCGATGCAGGCATCAAAGCCGAGCTCTTCGGTCACGTACCTGCATTTGTCTGGTCCGCCCGCGATGCCAACGGCGCGGGCACCCTTGATCCGAGCGATCTGGCCGACAACCGAGCCGACCGCACCCGAAGCTGCGGCGACCACCACGGTTTCGCCAGCGGCCGGTTTTCCGATCTCTAGCAACCCCATGTAGGCGGTCATACCCGGCATCCCGAGGACGCCGAGCGCGGCCTGAATTGGTCCGCGCGTGGGTTCGACCTTTTGCACGCTGGAACCATCGGACAGCGCATACGTCTGCCAGCCAGTATGCCCTACGACGACACTGCCTTTGGCAAAGCGGGGGACGTTCGAGGCAACCACCTCGCTGATCGTGCCGCCCTCCATCACATCGCCGATGCCAACAGGCTTGGCGTAGGACGGCGCACCGCTCATTCGGCCGCGCATGTAGGGGTCAAGTGAAAGCCACAGCGTGCGCAATAGCATCTGGTCCGGTCCGGGTTGTGGAATCGGAAGTTCCTCTAAGCGAAAATTATCTAACGTCGGTTCCCCAACCGGCCGCGAGGCAAGAACAATCCGTTCAGTGGTTTTGGTCATTGCGATTCCCTGCTTCTACCGGCGCCTAGCCATCCCTCTACGCCGTTCGACCTTTACCCCAAAAGCGGACATTGATTGGTGATCCTGCATGTCCCGCTTTGGGTCATAAGCAGACGTTTGGCAGTGCAATCGTCATGTCCGCTTTACCCCGAAAGCGGACATTCAGGAGCGCGAGCAAAAAGCGGACATTGCGTCACATCCAAGCCCTTGCCCGCTTTAAACTAGCCGGTACTAATTTTCGCCTGGCGCCGCGCCGGTCTGCAATAGTGAGTTCGTTCCCGGAGTCGCGATGGCCGCTTATCGGCTCTAGATTGCCACCTGTTGAGCACCGGTTAGCTCATTGAGTTGCTAGATTTACGAACTCATTATTGATGGTCTCCAGAATGTACTCTCTGTCTTCCGCCATCAGAAAATGTGAACCTTTGCGTACATGGTTGGTGAACCTGCCGCGGGTGAGCCCGCCCCAGCCGGCGGAGTCTTTTTCCGATACCCACGGGTCCAAATTACCGACGAAACTACTGATCGGAAAAGTAAACGGTTGCACAGCTTCATACTTATAATTGTACGCCATTCCAAACTCGGCGCGGATGGTAGGCAACAACGCCGCCCTTAACGCGGGTATCGCCAACATCTTGTCAGCCTCCGGTGTATCGAAGTGACGTACGATATCCACAAAGATTTCGTCCGCCTGGGCATATGGCGGGACTCTGATGTCGAACTCCTTGTGCAGCATCATGTCGTAAACCAAGTTGTCCTCAAACTCGCCTCTGCGCTTTAATAGATGCGGGGGTCTTACTGCGCAGGCGAACACGTGCTTGATGAAGCGCATCGATCCCTTGGGTAGCGCACAAAGTGTGGCAAACATGGTGAGTCCGCCCAAGCAGTGGCCAAAAAAAGCAGACGGTCTGTCCAACCACTCAATCATTTCCGGCAACAGACGTTCGACGAAAGTATCCAAGTCATTGACAGGCGTTTCATCGATACGGGTCCCGCGTCCGGGTGGCTCGACCACCACCACCTCCACGGAGTCGTCAAGCAATTGCGGCCAAGACCGGAACGATACGAGCCCGCCGCCCGCATAGGGAAAACAAAACAAACGAGCTTTCGCGACGGGGTTGGGCCGGGGCGCGATCAACCACTTTGGCGCCGTGGGCAGCTCAGTCTCACTGCTCAGGCGAACGATTGGACGGGAATCTTCTGCACCAACTCCGTTTTCTCTGCTGACGAGTTGTGTTTCTTCGTTTATTCTTAGAGCTGGGCAAGCTGGCGAGTCATTTCTTTCTTCTGCAGTCTCTATCGGTGTCGCGCCGGACGCTCGCTCATTATTAACTTGTTGCGGTCCCACCTGTTGATATTGGTCACCTGCAATTCGCACCTCCACTGCTGCAAGCTCATCGACCAGATGATCGACTAGCTGGTTGATCGTCGGACCCCAGATCAGTTCCGTGACCGAGACTGATATTCCAAAAACATCCTCCAGGGTATTTGCGAGTGTCACAGACCTCGACGAATCCAGACCGACTTCATTCAATGGTTGATGCGGATCTATCGGGTCTACGAAGCCAAGCTCCGCCGTGATATGTTGCTGCAGGACACTCTCGAGCTTGGCGCGCGCGTCGCTGTTAAACGCGATAGATTCGGCATCAGCAACTCCGACGCATTCTTGGAACTTGGCTGCCGATAAAGGCGCGTAGGGCAACGGCTTCGCGGGCGCTACACGAATCTTGTCCGTCCACAACTCGCGAAAGACACCATCGATCAGCTGGTTAATAGTTGGTCCGCTAATGAGTTCCGCAACCGGAACTGGAATACCGAACTCGTCTTCGAGGCTATTCGACACACTTACTGACATTAGCGAATCTAAACCGATTTCGTTTAGCGGTTGATCTGGAGCTATCGGATCTACGAAGCCAAGCCGAGCCATGATGTGCTGTTGCAACCTCTTCAATAGCTGTTGGCGCGCTTGGCCATTCACTGCAATACGAGGGGCACTCAGAGCGACCTTTCCTTGCGCGGATTTCGACGTTCTGGAATCCTCATTTCTGTTCAGAAGCTCCGCCAAGAACGAGGACTTGCCCATCTTGCTGGCGTAGGTCGACCAATCAGCAACTGCTACAGCGATCTGATCAACATCGCGGTGCATCAACTTGTCGAACATCTGCGTAGCGAGATCGGGGGAAACGAATTTCATGCCCAGCGACGACAGCATTGCCTCGCCGCGCGCTCCCGAAACGGTGGCCAAACCGCCTCCTGACCAGGCGCACCAATTGACCACGGTGGCCGGTAAGCCCGCGATGCGACGGTGAGCTGCTAGAGAATCAAGGAAAGTGCTACTGGCGATGTAGTTCCCTTGGCCAGCAGAGCCTAACAGGCTCCATAAAGACGATTTCAAAACAAAGAAGTCTAATTCGAGCGATTTGGTGTATTCATGGAGAAGCCAGCTTCCATATACCCTTGGCTCGAACAGGCGGGCGAATCTGTCCCAATCGAGCTGGGCCAATATTCCGTCGTCGAGGACGCCAGCCGATTGCACCACGCCTCTTAGCGGTGGTAGTTCGTTGCTGATAGTCTGCATGAGGCGGCTTACATCCTCATCGAGGCTGATATCGGCCGCTACTACGCGGATTGTTGCGCTGTTGATTTCTGCGGTGCTGAATACTTCGTGTGCCGCCTTGGAGCTCGCACTTCGACCTGTCAGGACGAGGTGTTTCGCGCCTTTACTTAATAGCCATTTGGACACAGCGCGCCCCAACATTCCCAAACCACCTGTGACAAGATAGGTGGCGTCAGTGCGGACCCTCGGCAGCTGGGCCGGCAGTTCTGCGAGGGATTGCCTGACGAACCTTGGGACATTGCGCTGGCCCGCAGCGGAGAGGGCAATCTGGGTTTCACCGTTCGGGTGGAGCAATTCCGCGGCCAATAAATCTATGTCCGATGTCCGGTCGCCGTCGAGCTGCAGATCAATCAATCCTCCCCAAATGCCCGGGTATTCGATCGCGACGGCTCGTCCCAAACCCCATAAGGGCGCCTGGACCGGATCAACACGCTGGTCTTGGCACTCTGTCCTTTGCGTGTTTGCGGTTACGATCCACAGGCGCCTACCAGTCGGGGTCGTCGACCGAGTTGCGTCGAGGGCATGCAAGATTGCCAATGCCCCACGACACATCATCTCACTGCCGTTTTTCAAGCTTGCGAGAGTTAGGCTTTCTATAGAAGGAGCATCCAGCCCCCACAGGTAAACCACTCCATCGCACGGCAACGCCTCGCTAGCAGCGAATTGCTCCAGCAATCGGCGAAAATCCCGAGGCTGCCGTTCGTTCGCGGTCCACTTTCGAGGTTCTTGCTGAGCGAATGAACCACCCCTGTAGACCAGGTGAGAATGATGGCCGGCGCTTTCTAGTCTGCTAGCCAGTGCTGCACCGACACCTTTTGCATCGGCGAAGATCAGCCAGCTTGCCGGAGCACGATCCTCTTGGTCGACAGCGCTTCTGACACTCTTCCGCCACGCGACCCGATAAAACACGTCGTCTGCGGCGGCTCGAGTTGGTGCCACCTTATCAAGCGGCAACAGCCGAACCGTCAATCCTTCCAGTTCCGCTACCGGCCGCTCCAACATATCGTACACCCGAATCTCGACCACCTGAGTGTTGTCATTCTCGACATTCCGCAGACTAATGTGAGCCCACGCTTCATCGATCCCGTCCTGATGGCAGCGAAATCCTGCCAGCGAGATGGGCAAGTAGGATTTATGTCGATCGCTTCCGATCTTCTCGGCACCATCGAGCACGAAAGGGTAGGCATGCAGGCAGGCATCCAGAAATGCGGGGTGCATCGCGTACTGCGTATTTGTTAGACCGTCGGGTAAGCGTACTTTTGTAAGCGCTTCGTGATCACCGACGTACAATTCCCGGATGCCACGGAAACTGGATCCATATTCAAGCCCGAGTTTGCCAAGCGACTCATATAAATCGGCAACCGGCCATGTTTGCCGGCAGCGAGCCATGATCTGCTTGGCGGAAAACGCTGATGGGGATGGCACGTCCGACCGGCGCAGGGTGCCTGTCATGTGAGTGTGCCAGGCCTCCAGATCTTCAGTTCCTGCACTGACCAGTTTGAAGCTTGCCTTGCCTGACTTCAGCGGCGTGAGCAACACACGAACAGTCCGATCTTCTCCATTGGTGAACGACATCGCCTCGTGATGCATCGCATCGTCGAAACTCACAGACGACGTCCCAAAATGCATCCGACCGGCGATCGTGGCCGCCTCCAATTCGGCGGAGGTTGGCAAGACCATCGTTCCCGCCACTCTATGATCGGAGAAGTAGCCGGTGTGCTGCACGCCGTAGCGAGCTTCATAGCGCACATCTTTGCTATTTGAATCTATACGCGTGCCCACCAACGGATGGGGTCGCTCGACAACAGCATCGACCTTATCTTCCTCTATCCAGTAACGTTTGCGCTGGAAGGGATAAGTCGGCAGCGGAATTCGTCGCCACGAAGCGTCGGAGTGCACTGCAGTCCAATCGACATTGTGGCCGGCAAGATACAACGCGACCAGCATTTCGCTGATCGACTGGGCGTCCGGCTTTTGACGATTCAGTGCTGCAATCCAGGTTGCGGACTTGCTTTTTGCGCCAAGACAGATTTGCGCAATCGGTAGCAAGACCGGGTGGGGTCCGATTTCCAGAAAAGTCTGGCACTCGAGCTTGGCGAGCGCAAGCATGCCATCACCGAACCGCACCGCTTCACGGAGATGTCGGCGCCAATAGGATTTGTCGGGCGCGGCGGACATCAACTCACCGGTGAGGTTGGATATCAAGGGCAGTTTAGGCGGTTGATGTTTGACCCGGGCGGCAACGTTTTCGAACTCATCAAGAATGGGTTCGGTTCGCGGGGAATGAAAGCCGTTAGAAATTCGTAACTCCCTATAGCTGATATTCTGCCGCTCCAACTCCTGTGCGAGCATTCTCAATGCGTCGCGCTCACCGGACACGACGGTATTCAGCGGCCCGTTCATTGCGGCGACAGTGATCTCGGGGGCAATCTTATCGATGAGTTTACGAACTGCGGATTGTTCGGCAAATATCGCGGCCATGGCCCCGCCGCTCGGTACTCGATGCATCAGCGTGCCGCGCGCTATGACCAGTTGCATCGCGTCTTCGAGCGTCATGACACCCGCTACACAAGCGGCGGCAATTTCTCCCAAGCTGTGGCCAATCACCGCGTTAGGCACGATTCCCCAGGATTTCATAAGCTGCGCCAGAGCGTACTCAACCGCAAACACTGCAGGCTGGGTGTAGTCAGTGCGGTTGACCAACGCATCATCGCTGTCTGCGGCAAAAATCACCTCGAGCAAGCCTCTCTCTAGATATGGCTCCGCCAAAGCGTGACAGCGATCCATAGCATTCCGAAAAACGGAGTGCGTGCGATACAACTCAGCGGCCATGCCGACACTCTGCGAGCCCTGACCGGAAAACATGAAAGCGATTGACCTTTTACCGGTGCGCTGCAAGCTCGATGCATCATCGGTTACCGTTCGCAACCATGTGGTGAGGTGCTTTTTCAGTTCGGATGACGATCTGGCCGGCGCGGCAAAGCGAAATGTAAACTGGTTTCTGCTGACGTTAGTTGTGTAGCAAAGGTCACCAATCGGTGTGTCGGGATTGTTGTTCAGCCAGTTCAGAAATTGCGCGACACGTTCCACCAATGCGTCCGCGCTTTTGGCTGAAAGGGTAATCAAGCACGGAAAGGGACCTGGTGATTGGTTCTTTGCGGCTGCAATCGGCGGCGCCTCTTCGAGGACGGCGAAAGTATTCGTGCCGCCGATCCCGAGACTGTTTAGCCCGGCGCGGCGCGGCGTGTCCGTGAGGGGAAAATCCTGCAGCTTTGTGCTTACGTAAAAGGGTGACGAGGCGAAGTCGATTCGAGGGTTCGGCGTTTCATAATTGATGCTCGGTGGTATTCGTTTGTGATAGAGGGCGAGCGCGGTTTTGATCAGGCCTGCAATTGACGCCGCTTGTTCCGGATGGCCGATATTGGCTTTAACTGAACCGACAGCACAGTACTGCTTGCGTTTAGTCTCGCTTCGAAAAGCTTTGGTCAGCGCTTCGATTTCCAACGGATCGCCAACACTCGTGCCGGTTGAGTGGCATTCAACATAGCCGAGGCTGTCTGCGCTTACCCCCGCCAATTTTAGCCCATCGACCACTGCCTGCGACTGCTGGCCCAGACTCGGCGCGGTGTAGCTGATTTTAGCCGAACCATCGTTATTCGCCGCAGTCCCTTTGATAACTGCAAAGATATGGTCGCGATCAGAGATCGCTCGTTCCAAGGGCTTGAGCAACACGGCGCCAACGCCGCTACCAAAAATCGTTCCCTGGCCAGCCGAGTCGAACGGGCGACAATGCCCATCTAAGGAATAAAGGCTGCGCTTTTCCGGTAAGTATCCCTGGGCTTGCGGTACGCGGACCACCGAACCGCCCGCCAGCATCATATCGCAATCATTGAACCTTAGGCTCTGGCACGCCTGGTGGACCGCCACCAAAGACGAAGAGCACGCCGACTGGATTGTGAAGCTGGGACCCGTGAGGTTCAGCTTGAAGGAAACGCGGGTGCTCAGAAAATCCTTGTCGTTATTGATATGCGAAGTGCTTGCTGTCTGGCCGGGAAGATCGGCGTGGTGCAGTTTTGCCAGCAGATAACTTGAAACGATGCCACCGGCGGTCGAAAAAACGCCGACCCTCCCAGGGTAACCAGCGGGGTCATAACCCGCGTTTTCGAACGCCTCCCAGCACACCTCCAGGAACAGGCGGTGCTGTGGGTCCATCAGGGCGGCTTCTTTGGGCGAGTAACCGAAGAACGATGCGTCGAACATTTCGACGTCGCGCAAAATCGGTGCTGCCTTTACATAATTGGGGTTGGCCACCAACGACGGCGCGACGCCGGCTGACATAAGTTCTTGATCGGAAAAAAAAGTGATTGATTCAACGCCGTGGCAAAGATTAGTCCAAAATTCTTCAGCTGTAGCCGCTCCAGGGAATCGACAAGACATTCCAATTATCGCGATGTCGACATTCCGCGAGGAAGTACTCATTGTGATACTCGACCTAATGCCGACTGCCTAATCACTCTTCGGTTTGTCGCCTTTCCGTAGAGTATTCAATGTATCAAACACGGTGGTCAAAATTTCTTCTTGAGCCTCGATAAGTTGAACGCGAGCCGAGGTCAATTTTGGGAAGAGCTCTTTAAATGCAACTTCCAGCCTCTTTTTGAAATCTTCGTCAAGGAGATTTCTCCGCGTTCCCGACCGATCCAAGATCATCATCAGAGCTTGTAATTCACGCAACGTGAAATTCTCGGTCGACCTAACATGGCTGGGATCTGTAATGTTGCGTTTCGCAATTTCGAGCATTTCACGTTGGTAGGATAACCAAGGCAATGTCAGCAAAATAAAATTTCTTAAATTGTCTTCGTAAGACTGAGACTGATCTGGCTTGCTGTCATCTGGCATCTCAGCGCCCTTTGCCTTTGAATCATTTTCGCTTTGAGTGTCCTGCGACTGACGGCGCAACTAACTCGGCGCGTCACCTCTGGATGCCATATGAGTTTCGCACCCCGACGATAACGCACCTCCGGTTCGGAGTCCTTTGCGTATTTATCGCATTTATTAGGTCTACGGGAGGGCCGCTTGGCGATCAGGCTTCGCAAGCCCCCCGACAGGATAGTTCATTATTTGTTGCTGAGTAAACCGCTGGCGAAGCTCCAGGACTGACCGTTTAGTCATTACCGCAGCGACATAGGTGTCGAGAGAATAGGTACACCCGAACGTGCGCACTCGCGTGCCGCCGACTCCGACGCAGTCCCCCCTGATCCAGGCTATCGTCGCGTTCGCTCCAGGCTCGATCCATTGCTTTATGCCGCGAGAGCATAGACACAGCCAGCGCCCGCGGACCCGACCGGCGCTGCATTTACATCACCAACGGCGTCGCGCTTGGACCGCTCAAAGTGCTATAAGGTTGGCGTGGGTGGCCGTAGATATGCTCGGGCAAATGACCGCCCGCCGCGTGGTTGTTGAGCTGCCGGGCATTGATATCCAGGAGCAAATTACATGGCAAAAGATACAAAACCACCTTTTACATGGACAGGATGGGGCCTGAAAGAAGCGGCCAATCACGCTACCGCTGTCTCTACGTATCTACAGAATCTGAGCCAAGCCGCGGATGTCAACGACAGGGTCAAAGTTCACACCGAGTTCGTGCATAATCAAATGCAAATGTTCAAGGACCGCGCAAAAGTACTCGGCAACGCGGTAGCGGAGGCGAGCAACTTTTTCGCAGCAGGGAAGCAAGGAAGGAAGCAAGGAAGGAAGCAAGGAAGGAAGCAAGGAAGGAAGCAAGGAAGGAAGCAAGGAAGGAAGGCGGCATGAGCGTTGCTCATCACCAAGTCTGCCGCCGACAGCCTGTATGGGCGTCTTCGTCTCGGTTTTACAGCGGCGCAAGCAATTTGAAGACATGGTTCGCAACTCGCCACATACCGAGAGACCGGCGGAGACGAGTAAACGCCGGGGCGCCGAAAGACGAGACGGATAGATCATGAGGTCCCAGTCGTAGCGCACGGGAAGGATAAACATGGTCAAGTCCAAACGGAAAAATGCCGACGGGCAGATAAAAGTGGCCATCGGGTGCCAGGGCGGTGGAATGCATGCTGCTTTCGCGGTTGGCGTGCTCACCAAAATCCTTCGCGACCTAAAGGAGCGGAAGGGTGCTGGCGACAAAACCGGGTTCAAACTGGTGGGATTGAGCGGGACGTCGGCAGGCGCACTGTGCGCGCTGATGGTTTGGTACGGCCTCGCCCCGAAGGGAAAGAAATTCGGAGGCGGTTCAGAGCAGGAAGCGATCGACAAGCTCAACAGTTTCTGGGACGACTTCGTTGCCAAAGATGCTGCTGAGACTGTGCTGAACTTCCTTACGTACCGCACATTCTGGCTGGAGGAACTCGAGGTACCGAGAATTGGAGTAAATGCGCCAATCTTCGGCAGGCTCAACCCGTACGGCGGACTCCTCAAGGCTGTCACCGCCTCCCTGCCGAGTTTGGGCGTACGTAAGCAATACTTTGATTTGGAAAAATTACTTGCCGAGGCTTGTCCAGCGCTGGACAACAACAGCATTGATTGGAAGAACGTAACGACACGCTTGCTGATCGGCGCCTCGGAGGTCCGCCACGGATTTGAGACCGTGTTCGACTCCGACGTCAAAAAAACGGGGCAACTCGAAAATGAGGGAATGCAACGCCCCAAAGAACTCAAGGGCAAAGCTAGGTACTGGCGTCAGCGATTGCCGCTTAGCCTCTCCGGCATCGCCGCGTCGGGAACGCTGCCAATTTTGCGCAAGGCCGAGCAAATTGGACACTTTCACTACTGGGATGGCCTTTACGCGCACAATCCACCAGTGCGCGAGTTCATTGCCGACACAAAGGAGGTGCCCGACGAATTGTGGATCGTGCGCATCAATCCGCAACAGTGGCCGTACGTACCCAGAAAGAATAAGGACATTCAAGACCGTCAAAACGAATTGATGGGCAATCTTTCGCTGAATAAAGAACTGGATTTCATTATGAGTGTCAACGATTGGCAGGACCGCTATAAAGACGAACGATTTGGGAAAGAACACAAGCCCGTGGTCGTGCGCACGATCAAGATGGACGAAGATGTTGCACGCGATCTGTCATATTCATCTAAGTTTGACCGCAGTCCCGACCGCATGAACGACCTACGTAAACAAGGTGAAAGAACCGCCGAGAACTGGCTCGACAAGTGGCATGAAGATAAGGCTAGCTCGTATCCGGAAGACGCCGGATATTACAAGCGGGAAAGTGACGAGATAATCGAGTGAAGGTGGCGAATGTCTGCTTTTGGCCCAAAGCGGACGTTCAGCGTCCCGATCCCAACCCAGCTACTTCCAGCGTGCATAAGTCCGCTACAAGCCTTGTTCGGTATGGGGCGCGCCGACGGGGGCCCAGGGTATTCGATCTTGGCGAGCGTTAGTAAACTGCCACGACATGCCGGTCCAGAACGGATAGCGTCAAATCTGTAGAGGGCCGCCGATGCAGCAAATTGCGGACTGGCTCGAAAGGCTCGGTCTCGGGCAAT
>Ga0081455_10005462_pt1 | contig 13935 bp, 8 predicted proteins | sample TabmetS3T2R1_FD_70207 | JGI IMG/M metagenome (GOLD analysis project Ga0081455, IMG submission 70207) | Tabebuia heterophylla rhizosphere microbial communities from the University of Puerto Rico - S3T2R1 | ecosystem: Host-associated > Plants > Roots > Rhizosphere ... | reverse complement strand
CGACAGGCCAATGTCCAGGTTCATCAAGGACTGGCCCAGCACCTCGTCGTCTCGCAGGCCCCATAGCTCGCTGGCTTCCGCATTCCATATGAGGATACTAAAATTGGGATCAACCACCACTGCCGCCGCATGCAGGCTGGCCAGGATAGACTCTAGAAAGGCCTTGGACCGATTGACCTCGTCGGTACGCTCGCGGAGCTCGTCGTTGATGGTCTGGAGTTCCTCGTTCCCGGACTGCAACTCCTCATTCATGGTCTCCAGCTCTTCGTTGGTGGATTGGAGTTCCTCGTTGGTAGTTTCGAGTTCTTCCACCGTGGACTGAAGTTCCTCATTAGTCGTCTCGAGCTCTTCATTGGTAGATTGGAGTTCCTCATAGGCCGTCTCCAGCTCCTGACGGCTTTTCTCCAGTTCTGCTTGCAGCCGCAGGTGGGGCGTCACATCATAGAATGTGATGCTGAGCCCCAGTGGGATGCTATCGGTGTCGACCAAGGGCACCAGGTGCACATCCAGACATTGCGTCCGCCCTTCCGGTAAGGGCCGTTCAATATTGGTGAGATGCTGCGCCCGAAGCTCGGTGTAGACCTGCTCGATACGCGAACGCAGTTCTATTGGCCGGTAAGAGAGCTCCAATTCATAAAAGGGACGGCCCACATCTTGTGGACGCATGCCAAAGATGGTCCGGGCTTCCTGATTAATCAGCACGACATGACTGTGCAGATCCAGCACCACCTGGGCCACAAGCCCAGCGTCAAAGGCTGCATCCCGTAGGCGGATATGGCCCACGAAGTGATTGTTCAGCTCCAGGTTCCCGGCCTGCGCCACGACCAGGAGCCGATCGCGCAACGTCGGCTTGGCCACCTTCGTAAAGATGCGGTGCTTGAGGTGCACTGGGTTGAAAAGATTGGCGCGGGTGAGCAACATCTCCGCCTTCCCTAAAAAGATCACGCCCGTATCATTGAGGGCGAAGTGAAAGCGGGCCAGGATGCGGGATTGGGTCTCGGCGTTGAAATACATGAGCGTGTTACGACACACGAGCAGGTCCAGGCGCGAGATGGGAGCATCCTGGATGAGATCATGGCGGCCAAAGATGACGGCCCGGCGCAGGTCGGGCCGAAACACGAAGCGATCGCCGACTTTCTCAAAGTATTTGGTGCACCAGTCGGGGGATACCGGCTGCAGGTCTCGCTCACTGTAACTGGCCTGCCGGGCCTGCACCAGCGCTTCTTCGTCGACATCGGTGGCATAGATTTTCACCCGCTGCCGGAAGCTCTCAAGGCCCAGCACCTCGGCGAGCACAATAGCCAGGGTATAGGCTTCCTCGCCCGAGGCGCAGCCAGCACTCCAGACTCGAATGGGCTCATGCGGTTGTTTGCCGGCGATAAGCTTTGGGATGATTTCGGCTACGAGGAACTCCCAGGCAGCCATATCACGAAAAAAACCTGTGACATTGATAAGAATAGTATTGAAGAGCTGGATAAACTCCTCGGGATGCACCTCGAGGTAATCCAGGTAATCGCCGTAGTGCTCGATGCGGAGGGACTGCATGCGCTTACCCATGCGGCGCCGCAGGCTGGAGCGCTTATAGCCAGTAAAGTCGAAGCCACGGTTGTTTCTGAGATATTCTACGAGCGTTTCAAATTCCTGCGTGCTTCCGGGCTCATCCAGAGGGGCACTCATGTAGCCTCTCCTTTCATGACCAGTGTCACCAGGGCCGTGGCAATCTCGTCCAGAGGCAACACGAAATCCACACTACCGCTGTGGATGGCAGCACTGGGCATACCAAAAAACTCAGCTGTGGCTTCGTCCTGTGCAATTACTGTACCACCCATCTTTTTAATGGCCTGCACTCCCATCGCACCATCGCTGCCGGTGCCAGTGAGCACCACGGCAATAGCACGCTCCCCGTAACTGGCAGCGACCGATTCAAACAACAGGTCGGCGGATGGACGCAGAAAATGTACCAGCTTCGACTGGGTGAGTGACAGCGTCCCATCTGGGTTCACCAGCAGGTGCCGGTTCGGGGGGGCAATATAGACCGTTGCCGGACCCACCTGCTCCCCTTCTTCAGCCTGTTTCACCCGCAGAGGAGTACGCCGGCTCAGAATATCAGCCATCAGGCTACGGTGCCGAGGGTCAAGGTGTTGCACCACCACAAGCGTCGCCGGGAAGCCATCTGGCAGGGCAGCCAGTACGCGGCTTAAGGCTGTCAACCCTCCAGCCGAGGCGGCCAAGGCCACAATATCAAAAGCAGCGTCAGCAATGGGTTGTGGACTGTTGCCTGTTTGTGGTTCCACTGTGCGTCCTAAGTCCGGTGTGGCGGCAAAGGTATACATGGGAAGTAGTGAGAACTTTCGCACTATCATGTCATGCCACTCAGAGCAAAGCAACTTTTTTCCGTAGCGCTATCCCTACTCGGGAGAGGGCATGGGTGAGAGATTTGAACGGAGAGGGGGGCTGGGATTATGAGTGACCAGACAGGCGCAGCTCCGCGATTATGGTATCTGGCATAAAGCTTGCTACCACCTATTGTTATGCGTAGAGCACTCGGCCTCTAGCACCTTCCGCACGGGACAGAGCGGGGGTGAGGGTGTCTCCTGCTCGCTCGTTAGGGCAGCCCAATTTTTCTCTCATTTTGAGAGAAGAGCATTATCTTGAGAGTAAGAGAGGGAACAGAAGATGACATACTAGGTAAGCATGCACGTGACGGTTATAGCAGCACAAGGGCTGGTGACTGTCTCTCACATTCCCAAACATTGAGGATGGTACCATGCAAGGCCATGATATTATTGTTATTGGGGCTTCTGTGGGCGGCGTTGAGGCTCTCTCAAACCTGGTGGCGCAGTTTCCAGAGGATCTACCGGCTACGATCTTTGTGGTGCAGCACGTCATCCCCACCGCTACAGGCCACTTGGCACAGATTTTAAACCGTGCCGGCCCGCTTCCAGCCACTAGGGCTCAGGACTATGAAAGCTTTGAGCCAGGGCATATCTATGTGGCGCCACCGGATCATCACTTGCTCGTCAAGCAGGGCTGCCTACGTGTAACGCGCGGCTTGCGGGAGAACCGTGTCCGTCCTGCCATTGATCCCCTCTTTCGCTCTGCGGCTGTGGCCTATGGGGCGCGTGTGGTAGGCATCGTGTTGACCGGCCTGCAAAACGACGGTACCTCTGGGCTCCTGGCGATCAAGCGCTGTGGCGGTATTGCTATAGTGCAAGACCCCAAGGAGGCGCTCTTTCCGGACATGCCTCTGAGTGCTTTAGAACACGTCGAGGTCGATTATTGTTTACCAGTGCTCAAAATGGGAGCGGTGTTGTATCGCCTGAGCCAGGAGTTACCCACGGCAACACCTCCTATCCCAGAGGAGCTGCGTATTGAAGTAAATGTCGCTGAGAACCCTACTGACAACAGTGACTGCGCAGCAGAACTCGGCGCGTCGGTCTCCTCGAGTTGTCCGGAGTGTGGCGGTCCATTATGGGAACTCCGCGACAAGAAGCTCCACCGCTACCGCTGTCGCATTGGTCATGCCTTTACGGCCGAGAGCCTGCTGGCGGGCCAGTCGGAAGTGATTGAATACGCGCTTTGGGCGGCAGTGCGCACCATGGAGGACCGTGTACGTATCCTCATGACTCTGGCGGATGGGCGACGCGAGCACGGTCAGAGTAAAATAGCGGACTCCTACGAAGTACAAGCAAAAGAACTCAAGACGCATGCGCAACAGATCCGGCAGATGCTGCTAGAGGCCGGGAATCCTTAGACTACCAATTGCTCTCGTTCTTTCCCTCTCCCGCGGGAGAGGGAGCCAGACTGTCAATCCTCTGTCCAGCTAGCCTAAGGGAATTGTGATATACATGGTGGCCTGCTGGCTCTGGACCAACATGAGTAGTTGCTTGTCCTGCTCCGCCTTCTGCACGGCCTGCCGGAAATCTTGCGTATTACTCACCTCCTGGTGATTGACCTCACGAATCACCAGGCCACGGCGCACGCCGGCCTGATAGGCCTCACTACGTGGGTCTATCTGCGTCACGACCACACCCTCAGTGCCGCTGTAGCCAAGCTGCTGAGCTATTTCCGGGGTGAGATTCTGCACATTGAACCCGAGCCGTGCTGGCGGTTGCGCCTCCTCGCCAGCGCGTGCCGCTGCTTGCTCACGTGGCAATGCACCTAGCTCAATGGTCACCTCGCGTCTTGTGTTATCGCGCAGGATCTGCATCGGCACCTTCGTGCCAGGAGCGCTCATGGCTACGCTGTTGCGCAACTGCCCAGGGTCACTCGTGGGGCGGCCATTAAAGGCCAGGATTACATCACCACGCTTCAGGCCAGCCTTCGCTGCCGGCGAACCCTTCGAGACATCTGCTACCAGGACGCCCTCGGTGGTGTCAATATGTAACGACTGGGCCAGGGCTCTGGTGAGTTCCTGAATGCGGACACCCAGATAGCCTCTAACCACCTTGCCGGACGTGACCAGTTGATCTTTGACAGCTTTCACCATGTTACTGGGGATGGCAAACCCTATCCCCATATAGCCGCCACTGCGTGAGGCGATGGCCGTATCGACCCCAATGGCCTCGCCTTGCAGGTTAATCAAGGGTCCACCAGAATTGCCAGGGTTGATCGCCGCATCGGTCTGAATAAAGTCCTCAAAGTCTGCAATGCCCAGCCGGCTCCGGCCTTTGGCACTGACCACACCGACCGTAATGCTTTCGGTCAAGCCAAATGGGTTGCCAGCGGCAATCACCCAGTCTCCTACCTCCATGGCATCGGAATCCCCAAGCGGCAAGACGGGCAGGTCCTTCGCGTCTATTTTGATCACCGCGACATCCGACGGCGGATCGGTACCAATCGTTTTGGCTGTGAACTCTCGCCCATCGTTGAGCTTGACCGTGACGCGGTCGGCATCCCCAACGACATGATGATTGGTGAGGATCAGGCCATCCTGAGAGATGATGAAGCCCGAGCCCGCCCCCTGTTGCCGTTCGCGGGGCTGCTGTTCCCCAGGGAACCGACGGCCGAAGAAGCGCTCCAAGAAATCTTCCCCAAACCCCTCAAATGGATTGTTGAGGGCTGTCGGATTGCGCGATTCAAGAGTTTTCTCTACGGTGATGAAGACTACGGCCGGGACCGCCTGGCGTGCCACACTGCGAAAAGTGGTCGACAGTTCGCGCGCGGTAGACGTAGCAGGCGTCTGTGCCTGTGTCCCTGCTGGGAGGAGTAACGCACAGGCGAGAAGCCAGACGCTCAGAATGACCAGCCTGCTCTCCCTAGCGCTTACGTGGTTCTGGACACTGCGGCTGTGTAGCATAGTCTACTCTTTCTTATTAAGCCTGATGTGGTCTGAGCTGCTGAAAGTCTTCCTCCAGGAGCAGCGCACAGGCGAGAAGCCAGGCGCTGAAGAGCATGAGCTCTCTGTCCTCGCTGGTACTTATGTAGTTCTGGACGCTGCCGCTGTGTAGCATGACTATATCCCTCTTATTGAGCCCTAAACGCGAGAAGTCTACACCTGATGAATGCAAAGGCTGTGCCATATCAAAGGCCTCCCCTACCCCACTGTTCCCTCTCCCGATGAGAGAGGGAGTCCATGGCATAAAACTTATCCCTTTGGCACCCCAGGGCTGCCCGGTCAGGGAGAGAGCATTCTGCCTTGGATGCAGTTCGAACGCAGACCGCAGGTTGATTAATGCCTGACGTGGTATGAGGAGAATAGAAGATGCCAGCAAGGCTCTGCCCTCCTCCACAGCGTTCAAGAATTAGCCTAACAAAGGTCAAATCCCCGATTGCGATTTCTACCGTGATCCCCTGAATGCCAAGAAGCTCACCAAGGAAGAGAAGGCCGATTTAGTGCATTCATGCGACAACTGTAGAGACTAGGCGGCCGGCAGAGCAAGGGAACACCAGCCACTCCCAAAATGAGAACGCCTCCCTTTCAACTTGAGAGGCGAGCGGCTTTGCACCATATCAGCAGCCCAGATCAGTATAGGGCGAGATGGCCAACTTCCTCCCCAGAGACCTCTATGTGGAAAGGAAGACCTAACCCTACGATCATAGAGGGCTGCCTGTGACCGCAGGGAAGGCCAGAGCAGTTTAGAGCGGAGATACCCTGTTGCTCTTACTGAAGCCTACCGCCACACCGTATCAGTTAACAGTAGGAAAATTGCTCTTTTTTATGTAGGGAAGCATCCTACAGGAGACTTGGAAAGGGCTGACAAAAAGAGAAGCCCTGACCGGGCTGGAGGAATAGCAATCAGGGCTTCACAGGAGACTGCCTGTAATCTCCCCATCACAGGCAGACAGGATTGTAAAGGATACAAAATAAAATGCAATGCATTGTACCCTATATGATATAAACTGTTGATATACAATCTTTTCTCTTTTGTGTGCCGCTTCTGGCGGATGTATTATGCAGGAGGAATCGAATAAAAAATTATGCTCAGAGGCTTCCTATGTCGATCCCTTCCAATGGCCCTCCGAAGTCTTTTACTTCTCAGGAAATTGATGCATGGGTACTTGCCGCCCAAGAGCAGCGTGCCAAGTTGCACCTCCAAGCGGCAAAGCCGTGCAATAGCGACGAACACCATGATGCCTTTGCGGGTATGTCAGAACTGCTTCTGGAGGCTTTTGAAGAAATGCGCTTCGTGAGCGAATCGTTGCGGGAGGGGAGCCAGGCAGTGCGGAGAGAGTCAGTTAATCTTCGTGCGCACTCTCATCGGCTTATAGGACGAGGTAAAACGTTAACAGAACAGATGGCGCAGTTTGCTTCTCCGTCGCCCGAGGATATACAAAAAGCAGAAAGCCAAATATTGGAGATATTCAAGCGTGGGAACAGGCAAGCTATGAATACCCCCGGTACAGAAGGTGTGGTATAAGGGTACCGGAGGTACACCCCGTGAATGTAGATAACCATAAGAACACAGAAAATCTCCTCAGAGATTCGAGGAAGCTGAGAGAGGAGAGTAATCAACTCATTCTCGCGTTAAAACGGTTGGTGGATCGTTCAAAGCATCTCAGAAATAAAACAAAGATCGATATAGCAACAGAGTGATCGGTCATTTTTGAGCCTTGGAAGCAAACCTTTCCGCCTCAAATTATCCAGGTGCTGCTTATACAATCTTACCGCCCCAGGCCCTCATTGTGACAATGTATGGCTCTTGCCGTGGTGATGAGCCCCACCAAAACTTGGTCCTCTGAGCAGCAGCGAGACCCATGCCAGACTCGCCAATAAGACCAGGCCCGTGAGCACGAACGGGGCGGTGTGTCCATGGGTATCATAGAGCCAGCCGCCAACCAATGGCCCGACAGCCGAGCCGAGACTGGTGGCAAAGGTATGCAGGCCATAGGCGGTGCCACGCATTGCGTCCGCTGTCAGATCGCTGATCAAAGCTTTCTGTGGGGGCAGGGCAGCGGCAAGTCCGAGCGTTTTCAGGGTCCACCAGAGGATCGTCCATGCCAGCGCAGAGTACAGGGGGAGACAGAGGCAACTCAGCCCTACCCAGGTCAAGCCTGCAATGATCAGCGGTCGGCGGCCCCAGCGATCGCTTAGGTGTCCTAGACGCGAGGGTAAAACACTTTCCAGGAGGACCGCCGGGACGAACGCCAGGGCCAGAAGGCGCACGTCCTGGGTCAGCTCATCGTGGACGAACACGACAAACACCGGGCGCAGGAGCGCCGTGAAGAGATAACTGAGAAAGACCAGGAGGAGCACGTTCACTAAGGGCCAGACAGCCATGCTCTGCCGCCCCGCCTGTGGGGGCAGCGCTGTCCGCGTTTCCGGCACCTGTTTCCATGCCACCACACCTGCGACGACAGCAAGGGCCATATAAATCAAAAAGATCGCGCGCAAGGCCGTCTCCAGGGGCCACCAGCTTAGGAGGGCAAGGGCCAATCCCATGCCATAGAGGGCACCACGATGGGAGTATTCATCGACACGCCCCAGGGCTTCCCCGTGGTTGGCAGCAGGGGTGATTTCCGACGTGATAGTATAGGCGGCCGTCCAGGTGCACGCCGTGGCCACGCCGTTCAGCATCTGTCCAAGGTACAGGCTCGTCATGGTGCTGGCCAGTGCATACACGCCCATGGCGGTGGCATAGCCCCCCAGCCCCACCAGGCAGAACCCCCTGCGCCCCCAGCGATCGACGCCCCATCCAATCACCGGGCGGCACAGGACCATCATCACCTGGGCCACGGCAAAGAGCCCCCCGATCCCCAGCGCGTTGGCTCCGAACTGTTTCGCGTACAGGGGCAAGAGAAACGGAAGCATGGTCATGGGCAGGGAGCCCAGCATGATTGGAAGCTGGAGCGCGGTGTCCACGGCAGTCGTCCCGGGCTCTATCCCTGGTTCCTTCCTCATCGCACCTCCTTCGAAGACACATGACCCACCGGCATCGTAGGCAGCACAGCCACGCCTCAGCGCTGGTGTACCTCGCTGGCGTCTTGAGGAGCATGGCTAGCGTGGCTCTTGCTTTCTGGCAGTGTTGGCATTATTAGTTATCTCGTCGAGCAGGAGGGCCATCGAGTACAAGGTGCAGTACGATGACCCCGGGTTTCCTCCACTGGGGAGAGCAGGCGCATATGACCAGTTGGGAGCGAGCGCGGACAGTCGGTATCATAATGTTGGCCATCCTGGCGGGGATCGGCACACTCTACGTCGGGCATGCGTTCTTCATTCCGATTGCCCTGGCGCTGCTGCTCAACGCCCTGCTCCGGCCCCTCGTCCGCGGCCTGGAGCGTCTGCACATCTCCACTGTGTTCGGCGCTACCCTGGTGAGCCTTGGGCTCCTCGGTGTGCTCGTCGTTGGTGGGTTCGCGTTGGCGAACCCGGTTCGGGCGTGGGTAAGCCAGCTACCCGCCAGCTTTGAAGCCGCCGGGCGCAAGCTCGCCCCAGCCCGGCAGTCTCTGGAACAGGTCACCCATGCCACCCAGGCGTTGGGAGAACCCAGCGGCGCGCCACCCGCCACCTCAGCGCCGCCTGCGGCACCAGCGCCGCCCGCGGTTCCTCCCTTCCTGGTGCAGCTCTTTGGGACAACCACAGCCCTTGTAGCCGGTCTCGCCGAGGTCCTGCTCCTGCTCTATCTGCTCCTGGCCTCGGGCGATCTCTTTCTGCGGAAACTGGTGGAGGTATTGCCCATGTTTCGGGACAAACGGACCGCCGTCACGGTGACGGAGCAGGTACAGCAGGCCGTCACCCAGTACATTGTCAGCACGCTTATGATCAATATCGGGCAGGGGGCCGTGGTCGGGCTCGCGATGTGGGGCCTGGGGATGCACGCGCCCTGGCTGTGGGGGGGCCTGACGGTACTGCTCGAGTTCATTCCCTATCTTGGTGCAACCGGCATGCTTATCCTGCTCAGCGCGGCTGCCTTCAGCCAGTTCGACTCCCTGGGCCACATTCTCCTCGTTCCCGGAGCGTATCTGGTCATCGCGGCTCTGCAGAACAACCTGGTGAGCCCGTTCGTCTATGGACAGCGTCTCAAGCTCAATCCTGTGGCGGTGCTCGTCGGCGTGCTGTTCTGGTGGCTGCTCTGGGGGGTAGCGGGCGCCTTCCTGGCGGTCCCCTTCTTTGCCACTCTCAAAATTCTGGCCGATCACGTCGAGAGCCTGACGCCGATTGCGACCTTCTTGGGGGAATAAGATAAGCAATCGACTTTCTTGACCTCTTCTGCAAACTTGATCATCGCTTCTTGCTACCGTTTCCGCATATTCTTACGGGCAAACTATTGCCGCATTCGCAGTAGCTCTCGTGCTATAGCATTGCGAATGCGGCATACAAAGACTAAATAACACGGAAGAGAAACAGCAGGATAATCACCACCAGAGGGACTCCTAGTAACCACATAATTAATCCAGGAATCATACTCCTCCTCCTTATGTGAATGAGAGATTGATACTCATTAGACAGCGCACTGTGCCAAGTTACTCTGCAATATCCTTGCCAACGAAGATAGCAATGCATAACGACAACCCGAGACCATCGATGGTACAGGGGAAATCCACGAATACAGGCACGTCAATGATGATATAGTAGAGGATCAAAGGTCTATCATTTTGAGACTAATGCTCAATATGAGAGAGGGAGGGCCCCCTGAACCTGGCGGCAGGGCAAAGTGCTGCGTCGCTATCTAGAGATAGTTGGCTCTTTCAAAGAGCATACCACAGGGCGTTCGTATCTCTGCTGTAGGTTAAGGTCATTGAGTTTCCGTGCCCTTTTTCACTGTTCTCCATCTTCCTACACTAACTGCATGATGAGGGCGCGGGTTAATTTAGAGAAAAGGGAACAAACTATTGGACCCCTTGGAGCCTCTGGGAATTGCCGAGCCTTGCTCTCTTTTCTGAAATTCTTTGCTACACTTTTCTGCAGACTTCTGCTATAGAAGGTGGAATATGTGATAGTACCGGATGCTTCCCAGGGGTGTGCCTTGTTCTCAGCGCCCACCCAAGACGTGGTAGCTCGCCCTTGCAACGGCCCAAGGGACCTTCTAATGCGTATACCAACTATGTACCCCAAAACCTCTATTCCCTTCACGACACCAAGGGGGAATTGTGGAAGCTGAAACTGACATCGTCAGGAAGAGACACCACGAACCAAACGATCCTGACCAACCATCCATGGCCAGTGCACCATTAGGCACGGATGCTTCCACGAGACTTAACGGCAGGAAAAAAGCCGCATGACAGCACTGCCCCCCCTGACCATCTTGATTGTCGACGATAGCCCTGAGGATCGCGCGGTATGTAGCCGCTTCCTCAGGAGGCACCCAGCTGCCGCCTATACTTGCATCGAGGCTGTAACCGGTACAGAGGGCCTGGCCCTCTACCACTCGGCCCAGCCAGATTGCCTGATACTGGATTTTAGTTTACCCGACATGGACGGGTTGCAATTTCTCGTGGCCATGCAGGCTGAACCACACTCGCAGCGCTGTCCAGTGGTGCTGCTGACTGGCCAGGGGAGCGAGCAAATTGCCGTGCAAGCCCTGCACTGCGGGGCGCAGGACTATTTGGTGAAAGGTGACATCTCCGCCGACCTGCTGCACCGGACGATTACCAATACTATTGATAAATTCCGCCTGCACCAGCTCCTAGAGGAGCATCGCCGCGCGCTGCACCAGCAGAATCTCGAACTGCGCCAACGCGAGGAGTGCCTGTCCGCTCTCAATGCCACGCTCGAGCAGCAGGTCGCCGAGCGTACGGCCCTCCTGGAGTTGCTCCAGGACATCACCATCGCGGCCAATGAGGCGACCAGGAGTGCAGAAGCTCTGCAGTGTGCCGTGGACCGCATCTGCGCCTATATGGACTGGCCCGTCGGCCACGCGTATCTGGCGGTGGCTCCAGGTGTGGCACGGTGGACGCCAACCCCCATTTGGCACCTGGAGGGCGCAGAGCACTATACCGCCTTCCAACGGGCCACGCAGACCGTCGAGTTTGCGGTGGGCGAGAGTCTCATCGGACAGGTGGCGGCCCTCAAGAAGCCGGCGTGGAATATGGATGTGAGCACCGATTCTGACTTTCACCGCCGGCACGCTGCCTTGGCTGCCGGGCTGAAAGCCGGCTTTGCCTTTCCAATTCTGGTGGGGCAGGAGGTAGCAGGGGTCCTGGAGTTCTATGCCGATACGCCGCTGGCGCCGAATCTCCCCCTATGCGAGGCTTTAACGCATATTGGTACGCAACTGGGCCGGGTCATCGAACGCGAGCGGGCTGCCGAGGAGTTGCAGCACAAGCAGGAGGCGCTGCGCCAGCGCGAAAAGCTGGCGGCTATGGGGTCGTTGCTGGCCAGCGTGGCGCATGAGCTGAATAATCCCCTGGCCGTGATCTTGCTGCAGGCCGACCTGCTGCGCGAAGAGGCCGCCGGCGGTGCCGTGGCGGAACACGTCGAGGAGATTGCCCAGGCGGCCACACGCTGTGAGCGGCTGGTACGCAATTTCTTGACCCTGTCGCGCCAGCACCCGACCGAGCGCGTCGCGGTGGATCTCAACGCCCTCATTACTCATACCCTGGAGTTACTGGAGCCGGCCTTCCGGGTCGACAGCGTTACCGTGGATCTGTGCCTGGACGCTGATCTCCCATTCATACAGGCCGATGTGGATCAAATCCGGCAAGTGCTCGTGAATCTCATCACCAATGCCTACCAAGCCCTGCGTGAGGTACAGGCCCCGCGGCAGGTGACGCTCACGACACGCTGTGACGCGACGCGCACGCGGGTCACCCTGGAGGTCGTGGACCTCGGGCCGGGGATCCCGCCAGCGATCCGGACACGCATCTTTGAGCCTTTCTTTACCACCAAACCGCCCGGCGTGGGCACTGGCCTGGGGCTGTCTCTGTGCCAGGGTATTATTGAGGGACATGGCGGCACCATCCGGGTCACGAGTCAGCCTGGACAGGGCACCGTCTTCCGGGTCGAGCTACCGGTTGGGGAGGTACCCGTGACCGCGTCTCCTTCTCCAGAGGAGGAGAGCTACCAACCTGTACGTGGGCAGACGATCCTCGTTGTAGATGATGAACCAAGCGTGATCCGAGGGCTCACCCGGCTGCTGCGCCGCGACGGTCATACCGTGGATACCGCGCCTAACGGTCGGATGGCCCTGGCCAGGCTTCAGGAACGCGCCTACGACTTGATCCTGAGCGATCTGCGCATGCCGGAGCTGGACGGATCAGGCCTTTACCGGGCGTTGGAGCAGTATCCGGTGCTGCAGCAGCGGTTCGTTTTCCTTACAGGGGATACCGTCTCCCATGAGACGATGGCCTTCTTTGAGCAAACTGGAGTACGCTGGTTGACGAAACCCTTACGTGCCGCTGAAGTGCGGCGCCTTATTCAGCAGGTTCTGCCCGCCAGGTAAGCGCTGGCTTTGCTCCCTCTCCCCGTGGGAGAGGGCATATGAAATATGGATGGCAAGATAACAATGCAGTCAGGAGCATGACCATGAAGAAAAACGGTCATACCGATACCAATGGTCACCCCGATAGTCCTGCTACCGCTGCCGCCGCTCGGCGTACACCTGTCAAGAAAAACGGCCACGCCAGTGCCAAGAGGTACACCAACGGTCAGGCCAACGGCGCTGCCACCGATCTCCACATCTTACTGACTGGCTTACAGGCCATGCGCGACGGCAATTTCTCCGTGCGGCTCCCAGGCAACTGGATGGGGCTGGAAGGGAAGATCGCGGACACGTTCAATGAGATCGTCGCTGCCAACCAGCAAATGGCGCAGGAGCTGCAGCGCGTTGGGCAGGTCGTGGGCAAAGAGGGGAAGACTCGCGAGCGCACGCGCTTTGACCAGTCGAAAGGGGCCTGGGGTGAGATGGAAGTCTCGGTCAACACGCTCGTGGAGGACCTGCTCCGGCCAACTACCGAAGTGACGCGCGCTATTACGGCTGTGGCACAGGGGAACCTGACGCAAACCGTGCGCCTGGATGTGGACGGGCGACCGCTCGAGGGCGAGTTCCTGCGCTCGGCTACCATCGTCAACACCATGATCCAGCAGCTCGGTGTCTTCACCGCCGAGGTGACGCGCGTGGCGCGTGAGGTGGGCACCGACGGCAAGCTCGGCGGCCAGGCGCAGGTCAGCGACGTCAGCGGCGTGTGGAAGGACTTGACTGAGAGCGTCAACTTGATGGCCAGTAACCTGACCGCGCAGGTGCGTAACATCGCTGAGGTCACCATCGCGGTGGCCAGCGGCGACCTCTCCCGCAAGATTACGGTGGACGTGCGTGGCGAGATTTTACAGCTCAAGGAAGCCATCAACACCATGGTGGACCAGTTGCGGTCGTTCGCCTCAGAAGTGACCCGTGTGGCGCGCGAAGTCGGCACCGACGGCAAACTCGGCGGCCAGGCGGTCGTGCCGGGTGTGGCTGGCACCTGGAAGGACCTCACCGACAGCGTCAACGCCATGGCCGGGAACCTGACGGCGCAGGTACGTAACATCGCCGAAGTGACCACGGCCGTGGCACGTGG
>Ga0081455_10005461_pt1 | contig 13936 bp, 16 predicted proteins | sample TabmetS3T2R1_FD_70207 | JGI IMG/M metagenome (GOLD analysis project Ga0081455, IMG submission 70207) | Tabebuia heterophylla rhizosphere microbial communities from the University of Puerto Rico - S3T2R1 | ecosystem: Host-associated > Plants > Roots > Rhizosphere ... | reverse complement strand
CGTGATGCCAATGCTTAGTAGCCGCTGGGCCAGGGGGTAGAATCGACGCGTGCATTCAGATGGTGCGCGTCAATAACTTGCTAAGGCACAAGGCGATGGCTCGACAAAGCCGCACCGCCGTCGCGGAGCCCAGAACTCGAGACATGAAAAAACCCGCCACCGTTTCCGGCGCGGGCATCTACGAAATTTCCGATAATGCTAATATGCACCTGATTTGCCCGACACGTCAAGTACCAAAGCAAAACAGATTCAAATCAGCGCGCAGCGGCATCGAAAGTGGTCGTTGGGCCGCGAACGGCGCATAAGCCATTGAACGTTCTCGGTCGCCGCGCCCACAATCTGTCGGCCGCACACGAGAACGCGTTCGTCAGTATGAGTTGACGAACTCGTTCGGATCTTCGCGAATTCCGTGATGATGCCGTTATGCCGGTGATTTGCCCGACATGTCAAACGCGGTTCGCTACTGCGGCGCCGTGTTGGCCGGGTGCACCGGCTTTGGCACTGGCGGAGTGGGCTCCACATCGAGCTTGGGTTCAGTCGGCATCACCTGCGCTCCGGCCGCGCGGGCCGCTTCGCCGGTGGTGCTGTAGTTCGCGACCACCGGATGCTGCACCTTCGGCTTGCTCCACGGCCCATGGTCGACGACCAGCATGCTGAGCACACCGAGAACTGCGACGGCAATCGCAACCTTCAGCGGCCCACCACCGGATCGGCTCGGATGAACTTCCGTCAGCTCCTTCGCCATCTGAATATCCGCGTTGGTTTCCTTCGGGATCAAACGTTGATTGCCTTTGAGGTCAAATCACGGCGAAGGGGAAGGTTCCGCATCAGAAGTCAAGTGATCACGTTCGGGAACAAATCGCTCGGCTGCGTATTGTCAGACATCAGCCCGCGGCCTGACGGTTGCCGGGCCACCGGAGTGAGTTGCAGAACGTGACGATCGAAGAGCCATCGCAGCCTGGTATGGCCGAACGTGCCATCGACACCGCCACGGATGTGTCGCGCACGCTAACGGAAGTGTCTGATGGGCTGCAGGCAGCGGTTGGTCGTCTCAGCGAGGCGGTCGCGGCAGCGCGACGACCTGGAATGCCGCTCTCTACCATCAGTGCGATTACCCGCGAAGCGCCGCTGGCCAGCCTGTTCGTGGCCTTCCTGTTCGGCGTCGCGATCGGACGCCGCCGCTAGCACGTCGTTTCAGAACTTGCCCTTCGCCGAATCCTTGGCGGCCGACATGACGCCGCCCGTGATCTGCCGCATATGCTCGCCGGCGTTGGTGAACTGACTGCGCAGAAATTCGGACTGGATCCGCAACGCCTCCTGAAGATCGGTCGCATGAACCAGCTTGCGGGCATGCTCGAACGCAGCCCTCATGTTCTGTTCGGTGAACGACAGCGCCTGCTTGGAAATTTCGGTGCCTGCCCCCGGCATCGACGTCATCGACTTGCCGGCGGCATCGAAGAACATGCTGAATGCCTTTTCCGCCTGATCGATGGTTTTCTCGGCCAGTTCGCGCAGCTCGGCCGGGACTTCGAGTTTCGGTTCAGTCATGGTCGCTTCTCCACTGTCGACCCTGCGAGGTTAGCATAAATCCTGGCGGCGTCTGCTTCGTATTAGGTCAAGCGCGTCAGGCGCGGACCTCAAGGACCGGCATTCAGCCTGCCACATCCGGAGAGCGAGCCAAGGAATTCTTTCCTTCGCCTCGCCCGTAGCCATACGGGTCGACGACGGATTCCAATGGTGGCAACAGTGTGGCATAGTGATTCGGGGTTAGGGTTCGTGGCGTTGCGTCTCTGGTTTTAAGTCTCTCGGGACAAGGGGATAAGATGCTGCAAACGTTTCGGCCGACGCCAACCTGCACGCGGTTTCAGACCAGCATAGAAATGCCGTGCATGAAATGCGGTGCACAAATGCGCCTGGCCATGATTGAACCGCGCGACCAGAACTATGACGTGTTGACCTATCGCTGCACGCCCTGCGATTCCGGCGAGAGCTTTTTGAAGGCGCGCTGATCACGACCCATTCAGCGCCGCAATCCCGGCCGACGTCAGCACAGGCCCCTCTGCGTGCACTTCGACAAGGCCGAGGCCCGTCAACATCTGCAGATCTTCATCGCTGACAGGCGACAGCTTCAGCCGGCGCGCCTGAATATCCCGCAGCGCCCAGCGAAGGCCGATCGCCCTTTCCAGGCCAAGCTCGGCGAAAGGATTTTCCGCCATCCGCTTCCAACCATTGCGCCTTCGGGATCAAGATCTGTCGTTGCGGCGGCGCGCTGCCAACCCCTGACAATGCGGCAACCGCGATCGGGTTCCCCGGCCATGGCGACCGGTGAATGATGAGGGCTGCCGCCGCCCTGATCCTCAGTAGCGATACGGCTCGATATCCACCAATGGAAAGGCGCTGAACACGCTCGGCAGATTGGTCGGTGTTGCCGGATGCAGGTAGGATTTGTCGAGCTCGGTAAAGCGGGTGACGCCTAGCAGCCCGAGACAGCGGATCACTTCGTCTTCCAGCAATTCAAGCATCCGCACGATGCCCGCTTCGCCTGCGGCCGCAAGCGCCCAGCATTGCAGACGGCCGATGCCGACCAGGTCGGCGCCGGAGGCGATCGCCTTCACGATGTCCGTGCCGCGGCAGAACGAACCGTCGACCATGATTTTGGCGCGGCCGGCAACCGCGTCGACGATTTCCGGCAGGACATGCATGGAGCCGCGGCCATGGTCGAGCTGGCGGCCGCCATGGTTCGACACATAGATCCATTCCACGCCGTGATCGATCGCGATCCTGGCATCTTCCGCGGTGGCAATCCCCTTGATGACCAGCGGAATTTTGTACTTGTCCTTGATCAGCTTCACCGTGCGCCAGTCCAGCCCCTTCTGGAAGTCGCCGCCGGTCGCGCGGATGCGGCTTTCGCGGACATAACGCTTGGCGATATCACGTTCGCGCCGGCTGTAATGCGCGGTATCGACGGTCAGGCAGAACGCGGCATAGCCATTGTGGATGCTGCGGCTCACGACGTCTTCGACGAACGCGTCGTCCCCTCGCACGTAGAGCTGGTAAATGCGCAGCGCATCGGGCGCAGCCTTGGCGGTCGCCTCAAGTCCCGGTTCAGATACCGAGCTCAGCATGTGAACGGCACCGAACTGCCCCACCCCGCGCGCCACCGCCGCACCTGAATCGGGATCGAAAATCTCGAGCGCGCCGACCGGCGCGATCATGACGGGCAGGCGCAAGCGGCGGCCGAACACTTCGGTCGAGGCATCGACCTCCGCGACATTGCGCAGAACCCGCGGGCGGAACGCGATCTCGTCGAGCGCCATGCGGTTGCGGCGCATGGTGGTCTCAGTCTCCGACGCGCCGACGATATAGTCCCATGCGTTCTGGTTGAGCCGCGCGCGAGCCTTCCGGATGAATTCGTGAAGGTTCTGGAATTCCTCGCCGCTGGCGCCGAGTTCGACGTTTCTCGCCGCGCGGATGGGGGTCCCGTCGTTCATGATGTTTCTCTCCCGCTTTTGGCGGCACATTAGCCGGACAAGCGGGAAAAGCTACTGCTTTGAACGGCTTAGGCGCCATGCAAACGCAGGGAAGTTATTCGTTTGCGAGAGGCATCGGCAGCGCAGGCCGACGCCTCAGCCCGTATTGCTCGCCTTGCCGAAAGCCCCGGCCTCGGCCAGATCAGCAATACGCCGCTCGTCGTAGCCGAGCGTCTTCCGCAGCACTTCCTTTGTATGCTCGCCGAGCAGCGGCGCCGCTACGGGATCGATGGTCGGCGTCAAGCTCATCTGCACGGGCGTCTCGATATTGGGAACGGTGCCTGCCGTCGGATGCGGAATCCGGCTTAGCCGATGACGGTGAAGCACCTCCGGTGCGTTAAAGCCTTCCTCCACGGTACGCAGATAACCGACGGGTATGTTGGCCTTTTTCATCTTGGCCATCCAGTTCTCAAGACTGTCGCTGGCAAAGACGCCGGCAATGATGGCGCGCAGCTTTTCCTTGTTGGCGGTCCGGTCCCTCCGGTGCGCGAACCGGGGATCGGTGACGAGGTCCGGCCGAGCGAGCACGTCCACCACGAGCCGGCGATAGAGGCGATCGTTGGCGCAAGCCATGTAGAGCGGTCCGTCGGATGCCTGATAGACACCGACGGTCGGCGAGCCGTTGGGCGAATTTCCAAAACGTCCCGGGTTCGCGCCGCTGATCAGATAGGCCATGCCATAGAAGCCGGTCATCGAGACCGCAGTGTCGATCAGCGCGACCTCGACCTGCTGGCCGCGGCCGAGCCGGTCGCGCGCGATCAGCGCCAGCAGGATCGCGTTGCAGGCGGACATGCCTGTCGCCATGTCAACGATCGGCGGGCCGGTCCGCACTGGTTCCCCATCGGGAAACCCGTTCAGCGACATGAAGCCGCTTTCGGCCTGCGTGATCGGATCGAAGCCCGGCCGCAAGGCGAACTCGCCCTTGCGTCCGTAGGCCGAGATCGAACAATAGATCAGCCGCGGATTGGTCGGCGCCACGGAGGGATAGTCCAGGCCGAACTTCTTCATTACGCCGCCGGAGAAATTCTCCACGACGACATCGGCCTTCGAGATCAGTTCGCGCGCGACCTCGAGCGCTGCCGGGTTGTTGAAGTCGAGCGCAATGCCGCGCTTGTTGCGATTGAGGCTCAGGAAAGCCGCGCTCTCACCACCGGTTTCCGCGTGCTCATAGTGGCGGGTATCGTCGCCCCCATCCGGGTTTTCGACCTTGATCACTTCGGCGCCGAAATCAGCCAGCGTTTGCGTGCAGGCCGGGCCGGCCACGACCCGGGTGAAGTCGACGACCAGCACGCCATCCAGCGCTGTGGGTTCGCCCTTGGCGCGCGGCGTACGCTCCGGCAATTGCGGTCTGGCTGTCATTTCCGGCGTTTCCCTTGTTTTATTTTGCCTGGCGAAACGACCGTTTTCGCCGCGACTTCAAGGCTTTCTTACCGGAACCGGCCGGGTAACGCCAAACCCCGATTTTGCAGGGCGGGACCTGCCGCTGACATAGCTCTCAGGATGGCATGCCGGGCCGTCGCATCGCCTCGCATCCAGGTTACCGCGGAGAAGGTCATGCCCAAAAGCGTGCCGCCCGCCTCCCGGTCTGGTCCAGGCGACGAGCGGCGTCCCACCGGTAAACAGGGCGTCGCGAACGTTCGCAACGCCACGACTTCTGTTGAAGGTCGCCTTCCCTATTCGGCGACCATTTCGCCGGAGCCGCCAAGCTCTGCAGGGAAATCCTTCAGCTTTGGCAGCCCGTCTCGCATCGGCAGCACCGTCTCGGCGTAGTTGACGTGCACGCCAGGCTTGAACGGAAGTGTCGGAAGGGTCGCAGCGAAGACATCGACAAGTCCGAGCGTCGGATGATTGGTCATCAGATGACCTCCGCACTCCGCACAGTACTTGCGTTGGCTCATTGCGGTCTTCGCGAATGTCGAAACATGTTGCGCTCCCGCCGTGACCCGGACCGCATCCGGTTTCCACAAGGTGAACGCGTTCACCGGTCCGCCGGACCACGAGCGGCAGGAACGGCAATGGCAATAACCCATCCCCTCCGGCTCACCCGTGACCTGGATCTCGACCGCTCCACAAAAACAGCTTCCGGTATATTTCATGACTAGTGTGTCTCCTTGCAGACGATTGCCAAAGTGATCAGGAAAGGCTGCGCCCGGGGAGCAGCATCGAAACCCTCTCCCGATAGCGGCGATATTGATCGCCGAACATATCGACGAGGTCGCGCTCCTCGAGTTTTATGCCGATCATGATGTAAGCCGTAGTGACGGCCGCAAACAACAAGTGTCCGGCAGTCATCATGGGTGCCGCCCAGAAGGCGATGATGAAACCAAGATAGATCGGGTGCCTGACAAACCTGTAGAGGAACGGTGTCCGGAAAACCGGTGACGGCATCTCTCGGCCGACGAGGTTGTTCGCGACCTGATGCAGTCCGAACAATTCGAAATGGTTGATCAGGAAGGTACTCGTAAACACGATCACCCAGCCGACGAACGATGCCGTCGCGATCAGCATGGCCATTTCGGGCTCCTGGACGTTCCAGATCACGCCCGGCATCGGCCGCCACTGCCAGAACAACAACAGGAGCGTCAGGCTTGCGAACAAAACATAGGTGCTGCGCTCGACAGACTTCGGAATAAACTGCGTCCACCAGTGTTTGAATGACTTCCGCGCCATGACGCTATGTTGGATGGCAAATAACGACATCAGTATGAGATTGACCACAATTGCCTCGAATAGCCCGGCTTTCGGGCCGGTATCGATGGTCTTTGGCACGGCGAGCCCGGACACGAAGCCGATGGCGTACAGAATCGTGAAGAGAAATGTGAGGTAGGCCACACCTCCGAACAAAAATGCAGTGAATCTTAGTATCGGATTACCCGGAGTCGCCGGGTGAATGAGTTGGGTCTCCGTCATGAAATTCGCTCCGTTACGGCAAATGGATTTGCAGCTGCCGACCCTGAAACGTTGCACGAAGAGCGTCGACAGGACTTTGCCTTATGCTTCAGCTCTTCTTCAGACGGACTTGATTGTTTCTTGAGAAAGCACACGTGAAATTCAATTTCGATAATCACATCCTGGACACCGATCGTCGCGAGCTCCGCTGCGGCGACGAGTTGGTGGCGATGCAGCCGCAGGTATTCGACCTGCTGGTTCACCTGCTGAAACACCATGATCGCGTGGTCAGCCGCGACGATCTCATTGCCCTGGTGTGGGGCGGGCGGATCGTCTCCGACTCGACGCTGGACAGCCGGATCAACGCCGCGCGAAACGCGATCGGCGACAATGGCAAGGAACAACGGCTCATCCGCACCATCCCGCGCAAGGGACTTCGCTTCGTTGGCACCGTGAACGGCCCGTGCGACGCGAAGGCTGTGTCGCACGCGGAAGCCGAACAGTCACGTGCGGGACTAATGCTGCCCGACCGGCCCGCGATCGCGGTGCTTCCGTTCGACAATATGAGCGGCGAGCGGGAGCAGGAGTATTTCTCCGACGGAATCAGCGAGGACATCATTACGGCGCTGTCGAAGCTGCGCTGGTTCTTCGTGATCGCGCGCAACTCGTCGTTCACCTACAAGGGCAAGCCGGTCCACATGAAGCAGATCGCCGCCGAGCTCGGCGTACGCTACGTGCTCGAAGGCAGCGTACGAAGGGCCGGCGATCGCGTGCGCATCACCGCACAGCTCAATGACACCTCGACCGGCAGCCATATCTGGGCGGAGCATTACGACCGTGACCTGACCGACGTATTCGCAGTACAGGACGAAATTACCGACGCCATCGTCGCCGCGATCGAGCCGCAGATCTACGCGGCAGAGAACTTTCGCAGCCGGCGCAAGCCGCCGAGCAGCATCGATGCATGGGATCTCGTGATGCGGGCGCTCTCGCATCATTGGCGCGTAACGCGGCCCGACAGTCAGGCCGCGCAAACGCTGCTGGAGCGCGCCATTGCCATCGATCCGGACTACGGTCAGGCGTTGGCCCTGTTCGCGACCAACCATATGTTCGGCGTGCATCTGGGCTGGACGGACCTTGCGACCGCAGCGCCCGTCGCCGAGCAGGCGGCGCTGGCGGCGATTGCCGCCGACAGCGAGGATGCCTGGGCGCATACGGCCCTGGGCAGCGTCTATTTCTCCACCCGCCGGCTCGACCATTCGCTAGCCGAGTTCGAACTGGCGCTGCAGCTCAACCCGAATTTCTCCCTGGCGCAAGGATACTATGCCCTGGCACTGTCCTATGCCGGACGATGGACCGATGCCTATGCGGCGACACAGCGCGCGATCCGTCAGAGCCCGCGCGATCCATCTTCCGCGATCTATTACGGCGTTGCCGCCTACGCCCAGTTCGTCGGAAGGAACTATCAGGAAGCAATTACGCTGGCGCGCGAGGCGACCCGTCAGCGCGGCGACCTCACCGGCGCCTATCGAGTACTGACCGTCGCCGCCGGCATGACCGGCCAGATCGAACTCGCCCGGTCCGCGCTGCAAGAGTTGAAGCGGACCCAGCCGAACATTTCGCTCGCCTGGATCGCGACGCAGTTACCCTGGAAGCATGATGCCGACCGCGAGCATTATCTCGAAGGCTTTCGTCGCGCTGGACTGGAATGAGAAGTAGCGACTGATCGTCGACTACTGCTGCTTCTCCCAGAATGACAGCAGCCCTTGCGAGGCCGAGCCGCCGATCACGCAGGGAATGCCGACCGCCACCTGCCCCAACGCGGCCGCGGAGACGCAGCCGAGCGCGACCGCGCCGACGCCGACCTGCCCCCAGAAGCTGAGGTCGCGGCGGCTGTCGGAGCCCTTGGCCTTGAGGTCGTCGACGGCGGCCAGCGCATCCCTGCGCAGCGGCGCGATCTGCACGGTGTCTGCCGCCTCGACCACTTCGGCGAGCGGCCCTTTCACCGCCGCCGGTTGCTGGGCAAGTTCACTGCGCAGATATTCGCGCAAACTGCCGTCGCGGATGGCGTAACTCGCCAGCGTATAGCGTGCCATGCTCCCAACCGTCAGCTTGTCGACGGTATCGCGACTCTTGCTCCACGGCAGCATCTGGACGATGCGCTGGATCGGCACATGCGAGCCGGTCGCGAAGTAATAGCCCCACAGCGTATCAAGCAAATCCTGGTTGCTCGCAAAGGTGAGCGTCGTGCTCACTTTGCGCTCGTCCTTCGCGAAAGGATTCTTGGTGAAGGCCCCGCGCAGCTTGTCCATCATGCCGGGCTTGGTCTCCTCCAGCGGAATGTCGGTCAAGGTCGGCAGCTTGCCGGCCAGGTAGGCGTCGATCATGACCCGCCGGCCCGGCATGCGTGGCGCGACCCGGCGCAGCACGTTTCGCCAGTCGGGCAATCCCGAATAGGCGATGGCCCGGACGACCACCCATTCATCCTCAGGGCGGACTGGGAAAAAGCTGGCAATGAGCTGTTCGGCCTTGGCCGGGTTCGAGCCGATCGCGCCGGCGACGAAGCCGAGGTAGATGCCGGCGTTCTCCGGCTCCTTGAACGTCTGCGAGTGAAACAGCACGCGCACGGCCGCTGGGACGTGGGCGTAATCCGGCTTGGCCCGGTAGTTATAGATCCATCGCTGGACGACGCCGAGCGAGGCGCTTGGGTCGACTTCCTGTGTCGTGCCTGCATGCGCGGGCTGAATCAGCATGAGCGCGGCGGCGACAACCAAAGCTGCATAACGCATGTGATGCTCCTGCGAGCACGGACGCCTGCGCAACTCCAATGCGCGCGTCCCAGGCTCTCAAGGCGAAGCATGAAGCGCTCATTGCGACAATTCTGAGAAAATCGGCCCTAACAAAAGGCGTCAAAATTGCGGCGCGCCATCAAAACTCGCCCGCAACTCACCTTATGCAAGACATTTTTTTGCCCCGCCGTGGCAATTCGATCACACTCGATCAACCGGGAGTCCTGCAGGGACGTGGAGACCAGACGCATCACGCCGCGCAACCGATCGTTCCGATCGGGTGTATCTGCTTGCCGGCTAGTCGGCGCCGTTGGCTTGATCTTGGCGACCCCGGTTGCCGCCGAAACGGCTGCGCCAACACAGGCTTCGATCGTCGTCGAGGGAAACCGCCGCGTCGACGCCGAAACCATCCGCTCCCATTTTCATCCATCCCCCGATGGTCATTTCGACGAGGTCGCACGTGACGCCGCCTTGAAGGCGCTGATTGCGACGGGCCTGTTTGAAAAGGTGACCATCGAGCGCGCGGGCGAACGGCTGATCGTACGTCTCTCCGAAGCACCCGTGCTCGGCCGCGTCGCGTTCGAAGGCAACAAGAAGGTCAAGGACACCGACCTTGCCGCCGCCGTCGAAGCGAAGCCGCGCGGCTCGCTGCAACGCGCCACCGTCCAGTCCGATGTCGGCCGCATCATCGAGACGTACCGACGCGCCGGCCGGGCCGAGGTCCGTGTTGATCCGCAAATCATCGACCGCGGCAATGGCCTGGTCGACCTCGTCTATGTCATCACGGAAGGCGCAAAGACGCCGGTGCGGCAGATCAATTTCACCGGCAACAAGGCCTTCGGCGAACGCCAGCTCCGCGCCGTCATCAAGACGTCCGCCACCCATATGCTGAGTTTCTTGACCGGCGGCAACGTTTACGATCCTGACCGAGTCGCGCAGGATCAGGAACAGTTGCGGCTCTACTACCGTAGCAAGGGCTATGCCGACGTCAACGTGGCGGCGGCCAAGGCCGAGTATGACCCCGAGACAAAGGGATTTACGCTGACCTTCGCCATCGACGAGGGTTCGCTTTATCAGTTCCGGGACGTCAGCGTCGCCTGCAACATCCCGGGCATGGATTGCGACAAGCTTCGTGCCCTCCCCACCGCGCGAGCGGGCGCAGTGTTCGACGGCAACGCGCTCGACAAATCGACCGAACTGCTGGCGATCGAAATGGCAGGGCTCGGCTATCCCTTTGCCCAGGCGACCCCTCGCCTCACCCGCGATGCCGCCACGCAGCGCATCGATGTCGCCTTCGTGATCGACGAAGGACCTCGCGCCTATGTCGAGCGGATCGAGATTCACGGTAACACGCGCACCCGCGACTACGTGATCCGGCGCGAATTCGACATCGCGGAGGGCGATCCCTACAACAAGACGCTGATCGACCGGGCCGAACGGCGCTTGAAGAATTTGAACTACTTCAAGACGGTGAAGATAACGAACAGGCCGGGCTCGGCGCCGGACCATGTCATCCTCGATGTCGAGGCGATTGATCAGGCGACCGGCGATTTCAATATCGCCGGCGGTTACTCGACCGTCGACGGCGCGCTCGTCGAGGTCAAAGTCGGTGAGCGCAATTTCTACGGCACGGGCAAGAATGTTCAGGCGACCTTCACCTACGGCCAGTATGCGCGTGGCATCAATCTCGCCGCATCCGAACCCTATTTCCTCGGCACCAAGGTCGCGGCTGGCATAGAACTCTTCGGCCGGCAAGCCGATGTCAGCAGCTATCAATCCTATGGCAGCACCATCTACGGCGCGAGATTTCAGCTCGGCACGCCCATTACCGAGGAAATCGGCGTGCAATGGCGCTACTCGATCTACAACCAGAACATCACGCTCTCTCCGAACAGCTCCGGCATGATACCTTCGCTGGCCGTCCGGCAAGCGGCCGCCGCCGGCCCGACCTGGGTCTCGGCGCCCGGCAGCACGACGACCTACAGCACGCTGGACAATACAAAGAGCCCGACCAGCGGAATCAGGTCACAGCTCAGCCAGGATCTCGCCGGGCTCGGTGGCGACGTAAAATTTCTGAAGACGACGGAAGACGTGCGCTACTACAAGTCGATCAGCAGCGACCTCGTCGGCATGGTTCGCGCCCAGGGTGGTTACGTCACCGGCTGGGGCGGTCAGCAGGTGCCGCTGATGAACAATTTCTTCGGCGGTCCTACCATGGTGCGCGGTTTTGCGCCGAACGGATTCGGACCGCGCGACCTGACGCCGGGCACCACGATGGATAATGTCGGCGGCAGCGCCTATTGGGCAACGACCGCCGAACTGCAGAGCGCGATCCCCGGCATACCCAACGAATACGGCCTCAGGGCCACCGCCTTCGTCGATGCCGGCAGCGTATTCCGTTACAGCGGGTCGACGGCAGGACTGCAGGTCGCCAACAAGAATGTTGTTCGCTCCTCCGTCGGGGCGGGCCTGACCTGGGCCTCCCCGTTCGGCGCCCTGACCGTCGACTACGCCGTACCGCTCACCAAGGCCGCCTATGACGTGGTGCAACCGCTGCGATTCAGCGCTGGAGGGTTTTGACGGGAATTGGATGCTCCGTCGCGAAGCCATACAAGAGCGCTAGCCGGTCGAGGCACTCGCGAAATCGCTTCGAGAAGTAGTCCTGCCAGCGCTGGGTTTTGAGGTCCCTCCGCTGGCCGACCTGTTCCATCGTCAGACCATGGACCAGAACATCATGCACCAGCGCTGAACCATCAGCGCCAAGCTCGCGCTCGGCCCGGTTCAGCCGCAGCACGGCCTTGCGCTGGCTTTCAGTGATCGGCTCGCGCCCCTGCCCGCCATCGACATAATCCCGGGTTGGATCGACCGCGCGCGGACCGCGCTCCGCCTTCTCCCAGTCGCTCTGGAACGCACGTCCCGCCTGAAATTGCGCCTCGTCAATCTGACGATGGGAATGCAGCCGGCCAAGCGGGTCATTGCGGATCGAACGCAGGACGACGATCTTCTCACCCGGATCCAACGCCAGGGGATTATCGACCTCAACGGTTGCGACCTCGGCATGACGCGGCAAGTCGCTTGAGCAACGGTCATACACCTTGGTCGGGTTGTACGGCTTTCGGCGTTTGGCTCTCGGCATCTCGTGCACTCCTTGAAAAGGCGGTGAAATTTAGTTTTGGATGAAAGCGCTAGCTGGCCGACGCGCCCGAGATATCCAGGTGCAGCAAGTCGGACAATTCGTCCCTGCGGCCGCCTTCCTCTGGTTGAAGCCCGATCAGGGCCCGCAGATGAGCGATCCGGTGACGGCGCGGCAGCCGTTTCAGCCTGGCGGCGAGGCAGATTACTGAAGCGTTCTTCATGCCATCTCCACCAGCCACAGCGGGGCTGTGCTCACCGCTCGTTCCGGCGGCACGACCGGGTCTCGGGACAAATGAAAATGCGGCGTGCAGTAGCTTGAACCCGCGCGGCGGGGATGACCGCAGAAGGTGATGGCCTCGCCCTCTTCTTCGCCGCCATAGGGATAGCGGCAGTCTCCCTGCTCGAGTTCGACCAGTGAAAGATGCCGCGGCTCGATCTCCACGCAGCGCAGCTTGGCCGGCTTGACCGGCCGGAGGTCCTTGAAGACCGGCACCGGCCAGGGAAGCGCGAGCTTCCTGACCTCACTGGCGCGGGATTCTGCAACGTCATGCCGCTCGGCGGCCTTGCGCGGCACCGACGGTTGCCGGCGGTCCTCCGGACCCAGCCCCAGACGCCGGGCACGGCCAAGCGCGGCGTTGCGAGAGTAAGCCGTATTGAATCGCGAATTGATGGCGCGTGCGGCTTCCGCGTAGCTCAGGCCCTTGGCAATACATTCCCGCAGCGCGTCCGAGTGCTCGGGCGCCCAGTTCCACAGTTCCATTGTTTTATCCTCAGCTTCCGTCAACGCCGCCCGACGCCGGCAATCAATTTCTGATATTCCGAAATAAAAGTCAAGCTTGATTTCGGATATTCGGAACTGGTAGGATTTCTGAGATTCGGAAAGGATTCGGCCATGCTGGACGTGAGATTGATCGAACGGGGCCTGGAAAAGCCGGGCAAGACCAAGGGCGGATTGGCTGCCGCGATGGGTGTGCGAGCCGGCGCGGTGTCTGAAATTCTGTCCGGGATACGCCTGATCAAGGCGTCCGAAATCGCGCCTATCATCGAGTATCTCGAGCTGAACTCGGTGCCGATCATGGGCCGCGTCGGCGCCGGCGCTTCGATCGAGCCGGAGCACGAGCAGGTGCCGCCGGAAGGCCTCGGCGAGGTCGAACTGCCCTTCCCGATCGCCGAAGAGACCATCGCCTTCGAAGTGTCGGGCGATTCCATGCTGCCGAAATACGAGAATGGCGACATCATCGTGGTCTATCGCGAGCAGCGCCACCCGCTGTCGAGCTTCTATGGCGAGGAAGCCGCCGTCCGCCTGAAGACCGGCGAGCGTTATCTGAAGACCATCGAGCGGGGAAAATCGCCGACCGTGGTCAATCTCAAGAGCTTCAACGCCAAGCCGATCAATGGCGTGAAGCTGGAATGGGTCGGCGAGATCTGCGTCACCCTGCCCAGGGGCCAGATCGAGCGGTTGCGGAGCAAGGCCGCGGCCCGGGCACGCAAGGCCGCAAGGGCCTCTGGTCGCTCCTCGGATAAATAGGTTCACCACGGCTTTCCGGACCGCGCGATTCCGTCGATCCGGCGCGGATGCGGACTATTTCTGTT
>Ga0081455_10005460_pt1 | contig 13938 bp, 14 predicted proteins | sample TabmetS3T2R1_FD_70207 | JGI IMG/M metagenome (GOLD analysis project Ga0081455, IMG submission 70207) | Tabebuia heterophylla rhizosphere microbial communities from the University of Puerto Rico - S3T2R1 | ecosystem: Host-associated > Plants > Roots > Rhizosphere ... | reverse complement strand
GCTGAGACGAGCTTGTGCCGCCGGCACCCATAGACCGGTCTGCGCCAGGAGCTGGCACAACCCCACCATTTGCGTATAGGTGGTCTTTCCCCCCTGGTTGGGACCAGTCAGGATACAGATCCGACCATCATCGCCCATAGAGACGTCGTTGGTGACTATGGGAGCAGTGTCATGGGCGTGGGCCATCTGGTGCAGCGCCAGGTTGAGGTTATACGCCTCACGCAGGGCACAGACGCGCTCAGTCATGGGGGCAATGTCTGGGCGACAGACAGGCAGACCGCGGCTGCGGAGGCGCTCCATGAGCCGCACCGCTGCCAGATAAAAGGCTACATCATCATGCAGGGTGGCCAGAAAACCGCTGTGCAGGGCATTATACTGGCGTAAGGCCCGGGCAATCGGCTGACACACAGTGTCCAGGACCTGCGCCACATCGCGGAAGAGCGGGGCCATCAGCGGGTTGACGTCCCGGCCTCTTTCTCGATTGCCTGATGGCCCATGCCCTTGCCCCAGGTCAGGCACCACATGGAGAGGGCCCAGGCCTTTAAAATCCTCCCCACGCCTCCCGAACAGACGATCGAGAAACGTCGAAGCGGTAAATTTCTGTTCATTCACCGACAATAAGGTCGCCGCCACCGGTCGGAGCTGACCATCCAGATTCACTCCGATGGTCACACTCACCTTGGCACGCACGGTCCGCAACATGTCCGGCAGTTCGCGCGTGAGCTGCTGATAGACGGCATCTTGCGCTGTCTGTGCAATGCGATCGCGCAGGGCGCACCATCCTTTGGCACGCACCTTGTCTCCCACCTGCGCAAACATCGTGCTCAAACCCGTCACACAGCTCACCAGGTGCTCCAACTCCCCTAAGCGCCAGGTGATGTCCTGGAGGGATGAGCGGCGACGGTCCATGGCAATATGGGCCGTATCCAGCGCGTTGAGCTCCGGCAATAAGGCTTCCAGGTGAGCGGTGAAATCCGGATTGCGCCACACATCATCAAGAATGTCCTGGCGGTACGCAATGACAGCCGGATCGGTACAGAGATGGAGGAAGACCTCGCGGATGGTGGACCGACCCAGTCGGCTGTCGGTGAAGGCCGCGAGGGTGCCCTCCAGCTCCAGATCGCGCACGCACTGGGAGTCTAACGCCGTGCAGGTCTGTGCTGGTCGTGTTCCATCAGGCCATAATAAGCTCAACGACGGTGGGTTTTGCATAATGATAGACCACCTCCCTCGACCGCTACTCGTCCACTATAGTGGCAAAGTAGGCTCGTTGTGCCTTGCCCTCCTGCTGCACCTGTATCTCGACCAGCCAGGCGCCAGGCATGGAAAAATGGATGGGCTCAGCGGTGTAGCGCCCAGGGCTGGAAGGCGTTGCCATGAGCCCACGGATGTCAGGATCGTTCGCCAGGCCATGACCGCCTGGCGTGTCACGGTCGTGATGCGGCATGCGGGCGAGCAGATGGATGCTGGCCCCCTCCACGGCTGTACTCTTGTAGTTATCCCACAGAGTGATTTCAAAGGCGGCGTGATTATTGTGACGACCGGTGATAAGACCCTTGAGTGAGTTGATAGTGACGCTGAACCCGGCGTCCTGGCTGACAGCAAACCACGCGGTGGTCTGGCCGTCGCGGATGGGCACGCAGAACATGCCCTGCTTCAGAGAGATTGCCTGCCCGTGTTGATAGCCCATCAGACGGTCTGCACTAGCAATACTGCTCATTTCGCCTTGGGCGTGGTCTCTATGGACTGCAGTGGAGACGCTGCTCAGCACGGCAGAGCCGTTCGGGAGCACGGCAAACCCCTGGCAGGTCCCGCGGCTCTGGGCGGTGCTTGGGGCCTCCTCGGCTTCGTCACTTTCCACAATAGGCTGGGCAAGAATCCACAGGCTGAGCATAGTATAGCTCACCATCAGTACCAGCATGGGATACTGGCTGCGCAGGGCTATGGTACGCTGACGCAAGGTCCGCATGGCCACCAGGTGCGCCAGATAGACGGCAACAATATGGCCCGCCACAATGGCCAGCACCGTGGTATACCACCCGAACTGGGCTCCGACAAGCCCTGGGTTGATGCCGTACTCCGCTGTCCCCAGTAGATTCCACCCAAAACCAAAGGGGTCTGAGACCAGCGGCAGGAGGTGCTGCCCCTGGACCAGGAGAAAGGACAGGTAGTGGGCAATATGATAGGCAATGGCAATGGGAACCAGGGTAAAGATGAACGTCCGCGCCAGCATGACCCCGGAAAAACGCCTGCCGCTGACGACGGCCATGAGGACACTGAAGATCAGATAGATCTCCAGGAATAGTAGAGGGAAGGCAAGCAAGCCCAGTGTTCTGGTGACCAGACGGCCTGCCTCACCCAGGTCTGGGAGGAATCCGAGGAGAGCTGTCCTGATCTCTGTCCACACGGGTGTGGCCAAAAAGCCGTCGAAGGTCACGGTCGCTAGAAGCAGCAGGACAAAGACCATCTCCGAGACCGAGACATCCTGGTTGCGCACCAGACCGATAGCGTAGGGGCGCAGGTTCCACTCACGCCGGGCTGCCTCCGCTCTGGCGAAACACGCATAACAGTCGATGCAGGCGCCGTCGCGATCCAGGCACATCAGACTACAGGTCTGACACAGGCGTGGGTCGCGCACCCGCACCTCGGTTGGGGCAAAGCGGGCCAGCAGGCTAAAGGCCAGGGAGAAGGCTTCGCCGTAGCGCAGCCAGGTATCTTTGCCAAAGAGGAACATGCCGGTCCAGGTAATGCCGGAGTAGACGAGTGCCATTACCGCTAGGTTGGCGGGTACGGCTGCCCCCTCGAAGACCAGTTCTACCCAGGCAAACCCCAGGAACAACAGGACCCCTGGCCAGGCCCCCAGCATAGGTGGATACGCCCAGTGACGAGACATCTGCCACCCGGGAGTAATCCGACGATAGAGCGCCTCTGCCCACCCAAAAAGCCCCTTCCAGGGATTCATCAGCGCCCAGAGGTTGCCGGCCAAGGCCGAGACATACGCCAGCCCAACCCACCAGATGACCCACACCAGGGTTGGCACAAGGTTCTTCGCCGGGTTTTGCTGCCCCAGCAGTCCAGCCAGAATGATCAGGCCCAACAGTCCTGCTGATACCAGCTTGAGACAGCACAGGCACACCGGATGGGCCACAAAGCGCCCGGCCGGCAACTGCAGGAGGTTTAGACGAGGGTAGGTATCTGATCCAGACGTGCCATGCGCACCTATCCCGATCACGACAAAGGAGACGGCGACCGTTGCCGCCGCTCCCACCACATACAGCCATAACGGCACCGGGAGATCATAGTGCTGACCAAAGCCATGCGCTGCAGCAGACCCTGCCCAGTTTAGGAAGAGGATGCCGCCCATCACTGCCAGGGCCCTTGGCCTCACCATGCCTCCCGTCGTCCTCTTCCAGCATGCCCTGCTTAGGTGCCGATCCAGCCGCTCGCGGTGATGTCGATCACCTGGTTGTCGGGGCCCCGGTACTTGATCTCATAATAGGAGCGAGAGTCAGAACCCGCAGCGTGCCCCAGGTCCACCCGTCCCATGGTGGCCTTGGCACCTGCCTCCTCCAGCTTTTTACAGGTCTCGTCTACATCGTCCACCAGGAAACCGAAGTGGTCGATGCCGGCGTACCCGGGCACGTCCCGTGGGCTCTCACCGGTGCCCTGGTCATTGGATTGGAGAATCGCCAGATTAATGTGCCCATCGGAGAGGTAGTAGCCGGACCTGGCGCGGCCAACCTCCTCCAGACCGAACACCTCTTTGTAAAAGGCAGCGGTCTTCTCAGGGTTTGGGGTGCGTATGGCGATGTGTTTGATCTTTGCCATGATAACCTCCGTTGACGCTGTCCTGCGTTTAGCTGTCCCGGCTCTGCATCGGCCTCTGGCCGCCCAGGGGCAACACTTTATCGACCTTGACGATGACTCCATAGCCCTTACGCTCGGGATCCCGCTCCAGCTCCGCTGGCACCGTGCGCGCCATGACCTGCTCCCGCAGCGGTCCCGCTTTATGGACCGTCGCCTTGCCCACAAAGCGCCACGAAGCGCGGGTGGCGGGGTTGCGGAACAGGATCATGACGTTTGGGTTCACCTCGACATTCTCCGCGGTGCCCTGAAGCGTCCGCTCCCAATACGCCAGTGATTCGTCATCAAACACCATCACACTGCCCTTGTAGCCTACATTGGGTACTCCATCCTTCGAGATCGTTGCCACGAGACACGGACAGCCTTGCGCCAGCGCCGGATCGATTTCTTCTCGCATCTGGTCGGTCAGCTTAATCATGGTTTTCCTCCTGACTGACGAGCCCTTTCCTCTCTGGCGATCACCTACAACGCCTGGTACCTCACCGTCACCATTGCTGCCGATGCAGCAATGGTGACGCACTCAGGCCGCGTCAAGGATAGAAATTTTGCACGTCCTTTGCAAGCCATCGCCCTGGCTTCAAGCCTGATTCGACGTCCTGGCCTCCTCGACTGGGCGTTCCCCTACCAAATGGCCGCATCCTGCCCTGTGCGCCCAATATTCCCACGCCCGCCACGTTTGCACCGAATAGGGTGTGTAATCCGCCGCGCGCACCGCGACCTCGCCGTGCGATAGGCCCTTGACCTCGCCACCCAGTCGCATGGCGGCCATGAGGGCTCGGGCGTTGCGCGGCACGTAGACGGACATTCTCACGACCTCGATGAGTGACGATGCGGCAGCGGCAAATCCGTGGCCCCGCATCAAGGCGACGCTGTTGCTCCCGAGGCATCGCGCTAAATCACGGCCCTGCGACATGTTCGTCACCAGAAGATTGGTATGATCCCCGAAATTATCGGCGATGTCCCACACCGGTACATGCGCTCCCATGAAACTGCCGGAGTGGATAACCGGCCGCAGCGGCGTGGTCGTGATGCTGAAGGGCAGCACATCTTCAGCATGGGCGTGCACGACGGCGTGAATGTCGGGACGCGCTTCATAGATCGCGCCGTGAATAAATCTTTCGAGATACGGCGCGCGACCGTCGTCGCTGACAGGCTTGCCGTCCAGAGTGAATTCCATGATGTCGGCGCGCTCGACCAGCTCCGGACTGCGCGACCACGATAGCAGGTAGCGCTCGGGATAGTGGGGATGGCGCATACTGACGTGGCCGTATGCATCGACCACGCCTTCGTTGGCAAGGATGCGGTTGGCGATCACGAGTTGGCCTATGTGGAAGTCCAGGTCGTTCATGGTGTGTTCCTCCAGAGAGGGATTGATGTTGACAGATGCGCCATGAGGTTCCACCGTACCCCTTCTTGAGAGGGCTGTCCAGCGCCAGGCGGGCCAGAGAGCATAGCATCGTGCTCGCTCCGGCTAGGGAGAGAGCCTGGAAAGCCGGACCACCACTTGAGCGCCCTATCCCTACATGATAGATTACATATGATTGCATCTGACCCGCGGAGGGCTTCACGATGGCATGGGGGTGGATGCGGGCGATGAAGAAAAGAGTACTTTACCTGATAGAGAAAGATTTCGCATACATTGCGGATACGACTGGACTGCTGTATGGGCAGTTGTCGTGGGACGATCCTCAGCCCGGCATAATCGCGGCGATCAACGCGCATGTTCCAAGGATAGCACGCGGTAGGGCCGGCGACCCGACTGGTATAATGGCCAGCCGGCTTTAGGAGGCGAGTTATGCCAGGTCAACTGTGTTTTGTTCTCATGCCGTTTGGGCAAAAGCCGGATGCTGGTGGCGCAGTGATCGATTTTGACGCTGTATACCGGGACATCATCGCGCCGGCGATTCGCGATGCTGACATGGAGCCGTTGCGGGCCGACGAAGAAGTGACAGGCGGCATTATCCATAAGGCGATGTTTGAACGGCTGATCCTCTGCGAGTATGCAGTTGCTGACTTGACGACTGCCAATGCCAACGTCTTCTACGAGTTGGGCGTACGACATGCGGTGCGACCGTGGAGTACGGTGGCGCTTTTTGCCAAAGGTTCGCGATTGCCGTTCGATGTCACCATGCTGCGGGCGATCCCGTACACGCTGACGCCAGCGGGCACGCCGGACGATATCGACTCGACGCGCAAAAGCCTGACCGCCCAGTTGTCCGAGGCCCGTAAAGCAATCAAAGACAGCCCCGTGTTCACGCTCATTGAAGGCATGTCCGAGCAGCGAATTGATCGCGAGAAGACGGATGCCTTTCGCGACCGCGTGAGCTATTCGCTGCACCTGAAAGACCGTCTCGCCGCCGCCAGGCAGCGTGGCGTTGAAGCGGTGCAGGCGGTCGAGAGCGAATTGGGCAACATTGCCGATGCCGAATCCGGTGTGGTCATTGATCTGTTCCTGTCGTATCGGGCTGTGCGGGCGTGGGGAGACATGATCCGACTGGTTGAGCGCATGTCACCGCCACTGGCCGCCACGGTCATGGTCCAGGAGCAACTGGCGCTGGCGCTGAATCGCGTCGGTGATGGTGCCCAGGCCGAAACTGTGCTTACCAGGCTTCTGGAGAAACGGGGCCCGAGCAGCGAGACGTACGGCATTCTCGGACGCGTCTACAAGGACCGTTGGGAAGAAGCCGCGAAAGACTCGCGCCGGCACTACCTCGCGCGCGGCCTGCTCGACAAGGCGATCGACGCGTATCTACGTGGTTTTGAAGCTGATTGGCGTGACGCGTATCCAGGCATCAACGCGGTCACCTTGATGGAGTTGCGCGATCAGCCTGATCCGCGCCAGCAGCAGTTGCTGCCAGTAGTGGTGTACGCCGTCGAACGCCGCATTGCTGCCGGCAAGCCCGATTACTGGGACCACGCGACACAACTTGAGCTGGCAGTGCTCGCCCGTGACGAAGCCAAAGCTGAGTCTGCTCTGACCAGCGCCTTGGCAGCTGTGCGTGAGCCATGGGAGCCTGAAACCACAGCCCGCAATCTGCGTCTCATCCGCGAAGCACGCGAACAACGTCACACTGCGATACCCTGGGCTGCGCAGATGGAAGAGGCGTTGCTGGAGAGGTCGAAAGCCTAAGCCCTGACTCAGAAGCCGCCAGGCCAGGTGCCCAGTGGCGCAATATATATGGCAAACGCCTTAATAGGGCTCGTCGACGAAGATAAATGTGGTCCCTTGCACAATGGGAGCGCTGGCGCCTACGAAGGAGACATGGACATCTTTGACCTGGCGTTCCCCAGCCCGCCCTGACGCTTGCAGCGCCCCCTCAATGATGTGCCACAGACCATGGATGCGCCCGGTGCTCAGGCTGCCACCGAAGGTGTTCAGGGGCAACTCGCCATCCAGCTCGATACGCCCGTCCTGAATGAAATCCAGGGCTTCTCCCTCTTTACAAAACCCATACGACTCCAGGCCGTAGATGACCGAGGCAGAGAAGCCGTCGTAGATCTGGGCCACATCGACATCTTTGGGGGTGAAACCTGAGCGCTCCCAGGTGAGGCGTGCGGAGCTGCTACCGCCCTCCATGTAGTTACTCAGGCTACCGATGCGTCCGGCCACCTCGAAGGCGAGCCGCTGACCGTAGCCGGCAATATATGCCGGGCGCGGTTTCAGGTCGCGAGCCCGCTCGGCGCTCGTCAGGACGATAGCGACGGCCCCCTGCACCGGGATATCGCAGTCGTACAGGCAAAACGGATAGGCGACCATGCGGGAGTTCAGGTAGTCTTCGCGCGTCAGGGGCGTTGTGTAGAAGTAGGCATGGGAGTTTTTGTTGGCGTTTTTGCGCTGCGTTACGGCGAGAGTGGCCATCTTCTCCCGCTGCTGGTTGTGCCGTTCCAGATAGCGCGTGTACGCCACTGCCATACCCTGTCCGGGGCCGCCGAAGCCGTACGGGGCGGTAAACTGCGCCGCGCCCTGGGCATAGGTGCCAGGCAAGTTCTGGTAGGTGCCACGAGGGTTGTGCATGGCCCGCCACACCACAGCGTACTTGCACACCCCGGCCAGCAGCGCGTTGACCGCCTGCTGCACCGCGCCGCCGATATTGACCGTCTCCACCTGCACGTGCCAGCTCAGATTCGGCAGCTTCAGCATGGCCATCATGCAGTTGACCGACACGATGCTGATACCATCCACAATGGCGTGCCCCGTCGCCGGCAACTCCGCATAGGTCGCCAGTCCATCGATGTCTGCCATAGCCAGCCCGGAGTCTTCCACGGCGGCCTGGACGGCCTGGAGCGCATACTCTGCCAGGGGGACCTCCGCCGACCGGGTGATTTTGGAAAAGCCCACGCCGCTGACGGCGACTTTACATCTGTTCTCCCACATACAACCTCCTTTGCGCCACTGCGTGGGCGCAGGACCTTCTGAGGCCCTTCCTTTACGCCACTGCGTGGGCGCAGGGCCTTCTGAGGCCCGTTCCCCGCGTCTGTGACGGCGGAGGGCCGCCTCATTAAGGGCGGCCCGTTCCCCGCGTCTGTGACGGCGGAGGGCCGCCTCATTAAGGGCGGCCCTTCCTTTGCGATTACACCTTGTCTGGCGCCAGCCGGAATTGCGGCAGGGTGATGTCATCATTCAATTGCTGGAAGACCACCTCCACGCGCCGCCCCACCTTTGCCTCGGTATAGGGAGCGTCCAGCAGATTGCCAGCCAGCAGTGCGCCTTTCGCCTCGTCGAGTTCGACAATGATGCTGGCATAGGGAATGGCTGCCGCAAAGCGCTGGTCACCGGCGTGGTACATGATGGTGTAGGAATAGATGGTACCTTTGCCCTGTATGGGTTTGAACGTGAGGTTGGTTGATATGCAGTTTACACAGGTGGCGTACGGGGGATGCTGGAAGTGCCCGCACGCTTCGCAGTGCTGCAGCGCCAGCACGCCCTGCTTGGCGGCTTCCCAGAAAGGTTTTGTCCACTCATTCGGGACAGGAATGGGCCTGGTCACCTTGCTCCAGTCGCTCATCGTTACAGTCTCTCCCTCTCTCACGGGGTGCCAGTCTCGCACGGAGATGCATTTCTAGCGCACTTTTGCTGTTGGGTCAATCGTTGGGTACCACAAAACCGCGTTGGGCAGTATAATGCACCGGAGGCGGGAGACGCTCCGTATTATAGGCACAGCAAGATAGAGCATCGAGACGCAAGTGAACCTCACAAACAGCGGGCAGGGCGTAATGGGAGACGGGGAGGGGCCACCGTGACGTTTGCAGAGGTGGTAGACCAGGCCATAGCGCTGTTGCAACGGCGCGGGCGCGTGACGTACCGTCTGCTCAAGCGCCAGTTCATGCTGGATGATGAGGCGCTTGAGGACCTGAAGCTTGAACTCATCGCGGCACAACGACTGGCTGTGGATGAGGAGGGCACGGTCCTCGTCTGGACGGGCGCACCCCCCGTCGCGGAGCCAGACACCCGTCAGAAGGCCGAGGCTGAGCGCCAGCTCCACACTGTACTCCTGGCGGTGATGGCGCTGCTCCAGCGTGAGCAGCGGGTCACCTACCGTACCCTGCGCTATGTCTTCGGCGTGGACGAGGCGTGCCTGCACGCGGTACGGGACGAGCTGCGCTTCCGCCAGCTGGCGCGCGAGGAGGGCGGCGAGGGACTCGTCTGGACGGGGGCGGACGCACTGCAAGTGGTTTCCGTCCCGCGCTCCGTACCCGCTACGACCATGGCCCTGTCCGCTGCTCCCCTACATCCCCCGCTGCCTCCTCCCGAGGTACCCCAACCGCTGCCCGAATCGCCCCCAGCGCTGGACGGTGTATCTTCCCTCCCCACGGACGACGTGGTGTCAGCCACGCCAGATGCCGTGCCAGCCATCACCCCGGCGTTGGCACACAGCACTCCTGAGGCGGAACGGCGACAGCTGACCGTGATGTTCTGCGACCTGGTGGGCTCCACGCAGCTCTCCGGCCAGCTCGACCCTGAAGACTTGCGCGCGGTCGTCCGTGCCTACCAAGAGACCGCGGCCGAGATCATCCAGCACTATGCGGGCCATATCGCTCAATACCTCGGCGATGGGTTGCTGATCTATTTTGGCTACCCCACGGCCCATGAAGACGATGCCCGGCGCGCCGTGCACACCGGCCTGGGCATTGTCCAGGCCATCACGACCCTGAACACCCGCCTGGCGGGCCACCGGGGCAGCGTTGTTCGTCCAATGCTTTTGCACCATGCTGGCAGACGTCTGTGCCCATCTAGGCCACACGGCAGACGGCCTCCAGGCACTGGACGAGGCCCACACCCTGGTGGAGCAACGCGAGGAACGCTGGTGGGAAGCGGAAATCCATCGCCTCCGGGGCGTCTTGCTCCTGCGGCAGCCGGGGACACCACAGGCGGAGGCGGAAACCTGGTTGCAGCGGGCTCTAGACGTCGCCCGCCGCCAGGAGGCGAAATCCCTGGAGCTGCGGGCGGCGATGAGCCTCAGCCGCCTGTGGCAGCAGCAGGGCAAGGGGGACGAAGCGCGAGCGCTGCTGGTGCCGATCTACCGCTGGTTCACCGAGGGCTTTGACACCGCCGACCTCCAGGAGGCCAAAGCCTTGCTCGAAGAACTGGTGGGGTAGCACGAGTGACCGTACCACAGGTGCGGTATGACCTCGAAGAGGCGGTTCCACGGCAGGGTGCGCTGGCGCTGTAGCAACGGTGTCCCTTCTGCTACATTGTGCAGGAGATTGTGGCAGCGCATGGTGGCACACCGGCAGTCGAGAGTGCACTCGGCTGTAGAACGACCTTTACTGTGACACTCGCCACCGTTGAGGCATGAGGAGGGTATCTCTCTATGACGCTCTCTGGGCTGCTCAATGTCTTAGTGTTTACCGGTATCTTCGCCAGCATCTATGCGTTGCTCAGCCTCGGGCTCAACCTGCAATGGGGCTACACCGGACTGTTCAACGTTGGGGTCGCCGGTTTCTACGCCGTTGGGGCGTATACCTCAGCGCTGCTCACCACGCCGCTGTCGCCGTACCACCTGGGAGGGTTTAATTTACCGATTCCGGTGGGCATGCTCGGGGCGATGCTGACCTCAGGGCTGCTGGCCTATGTGGTGGGCAAGCCAACCCTGCGCTTGCGCGAGGATTATCTGGCTATTGCGACCATCAGTATCGCCGAGACGCTGCGCTTGCTCTTGAAAAATGAGGCGTGGTTGACCAACGGTGTGCAAGGTCTCCGCGATATTCCACGTCCTTTGCCACAGACCTTCGGCGCGTTCTACGATGTATTTTATCTGGTCTTGCTGCTGCTGCTGGTCGCCGTGGTGTACCTGGCGAGCGAGCGACTCATACGCTCGCCCTGGGGCCGGGTGCTCAAGGCCATTCGGGAGGACGAAGCCGTGGCTGCCAGTGTCGGGAAAGACGTGTTTCGCTTTAAGATGCAAGCGCTGGTTTTAGGAGCTATGCTCATGGGGCTGGGCGGGAGTTTTTATGCGCACTATGTCAAATTCATTAGCCCTGACACTTTTAATCCTCTCATGGGAACGTTTCTCGTCTGGGTCATGCTGATGGCGGGAGGCAGTGGCAACAACCGCGGCGCTATCGTCGGTGCCGCCATCATCTGGGGGCTATGGTCGCTCAGCGATGTCCTGACGGATAAGCTCCCAGCCCCGCTTGATACCCGCGGCAGCTATCTGCGCGTCATGCTCATCGGGCTCGTCCTGCAAGGAATCCTGCTCAAACGCCCCCAGGGCATTGTGCCAGAACACTGACCAGCGCTAGGCGTCCTCAAGCCGCTCCGTGACAATCGTGCCATGGTCATCGATCTTCCAGACCTCGATGGGCGTTACTACATCCCCGTGGTCGTCAAAATCGACCTCCCCTGAGGCCCCACGATAGTTGATCTTCTTGCCCTGGCTGATGAGGTCAAAGGCGCGCTGAAAATCCCCTGGCTCAACCGGCTCTCCTGGTGGATTCGCCACCTGCCGCAGCGCGTCGCGGATAGCTTTGGGCTCGCTGCTCTTGGCGTGATGCACGGCCAGGGCAAGCACGGCAATGGCATCGTAGCAGTTGTCGATGTAGGGCTTCGGGGGCTTGTCGCCAAACTGTTTCGTGTACGCCTCGACGAAGCGCGTTTTGGCGTTTCCCTCACGCGCTCCTGGCGTGGTGCCATACGTCCCTTTGAGATACTGCCCCCCAACGTTGTGCACCACCTCGGGGGCTTTCATGCCGTCCGCCAGCAAAAACTTGCCAGTAAAGCCCAGCTCAAGGGCCTGCCGGATAAGCGTCACGCCGTTCTCAGGATAGCTGAACAGGGCAATGGCCTGTGGTTTGCCCTTGAGGGCCTGTTCGAGTTCCCCACGATACGACGGGCGCCCTTCCTCATAGGCCACGGTAGCTACCACTTTGCCACCGTGCTCGCTCAGGGTCTGGCTAAAGGTCTTGGCGAGACCGCTCCCGTAGGGATTATTGACGTAAATCGTTGAGACAGTCTGAAACCCCAGCGTTTTCGCGAGGCGACCACTCACCTTGCCCTGCAGGGCGTCTGAGGGGCACGTACGAAACAGCAAATCGTTGTCCTGCAAGTCAGTGATTTGGGGAGACGTCGAGGCTGGCGAAATTTGTACAATGCCGCTTGGGATGGTCACGCTCGTGGCGACCGGAATAGTCACGCCGCTGGACAGGGCGCCCACAATGGCCACGACTTTATCTAACTCAACCAGCTTTTTCGCCGCGTCAATGCCAGCCGTGGGATCCGTCTGCGAATCCCGGTGCACCAGTTCGATCTTGCGTCCGAGCGGTCCGCCAGCGGCATTGAGCTGCTCCGCCGCCAGGATGGCGCCGTTTTGAATGGGCTTGCCGTAAGCCTCCAGCGCTCCAGTAAGGTCGAGGAGGGTGCCGATTTTGACTGGCTCCGCAGCACGGGCCAGGCGTGGTACACCAATGGAGGAGACGACGGTAGAGAGCCCTAGAGCACGGACAAACTGCCGCCGCGTCAGAAGAGCAAGCGGCGGAGAAGCAGGCGGTATGCGGCTCATAATGTCCCCTTCTACATGACGTTGAACGCTGTCGGAGGGTAGTGATAAGCGTCGGTGTCCGGTGGCTCTGGCGTGGGGAGGAGTGCCTGGAGGGTCGCGACCAGGAAGCACATCAACCCCCCCGACCAGAGCACATCAGACAGAAAATGCCCTCCCTGGATAATGCGGGTCGCGCCTAACAGGCTGCCATAGACGAGTGCGCCTCCCAACACGAGCCCATGCAGCCATGCAGAACGACGCCGGGGGACGAGACAGGTCCCAAGCACCAGGACATAGCCCATGGCAGCATGCCCCGAGGGAAAGCTTCTGCCACCGCCAATAGGGCCTGGGTGCCACCAGGGCTGATAGGGCTGTGAACCACCAAACAGATCCGCCTGCACCGGCCGTGGACGTCCCCACAACGGTTTGAGCACGCCATTGACGAGCAACCCGGGGCCAAGCATGACGGCCAAGACGATCAGGGCGCAGGCGCGTCGATAACATACCCATGAGCGACGGTAGAGACTCCCACCCCACACCAGCGCAGCTCCAATGGCCAGTACCAAGGTAGGCAATTCGCCGTAACGGTACAGCCAGATCCAGGGCACAGCCGTTTTTAAAAACCACTGCTCTGCTGCTGTCGGCTCATAGAAGTAATCGGAGAGATACAGGTCTATATCCATGAGGGTTGCCAGCAATGCCACCAGGAGGAAACCAAATCCGATTAGCCATAACCTATGTTTCCAAAACCACCCTGGCGATTCTGCCATCTCAGTGTCTCTTTGTGCCGGCATCCCTCCTCTCCTCATGCTTCATAGGACGCTGGCGCATTACTCCAGGCATCCAGCCCCAGAGCGTCGCGCTGGCGGTAGATAATAGGCAGAAGGAGGGCCAGCATGATCAGATCACGCATGAGCACCTGCAACGGCGTTTCGGGGAGTCCCAGGTTCCCAAAACAGCCGCAGTCCTCAATGGGAATACCAGTGAACCACACCATGCTCATGAGTGCACTAAAGCTCAAGAGTTGCACACCTATCAGCAAGGCCGCCGGCGTCGTACAAAAGCCTACGAGCAAGGCAGTGCCGCTGCCGACCTC
>Ga0081455_10005459_pt1 | contig 13939 bp, 13 predicted proteins | sample TabmetS3T2R1_FD_70207 | JGI IMG/M metagenome (GOLD analysis project Ga0081455, IMG submission 70207) | Tabebuia heterophylla rhizosphere microbial communities from the University of Puerto Rico - S3T2R1 | ecosystem: Host-associated > Plants > Roots > Rhizosphere ... | reverse complement strand
TACGTCGGGCCGGGGGCACAACAGGTTTGGATTATCCAGAGCGGGCCCGAGGGCGATGGCACCCCCGGAGTGACCAAGGGAACGGCGGTACGAATCCCATAGTAAAAGCTCGTCGGCTGTTACGACAACATCGGACGTCTGAACGACTATGGGTTTGGCGCGTTCCATCCGCGCCAAACCCGCTATCTTTTTACAACTTGGAAAATGAGATCGGCAATACCGATCATTTGCATCGCTTAACCTAGGTGTAACCGGTCTTATCCTCCGGCAGTTCGACCAGTTCGTCATCGTGACCCCGAAAGAAGGCCACGCGCACCGGCCAGGGTTTTTGCGTCACATCATTCACAGATCCGCACCACTAACGTTGTAACAGGCGGGGCCGTCAGAATCACACATAGCGCAAGCCGTGTTTTATCATGACCGTGCCTATATTCTTCCCGGCTTTCCCGAGTTGGAAGCTTGAAACAGAAGATGACTACGCACGCAGAATCCGGCGAAGCCTGGCGCATCTTTGTTCTTGCGGACACACACAATCGTCTGCCGGAGAACGTGAGGGAGATGGCGAAGGACGCTGATGAGATCTGGCATCTTGGCGATGTTTGCGCGGAAACGATTCTTGATGAGCTACGGGCGATCGGACCGCGCGTAATTGTTGTGCGCGGAAATTGCGACAGCAATTTCGAGTGGCCGTTGGTTCTCGATCTTGCGCGAGGTGGATTGAAATTCCAATTGCAACACGTTCCGCCGGATCATCCACCGGATGATGTCGCCGGACCCGCCTCTGGCGGGCAGCTACTTTCAACCGGCGATGCGAAAGGCCTGGACGCTGCAAAAAGAAGTAGCTGAGCGACCCAGCCAGTTGGAACAACTGGCTGCCCTTCGGGCGCGAAGCGGGTCGATGTTCTCTTGCACGGGCACACGCACGTCCCGCGCAACGAAAGGCGCGGTCGCGTTCGGTTTCTAAATCCGGGCTGCGTGACCCGGCCCAACCGTGGCGCCCCTCCAAGCGTTGCCTGGCTTGAAATTGCCGGTGGAAAAATCGCTTGGAAGCTCGTCCCGCTGGCACGGCACGATAAGATCGTTAAACCGTTACACCGTTAAATCGTTGAAGCGTTTTCGCGTGCACATCGCGCTTTGGAGTGCGGCGCTGCTGCGCCGCCTTCATAGGATCGCTCAGTGATTCGCTCTTGATTAAATCAGCGGCAGTCGCTTTTCTTCACGAAGATGAGTTCGGCTCTCGATCAAATTTTCGTGCACGGAAAGCGGTGGCTGCTTTCCTGGATTGCCGGCGCGCCAAATTGGGTGATCGAAATCACGTCCAGCCTCTTAAACATTGTTGCGCTGCTTGCCGTGTTTCTCACCCTTTTCGCGTTTATCTCGGTGCTGGAGCGAAAAATTTTGGGACGAATGCAGAATCGTTACGGGCCGAACCGCGTTGGGCCTTTCGGTCTTTTCCAGCCGATCGCAGACGGAATCAAAATGCTAATCAAGGAGGACATCGTTCCTGCGCGTGCAGACAAGATCGTCCATTTTCTTGCTCCAGTGGTGCTTGCCGCAGTGGCCATCCTCACGCTCGGTGTAATTCCCTACGGGCGAAACATGACCGCGTTCACAATTGACGGCGGCATACTCTTTTTCTTCGCCGTGGGATCGGCGACCGAACTCGCAGTATTCATGGCCGGCTGGGCGAGCAACAACAAATTTTCCATGCTCGGCGCGATGCGCGCGATCGCGCAGATGTTCAGCTATGAATTGCCGCTGATTATCGCGGTGCTCCCGGTCGTGATGGTCGTCGGCTCGCTTATGCCTGACAGGATTGTTTTCGCGCAAGGTGAATACACGTTGGGCATCGTGCCGCGCTGGTTCGTTTTCACGCCGTGGGGCGCTGCGACATTTATCTTGTTCTTCGTCTCTGGCCTTGTGGAATCCAATCGCACACCCTTCGACGTGCCGGAGGGCGAATCGGAAATTGTCGCCGGCCACATGACCGAATATTCGGGATTTAAGTACGCCACCTTTTTCCTTGCAGAATACCTCGGGATGTTCGCCGTCAGCGGATTGGCGGTGACTTTGTTTCTCGGGGGCTGGCATGCGCCCGCACGTGTGCTTGAAGTCGTGCCATCGTACGTTTGGTTCTTCGTTAAACTGAGCGCGCTCCTTTTCGTTTACATTTGGCTCCGCGCAACGCTACCGCGCACGCGCGTCGATCAAATGATGAATGTCGCTTGGAAATTCATGTTGCCGATGTCGTTCACCTGCGTGATTGCCGCGGCCGTCTGGCATTATGCCGGGCGCGGTATACGCGGCTGGCTGTGGTCTCTCTTCGTGATCGTGGTTGTCTACAGTGCGCTGTCGATCGTATTGGACACCCGAAGGAAATTCGCGCGGCGTGTTTACCGTTTCGCGGAATGAACGGCGCCGCATTCATCCTGATTTCCGTCTTCATGCTCGCCGGGGCGCTGGCGGCCGCGACATTGCCAAATCTCATGCACGCCGCGTTCTGCCTGGTGCTGGCGTTGCTCGGGCTGGCATCTTTCTTTTTCCTCCTGGGCGCAGAATTTGTGGGACTTGCCCTGGTGTTCATTTACATCGGCGCAGTGGCGGTGTTGATCGTTTTCACGATTCTTCTGACCCGCCGCGATTCCAAAGAACATTATGGTCTCAACTGGAGCGGTGTTGTCATTGCACTTGCTGTGTTTGGCGGTTTGACCTGGGCGATTCTAAAAACGCAGTCGCTTTCCATCGTCCCGCCACACGCCCGCGCGATAACAGTAAAACGAATCGGCGAAACGTTGATGACCGGTTACGTCTGGCCGTTGCAATGCGTCGGCCTCCTTCTGACTGCCGCACTAATCGGCGCGCTTGTGCTCGTGATGGAGGAAAGGCGATGAAGAAGATGAAGCAAACGCCCAACGCTCAATGTTCAATGCCCAACGCACGACTTGGCCCGTTCTGTGAGTTGCAACTTGGACGCTTTCTGCCAGCACTGCTATGACACCGACGCTCCAAGCTTTCCTGATCGTATCCGCGGCGCTGTTTTCCATCGGCCTGCTCGCTGCGTTGAGCCGGCGGCACGCGATTTTTATTCTGATTGGGATTGAGATGATGCTCGCGGCTGCGAACTTGAATTTCATCGCTTTCTGGCGCTTCGCTCCGCCACCGCATCCATCAACCGGGGTGATGATCGCAATCTTTTCCATCGCTATCTCCGCAGCGGAGGCCGCTGTTGGCCTCGCGATGGTTATCGCCGTTTACCGGCATTATCGGACGACGAACGTCGACCAATACGATCAGCTCAAGGGATGAATCCAGGGATCGTAAGTAATCTCTGGCTGTTGCCGGCGGTACCATTTGCGGCAGCGGTGGTGATTTTGAGCTTGGGACAATTGCGGCGCAAAAGTGCGGCCGCACTCGCAATCGGCGGCCAGATCGTTGTGCTGGCAATCTCGATCGTGGCGTTTCTTCCAACGCTGCAAACGCCCGGCTTCCGGGAAGTCCAAAATTTCACATGGTTCACTTTCGGCCAACAAACGCTCCGACTCGGATTTGTTCTCGATCCGCTCGCCGCAGCCATGCTGGTAATGATCTCACTCGTCGGCCTGTGCATTTTTGTCTTCAGCATCGGCTACATGGCTGACGACAAACACTTCACCCGTTTCTTCGCGTATTTGTCGTTCTTCTCCGGCGCGATGCTCGGCGTGGTTATCGCAAACAGCTTGCTGCTGCTTTTCATGTTCTGGGAACTGGTGGGGCTCGCGTCGTATTTACTCATCGGCTTTTGGATCGAGCGACCGAGCGCCGCAGCGGCAGCAAAGAAAGCATTCATCACGACGCGCATCGGTGACATGGGATTTTTTCTCGGAATGCTCTGGCTCTACAATCGTTGCGGCACACTACTTTTCTACGATAACGGGCGCGGATGTCTTGATAGTGCCGGCCTGGCCTTGGTTGGCGCGAGCGCCACGTTCATCGCGCTTTTGATCTTCTGCGGCGCAGTGGGCAAGTCCGGACAATTCCCATTGCACGTTTGGTTGCCCGACGCGATGGAAGGTCCCACTCCGGTTAGCGCGCTCATCCACGCCGCCACAATGGTTGCCGCGGGTGTGTTTCTCGTTGCCCGCGTTTATCCACTCTTTTCATTAGGCGCGATCCACGGCGTAACGTCTTCGCTGACCGTTGTTGTCTGGATTGGCGTAACTACCGCGCTAATGGCGGCGCTCATCGCGATCGCGCAGTCCGACATCAAACGCATTCTCGCTTATTCAACCGTGTCGCAGCTCGGTTTGATGATGGTTTCGTTAGGCGTCGGTGGTGTGGCGGCCGGGATCATGCATTTACTCGCGCACGGTTTTTTCAAGGCTCTCCTGTTCCTTGGCTCTGGCTCGGTGATTCACGGCTGTCATGGCGAACAGGACATTCGCAAAATGGGTGGCCTGCGGCGCCTGATGCCGGTGACGTTTGGAACGTACGCGATCGGTATGATGGCGTTGAGTGGCGTCCCGCTCTTCTTCTCCGGCGGCTGGACCAAGGAGGAAATCCTTCATGCCACCGCACATTGGCCGCAATCGCGCGCACCGTATTACCTGATGCTGGCCGGTGTCGTTCTCACGGCGCTCTATATGACGCGGCAAATGATCTACGTCTTTTTCGGGAATCGCCGGAGTGCTGCTGAACACGCGCACGAAGGTCCGCGCGTGATGACAATGCCGCTGGTCGTGCTCGCGGTTGGCACAGTTTTCCTGAGCGCCGTGCTTACTCCCGCCTGGCCTTGGCTGCATGACTATCTCATGGGTGAACCGGTTCATTTCGACATTGCGCACCTGATCCAGCCCATGCTTTTCATCTCGCTCGTGCTCGTTGGCGGCGGGATTGCGCTGGGCATCTGGTTCTATCGAAAAGCTGGCAGGCAGGATCGAGATCGACTCGCCGAAGTTGATCCGCTCCAGTATACGCAGCCGGCATTGTTCCGGTTTCTCGCAAACAAGATGTGGATCGATGAGCTGTATGCGCGGACGATCATCGCTTTCGCCTGGACGAGCGCGCGATTGTCCGACTGGATGGATCGCTATTTCTGGGATGGTTTGGTGCGCGCCGTCGGCGCAATTGGCCAATTTTTTGGCGTATTCACAGCGGGTGTGGACGAGCGCGGCATCAATGCCGGAGTGGATGAAACGACAATCGGCGCTCGCGGTTTGGGCCGTCTGTTGTCCGGCGCGCACTCTGGACAGATTCAAATTTACCTCGGCGTTGTGGCTGTCGGAATGTTGGCGCTCCTCCTTCTCTACGCATGGTTGGCTTAGTCACGGCGATAATTTTGATTCCACTGCTCGGCGCAGTTGCCGTCTGTACATGGCCTAATAGGAATGGCCGCCCGATTGCGATGATGTTCAATATTATTTCGGCCGGATGCGCCCTGGCGTTATGGCGAAATTTCGACGCCACGGCGACTGGACTTCAATTCGTGGAACGTCATGCGTGGATTCCGGCTATCAACGCTGAGTACCTGGTGGGCGTCGATGGCCTGAGCCTGCTGCTGGTGTTGCTCACCTCCTTGATCATTCCATTCGCGTTCCTTGCGCAACCCGAGCCCGACGGAAGCCGGGCGTTCTACGCCACCATGCTGGTCATGCAGTCTGCGCTCTACGGCACATTCACCGCGCAGAATTTCGTCCTCTGGTTCTTGTTTTACGAAATGAGTCTGATCCCGGGTTTTCTGCTGATCAAAATCTGGGGCGGTGAAAATCGCGATCGCGCTGCGACGAAGTTCTTTCTTTACACCTTTCTGGGAAGCGTAGCCATGCTGCTTTCGTTCATCGGGATTTATTTAGCGAAGGGCACGTTCGACTTCGTCACTCTGGCGAGTCTGGGAAAAAGCGGGTTGCTTACGGGAAATTTCGCCTGGCTCGCTTTTGCCGGCATTTTTGTTGGGCTCGCGGTAAAGGTGCCGCTGTTTCCCTTTCACACATGGTTGCCGGACGCCTATCAAACCGCGCCGACCGGCGTGTCCATGGTGCTCACTGGGGTGCTATCGAAAATGGGCGTTTACGGTTTCGTGCGGTTGTTGCTTCCGTTATTCCCTAACGAAATCAAAGTCATCGGTCCATGGCTGCTCGCGCTGGTGGTCTGCTCGATCGTTTTCGCTCCGCTAGCTGCGTGGGCGCAGCGCGATTTGAAACGAATGATCGCCTATCTCTCGATCAACCATCTCGGCTACTGCATGCTGGGTCTTTTTGCGCTGGTTGGTTCACCCGCTGTTGCTGCGAACGTCGACACGCAGGCAGCACTGAGTGGCGTTTTCATGCAAATCTTTAATCACGGTATTACCGCGGCGGCGCTTTTCTATTTTGTGGGCTTGCTCGAACGACGGCGCGGTTTGCGTGGCATCGACGACTTCGGTGGGCTCATGCAGCGGACACCGCTGCTTTGTGGCTGGATGAGTGTCGCCATGTTTTCGTCCCTCGGTTTGCCAGGGCTGAATGGATTTATTGGCGAGTTTCTGATTTTCAAAGCCTCGTTCGCAATGGCGGCGACTTTCACGGCCATTGCCGTGATCGGTCTTCTCGTCACAGCTATCGTTTTTATGCGGGCGATGCAAGCTCTCTTCAGCGGACCACTCGCAGAAGGTTGCAGCGCGTTCCCCGATCTTTTGCGAGGCGAGAAACTCGTCGTGATTCCCATAACACTGCTCATGTTCGCCATCGGCCTCGCGCCGCAATTTATGTTCAACATGTTCAACACAACGGTCGTTCAAATGGCGCGGCTGCTTGGCTGAGATTTATCGCGCATGAGCAAAGAGATCGTTCCCGTTGAGCGCATTGCGCAATCGATTCGCTGGATTCGCGGTCAGAAAGTGCTGTTCGACTCCGATTTGGCGGTGCTCTACGGCGTCCAAACGAAAAACCTTAACAAAGCAGTCAAACGCAACGCAGAACGTTTCCCAGCCGATTTCATGTTTCAACTTACCGCAGAAGAGCTTCGCAGTTTGAGGTTCCAATTTGGAACTTCAAAAGCTCGAGGAGGACGGCGATACCATCCTTATGCTTTCACCGAGCAGGGGGTTGCGATGCTGTCGAGCGTATTGAATAGCGAGCGCGCCGTGAAGGTGAACGTCGCGATCATGCGGGCCTTTGTGAAACTGCGCGAGACGTTGGACACGAATCGCGAGCTAGCGAGAAAATTTGCTGAATTGGAACAGCGCGTCGGCAAACACGACGAAGAAATTGCCGCGATTCTAGAGGCGATCCGACAGTTAATGGCGCCCCCAGAAAAGCCGCGGCGCGAAATAGGATTTCATGTGCGCGAAAAGGCGCCGCGCTATCGGGTGTCAACACGCGCATGATCGCCTGGACGACTTATCTCACATTTGTCGGCGCGGTGCTGACGTTACTTTTGCCGCGTGCGTTTGCTCGCTGGATCGCGCTGCTTGCGACAATTGCAGGCCTGGTACTGGGTACGGTCGTGTTCGTGGGTACGCCGATTTCCGACCTGGCGCACTTTACAACAATCGTGTGCGTGCCATGGGTCCCGGCGCTCGGGATGAATTACCATCTCGCGCTCGATGGCATTAGTCTGACGATGGTTCTTGTCACCGGCATTTCGGCTGTAAGCACGGTGTTGTTTTCATGGGATGTAGAACATCGGCAGAACGAATTTTTTTTCTGGCTTCTGCTGGTGGTAGCCGGGTGCTACGGCGTGTTCCTGAGCGCGGATCTGTTTTTGCTGTTCGTGTTCTACGAGTTGGTGATCGTGCCGAAATATTTTCTCATCGCCATCTTCGGCTCGACCAACAAGGAATACGGCGCGATGAAGCTCACCCTGTATTCCTTCTTCGGCGGGATGTTCGTGTTCATTGGAATACTGGTCGCTTATGCCACTGGAGGGTTACTGGATCTCAATCAGTTGTCACAATTCCAATTTTCACCGCAACTCCAATCGTGGGCCTTTCCGCTGTTGTTTTTCGGCTTTGCTGTGCTGGCCGGCATCTGGCCGTTGCACACTTGGGCGCCGACCGGTCATGCCGCTGCCCCGACTGCGGGTTCGATGTTGCTCGCGGGAATTGTGATGAAGCTCGGTTCTTACGCCGGTCTGCGCGTCGCCATGAATCTTTTTCCGCAGGGATTTCACATGTGGAGCAAATGGATCGCAGTGCTCGCGGTAATCGGAATCGTATATGCCGCAGCGGTAGCGCTTCGCCAACGTGACCTGAAATTTGTAATTGGTTATTCGAGCGTGAGCCACATGGGCTTTGTGCTACTGGGTCTCGCTACGGCCAACGCCCTCGGCGTTTCAGGTGCAGTGCTCCAAATGTTCTCGCACGGCGTCATTGCGGCCCTCTTGTTCGCCGTCGCGGGACGCATGATCTACCGGCGCACGCACACGCGTGAACTCGATGCTCTTTCTGGAATGAATCTGAGCCAGGCAATGCCGTTCGCTGCTTTCACTTTTGTGATCGCGGCGGCTGCCTCAATGGGGATTCCCGGCTTCAGTGGATTTGCAGCCGAGATCACGATTCTAATCGGCGCATGGAAAACATATCCGATTGCGGTTTGGACCGCGGGGATCGGGATAGTTCTCGTTGCTGCGTTCACATTGCGCGCGCTAAAGCTTTCGTTCTTCGGTGAGAAAGGGGTCCAGGGCGAAGCCACATCGGCTACAATATTAAATCCGGAAGAGTTCAAACCGATCACGATCCCTGAGAAAATCGGCGCCTGCATGTTGATGCTCACAACAGTCGCGATCGGACTTTACCCAAAATTACTGCTCGATCGCATCATGCCCGCGGTGGAAACGATGAGGTTTTTGAAATGACACGTATCCCACCGCTTCAACGATTTAACGCTTCAACGCTTTAACGATGCATTATCTGGAGCTTCTCAAACTTGCAGCGCCGGAAGCGGTCGTGGTTCTGACAGCCCTGGTTGTGCTTTCGATGAGTCTCGTTGCGAAACGCGCAGCGGCGGCGTGCGCGATCGTTGCAGCGTTGGGAATTGTGATTGCGATCGTGGCAGTGCTGGTTTTGCCGCGAAACGAGACGCTGTTTGGCGGAATGCTGGTGATCTCGCCGCTCACGTCACTGTTCAAGATCATTTGCCTGGCACTCGCATTTTTCACGGTCCTGCTGACGCAGGCAGAAAAGGCGCCGCGCCATCCCGGCGAATATCTGGCGCTTGTTCTCCTGGCAACGGTCGGGCTGATGCTGCTGGTCGGGAGCGAAGAACTGCTTATGATTTTTATCGGTCTCGAATTGCTCGGCCTGTCGCTTTACGTCATGGCTGCATTCGATAAAGCCGACGTGCGCTCAGCCGAAGCCGGTCTAAAATATTTTTTGTTCGGCAGCACGTCGAGCGCGTTCACGCTGTTCGGGATCAGCCTGATTTACGGTATGTCTGGGGCAACCGGTCTCGCTGCGATTTCAACTAAGCTGGCAACAACGTCAGTACAGCCGCTGCTTGCGGTTGGAATCGTCATGACGCTCGTCGGCTTCGCATTCAAAATCGCTGCTGCTCCGTTCCACCTGTGGGCACCTGACGCCTATCAAGGCGCGCCTGTTCCGAGCGCGGCGTTCATTGCTTCGGGTTCGAAGGTTGCGTCGTTTGTTGTCCTGGGAAAAATCGTGCTCACGGGCTTCTCGCCGGTGCATGGGAGCGCTGGATGGCATACCATGGCGGGCGGCTGGTCGCCTGTGCTTGCGGCACTAGCGGCGTTTTCGATCGTAATTGGCAATCTCGTCGCGCTTGTGCAATCGAACGTACGCAGACTGCTTGCCTACTCCGCGGTGGCCCACGCGGGTTACACTTTGATTGGGTTCGTCACCGCCGACCGCGACGGCTTTTCCGCGGCCTTGTTCTACACAACGGTTTATGCGATCACGCTCGTCGGCGCGTTCGGCGTTGTCGGCGTCGTGCGACGCGAAACAGGCGGCGACAATTTTTCGAATTTTTCCGGCCTCGTTTCCCGTTCTCCTTTGCTATCCGGATGCATGGCAGTCTTCATGTTGTCGCTCGCAGGCATCCCACCGTTGGCTGGATTTTTCGGAAAATTCTATTTGTTCAGCGCCGCGTTACAGGCCGACGCAAATCATGCTCTTCTCTGGCTGGTCGGGCTTGGCCTCGTTGGCAGTTTTGTGTCCCTGTATTATTACCTTCTTGTGTTGAAAGCGATTTTTGTCGACACCCCGTCCTTTGGGCTAACCGAACCGCTGGAGCACGCGCGATCCGGTGTTTTGCAGCGAGCTACGGTCGCACTCCTCGCCGCATCAATTGTTTTCCTCGGCGTGATGCCGACCGGTTTGGTATCGCGTATTCTGGCCGCCATCCCGTAAGAAGTTGCAAAAAAATGCAATTAACGCTTGACCGGCGCACCGTAAGTTTTGCATCAAAAGTAACAGTCCCCTTTTCGAAGTAGGCGATGTGAAGATGGGCAGCATCAGCGAGTTCATTGAGCGAAATTTCCGGCATTTCAACGCGGCGGTGCTGAAGGACGCAGCGGACGCCTACATTGGGCACCTTGATCGTGGCGGAAAGATGATGATCACGCTGGCAGGCGCGATGAGCACCGCCGAACTGGGTGTGTCGCTCGCCGAAATGATCCGCCGCGACAAAGTGCATGCGATCACGTGCACGGGTGCAAACATGGAAGAAGACCTGTTCAATCTTGTCGCGCGCAGCAAATACGAGCGGATTCCAAATTATCGGGAGCTAAGTCCACAACAAGAGGAGGATCTTCTGCGGCGGCATCTCAACCGCGTCACTGACACTTGTATCCCTGAAGAGGAAGCGATGCGACGAATTGAACGCGTGGTGCTGGACGAATGGGTCGACGCTTCGGAGAAAAATTTGAGAAAGTTCCCGCATGCGTTCCTTTACAAAATTTTGCGCGAGTGCCGTCTCAAACAATTTTATGAGATTGATCCAGCCGACAGTTGGATGGTCGCCGCGGCACATAAGGACCTTCCGTTGTTTGTGCCCGGATGGGAGGATTCGACCCTTGGAAATATTTACGCTGCTCGCTGCATCACCGGGACGATCAAGAATGTGCAGGCCATCCGCTCTGGGATCGAATACATGATCGAACTCGCGGATTGGTATCGGCGTGTGTCGAAGGATTCGTCCATTGGCTTTTTCCAAATTGGCGGCGGGATCGCGGGCGATTTCCCAATTTGCGTGGTGCCCATGTTGAATCAGGACGTGGTCAGCATGCCTGTGCCGGAGTGGGGTTATTTCTGCCAAATCAGTGATTCCACCACCAGTTTCGGCTCATACTCTGGTGCGGTGCCTAACGAGAAGATCACGTGGGGAAAACTGAACGTCGATACTCCGCGGTTCGTGATCGAATCTGACGCGACGATCGTTGCGCCGTTGGTTTTTGCCAAGGTGTTAGGCTGGTGAACAGTTCACCGCAATTGCGTCCGGTGCGCCTATTGCCAGTGGCCTGGGACCCACACCCAGCCGTTGTAACGAGGCACCCAGTGGCCCGCGACCCAAACTGCGGTAGACCGTGGGCGCACTACCCACGTACCCGGCGTCCACACGTATGTAGTGCCGGTCCATCGCCAATAGCCCGTTGTCCAGACGTACCCCGGCCCGGGTGCCACCGTTTGAGTTTCAACGCGAACCGGAGGTGGCGGCCGGGTGACTACGACTTCTCGCGCCGGGCCCGTCGTGGTCACCTCCTGCGTGGTGGTTGTCGTCGTGACTGTGGTCGGTTCTGTCGCGCAACCGGCTAAAGCCACAAGCGTCAGCATAGATAAGTAGAACCTTGTTTTCATGTTTTCCTCCGTTTACAGATTCGTTTTGCAACCACTCGTCGGCTTTGTCAGCGGGTTGAATCGTTCCGTCAGTTAGCGTCACACCGAATTTGATCCGATGATACGTGCATGCTTTACGTGGTGGCGACGCCGATCGGTAATCTGGGCGACATTACCTTGCGGGCTATTGAGGTCCTGAAGGGTGCTGATGTCGTGGCCGCGGAAGACACCCGGCATTCCGGTTTACTGCTAAAGCATTTCCAGATCAAAAAGCCCTTTGTCAGCTACCACGAACACAACGAAGCGGCGCGTACGACTGAGTTGGTCCAGCGCCTCGCTCGAGGCGAAAACGTTGCATTGATCACAGACGCCGGGACACCTGGGCTTTCCGATCCAGGGTTGCGCCTCATTCGCGAATGCATCAGTCGCGAACTGCCGTTTACGATTGTCCCCGGACCATCGTCAATCCTCACCGCTCTGCTCGGTTCCGGATTTGTCACCGACAAATTTTCGTTTCGTGGATTCCTTCCGGTGAAAAGCGGCCAACGCGAGCGGGAATTGCGGATAGCAGCTGAACACGAGGAGACGACGATTTTTTTTGAATCTCCTTACCGCCTTCTGAAAACACTTCGCGCCTGCACGGCGATCATGCCGGAGCGGCAACTGTGCATCGCACGTGAGCTGACAAAAAAATTTGAGGAATTCCGTCGTGGCACTCCTCCCAAGCTGCTTGCACACTATGAGGCACATCCGGCCAGAGGCGAAATCGTCCTCGTCGTTTCTGGCGCGTAGCTGGATTGTTGGCTATTCATTGAGCCACTAAAATCGCCAATCAATAGCGCGCACGAGGCGCAAAAACGTCCGTGCGAATAAACGAATCACGATCGTCGTCCAATCCAGCCAATCAATCAAGCTGGAAGCCATGCGACCCGACATTGCCCTTTCGGAAAACTTCACAAGTTCTTCGTGTCCTGGTGATTTTCTGACCGTTCAGTTGCCGATCGGAACAGCCGAACAGGCTCGGGAACGCTGGCGTGGCAACGCGACTTTCGCGAGCAGACTGGGCAGGTTCTGCGATTATCATTTGATGACCCGCCTGCCATGGTTTTTGACGCCATTGCTCGCAGGATGCGCCGTCACGCTTTTGCAGCTGGTAATGGCGGTGGCTCTGCTTGCTCCGGAAAAGCCGGTTACCGAGCGCTACTCCGCGCTGGTTCAACACGACAGCTATTGGTTCATGGACATTATCGATCGCGGATACCAAACGATTGTCCCGCCGATCGATCACAAAGTGATGGAAGTCTCGAATGTCGCGTTTTTCCCGGCGTATCCGGCGATTTCCGCGCTACTCCGAAATGCATTTAACATAAGGACCGGCACAGCGCTTTTGATCAGCGCCCAGTTCGCTGCATGTGGTTTTTGGACTTATTTCTTTCTGTTCTGCAGGCGCTGGAAAGTTCCGGGTTCGCTTCAGATTTGCGGGACACTTTTGATCCTCGCGAACCCGGCAGCATTCTTCCTCGTGGCCGCTTATTCCGAATCGCTCTTTTTGATGGCGCTGCTTGGCTTCATCTATTGGAGCACCGCGGAAGGTCGCACCGCCAAAGTGTTGGCGGCTATGCATGGGGTGGTAATGTCCGCGACGCGAATTGTCGGAATCGTGTGCGCTGCCTTTCCTCTGGTGCGCGCGGCTTTTCAAAGCGGATGGCGCGGTTTGCTCAAGCCACGCAAATGGCTTCGAGAGAACCGGGGAGCTGTCGGGTTGACGTTTGTCGCGGGCTTTGGCGCGGTCGCCTTTTTCGTTTTGTGCCAACTGCGCTGGGGTCACTGGAATCTTTACATGCTCACGCAGGCGGCTGGCTGGGGCATCGTGCCCGATTACTTTGCAGTGTTTAAACCTGAGAGTTACCGCTGGCTTGTTCCGGCACTAAATAATCCCACCGAAATGAGCCAGTTGTCGATGACACTGGGGGCGGTGCTTCTCGCTGCCGTCCCAATTTGCGAATCGGTTCCAGCGATTCGGCGGCGCGCCGGCCTGCCGGTCCGTGCAGGGATCTATTTTTGCGCGGCCACGATATTTTATCTCTCGGTCAGCGGCGTCGCCTGCGTCGACATGGAAAGTATGCTGCGTTATGAGTTCAGCGCGTACGCTTTGATCGTGCTGGCGCTTTTGAATTTTCTGCGTCAATTTCG
>Ga0081455_10005458_pt1 | contig 13941 bp, 11 predicted proteins | sample TabmetS3T2R1_FD_70207 | JGI IMG/M metagenome (GOLD analysis project Ga0081455, IMG submission 70207) | Tabebuia heterophylla rhizosphere microbial communities from the University of Puerto Rico - S3T2R1 | ecosystem: Host-associated > Plants > Roots > Rhizosphere ... | reverse complement strand
CTCTCGATAGAGCCGACCCCCCTCACCCCAACCCTCTCCCCAACGGGGAGAGGGAGCACACCGAGTTCGCGGTCCGAGCTGCGGAGCCATACATCACCGCAGTAAAGGCGTCTCTCATGCGAACCGGCTCCGACTATCTTCGCTCGCTCAAGGACGGACGGCAGGTGTTCGTCGACGGCGAGCGCGTCAAGGACGTCACCACGCACGTCGCCTTCCGCGAAGCGGCGCGCTCGGTCGCGCGGCTTTACGACATCGCGGCAGAGCCGCAGATGCGCGAGCGCATGACCTTCGTCTCGCCCAAGAGCGGCGAGCCGGTGCTGCGCGCCTATCAGATCCCGCATAGCCACGCCGATCTGCGAGCGCGCCGCTTGTTCTCCGAGACCTGGGCAGAGGCGACGTTCGGTCTGATGGGCCGCACGCCCGACCACGTCGCGGGATTTTTCTGCGGCTATGCCGCAACGCCGAGCGTGTTCGCCGCAGGTGGCCAAGATTTTGCGAAGAACGTCGTCGCCTTCTACGAACACCTGCGCGACAACCATCTCTACGCGTCCTACGCCATCGTGCCGCCGCAGATCGACCGCAGCAAGCCCGCGCACAAGCAGAGCGATCCGACGCTTTATGCCGGCGTAGTCAAGGAGCGCGACGATGGCATCGTCATCTCCGGCGCCCAGCAGCTCGCCACGGGCGGCGCGATTTCCGACGTCATCCATCTGAGCTGCATCCATCCGCTGCAGCCGGGTGACGAGAACTACGCCAACTGCCTGGCGGTTCCGGTCAACGCGCCCGGAGTCAAACTCTATCCCCGGCGGCCGTTCGCGATGGGAGCGACGAACGCGTTCGACTATCCGCTCTCGAGTCGCTTCGACGAAAGCGACAGCTACGTCGTATTCGACAACGTGTTCGTGCCCTGGGAACGGGTTTTCATTTATCGCAACCTCGATGCATCGCGCGATCAGTGGTGGAAGACGCCGTCGCATCTCTATGGCAACCACCAGGCGCAAGTGCGTTACGTTACCAAACTGCGCTTCATGATCGGCGTTGCGCAACGTATGAACGAGATGACCGGCAACATCGCCAATCCGGCGGTGCAGATCATGATGGGCGAGCTTGCCGCCTGGGTCTCGACCTACGAGCACATGCTTCTCGCGCACGAGGTCGCGGCGGTCATCGACAAGGACGGCGTGCTCTGGCCGTCGAAGACCGGCCTCTATTCGGCGATGGCGCTGCAATCGGAGCTCAACGGCCGCATGCTCGAAATGATCCGCGAGCTTGCCGGCTCCGCCATGATCACCTTGCCGTCATCGCTGCGCGATTTCGAGAGCGCGGAGACCTCAGGCGACGTCGAGCGCTACATGCGCTCGGCCTCCTCCGACGCGAAACGCAAGGTGGCGCTGATGCGGCTCGCCTGGGATCTGATCGGATCGGAATTCGGCAGCCGCCACCAGCAATACGAGAAGTTCTACGGCGGTGCCTCCTTCCTGGTGAAGCAGAACATGTACCGCAGCTTCGATTTCAAGCGCGCGACCGCGCTGGTCGACGCCGCTCTCAATCTGCCGCCGCTCGCGGAGTAGTGCTGCAAGAACGCAAGATCCCGTCATGGCCGGGCTTGTCCCGGCCACGTCTTTGGCGCCTCACAAAGGGAAGACGTGGATGCCCGGCACTAGGCCGGGCATGACGCGTCGATGATCAAGATGGGCGTGGAAGCTTCGCTTCGCCCACCCTACTGCTTCCACAAATGCGAGAACTGCGTGGCGACAACGCCCTCATAAGGCACGTCGCCGCTGAGGATGCCGACGTCGCGCGAGAATTGGTTCATGCCGGCGACGAAGTCCAGCGAGATCGATGCTTCGTAGTAGGGGAGGTCGCGCTGAATGAGCTCGGCGATGAGTTCGGCCTCGGACGGCGGAAACAGCTTGCGGCCGATGTCGGTCGCGCGCGCCACATTCTCCTTCAGCGCGGCTTGCGCCTTGACCATGGCGCGAACGGCGCCAGCCGCGGCCTCCGGCGAGCGCTCGATCAAGCGGTTGGTCGTGGCAATCGAGGCCATGGTGTAGTTGAAGCACGGCTTTGGCCCGTCGCCGCGCCGCACGTCGAGCACCGTGGTCCCGACGCCGCGGCGCACCGCCACCTCGGCGCCCATGCCGTTCGCCCAGAAGCCGTCGATCTTGCGCTCCTCCAGCGCCTTCGCCGCGGTGACGCCGAAATTTACGCCGGCGCCTTGCGCACCCGGCACCGGCGCAATCCTCACCTGGTCGCGCGCGAGATCGATGCCAGCCTGGATGAGGAGGCGGCGCAGCCCCATCTCCACCCACGGCGCCGCGCCGATGCTGCGTCCCTTCACCACGCTGAGATCGCCGCGCTTGGCCCCGAAATCCTTGTGCATGACCAGGAACCAATACATGCCTTGCGCTTGGGCGCACAAAAGCTTGGCGCCCTGCCAGGACGGAAACGCCGAGAGCGCGGAATGCGCGGATCCGCCGACGAAATCGACCGTGCCGTCGCGCAACGCCGCGTAAGACTTGTCGACCGGGAAGATCAACTCAAGCGAGACGTCGAGGCCTTCCTGCTTGAAACAACCCAGCTCGATCGCGGCGATCGCGGGAAAATACGAGTTCGAGATCATGTCGGGCACGGCGAGCTTCATTGTCTATTCTCCTGCTATTGTGCCTCTTGCCCTTGTCGTCACCCGCGGGTTTGACCCGCGGGTCCATCATTTTCTTAAAGACTCTCTTCGCGAAGAAGATGGATTGCCGGGTCAAGCCCGGCAGACCGAGTTCGCGGCGCTGACATGCATCTCAGAAGATCAAAACAGCGCCTTGACTGCGGCCGCCGCAGCAAAGGCGTCCGCATCCCTGTTGGTGAATCCCGTCACTTGCAGGCCGAGCGGCAGCCCCTCGTCCTGGAGCAGGGGAAGCGAAATCGCCGGGATGCCGAGCAATGAGGCGTGCGACGTGCAAGCGGGATCGCCCGTCGAGTCGAGCCCGAGCGGCGCGGCAGCGGGGGCGGAGAGGCTGACACAGGCATCGCAGCCCCCTGCCAACTCGGCGTAGAGCGCACGCGCCTTGTCGCGCTCGGCGAGATCGTTGCGATAATCATCGAGGCTCATGGCTTCGGCGTCAGCCAGCCGAGTGAGCATGGTGCGGCTGAGCTTGCTTGCGTCGCGTTCGCGATAGGTATTGAGCGGCCAGCGCGATTCCCAGCTGTTGATCCGCATGGATAGCGGGCGCGCCTGCGCGATCGCCGTCTCGACCGCGGCGACCTGCGCATGGGACTGGCGTGTGAGCACGTCGATCCCGGCGGCCTTCAACCGTGCCAGCGCGTCGGTCATGGCTTGCTTGGCGCACGGCGAGGCGGCGGTCCAGCCCGCTGTTTCGAGGAACGCAAGCCGGCGCGGCTTGCGCGGCGGCGGCGCGCTCGCCGGTCCGAACAGACCGGGATAGCCGGGATCGCCGCCGGCGCGAACCGCGATCTCGTAGGCGACCTGCCAGGTATCCTCGAGCGTCACCGCAAGAACGCCGGTCGCGCTCTGGCTCAACCCGTCATGACTGCCGCCGCGATTGAGCGCCCCGACCGACACTTTGAAGCCGATGCAGCCGCAGTAACTGGCAGGGCGAATGGTCGAGCCGATCACCTGCGTGCCGAGCGCCGTGCTCACCATGCCGGCCGCAACCGCAGCGGCCGAGCCGCTGCTCGATCCGCCCGGGGTGCGACGCAGATCATGCGGGTTGCGTGTGCCGCGCGGCTCGGTCGAAGCAAATTCGGTGGTGACGGCCTTTCCGACGATGACCGCACCGGCCTCGCGCAACGCCGCCACGCTCGCCGCGTCCCGTTCGGAGCGGAATCCGGCGAACAGCGGCGAGCCGTTTTCGGTCGGCATGTCAGCAGTCTCGATGATGTCCTTGATGCCGATCGGCATGCCGTCGATCGGCGAGTGCGGCTTGCCGGCGCGCCAGCGCGCAGTCGATTGGTCGGCGGCCGCGCGCGCGCCGTCGAGGTTGAGATTGACGAAGGCGCCGATCTTGGGTTCGAGCGCCGCGAGATCGGCGAGACAGCGTTCGAGGAAGGCGCGCGGCGTATCGTCGGCACTCTTGAAGCGCGCGGTTGCCGAAAGATAGGGCTTCGGTGAAAGCTTCAGCTTCTCGTCCGGCGCCAGCATGGGGCTCCTCTCCCTCGCGAACTGTGTAGCCCGGATGCGCGAAAGCGGGATCCGGTTGACCTAATGGGTGATATTGCGCCGCATGTCCGTTCGCTCATGCGGACTGAGTTTTCTTACTTTTTGCTCTCGTCGTAGTAGTGGATCTCGTAGAGCACGCAGCCGCGCTCGGACTTGAACGGGCCGTGGTAGACGCCCGGCGGCCGGCAGGCATAGGTCGGCGCATCGAAGGATTCCCCACCTTTGCCCTGCGCATCGTTGCCGACGATGAGATCGCCGGAAACCAGATAGACCTCCTCCCAATGGTCATGCACGAACGGTGCCGTCGTGAAGACGCCGGGCTCGATGCGCAAGAGACGGGTGCGGCTTCCCATCTTGCGCGTTTCGTCGAGATCGCTTGCCAGAATTTTCTGCTTGATCCCCGCGGGATAGCCGGGCGGCGTGGCCCAGCCACTGTCCATGTCCACGCGGGTAAACTCGAGATGCGGCTTGTTCATTGGCATCGTTCGTCTCCGGCAATCGTTCTTGACTCGTCCCCCAGGATGGGTGTGTTCGCAAGCGGCAACGGATGAAAGTGGCCGGTCGCGTTGATATCATTGACGCCATCGTTTCAACAAGCTCCCCGGCCGAAGGTCTCTTGCGACAAACCAATGCGACCGCTCGCTCAACTGGAATCCGATCTCGCCCGCGGCGGCAAAAGCCGCGGTTTGGTCGAGGAATGCTTGGCGCGGATCGCCGATGCATCTGGAGAAGGGCAGCGTGCTTTCCTCAAGGTTCATGCGAAAGACGCACTCGCGGCCGCCGATTTCTGTGACCGTCTGCGCGCCAGCGGCGCGGCGCCTTCTCCATTCGCCGGCATTCCGGTCTCGATCAAGGACCTGTTCGACATCGCCGGCGATGTGACGACGGCCGGTTCGGTCGTGCTGAAAGACGCAAGCCCGGCGACGCATGACGCGCCGGCGGTGGCCCGCCTGCGCGCGGCCGGATTCATCCCGATCGGGCGCACCAACATGACCGAGTTCGCCTTCTCCGGGCTAGGCATCAATCCACACTACGGCACGCCATCCAATCCCTACGACCGTGCGGCCGCACGCATCCCTGGTGGCTCGTCTTCGGGTGCCGCGGTATCGGTCACCGACGGCATGGCGTATGGCGCGCTCGGCACCGACACCGGCGGCTCGTGCCGCATCCCGGCGGCACTGTGCGGCATTGTCGGATTTAAGCCCACCGCGCATCGCGTTCCGACCGCGGGAGCGTTCCCGCTGTCGACTTCCCTCGACTCGGTCGGACCGCTGGCGCCAACCGTGACGTGCTGCGCGGCGCTCGACTCCGTGCTCGCCGGCGAACCGGTGATCGATCTGCCGCCGTTTCCGCTCGCCGGCCTGCGCATGGCCGTGCCGCAGACCATGGTGCTGGAGAATGTCGAGCCGGCAGTCGCACGTGCGTTCGAGTCCGCTCTCGCGGTATTGGGAAAGGTGGGTGCACGGGTTGTCGACATCCCGCTGCGCGAACTGGCGGAGCTGCCGCAAATCAATGCCAAAGGCGGATTGGCGGCGCCCGAGGCCTACGCGATTCACCGCTCGCTGATCCGCAAAGGCGAGAAGATGTATGATCCGCGCGTGCTCGCGCGCATTCTGCGCGGACAGGAGCAAGACGCCGCGGACTACATCGACCTCGTCAACACGCGCGCCGATTTCATCCGTCGCGTTGCTGTAGTCACTGCCCCCTATGACGCCCTGGTGATGCCGACCGTCCCGGTGACAGCGCCACGTCTCGCCGATCTCGCCGCGGATGACGCCTACCGCCACACCAACTTTCTCGTGCTGCGCAATCCGTCCGTTGCCAATTTCCTGGACCGCTGCTCGGTCTCCATCCCATGCCACCAGGCCGGCGATCCGCCGGTCGGTCTCATGCTGATGGGCGAGCACGGCGCCGACCGTCGGCTGCTGGCCATCGCCGCCGCGATCGAGGCGGTTGTCTCCCCACGTTGGCGTAGGGAATCCACTGAATAGCGCTGTCGACATCGCGAGGTGGGACAAATGGATTTTTCATTGAGACCGGAGCAGCAGCAAATCCGGGATGAAGTCCGCAAGCTCTGCCTCCAATTCGACGACGCGTATTGGCTGGACAAGGATCGCAGCGGCGATTTCCCGCACGAGCTCCATGGTTCGCTTGCTGCGGCCGGCTGGCTCGGCATCGCCATGCCGGAAGAGTACGGCGGGGCCGGCCTCGGCATCACCGAGGCCGCGATCATGATGCAGGCGATCGCCGAATCCGGCGCCGCCATGAGCGGAGCCTCCGCGGTTCACATCAACATTTTCGGGCTGCAGCCGGTCGTCGTGTTCGGAACCGAGGAGCAAAAGCGCCGCATGCTGCCGCCGCTGATCGCGGGAAAAGACAAAGCCTGCTTCGCCGTCACCGAGCCCAACGCCGGGCTCGATACCACCGCCATAAAGGTGCGGGCCGAGCGGCGCGGCGATCACTATGTTCTCTCCGGGCAAAAAATCTGGATCTCCACCGCGCAAATCGCCAACAAGATTCTCATCCTCGCCCGCACCACGCCGCTTGAAAGCGTCAAGCGCAAGACTGAAGGCTTGAGCCTTTTCTACACCGACCTCGACCGCAGCCACGTCGCCATCCGTGTCATCGACAAGATGGGACGCCATGCCGTCGATTCGAACGAGATGTTTTTCGACGGGATGGTGGTCCCGGCGGCCGATCGCATCGGCGCCGAGGGGGACGGTTTCCGCGCGATCCTGCACGGCATGAATCCGGAACGGATTTTGATCGCCGCGGAGGCGGTCGGCATCGGGCTCGCGGCGCTACACAAAGCCGCGCGCTATGCGCGGGAGCGGGTCGTTTTTCGGCGGCCGATCGGTCAGAACCAGGGTATCGCGCATCCTCTGGCGCGCTGCTGGATGAATCTGGAAGCAGCCAACCTGATGGTGATGAAGGCCGCGAGCCTTTACGATCGCAACTTGGATTGCGCGGCGGAGGCCAACGCCGCCAAGTATCTGGCGGGGGAGGCCGCCTTCGAGGCGTGCGAGACCGCCATCATGACTCATGGCGGCATGGGCTATTCCAAGGAATTCCACGTTGAGCGTTATTTGCGCGAAGTCATGATTCCCCGGATTGCCCCGATCACGCCACATATGATCCTGAATTTTGTTGCAGAGAAGGTTCTGGGGCTGCCGAAGTCCTATTAGGACCGCCGGCGGCGAGGGGATCGGGATACGCTTGATGGACTTCCTCCGACGGGTCGGAATGCTCGTGGCTGCGGTTGCCGCACTCATGCCATGGCTGGGCGCATGGCAGTCTGGCTGGGCCGGTCCGGCTGGCGACGGCGCCAGGAAATTCTTGGATTCGGCTTGCGACCGGGCGGCGTTCCGGGTCGTCGTAGACGTCGGGCATACGGCCAAGGCTCCCGGCGCCATCAGCGCCCGCGGCTTCTACGAATATGACTTTAACCTTCGGCTCGCGACGCTGATCGAGCAAAAATTGCGCAACGCCGGCTTCGCCAAGACTGTTCTGCTGGTGACCGACGGGCCGGCCAGAAAGAGCCTCTTCGACCGCGTCGCGCGCGCCAACGCGTCCTCGGCCGATCTCTTCCTCTCGATTCACCATGACTCGGTGCCGGACTCGTTTCTGCAAGCATGGGAGTATCAGGGCGAGGAGCTTCACTTCAGCGATCGGTTCAAAGGCCACTCAATCTTCTTCTCCATTGATAATGGCGATCCCGATGGGAGCCTTGAGTTCGGCAGGATGCTCGGCGAGCAATTGAAAGCACGAGGCTTGCAATACACGCCGCATTACGTCGAAAAATTCATGGGCCACCGGCAACGACTGCTGGTCGATGTCAGGGCCGGCGTCTACCGATACGACCAGCTGATCGTGCTCAAATCCACACGCATGCCAGCCGTGCTGCTCGAGGCCGGGTCGATCATCAATCGCGACGAAGAATTGGTGATGAATTCGCCGGCGCGGCAAGCGCTCGTCGGCGCCGCAGTAATCGATGCCGTTGACAGCTTTTGCGCAGTGCGCCGGCCACGTCAGCCCGAGCGTGAGCGCGCCCGCGCCAGCACCGTCCCAAAACTGCCGCTCAGCGCAGGTGCCCAGTCGGCCGCCCCCGTCGGCTCCCGATGAGCGCTTGATCCGCTAACCGCTGCCGCCGGCCGCGGGCACGGCGCGCGCGGCGCCGCCCCGACTTGCACACGGACCAGCAGAAAATGCTCTAGAACGTTCTCGGTTTCCATCTATGGGAGCGGCTCATGAGCATTCCGAAGCCAGTCTACAATCCGCCGTTCAACGTCACGCGCGCGAGCCATTCGGTGCTCTCCGTGAAGGATCTGGCCGTCAGCCGGAATTTCTACGTGGACCTCCTCGGCTTCATCGTCAGTGACGAAGACAAGGACACGCTATACCTGCGCGGCGTCGCCGAGGCCTGCCACCACAGCCTCGTGCTCAAGCGCGGGAGCGGCGAACCGCAAGCCGAGCGCGTCGGCATGCGCGTCTTCAGCGAAGAGGATTTGGAGAAAGCCGAGGCCTTCTTCGAGAAGGCCGGCTTGCCGGGGAAATGGGTCGAAGTGCCGCACCAAGGCCGCACCCTGCACGTCTCGGACGCAAGCGGCGCTCCGATCGAGTTCTGCGCGACCATGGAGGTCAAGCCGCGCCTCGTCGTCGCGTTCGAGCATCACCGTGGCGCGGTGCCGCAGCGGATCGATCATTTCCAGCTGCTGGTGCCTGACGTGCAGAAGGCCTGCGAATTCTGGATGAGCATGGGCTTTCGGCTCTCCGAATACATTTCGCCCGACGGGACCGAGGATCTGCTCTTCGTCTTCCTGCAGCGCAAAGGCAACCCGCACGACATCGTCTTTGCGCCCGGCGACGGGCCGCGGCTGCATCACGCCGCGTTCGCGATTCCGGAGTCCTATCATTTCTTCTATGTCTGCGACCTCGCGGCCGAGATGGGTTTCGCCGCCAATATCGAATTCGGGCCGGGCCGCCATGGGCCCGGTCACGCGCTGTTCGTGTACCTGCGCGACCCCGACGGGCACCGCATCGAGCTGTTCAATACCCACTACCAGGTGATGGATATCGAGAACGAGCCGGTGCGCTGGGACGCAAGCCAAGCGATGAAGCGCCGCTGGCAGCTTCCGGCGCGGCGGCAATGGTTCGTCGAGGCGAGCCGCTTCGCTGGCGTCGAGCCGCGCGAGCCCGCGCGCAAGGGCGAGCCGATGAGTCTCGAGAAATTCATCGCCGCGGGGATGCCGTGACCCATCAGTTCACGTAGGTCGTCCCCGCGAAAGCGGGGACCCAAATTCCAGAGGCCGGTGGTCATGGGTTCCCGCTTGCGCGGGAACGACAGGCTAAGAACTGAAGGCCGCGGCCCCTATTTATGTCCCGCGGGCAGCATTTCGCTCGAGGAATTGATCACCGCGTGGATGCTGCGCGCGAACTCGACCGCGCCGGCCACGTCCATGTCCAAAGCGGCGCGCGCGTAATCCTTGCAGCCGACCCGGGCCGGCCGCGGCGCAGCCATGATCTGCTTGCACAGCGCCTCGACCGCCGCGTCCAGCTCCGCCTCGGGAACGACCTCGCTGACGATACCGGCCTCGCGCGCGCGCTGCGGCGTGATCACCGCCGTCGACCAGACGAGATAGGTCATCGCCTTGCGCGGCACGCGATCCACCAGCGCCGACATGACCATGGTCGGCATGATGTTGTGCGCCATCTCCGGCACCTGAAATTTGGCGGTGTCGGCGGCAAGTGTGATGTCGCAGACCGCGGCAATCGCGCACCCGAAGCCGAAGGCGCGACCGCGCACCACGCCGATCACCGGGATTTCGCAGCGGCGGAACGCGTCGTAGCAGTTGAACACTACGTCGTTGCGGCGGCGCAGTTCGAGCGCTTCCGGCGGTGCGCCGGGCGGGCGCTTGCCCATGGTCTCACGGCCGACGCAGAAATCTCTGCCGGCGCCGCGCAGCACCACGATCTCGGAGGTCTCGGCGGCGCCGAGCAGGAGCTTGGTCAGCTCGACCGCCATGGCGTCTGAGGCGGCGTTGCCGATCTGCGGCCGATTGAGGGTGATTTCCAGCACCGGTCCCTTGCGGGCGGTGAGAATGTCGCTGGACATGCATGGTCCTCCTGAGCACCTGACGGCGGGGTTTCCGCGATCGATCTATGTCGTCATGCGCGGGGCTTGACCCGCGCATCCATCTTCTAAGCAAATGAATCTTAGCAAAAAAGATGGATCACCGGGTCAAGCCCGGCGATGACGGTGCTCTCCGCGAAGGGAGCCATGATCACAAATGGGATTCCCATGAACGCTCCCTCCAACAAGCCACCGCAGGCGGAGCCGGCGCTGCGCGCCATTGCCATGCCGGCGGACGCCAATCCGTACGGGGATATCTTCGGCGGCTGGGTGTTATCGCAGATGGACCTCGCCGGCGGCGCCGTTGCACGCCGCCGCGCCAAGGGCCGCACCGCCACCGTGGCGATCACCGCCATGACCTTTCACCGTCCGGTTTTCGTCGGCGACGAGGTTAGCTGTTACGCGCAAGTCATCAAGGTCGGGAAAACCTCGATCACGGTGAAAGTCGGGAGCTGGGTCCGGCGCGGCATTGGCGATGAGCACATCGCGGTGACCGAGGGCACTTTCACCTATGTCGCCGTGGACGAGGACCGCCGGCCCCGCCCGGTGCCGCGGGAAGCTTGACCGTCCGCGGGCTGCGCATGCGAACGCTGCGCGGGAAAACTCTCTTAATTCCCGCCGAACCGGGAGCATGATGGCCCGGATTTCGCTTGGCTCATCTGGGCTACCGCTAACGTCCTCACGCTTGCCAAAATGGCTTGTTCACCTCGCGCCATCGATCTGCCGACGAAAGGCCCATGTCCCGCAGCTCCATCTCTTTGAGCGTGGCGAGAAATGCGCGCTCTCTGCGTCTCGCGTCCCATTCTTCGAGCAGCGCCGCACATCGTTTCAGTGCCGCCGATGCCACCGCGCGTCCCCTGTTCACTTTTGTTTTTAGCCAAGCCACAGCTTGCGCCACGCAATCGCGCGGCGATTCGTTTCGATGCTCGAAGGCTGCCCGTGGTGCCATGTCTGCGGATGTCATGATTCTTGCTCCTGTACTTTGCGAATACCGATCAGTTGCCTCGCTTGCCCGCACGGTGGCTCATCACATCGGCCACGACACTCCGCTTATTGCTGTCGAACTTGAATTTGTCGCTGTCTGAGCGGGGATGGCAACTCGCCGCCTCCCCGCGACGCCTTCATTCGCTGGACAATTCGCCCTCGCTGGGTAACTCTCGATCAATGGACAAGCGAGTGTTCAGCGTGCGCGAGATTCTCGCCGGCGCGGCGCCGGCGGAAACGCCGGTCATGGTCAAAGGCTGGGTGCGCACGCGGCGGGACTCAAAGGCGGGCATTTCATTCGTGCACCTGTCGGATGGGTCCTCGTTCCATCCGCTGCAAGTGGTCGTGCCGAACTCGCTGCCGAACTACGCGGACCAGGTCTTGAAGCTCACGGCCGGTTGCGCGCTGCAGGCGGCGGGGACGATCGTGCCCTCGCCGGCGAAGGGGCAGCCGTTCGAGATGCAGGCAGCCACGATCAGCGTGGTCGGCTGGGTCGACGACCCGGACACCTACCCGATCCAGCCGAAGCCGCACTCGCTCGAGTTCCTGCGCGATGTCGCGCATTTGCGCCCACGCACGAACGTCATCGCTGCGGCGACGCGGGTGCGGCACACGCTGGCGCAGGCGATCCATCGCTTCTTCGACGAGAACGGCTTTTTCTGGGTGAACACGCCGATCATCACCGCGTCCGACGCGGAGGGTGCGGGCGCGCTATTCCGAGTCTCGACGCTCGATCTCGCCAACCTCCCGCGCACGCCGGAGGGTGGAGTGGATTTCGGTAAAGACTTTTTCAGCCGCGAGACCTTCCTGACGGTCTCCGGGCAGCTCAATGTCGAGGCTTACTGCCTCGCGCTCACCAAGGTCTACACCTTCGGCCCGACATTCCGGGCGGAAAACTCGAACACCAGCCGCCACCTCGCCGAGTTCTGGATGATCGAGCCGGAGATCGCCTTTGCCGACCTCTCGGACAATGCGACGCTGGCGGAGCAGCTGCTGAAGCTCACCTTCGAGACTCTCCTGAAGGAACGGCAGGAGGATCTCGCCTTCTTCGACGAGCGCATCGAGAAGGGGCTGATCGCGAAGCTCGAGGGCATCGTCGGCTCGGAGTTCGCGCGCATGGATTACAGCGAGGCGGTCGCCGTGCTCGAGCGCGCGAAGGAGAAGTTCGAGTTCCCGGTGAAGTGGGGCATGGATCTCCAGTCGGAGCACGAGCGCTATCTTACTGAGAAGCACGCCAAGAAGCCGGTGGTCGTGATGAACTACCCGAAGGACATCAAGGCGTTCTACATGCGCGTGAACGACGACGGGAAAACGGTCGCGGCAATGGATGTGCTCGCGCCGGGGATCGGCGAGATCATCGGCGGCAGCCAGCGGGAGGAACGGCTCGACGTGCTCGACGCGCGCATGGCGGAGCGTGGCATCGACAAGGAGCACTACGGCTGGTACCGGGATCTGCGCCGCTACGGCACAGTGCCGCATGCCGGCTTCGGGCTCGGCTTCGAGCGCACGCTGGCCTACATCACGGGCCTTGCCAACGTGCGCGATGCGATCCCGTTCCCGCGCACGCCGGGAAGCGCGCGGTACTAGCGCAGTCGTCGGCCGGATTGAGCGTAACGATATGCGAGTTAGCGCGGGTGCGAGCCTCGTGGACCGGCCTCGGGCGCACCGACAATGTGACGCGGAGTCGATGAGGCGGATTTCGCTACGCTCAATCCGGGCTACTTGCTAATCTTGTCACCGACTTTGTCTGGGGGGCCTGCTTCGAGAGGGCAACACATGGACCGCCGTCGCTTCCTCTTCGGCACTGCTGCGAGCGCTCTCGCGGCCGCGCCGGCATTCGCGCAAGAGGCTTTTCCCTCGCATGCGATCACCATCGTCAACGCGTTTCCGCCAGGCGGCCTCAACGATATCGTGACGCGGCCGCTCGCGAGCGCGATGGAACCGATCCTCAAGCAGCCGGTCGTGGTCGAAACCAAGGCCGGCGCCGCCGGCCAAGTCGGCGCGCAGTTCGTCGCCTCCGCCAAACCCGACGGCTACACTTTGCTGTCGCACAACGTCGGGATCTCCGGTTACGCCGAGGTCGACAAGCTGTTCGGCCGTCCGCCCAAGGTCACCCGCGCCAATTTCATTCCGCTCGCGCGCATCGTCGCCGATCCGGTACTGCTCCTCGTCAACGAGACGCAGCCCTACAAGACGCTGCAGGAGTTCATCGCCGGTGCCAAGGCGAATCCGGACACCCTCGTCTTCAGCTCGGGCGGCCTTTATGGCGCTTCGCATCTGCCGCTGGCGTATCTCGAGAAGGCAACGGGCCTGCTGCGGCTGCGGCATCTGCCGACCAATGGCGGCGGCCCGGCCATCGTCGCCATCCTCGGCAACAATGCCCAGGTCACGACCCAATCGGTGTCGGCCACGCTGGCGCACGTTAAAGCGGGCAAGCTGCGCCCGCTCGCCACGTTCGGCGCAACCCGCTCGAAGGTGTTGCCCGACGTGCCCACGCTCAAGGAGCTCGGCTTCGACGTCGAATACTATCTTTGGGTCGGGATATTCGCACCGAAAGGCACGCCGGCGGAGATCGTGACGACGTTGCGCGCCGCCATCGGCAAGGCGGTGCAATCGGATCAATTCAAGACCGCGCTCGCCAATGCCGGTCAGG
>Ga0081455_10005457_pt1 | contig 13942 bp, 8 predicted proteins | sample TabmetS3T2R1_FD_70207 | JGI IMG/M metagenome (GOLD analysis project Ga0081455, IMG submission 70207) | Tabebuia heterophylla rhizosphere microbial communities from the University of Puerto Rico - S3T2R1 | ecosystem: Host-associated > Plants > Roots > Rhizosphere ... | reverse complement strand
GGCTTGTACTCCCACTCTAATATCATCATCATCATCATCATCATCATCATCATCATCATCATCATCATCGAGCCGAAATGAAAATGTTAGTAACAGCTCTGATGAAAACAATAAGTAAATACCTATCAATTTTTTGTTTCGAATTATTAACACCCACAATAATTATGGTCTTATTAGTCTATAGAGTAATACTTTTTTGAATTTCACAAAGTGAATCCTTGTGATAATCGTATTGGATGTTTTCTCAAAATTACTTTTAAACTGAAGAATATTAGCATTCCTTGTAGAACATAGCCACCAACTAGTAATACAACTGCATTAATAGGCTTTTCAAATGTCGTCATTAGGTGAATATGTGGTGCAGCTATGCTGTTTCCCACGATTACGGCCGATGCAATCAGAATACACGCATACAACGGTTTAGTATATCCCTTCCAAATCAAAAATGAAAGAGATACATAACAAAGCTCTAATACAATCGCTCTATCGAGAAATTTTGGGTTTCCAAAAGGAATCGCGATCATACCCACAACAATAATTGATATTAGCGTAACCAAAACCAGCTTATTATAGTTCATGAAATTGGCTAATAGAAATATGATCTATTTGGTATATGTATTTACGGGACTTATTACTAAGCTTTCTATTTATTTCCCCTTGCATTTATCGATTTCTGGACTTCCATTTTCAAATCGATATCAATATCATTGAAAATATACTCAATCAAACTGAGTAATAATATACAGTTTATGATGGTGATGTAAATGTAAATAACGTAATATAATTACATCGCAATATTATATGCGATATATCACTAAAGTAACTATACTGGATTTCTATTCATTCATGTACCTATGAACAAATCTCAGAGCTTGGCACTAGTTGCAATAGGAATAATTGCAGTATTACTAGTCACAGCAACAGCAGTAGCAGATTCACAAGACGCCATGGCTAAGAAAAAGCACAAAAAACACCATCATAACAATGGCGGTGCAGCCGCAGCTGCAGCAGCCGCAGGAAATTCTGCAGCCGCAGCAGCAGCAAGTGGCAATAGTGCGGCAGCAGCCGCAGCAGCCGGTGGAGCATCAGCAGCCGCAGCAGCAGGAAATTAGAAACACAGTAATTACATGAACGGACAAATCAAAACATTTCTTTTTTTCTTTGTTTATACAGATGGATGCAGCTAAGACAATGAATTCTAATTATATATGTTAAAAGACAACTAGACAAATTCTTATTATCATTTTTTAGTTATTGGGTGTACTTGACATTTGCATTTGTATGACATCTTATCATTGGGAGTAACATCATTTGATCAACCATTAGATCAACGTACGTTGTAATGTCACAGTAGAATATTATATGTATTAAATGACTGAAGTTTAATTCTTTACGCAATGAATACTTAAGTATAAACTATGGGAGTATTGACATTGGTTCTAATCGTGTTAGTTATTCTCGCGATTATTGGCCTTGGATGGGAAGCTTTTTCGTCTGGAATTATTAGCGGATTCGAGACGGTTCTGGATGTGGGTCAACCCGTTATCAAGAATTTAACTCAAGAAGCTAGAGAATATGTTAATTGAGATAACCGAAGGTCTCCCTAATTTCTAACCCGCTGCAAGGGATTTAGCTCATCTGGGTCTACCATTTTTGTGGATTACTTATATGATGCTATTCTTCAAGATCATATGATAACCACACGGACACATAACCCGGTTATATTTTCATATTCATAACATGGTTTAGGATAAAGACTAAAGAACAAGTTAACACGTCTTTATCTTCAATTATCTTCAAAATCCGATCAGGGTCTAAAATGGATCTACATCTATATCTTAGAAGAACGATTCTCACTGGCCCCAATCTACTCTTAACGAGAAATCATCACAACTTTCAAAAGTGTGGCATAATTCTAGCTATTACCTAATTTTGGGAATAAGTTTTTATATTTACCTACTTCTTAGAAAATGATGTCTTTCACTCTTAAAGGAAAACTTACGGATTATCGCACGCCACCTAAACCTATGTCAGCACATACCATAAAATTTTTTGACAAAGATCCTGTGTTTGATGTTTTTGGCGATGATCCAATAGGTAGTGCAGTAACACTCGACGACGGAACATTCAGAATTGATTTTAGAAAGGAAGATTTCAGGAAACCCCAAGAGTTCTGGGAATCTGTTATGAATGAGCCTGATCTTTACATCAAGGTTTACGACCCTGAGGGAAATTTTGTTCATGAAACAAGTCCAATTAATACTCCTTTTTCACCTTATGTTGAGGCAGATGAAAAAAATCAAACTGAATGTGTGGTTATTGGATCCGGCTTCGGTGGAACAATCCTATCACTATCACTTGTAAATCAATATCACAAGGAAGATCAAAACAAACTTGATGCTGACAAAAGAAAAGTTGTCATACTTGAAAGGGGTCAATGGTGGGGAAGTCATGAATTACCACTTAGTCCTAGTTCACATGAATTTGAGAAGAAAAATGGACCTCCAGAAATGGGTTTTATGGAATACCTTGAATCAAATGATAAGCATTATAGAACATGGGCATATCCTGATAACATCAATGGATTAAGTAAGTTTCTAAATTCCATTCGCGTTGTTGATAGACGAGGTCTATATGATTACAGAATTTCTAAAAAGGTTCATACTCTAACAGCCAGCGGAGTAGGAGGAGGATCGCTAGTTTATACGAACGTTACTGAAGAACCAGATGGAGAGGTATTGGATAAGTGGGATACACAGCTAAACCTTGGTTTTAATCACAATAATCTGTCTAAATATTTTGAGATGGCAAGGGGTTTTATTGGCGTTAACAAGATTCCGACTAATACAGCACTTAGTACTGTTAAACTTCCAAAAACTAAAGCTTTTCAAGATGCAGCTGCGATAATAAAAGAAGAAACACCAGCAATCATAAAGAATAAAACAACTTTTGATCCAGCAGATCCTGATCAGAAAGACTTTGTTGAGGACATATATGCAGTAGACCTTTCAATAACTGACATTCCATATAGAAAAGATGAAAAAACCTCATTCAAGAAAGGAAATGCATATGCGCCAACGTTAAACGCAATCAAGAATGATCTTGTACTACAAGAAGAATTAGCCGTCTTGTTAAGAAAGTATTTTGCAGAAACCAATGTATGTGAGAGACAAGGAAGATGTGCTATTGGTTGTATTCCACTTGCCCGTCATCTTAATGGTAAGAAATTATTTGACTACTTGGACCATCCGACTAAAAGGAAACATCTAGAGGTTCGCGCCTTGTGTGAAGTTTATGATATTGAGCCAATATTAGGAAGTGGCTCGCTGTTTAATTACAAGATTTACTACAATGACTACGGGGCAAGGGATTGGAAGCAAGCAAGCTTTAGTTGGAACATTGGCCCAAAGTCATTCAAACTTGACATTAGATTATTTAGACTTGTAGATAAGGGCAAGAAGAAGACAATTGAATGCAAAAAGCTGATTCTTGCTGCAGGATCGATTGGTAGTACTGAGATCTTGCTCAAATCTATTAACACGACACGCAACACGGGGCAAAAACTCAACCTTAGCAGCAAGGTTGGTAGTGGTTATTCTACAAATGGTGATCTTCTAGGTGTAATACACCCAACAAAAACAGACATCAATGCAACAAGGGGGCCAATTGTAACTTCTGCGATAAGATTCAATGAAGGGTCAAATTTCATCTATACCATCGAAGATAGTAGCATTCCAAAGATGTTTTCTGGTATATCCCGCTTTCTGTCTCAAGGAGCTCTATTTAGACAATTGCTTGGCTTTGTTGGACTCGGATCAGTTCAACAAATAATTAGCATGATCACCCAGAATCCATCGTCCATTTCTGTTGGAAATACCAGTCTTTCAATTCAAATCTCAGAGCAAGACCTAAACAATGTTCTGCTGCTATCGGGTATGGGAACAGATACCTCTGATGGTACCATCAAACTTCAAGATCAATGGAAGAATAATCCCAATAGAGATATGACTGCATTAAATACACTTGATGTCAATTTTGATATGAATAAACTAGTTCCTCTATTTAACAAAATGAGAAACTCAATGAAACGGATATCAAAACATGTAGGAGAAAGAGGCGGATCAAGTTTTACTACTCCTCTATGGGATCCAAACGATGTCAATAACAACGCAACTATTGTACTTCACAATCTAGGCGGATGTTCTATGGGAAAGGATAGAAATAATGGTGTAGTTGACAATTCTGGAAGAGTATACAAAGGTAATGGAGCCACACTTACAGAGACGTACCCCGAATTTTACGTAGTTGATGGAGGAATAGTCCCAACAGCATTGGGCGTTAATTCCTCACTTACGATCTCGGCTATAGCTTTTCGAATTGCAGAGAATCTTGTTGGTCAGGCTAATCTTCCAGTTGAAGAAGTACCCCTTAGCACAAGGTCTGTTTACTTTTCGAGATAGTGGCTCTGAGATGGAATGAATAGATACTAACCTGACACATCTGTAAATAAAGGAATGCTACGAATACAAAATAGAGTTATATGCTTACTTATATACTACTGATTATCATATTTAACAAATGGTTTTAATAGAAGGCTTCATTCGAGATATATCTGGACAACCCTTAGTTGGGATACCCGTCGAAGCATTTCAACGCAACCCATTAGGTGATCTAAGCCTCGTCTCGCTTCCTGAAATCACAGATAACAAAGGGTACTTTAAGATCATTACCCAAAGAGATATCGATGAAATAAACTCTAATGTGTACCTGGTTGTTAAAGATGAATTGAAAAAATTTGTCTCAGTAAGAGATAGACATAATAGATATAAAAAACAGGAATTTTTTGATACTGGCGGTAGCATGCAGAAATGGAGAGGCCAGATTATAAGTAATTTAAATAATGTCGTTCAAATCGTAGTAATAAAAGATCCTATACCTTTTCCTACTCAATATGATACTATTGTTATAGGTTCCGGGTTTGGTGGAACGGTTGTTTCCCTTGCGATTGCAAACATGTTCAAAAATGAAGGTAACAATAATAGAGTATGCATTCTGGAACGAGGTCAGTGGTGGATAAGTCATGAGATTCCTGATTCCGATGTTCTCCGAACCTCCTTAGTTAAAAATAATATGCCATTCAATACATGGGCATATCCGAATGATATTAAAGGAATGTTAGCTGCTATCGGTAATTCTAGAACAGTCAATAGAGTTCAGGGATTATTTGACGTAAAACAACTGAAGAACATCAACGTCGTTGTTGGAAGTGGAGTCGGCGGTGGTTCATTGGTATATTTCAATATAACACAAAGGCCTCCTCGCATAGTCTATGAGAATTGGCCAACAGAACATGACGGAGATCCTTCATTAGATGAATTTTTTCCTTTAGCTGAAACATTTATCGGAGTTAATCCTATAACTACAACAGCAGGATTTGGAGGCATGCCCCTGCCTAAATCTAAAGTATTTCAAGATGCTGCTAATATCATTCTAAGCAATAAAAAGAATATTATAAATGAAACAAAAAAGAACGACGATGGGAATCCCATTCTAGATCCAATTGGCAAGCCAATTGTGGATTTCGATGGAAGATTATCGATAACCGACATTTCTACTGATATTTTTGATCGTGGAGCTCTTCGTCCAAATGATAAAGATATCGAAAAGTATACCAGCTCAATGGAAACAAATATCTGTGAACGCCAAGGTAGATGTGGTCTTGGGTGTATTCCGGGAGCTCGACATACCCTAAGTGAGCAGATATTTACGAATATTAATAGATTAGGATTACCAATAGATGTGCATCCATTATGTGAAGTATTGGAAATAGAAGCAATACCATCGGAACAAGGCTATAATGTAAAATTCATTGACTATCGTGACATTGTCGATAAGGTAGACTATTCGCCTTCCAATGAATTGACGAAAGAAGAAAAACGGATATTAACCAAAACAATAAAGGCAAATAGAGTTGTGATATCTGCTGGGACCCTTGGTTCAACAGAACTTTTATTGAAGTCAAAGAAATTAGATCTGAGCGGTACTCTAGGAAGTAAATTTTTTACGAACGCAGATTTCTTTGGGATAATAAATCCAACAAAATATAATGTAGATGCTAGCAAAGGTCCAATGCTAACGTCTATAGCTTTATTCAAAGATAACAAGAATGACGATTTTGCCTTTTCAATAGAAGATCTAGGCATACCCAAAATGTTTGCAGAGGTATTTGCTACAATATTTGATAAGATGAGAGAACAAAGAGGAACAATTCAAGCGGCTCCTTTCATACCCAAGAATTCTTTTGTTACATTATTTAGAGAGCTAGTCCTTAAAAATGTAAATATTGATGATGATGAAACACGGGGTATTTTGTCAAGACTAAAGGACGGTTTTAGTGTATCTATACTATCCTCTTTAGGAAATATCTTTTCTACATTGGTAAACATATTTTCAAATAAGGCAAACTTAACCCCAGAAGAACGTGTTTCAAATATACTTGTCTTATTCGGAATGGGAAGAGATAACAATACTACCTCGAAGCTGACCCTTGATAGTAAAAATAATATTGATCTGGATCATGACTTCAATTTGCAGCAACCAATTTTTGACCAGATATTGGATGGTATGAAACTTTTTGCTCAGGAGATAGGAAAAGATGGAGAGGACAGTCTCATAATTCCTTTATGGGACACGCAGTTTAGATCGCAGATATCAGCTCATCCATTAGGTGGATGCCCAATGGGTGAAGATGCGTCCAAAGGGGTAGTCGATAGCTTTGGAAGAGTATTTAGAGGCAGAAATGGTGCTGCAAAATATAAGGGCTTGTATGTGGCAGATGGATCTATAGTTCCAACCTCATTAGGTGTTAATCCCTCACTAACTATAACTGCATTGGCATACAGAATAGCGTTTGATATTGTAGGCAGAAAAAAAGAACATCTTCCACAACCTGTTGAGCGTCCTTCCTCTCACTAACCATCTCAATATTTGCATTTAGGATTGCAGAACTTATTGTTAGCTTGTCAAACCTTCCAGGTTGAAGATATAATAGATGCCATAGATAATTCTATTCAAAGAACTAGACCAGATTTGCTTCTTCTAAAAGAATTTGCTGCCATAAAACCTATTGGAATGCAAAAGTAGACGATGCATTGTCATAGCTATCATAGTAATTGTAGAAATCGGCTAAAATCAATAATGAGCAGTATACGAATCTGAAAAAAAGAGATCTCAGTACTTTATGAGGAAATTTACACAAAGAGAATAGAATCATCTGAAGGAGATGTGAATAGCGAAGTAATGATGGACAGGACAGGACGATATAACGGATGCATTTTTAAAAGACAAGATAACAGAACTGCACTATAAACTTTTGAATGAAAGGATTTCAAAGGTGACTTCAAAAGATAATACTCACAATAATGCATGACGCCTTAATGTAAGATTTTCGCGCCCGTCATCCACTTTATTCATAAGATTGTCCATTTCTGTTTTGAGATCTCTTACTTCAGATCTGAAAAGATTAATTGATGCCGACGAGGGAGATTTCTTGAGTTACTCTTATTTGTTAACTGTTAACAAAGTGTATTAATACTTTTATCAAATTGCAGTCACTTGATACTATTCCACGCTCACTAGATGTTGAACATATTACTTGTCTTGACTGACAGGAGAAAACGTACGAGAAGTATTTGTCTCTTTTATAAGAAAATGTTTGGCATTGAGGCGTATTTTGCTAATATTCAGTTGTTTGGAGAAGAGTTACGGAAACGATTGAACGAACGATCGGATAGAGATAAAACTAGTCGTAGTTCATCGAACAAAATCAAGAGATATACATCAGGCGAAAAACCAATAGAAACCTGACAAAGTTTTTCAACATCGACACGGAATATCCTCGATTCCAATACAGGGGGTCAATGCTGTATATCTGGAGATGATTCATTCCAGATGACGAGCATAAGGTCGGCGAAAAAATTGATTCTGAAATAATACTCAATATGAACTAGAAGATCGGAAAATATCATTCAAGCAAGATATCATATTTGTACAGTATGAAAAATTTACATAGAAGTCGCTTTATATTTATTTAGTGTCATCGGATAATAGTATCAATTTTCAAGTACCTCCAAATAACCCCGAATCTTCTGACACTAGAAGAATTAAAAATAATCTCCTTTTCCCTTCATTAAAAGCACATGTAATCAAACGCAGTAGGGATGCCACCCGCACAAAGTTGCGACTGATGAATAGATCCATAGAAATTGACAAGTACTATGATGATGATGTAGTAACGACTCTAAGTGAAGAATTTTTTGACAGAGTAAGAGTGAAACCATTAATTGGGGATATTATTAGAGCATTCACCACTGCAATCAAACGCAAATCTTTGAAGAGTACTGAATTCATACAAATCGCAGTAAAGAGAATAGTGTCAAAAGAGCGGATTTCTAGGAGTGACATATCTGAACTGACAAAAATTACGCCTGTATACGGCAATAATCTAATACCTTTTATGAATGGCGGTCCTGCGGGTGAAAATTGGAACAAAGCTCCAAATGGATTCTATGATTGGATAGACAACAAAAGCCAGGATAGTATACTTGGAATAGAGCTTGGCTTTAAAGCAGATGACTATGGAAGAGAGGTTAGTAGAAAGCTGATTGAAAAAAAGAAATCAAATCCAAACATGTACATCAGTCTGCTTATTGATGGATTTGTGTCCCTATTAATGCAAAAACCTCCAACCTCACTTGAAACGTTTGAAATTAACACACTGAGAATTATCAGAGATATGAGGGAGGTTGGCATTAATGTATACGTAAATGATAGTTGGAATCCACTTTCTTCTGATTTTTTGGCCGCCAACCATATCAAATTATGGATATTTGACGGCGAAGTGGGATTTTTTGGAGGCATTGGAATAGAGTCTCAATTCCGCAAACTATTATATGATGAGATGGATCTAGTTCAAGGTCCATTTGTTAGATTATTAACAACTATGGCACTACTAATTATGACAAATCAAAAAAATCAAGCCGATCTGCATGACAACATAAAACAATTCCATGAGATGCAAAAACAGGAACTCGAAGAACTGTTCTTAAAAAATGGAACTAAAGAAGGAGATGTAACCTTAAAACTGTCTATGAATATTCCAGGCTATATTCAAGACTCACAGAGAGATTATATTGAATTACTGTCCAGAGACGACGTTCACGAAATCTATATAATGGCGCCGTATTTTTCAGATGATAAAGTAGCCAGAGCTTTAGTAAAAGCGGCTGAAAGATTGCGAGATAGACTTGCCAATGAAAAGAAGGATCAAGTTAAAATGAGATCGAATAAGATGTCGAGAAAACAAATTCGCCAGATTGTAAACAATGAACTTGAAAATGAAAAGAGGATACATGTAGTCTTTCCGAAAAAGCAAGAGAATCTAATTATTGAAGAAATATCTAGATATTATGCTTACTATTTAAGGAAGAATCCTGTAGTCGAAACCCGCCAATTTTATGCTGAGATAAATTCAGAAAAATATGAGATGCTACATGCTAAGCAGATGGTTGTAGTTTTAAGAAATGTAGAAAAGAAATGGACAAAATACGTAAAGTTTGGCGGCAGCTATAATCCTGCAGGTAGGGCGCACAACATGTGGGAAGTGAATGCATTGATGTTCAATGGCCTATGGCAGGAGAGCGATGAAAATGACTCAGACGCTGCTATCATTCAAAATCCGGTAAAGAACTATCTAGACAATGTAATGAAAGTTGTCGTGAGTCAATATTCAGAGCCGTTCCCTTGGGGAAATATCAATGTAAAGATACCATTGTGGAGAAGGGTTATCATGAGACTTGCACAATTGCTATGGTTCTAAGCGATTATATCTCTAATGATGTTACTTATTAAAGAATGGCCTAACGAACTGAAAAGCCTCCTAATCTGGATTGTCTATCTACAACGATTTCTAATTTTTTTAGGTCAGTGAACAGCGGTACAATTACTATCAACATTGGTAAACAACCCTTCTTAAGGCTTAGAATAAACGAGGGTTATTCAAATAAAATAAAGTTAGAGTTTGGGCAGAAATTCGCTGAGATGCTTTTGGTAACAGGAATTGAATCGATTAGGTGAATGTATAGATGCATACGTCATCGTAATTCATTAGAAACTATACAAATTGGTATAGCTGAGTAATACTCTTTATGAACTTGGATCGACCTCAAAGCAAATGATACATAGTACCTAGGTATGGTTAGAATGTGAAACACAGGGTCGAGAATTACGTATTAGACGAATTAAGGAAGTATTGGGTACTGTGCTTTCCACTAATTGATTCAGAAAAATCTACCAATGCGGTACTTATATGAAATAAGGTCACGTTGACCGTATATGGGCACTATGGCAGGATCTTCGATTTAATCATGGTTATCCTCCAGATGGTCCAATAAAAGATAGAAAATGTACTAAAATAGATCACTATAATATAAATGATAAAATGCGTCCTTAACAAGACGAACCTGAAAGTAAAACGGTAGGTGATATGTTGGATAATAAGAAATTAGGTATTAAATATGAAAAGTAATAGCTTTATTTTGAAATAACAAACTACTTTAATCCTTCACCCAACTGGCGAGCATTTAAGAACCATGGACATCGAGTTTGCACTAATCGACCACATCAATCCGGTCTACCAGAAATGCCGTGCCAATAAGAAAGCCATCGCACTCGACTACATGTCCCACGTAATGCATTAGTTTAGCATCATCTAATGCAGGTCCAGTATTGCGGCGCAAGATGTAACGGGCATCGGCGGTTTCGATAAACACCGCCTCGCGCTCACTCTTGCTCCCCTTCCCGTATGGGCCCCGTGTGACGCGTCCACGCACTGCAGTGACCCGGCTTGGTCGCGCAGAACTCATAACAAGAAGCTCAGCGTTGGTGATAGATACGATAGCCGATGATTCGGCCGTTTAATTCTTTGGCCACCACGGCGATCCCACGCTTTACCTTTTCAGTCGTCGTAACTCCTTCTGGTATTCCAATAGCAACAAGGTAGCGCGAAGGTGTCGTTGCAACCTTCGCGGCTCGACCTTTGGATACGGGCGCTGCTTTCACAGCAAATGCCATAAACGTTTGTTTATCGCGGAATCCGGCAAGCTTGGTGATGTTTGAGAGCGCAGCTCTTGTTGACTGAGATAATTTGCCTGTTGGTACTCGCTTGGATGCAGTAGGTTTGGTCTCTGTCAGAAAATCTCCAGCAAGTTTCATCTTCTGCCTTCGTTCAGCCCGAAAGAAGCGCTCAGCGTCGGCTGTCTCTGCACTAGTAGGTATGACGGTCGCGGTGGGTTCGACGATCGGGTGCACGCTAGGATCGCCAAGCAAATAAAACTGGGCAAGTGTCTTGAGATCCACCGCGTCCATCTGTGAGGTACGATTTACGAACTGCTGGCGTGCCATCAGCGCAGCGAGGCCTAGAGAGGCGCCACCTAACACGTTCAGAAGGAAGTACTGGCAGATAAGATCGGCGGCACTATTCCCATCTGCCGGGCCGTAAGCGATAGTTGTGCTGCCGAAATAACCGTACCCTCCTTGTTGTAAATAGCTCTGGCAAATAGGCTGATCGATCGCCAACGTAACTGCATCGTACAACTCCGCACCATAACAACACTCTACAGCTGCGACCGTGCCCTCCTGAATTTCGCCGGTAGTAGATTGGGTAGTCAGCGATGTCGGATAGCTATTACCGCGTTGGCCATAAAACTCCGGCGATGCTGGAGCGCCATGACAATTAATGAAATGCATGCGTTTTCGTAACTGGCCGTTCGGATAGTTCGGACCTGAGGTTGGTGTTAGAAGCAGCTTGTCCACATTTCCAAAGATGTTATTGAGGCTAAGCCGCGTAGAGCCCTGCCATACCTCTGCAGAAAGCCCTAGGTAACCTGTATAGTCCTCCGGTAACCGCCTTTTGTAATCCGCGGCAGTTTTCAGCAATGAGATGAGATAGGACGGTTCTTTAGCGCCGACCAAATCCGGCAGCCTTCCCACTACCCGTGTTGCGCCGACAAAACGAGCTGGATCTCTCGAATAGGGTCCGTCGCAAGCATAGGGCATATCACCCCATGCGTGAACATCATCATCGCCACCTGCACTATTGACGGGGTTATCGAGATCTTGATGCGGCACCACATCCGAAGCGCCCAGAATCATGAGGTATTGTGGATTGAAGAATTTGAACACGGCATCGATGGCTACCTTGTTTTCACGTGGGTCTGAGGCATTCTTCACGGTCTTGCCACCCGCCTTTTTCATGTCTGCATTGTCGTCAAGGTACACAACCCTGGTCTTAATACCCCGCTTCTTGTCGGCGGCTGCTAATACTGTGAGTGCCTTGCTAATCGTACTAAACCCCTTATTACCATACTTCATCGATAATGCTTTATGATTGGTAACGATAATCTTGTCATCCATAAGTTTCTTCCTTTATGTCACATGGTAACATATGTAAAGCTTTTTATCTGCGGCTACGTTCTCGCTGCGTTTATACTATTGACAGCAAATGTAAAAAAAGGAAAATACTAGGTCTTCTATTTTAATTCGACTCTTTTGCCATAAACGTTCTGTCCAAGTTGTTGATTCACCACCTTCCTCCGCGGAGAATATTCTTCTTCCCTCTCTATATTTCACATGAGTAAATCATTACTATATTCATATAGTTATAGTAATGCAAAGTTTCTGTGGAACAAGTAACCAATTCTGTATTTCCAGTGTTTAACGCATTTGCAATATGTTAATAGTTCAAATCTTCTAAGTCTAAAGCTCGACAGTCAAGAATATAGATGAACACTTTTTTTTGGCAGGAGATGTTTCTGACTCACACAAACTAGTATTAGAATACATTTGATAATTGATCAGTATACTGACTCCGGTGAATCAACAGTCCCAGAGCTAGCTAAGTTCATTCTTTCGAGAATTGTGAAGAATCAGTCCGGCGTAGAACAAATGGAAAAAGAGCTTGATAGCAACGAGAGACTAGTTTCAGAGATCGTCTCGGGTCACATCATTGCTTACAAATATTACATTTACCGTAGAAGAATGGTTTCGCACACCGCTTAATACTATTTGTATATGACTTGATCTTATGGCACTGAAATATTATTGCACATCTGGTGCATTGATGATAACATACATCCGGCTGCCCTGTGGTGTCATCGACGTCATATGTTGAATCTAGCTTTGAAAAGCTGGTCACTTGCATGACTACATTGAAAAATGATTTATTTGAACAATACTCATGAATATTACATAAAATGGTATACCGAGTACGATTCTATTAGCCGAAATTCTAGCCATGTATAGTCTTAGAATGGTGTTTAACACCATCTATTACCAACATTTATATAACTATGTTAATAACATAATGCCATGTCGAAAAGAGAACAAGAAAAAGCTTTTGAAAACACTCAAAGAGTCGCCGAAGCAGCAGCACAAGAATTCCAATCCACAATCAATAGATCACTGGATGAAACTAAAAAGAATGTAAGAAAATCTATAGACGAATCAAGAAATAAAATTCCACAATATGCTAATGTTGTTAAAAACTATCAAGAACAAGCGTTAGAATCGACTGGAAAAATGGTGGAAGAATACGTTGAAGCTCAAAAATCTGTGATAGATTCCGTGGTTAGTTCATCAGCTGCATATTACGAGAACGCCAATAGATTGTTCAATTATTGGTATTCCCCAAAAGTCCCCACAGAAATATGGGCCAGAGCAGTTAGCAACGTTGCAGAAAATGTCTCAGCAGCAACAAGAATCAATAATGATATCTTATTCGGGAACATTGATGCTTTTGGAAATGCATTTGAACGAGTTCAACGACAAACAGAAGAGCTTTCAAGAATTAATGTGAACAATGCAAAAACAATCGCAAACACAGCAA
>Ga0081455_10005456_pt1 | contig 13944 bp, 12 predicted proteins | sample TabmetS3T2R1_FD_70207 | JGI IMG/M metagenome (GOLD analysis project Ga0081455, IMG submission 70207) | Tabebuia heterophylla rhizosphere microbial communities from the University of Puerto Rico - S3T2R1 | ecosystem: Host-associated > Plants > Roots > Rhizosphere ... | reverse complement strand
GAGCTCCTCACCGATCGCGCCGAAGATGAAGTCGCTCTGCGCGAAGGGGATGCGCCACGGCGATCCCTGTCCCAGACCGCGGCCGATGAGCCCGCCGTACGCCATCCCGAACATCGTCTCGACGGTCTGGCGGCCCTTGTCATCGGTGTGGTCGCCGTAGTGCGCCCAGACGTCCGACCAGAGCAGGAAGCGCTCGCGGACGTGGGCGACGAACACGTAGACGAGGTAGGAGCCGACGACGAACATCGTGACGCCGACGACGAGCCAGCCGGGGCGCTCGGTGGCGACGTGGACGCGACCGAGCTCCTGGGCGGGTTCCTCCGAGCGTTCCACCGAGGCTATCGACCCGCCGAGCCGGGCTTCGCGGCCGACGTCACCTCGAGCTGGCGCGAGGTGGCGGCCACGATCGGCCGGCGTGTCTCCGCGCGACGTCTCGACGGCACTGCCATCGAGGGCGTCGCGGTCGACATCGACGCGTCCGGCGCCCTGGTGATCGAGGCGGATCGGGGCCGCGACGCGGTGGCGTTCGGAGAGCTGGCGCACCTCGACTGAGCCGTGTTGCCGGGCCCCGATGCGGAGGGTACCGTGCGGCCATGGCGTTCCCGAAGAAGCTCCTGATCCCAGGCGAACAGATGGTCTTGGAGCTCCGGCCGCACCCGGTGGCGCTCGCGCTCGCCGCGCTGCTGACCCTCGCCGACGTGGTCGTCGCCGCGTGGCTGATCACGAGGTTCGACGGCATCGTCGACTGGATCGTGCTGGCGGCGGCGATCGTGATCCTGGTCTGGTACCCGCTGCGCAAGCTCGTGGCCTGGCTCACGTCGTACTTCGTGGTCACGACCGACCGGGTGATCCAGCGTGAGGGGTGGATCGCGAAGCGTTCGATCGAGATCCCGCTCGAACAGATCAACGACATCCGGTTCACGCAAGGGGTCTTCGAACGGATGATCGGCGCCGGAACCCTGAACATCCGCTCCGCCAGCGAAGACGGGCCGACCGAATTCAAGGACATCCGTCATCCGGAGGAGGTCCAGCGAACCGTCTATCACCAGGCGGAGCTGAACAACCAGCGGATGTACCAGGGGACGGGGGGTCCGGGTGCCGGGGTGCCGCCCTCCCGGCCCGATCCGTCGCCGGCCGCTGCCTCCACGTCGTCGTCGGCCCCCTCGACCACGACCGAGCTCGAGCGGCTCGCGGATCTGCGCGCCCGCGGGGTCCTGACCGAGGAAGAGTTCCAGGCGCAGAAGTCCAAGATCCTGGGTCAGGGCTGAGCTCGCCGATGATCGGCGCGATCGATCACGTCTATTACTGGACCCGTGACATGGACGCCGCGGTCACCTTCTATCGCGATGTCGTGGGCCTGAAGCTGGTGCGCCGCAACGGAAGTGAGTGGGCGGAATTCGAGGCCGGGCCGATCCGGCTCGCCCTGCACGGGCGCGCGGGAGGCGAGGGCGTCGTGCGCGCAGGAGATGGTGGGACGGCCGTGTTCCGGGTCGACGACCTGGACGGCACGCGATGGCTGCTCGAGCAGCGTGGGGCCTCGTTCGACGAGTTCGTGGGCGAGGTCGAAGGGTTCGCCCGGTTCGCGACGTTCCGCGATCCCGACGGCAACCCGGTGCAGATCATCGAATACCAACACGCCTAGCGGCTCCGAGGCTGCCCCTATGCTTCCGCGCGTGGATCCCGAGAACTGCCCCCGATGCGGGCACCCCCTGCCCGCGGGCGCGAACTTCTGTCCCAACTGTGGCGCGCCGGTTTCGGTCCCGGCGGCGTCGGAGCTCCGCGTGGTCACGGTCGTGTTCGTCGACCTCGCAGGCTCCACCCAGCTGGCCGCGCGGCTGGACCCCGAACGCTTCCGCGAGGTCCTCGCGGCGTTCCACGGCATGGTCACGGATGAGATCACGGGCCTCGGTGGGCGGGCCGAGGGCTTCATCGGCGACGCCGTGCTGGGCGTGTTCGGCGTGCCCGTCCTGCACGACGACGACGCCCTGCGCGGGGTGCGGGCGGGGCTCGAGATCGTGGGGCGGGCTCAGCGACTGGCACCGCGCCTCGGGCTGACGATGCCGGTCGACGTCCGGGTCGGCGTGAACACCGGCCGGGTGGCCGTGGGCACCGCGATGGACCGCAACATCGTGATCGGCGCTGAGGTGAACATCGGGGCGCGCCTGCAGCAATCGGCCGAGCCCGGTGAGGTGCTGGTGGGGGAGTCCACGCGACAGCTGGTCGGGGACGGGGTGACGTTCGGCGACGTGCGCACGTTCGAAGCGAAAGGGTTGGACGAAGACCTCGTCGCCTGGCCCGCGATCGCCCTCACTGGCCCGCCCACCCGACGGTCGCCGCATCTGGTGAACCGTCGCCGTGAGCTCGCCCTGCTGCACGACACGTTCGAGCGTGTGAGGGTCCGGGAGCGGGCGCACCTCGTGACCCTGCTCGGCGAACCCGGCATCGGCAAGACCCGAGTGGTGGAGGCGTTCCTCGGCTCCCTCGGCGACGACGTGAAGGTGCTCGCGGGGCGGTCCAGCGCGTTCGAGGACGAGGTCACGCTCTGGCCGCTCGCCCAGATGGTGTCGCGCGAGATCGACGCCGGGCTCGACGTCACCGGCGACGAGGTCGAGGAGCGGTTGCGGGCGTTCGTGGCCGACTGGGTCGAGTCAGGCGACGTTGAGGAGGCAGCGCGACGGCTCGCGCTGGCGCTCGGCGTCCGCGACGAGGACGGCGACGAGGGGCGATACCAGGCCGCCGAGGTCCGGCGTGGGTTGCTGAGCCTGCTGACCGGACTCGCGACGCGAGGTCCCGTGGTGTTGGTGTTCGAGGACCTCCACGAGGCCGACCCGCTCCTGCTGGATCTGATCGAACAGCTCGTCAAGGAGGCCCATCGGGTCCCGCTGATGGTCCTGTGCGTGGCGCGGTGGGAGTTCCTGGAGGATCGGCCGAGTTGGGCCGGCGGGATCGCCGACGCGGTGACGCTGTGGGTCGAGCCGCTCACGCTTGGGCATGCCACGGAGCTCGCGATGGACGTCGGCGATCTCGGGCGCGACGCGGCCGAGCGGATCGCCCGGCACGCGGGCGGCAATCCCTTCTTCGTCGTAGAGATCGTCGGGATGCTGCGGCGTGAGGAGCGCGATCTGCCGCCCCGTGGGCCGGCGGCGAGCGCGCGGCTCCTGCCGGCGACCGTCCAAGCGGTGATCGCTGCCCGGATCGACCAGCTCAGCGCGCCGGCCCGGGAGCTGGTGCGGCGGGCCTCCGTGTTCCCGCGTGGTCGCTTCGACCTGGACGAGCTGGCGGTCGTGGTCGAACCACGCAAGGACCTGTTGGCCGAGGCGGAGGACGACGAGCTGCTGCTGCCCGACGACGACCGGCCGGGCGTCTGGCGGTTCGGGTCCGACGTGCTTCGTGACGTCGCGTACGACTCGCTGGCGAAGCGGGAGCGACAGCGGCTGCACCTGCGGGTCGCGAACACGCTCACCGCCGACGACGGCACGTCGCGCTACCCCCGAACGGCCGCGTTCCACCTGGAACAGGCCGCACGCGCATCGCTCGATCTCGATCCCCACGACCGGGGCATCGCCGAGCGCGCGGTCGACGCGTTGGCGCACGCGGGCGACATCGCGCGCCGCCGGCTGGAGTCGCGGTCGGCCGCGGATCTCTACGAACGCGCCCTCGCGCTGGCGGGGCCGGAAGATGGCTGGGGCGACCGGGAGGCCACGATCCTGGGCATGTTGGGGGAGGCCCGCTACTGGCTGGGCGAGTTCGACGCCGCCGAGCCCGCTCTCGAACGTGCCCTCGCGATCGGGGGCGAGTCGAGCGAGGCCGTCTGCGCACACGCGTCACGGTTCCTGGCGGACATCGCGCTCAGGATCCGTGCGGACGACGAGCGCGCCTCCCAGCTGTTCGAGCGCGCTCTGGACGCCGCTCGGCGCGTCGGCGATCCCCATGGATTGGCGCGCACGTTGCTGATGGCGGGGTGGGTCCCGTTCTGGAGGAACGAGCTCGATCGCGCCGAGGCCATGTTCCGCGAAGCGCTCGAGGTCGCGCGGGCGGGCGACCGGCGCGATGCGTGGGCGGAGTCACGTGCCCTGGTGGGCCTCGCCAACGTCACGTCCGCCGTCGGGGACGAAGAGGAAGCGCTCGAGGGCGGCCTGGAGGCGATCGAGGTCGGAGATCACGCGAACCAGCCGTTCACCGCCGCCGTCGCCCACGAGACGGTCGCGGCATCGCTCCGCCGGCTGCTCCGACTCGACGAGGCGCTCGAGCACGCGGAGCACGCGATCCGGACGTTCCGCGAGCTGGGCGCGCGGTGGGAGCTCGCCGGAGCGCTCGGAGATCGGGGGGCGGTGTACCGGGTGGCGGGACGACTGGAGGAGGCCGAGACGGACCTGAGGGAGGCGTTCGTGCTGTGCCGCGACCTGAACGAACGTGCGCTGGTCACATGGACCGCGGCCGAGCTGGCGAGGATCCTCGCGCTCCGAGGCGATCCCGCGGCTGCCCGGCAGGTCCTGGCCGAGCCATCGACCCGACCGGCCGACGCTGACGCGGCGCCCATGAGCGCGCTCCTCGCGGCCGGATCGGTGGTCGCGCTCGCGGAGCAGGATCCGGCGACCGCTCGGGCGAAGGCCGAGGCCGCCGTGCGGGCCGAGGCCGAAGCCACAGACGGAGGCGGGGTTCCCAACGCGCTGGCGGCTCACCGATGGTGGGCGGGGCGCGTATTCGATCCCGACGCGGCCGGCGGGCAGGACCTGCTCGAGGAGGCCCGCTCGACCCTCGAGCGACACCATTGGCTGCAGGCGCTCCGGGAGCCGGAACAGGCCGCTGACCTGGGGGGATAGGTCGCGCCACCCGGACGCCGTCGGGTCCCCGAAGCTCAAGGCAACGCGCGCTCCTCCCGAGGATGGTTGCATCGGCCTGGCGTCAGGGGGAGTCTCGAACGTGCGCGGGCCGGGTTGCCAACCTTCCCCCGGTCCGATATGGGTAGACGCTCATCGATGACGAGAACGCACCTTCCCCGTTCCGCCGCGTTCCGCCTGGCCGCCGTGCTGCTGGCACTGGTGGCCATCGTGGGTTTCGCCGTCGTCCCCGGCGCTGCCACCCCCAAGGACAAGCTCGAGGCCGCGAAGGACAACGCCGCGGCGATCAAGGATCGCGTCGAGTCGGCCCGCGCGAAGTACGACGAGATCGGACAGCGCCTGGCCGTTGCGACCGATGAGGCCGAGAAGGCTGAGGCGAGGTTCGAACAGATCACGGTCGAGCTGCAGACCACGCGAGAGCAGTTGGATGCGACCAGAGCGAGGCTCGAGGAGGTGCAGGGCCGTCTCAACGACCGCGCGGTGGAGGCGTTCGTTCAAGGGCCTGCATCGAACCTCGAGTTCCTGCTGGGTGCGTCGAACCTGTCGGACCTCTCCGACCGGATGGAGTTCGTGGACGCGGTCGCGACCAGCGACGAGGACCTCGCCCAGGAGATCCGCAACGCCGAGGTCGAACTCGAGGCACAGCGGTCCAAGCTCGAGTCGCTGCAGTCCGATGCCCGGCGCGAGCAACAGCAGGCGCGGGTGCGTCGCGATCTCGTGGCTGATCTGTTCCAGCAACAGCAGGACCTCGTGTCGCAGATCCAAGCAGACCTCGCCGACGCCGAACGCCACGTCGAGAGGACGAGCAAGGCGTACAAGCAGTGGCTGCGAGCGCAGGCCGCCCAGGGCTACGGCGGCAGCCACGCGAGCGTGCCGCTGCCCGCCGGATGGGAACACGTGCTCGAGGCATGCCCGGTGAACGGGCCGCGCAGCTATAGCGACGGGTTCGGGGCCCCGCGGTACGCCGGCGGGTACCACCTCCACAAGGGCGTGGACATCCTGTCACCGACGGGCACGCCGATCGTGGCGCCGTTCGCCGGCGTGGCGCACTCGGACTACAACACGCTCGGCGGCAACGTCGTGTTCGTGAGCGGGAAGTACGGCACCGTCTACAACGCGCACCTGTCCGGGTTCTCGTCGAGCTCGAACGGCGTCGTCAGCGCCGGCACGGTGATCGGGTACGTCGGCGACACCGGCGACGCGACGGGCATCCCGCACGACCACTTCGAGTTCCATCCGAACGTGATGCCGTCGAGCTGGCCGGCGAGCGCCTACGGCTATTCGATCATCGAGGACGCGATCAACCCGTATCCGTTGCTGGTCGCCGCCTGCGGCTGATCGACGGACGGCACACACCGAGCGGCGCGCTAGGCGCGGCGGCTGCGCACGAGCAGGCCGATCCCGACCAGCAGCGCGCATCCCGCGAGCACGAGCAGGATCGTGACGGCGGTGGTTCTGCCGCCACCGGCGTCACCCGAAGGTGATGCGGTCGTCGCACCGGCGACCATCACGACGCCCGAGCCGGGGACGTTGTTCGCCTCGACCGATTGCGCCAACCCTCCGCTATCGACGCCCTGGAGGCGGTCCCAGGTCTTCCCGGCCGTGAAGAGCATCTCGTGGGCGGACGCGTGCAGGTTCGACAGCGGGGGGTAGACCAGGATCACGTCGAGCGGCTCGGAGATCGTCGTGACGGGATCGCCCGAAGGCTCAAAGGTGGCCCCGATCCGGACGGCGTTGCCGAAGGCTGACAGGTCGCCGGGCGGCGGAGGGAGCGTCGCGGGATCGAGCGGCGTGATCGTGAGCCGCACGCTTCGCTGTCCGGGTTCGGGCGCGATCGAGCCCGTGGCGACGATCACCGTCGCTTGGTTGTCCGACGTGAACACGACCTCACCCTTCACGCCTTTGGCGGTGAGCTTCAACGAGAACGAGCCCGAGCTCGGCGGTTGGTTCGTCGACGCGAGCTCGGGCGGCGGATCCACCCAGCGGTAGTTCACCGGCGCCGTGCCGTCGAGCAGCGGCGCTCGAGCGAGCGGGCTGAGGTGTCCGGACCAGGCCGCGAGGCCGGCGTACGTGACCACGACCGCGATGCCCGCGATCAGCGCCGGTCGCGAACGCGCGCTCATCGTCCTGGCGGGCGAGGCGAGGCCGAGGTCACCACGCGTCCGTCGTGCTCGGGTCCACGGAGTCGGTCGCGAACGCGGGAGGCCAGATCACCGCGGCCTCGCCGGGTCGCACCCATTCCCAGATGACGCTGGCCGCGGCGAGGTTGTTGCCGGCCGATGCGGTCCCCGGCGCACCGAAGCGGAGCCCGCTGCCGTTGGGCAGGCTGCCCATCGGGAGGTCGACGGCGCCGGCGGCGGCGGCGACGTCCGCGGGTGCGAACGACGCGGCGTGAGGGAGCACATCGTGGAACAGTCCCCAGGCCGCGGAGAACCCGGCGAGAGCCGCGGGGCTCATGTCCACGCCCCACCGCGACCGGAACGCGGCGTCGGCGCGCGAGAGCAGAGCTGCGGCCTCCGGCCGCAGACCTGCGGGATCGATCGAGGCCGCGGACGGCTTGTCGGACGCGTACACGCCCACGGCCTGTGCGCCGAGCGTCTGGCCGAACGCCGGCATGCAGTAGCTCGAGGACGTGCCGATGTTGGCGACGAGCGGCACGTCCTGCCGCACGAGCTCCCGTCGCAACGCGATCGCGTCGTCGAGGTAGGCGGACACGAACAGGACGTCGGGCCCGGCGGCGGCGATGCGGCGGACGAGGGATCGCATGTCGACGGTGCGGGGGTCGTAGCCGAAATGGCCGGCGTCGACGAGGCCACGCCGGCGCATCGCATCGATCGCACCGCGGGCGACGGTTCGACCGTAGACGTCGTCGACGAACGAGACGGCGTAGCGGAGGGCGGACGGGTCGCGGACGCGATCGGGTGCGACCTGGCTCGCGACGAACCGGATCGCCGCGGCGCCGAGGACCTCGCCGGTCGGCGGCACCCGGAACGTGAGACCACCCCGATCGGACGCCGGCGGCAGCATGCCCACGGCGCCGGTCTCCCAGAAGAGCATGCCGCGCGCCGCCGCGGCCGCCGAGGCCGGCGCGGAGATCGTGCTGCCGTAGCTCCCGAGCACGAGGTCGATGCCGTCAGCGTCCAGCTGCTCGATCGCTCCGGGCGCCGCGTCGGCGGTGGCGACGTCGATCGATCGCAGGGCGATGTCATGGCCTTCGATGCCGCCGGCGGCGTTCACCAAGTCGGCGGCCAGCATCACGCCGTGGTGCTCATCGATGCCACCCTGTCCCTGGGAACCCGAGAGCGGGTAGACGGCTCCGACGACGATGCGATCGCCGACGTCGTCGGTCGCCGGAGAGGTGCAGGCCGCGCCCAGTATCGCGAGGCCGACGACGGCCACCAGGAGCTGCTTCATCGCATCACCGTCATCAGCAGGTTGGCCGCGGCGTGCGTGCCCGCGGGAACGGTCCAGGTCCCGGTCGCCCAGCGTTGCCACGAGAACAGCAACCCGGCGCCGAGGTCGACGGGCAGGACCGCCGCACCGTACAGGGGGACGTGCATCACGGCGAACAGCGCGGCCGAGCCCACGATCGCCATCGGCGCCCCCCACCGCTCGAGCCACGCATACGTGACCCGCCGGAACAACGCTTCTTCGGCGACGGCCGCCAGGACGGACAGCGGCACGGCCCATGTCGAGAGGGGGAGGGGCACGAGCGGGCGGGAGCGCCACGTGACGAGCGCGATCGCGAGCAGCCCGAGCCACAGGCCAACCGATGGGGACAGGTGTCGTTCCCCCCTCGGGACCGGCACGGTCAGGCACGCAGCGAGGATCGCCGAGAACAGGAGGGCGAGTGCCGCGGCGCGGGGGAGCTCCGGCAACGCGACCAGACGGGTCCTGAGGATCAGGGCAGCGATGCCACCGATCGTGAGGATCCATGCGCCCGCCGGCGTCCCGACCGAGAGGGAGAGCCGGGCGGTGCTTCGTCGCTGGGCGGCGGTCATGGTTGCACCTCGAACGCCACGGCCGCGATCACGCGCGGGTCGAACGGAGCGTGGTCGGTCGCGACGAACTCCACCTTCAGCAGGTGCTGCCCCGGGGTGAGGTCCGTGAGCTCGGTCGTGGTGGCGGCGGTCATCGTGACCAGGGAATCATCCAGATAGACGTGGAGATGTCCACGGTCTGGCTGCAGGTCCGTCGAGGTGGCCTGGATGACCTTCGCGCCGGTGAGCTTCACCACCAGCGGCGTCGACGTGCCCGTGACGACCTCGTCCTGGCGAGGCCCCTCGATCCTCAGCGACGCGGTGCTCGCCGGTCGAGGACCGAGAGACGCCGTCGCACTTCGCGTCGGGCCCGCGGCTGCATCATCGTCTCCGCCGCCGCAGGCCGATGCCAGCATGAGCAGCCCGACGAGGGCGAGCGAACCGATCCTCCACAGGCTCACGCAGCTTCCCCGCCGATCGTTTGCCCGAACCATGCCTGGAGCACCTGCCCGTCCTCGCTCGTCGCGACGAGATCGAACCGCCATGCGCCGGCCGTGAGGTCCGCGGGCGCGCTGAAGTGTCCTTCGGTGAGCCGGGTCGCGTCCAACGCTTGAGGCTCACCGTCAGGTGGGGTCGCGACCACGAGCAGATCCTGCAGCGGCAGCTCCTGGCCGTCCGCGTCGAACGCGGTGACGTGGACCTCGTTCGCGCCCGCGATGCCGGGGTCGGCATACGCGTGGATCTGCGACCCCGACGCGAGCGTGATCGTGGTGATGTCCGGCAGCCCCGCCGTGGAGGCGACGGTCGTGCGTTGGCCGCCGGGCGCGGCCGTGACGAGCGTGAGTGGCACCTCGGTGGCGCGCGCGCCCGTCTGAACCAGGACGGTGACGTCCCACACGCCGGCGAGCGACATCTGCGAGCCGCTCCCCGTCCACGAACCGGTCCCGCGCTCGGTCAGGTCGAGCTGGCTCTGCTGCACCTCGGGTCGCCCCACCGCTTCGAACCGGAGCGTCACGGCGGTCGCCGGGACCGGCCCGCCGGAATCGAAGTCGCGCACCTCCAGTTCGAACGTGTTCTTCCCGGCGGTGCCCGGCGTCGCTCGGAGCTCGACCCGCATCGTCGTGGCGAAGTCGCTCGCGGACGCGGAGGCGCTCTCGGGGCCCGTCGGGCGCGTGGTGGCTGCCGGCGGCTCCGGGTTCAGTCCCGTGAGCGTGGCCGTGACGGCGAGGACCGCGACGGCCGCGACGGCCTCCACGGACATGACTCGAACCAACATGCCGTCGCCCGACCGGAGCCGGGGGATCGAGCGCCGGCGGTTCAGCCACCCGAGGGCGATCATGCCGGCGACGACCGCCATCTTGATCACCAGCGCGGTGCCGTACGAGGTGTCGAACAGCAGGTCGAGCACCTTGCCGAGGCCACCGGCCTCGTTCAGCTCGCGCAGCAGGCCCGTGACCACCACGACGAGGACCGCCCAGCCCGCGACCCGCGAGAAGCGAGCGATCTCGTCCACCGGCGCAGCCGACGACGACCCCGCGTCGGACGGGGGCGTGGACCTCCAGGTCCACACGAGCAGGAGCGCCGGGACGAACCCACCCACCCAGATCGAGGCGGCCGTGATGTGGGTGAGCTGGACCGCCTCCTGCGGCCAAGCGGGAGCGGCGGCCGCCGCGTGCCCTCCGAGCGTGCGGACGAGTGCGGTCGCGATCCCTGCGGCGCCCAGGAGTGCGAGCCCCGCCCACGAGCGCGTGGCTCCCGCGATCACGGCACACACCAGGGCCGCGGCCGCGGCGGCGAGCAACCACACGTAGTCCTCGCCCGCCGACGACGACAGCAGGTCGCCGAGAGAGACGCCGACCGCGGATCGCTCGGCCGCGACCATGGCGACGGACCCGACGAGGATCGAGACCCCGGCGGCGATCGCGAGCCATCGACGTCCCCGCATCCCCGCTCCGAACGTCCACAACCCCGCGAACGCCGTCCCGATCGCGGTGACGATCCCCGCGTACAGCAGCGTGCGCCCCACGATCGAGACGACCGAGGGTGGCGGCGTCGTGGGCCGGACCGGCACGGTCGCCGTGCCCGGTGTGACGCCGATGCCGAACGAGAACGCGTTGGCCGTGAGATGACCGTCCGACTCCGAGACGACCTGCCACGACACGGTGTAGACACCGTCAGGGAGATCGCCGGGCAGAGGCACGACGAGCGAGCGCGGCACGGATCCCGCCACCGCCGGGCTCGCCTGCACCTGCTGACCGGCTGCGTCGAGGACGAGGACCTTCGAGAGCTCGGGGTCCGGGGGCTCCGTGAACGTCATCGTGACCTGCGACGGTGCCGTCGAGAGCACGGCGCCGTCCGCGGGGTCGGACGAGGCGAGGTTCGCGTGCGCCCACGCCGGTGACGCCCATACGACCACGCCCGCGGCGGCCAAGACCCCCACGGTGACCAAGCGCCTCATGGTGACCAAGCGCCTCACGGCTGCTCCGGCGTCCGGAACCGGACCTTCGCGATCACCCGCGGGTCGAAGGGTCCGTGATCGGCGGCGACGTACTCGGCCTCCAGCAGGTGCTCGCCGGCCGGGACGTCCCGCAGGTCGATGGCCTGCACCGTGCCGTACGTCATCGACGCCAGCTTCCCGTCCAGCACGAGATGGACGTGGCCGGTGTCGGGGGACAGGTCCGTGCTCGCCGTCTGGACGATCCGACCTCCCTGCAGGTCGAGCACGACGTCGAGCTCATCGCCCCGTTCCATCTCATCCGACGTCGGCCGCTCGAACGACAGGGTGGCCGTGGAGGCCGGCCGCGGGCCATCGGCCGCCGCCGACGGTGTCGTTGACCCTCGCGGGAAGATCGCACGCGGCACCACGGCGGCACTGATCGCCAGGGCCACGCCCGCCGCCACCAGGACGATCGCCGCCGCGGTGGACAGGCCGGTGAAGCCCTTGCCCTTCAGGCGGGACCACCCCGCCCATCCGACCCAGATCCCGGCGAACAGCAGCACGACCGACAGGGTCTCGTCCGCGGCTCCGGCGTGCGCGATCACCCTCGCTCCATCCATCCGTGCGACGGGCTCAGGTCCGCCGCCGAGCGAGCGCCACGATCGCGGCGATCGTGCCGACCGCCCCCAAGACCACGCCGACGATCGCGACGGTCTCCGCCGTCGACGCGGCGTCGTTCGCCGACGAGGCTGCCGCTTGGGCCGCCGCCACCGCGTCGGCCGTGCGCGTCGACTCCTGGTCGATCCGGGTCGCGAGCTCCTCGTTCGACGGTGCGTGCACGGCGGGGAATTCGGTCGTAGCGATGTCCTGGACCTCGTCGAAGGTCTGTGGGCCAGACGTCATCGTCTGGTCGAGATCCACCCCGTCGACCGTTCCGGTGAAATGGAACGTGTACTTCCCCGGCTGGGTCGGCGTGAACCATCCCCGGTAGTCACCGGGCTCGCCGGACTCGAGCTGGCCATCCTCGAACACGAAGTCCGGCTCGACGTCGATCGGGTCCGAGGTCTCCCCGCCGAACGTGATCTCCACGGTGACGTCGCCGGGCTGCAGGTCGGTGACCGGATGACCGTTCCGGGACAGGATCAGCGCGGCACTGTTCAGTTGGCCGCCGTACACAGGTTCGGTGCCGAACCCGATCTCCATGTCGATGCCGCCCTGTGATGCATGGCCGTGCGCCCACGCCGTCGCGGCCGGCAGCAGCGGGAGCGCCGCGACCATGCCGACGACGATGAGCCCGGCGGCTCGCGGTGCGCGTCGCATGAGGTCTCCTTCCGTCTGTGTAGGTACGCGTCGGCGGCCGCCGGGAATGGGGCCGGCCGACGCGGGTCAGATCGGGGAGGAGGAGGGTGGCCCTCGGTTGCCGGTGGCACCTGGCACGAGCAGAGCTGCCCGTCGATCGGACGTCGCGAGGATCGGCCCGAGTACGGGCGCGAACCGGACCGGCACCGTCCGATCGCGGGAGCTGGCGCGTTCGGCCGCTCGGAGCACCCAACGGATCAGGAGCGCGCCGACGGTCGCGATCAGCGCCTGGAACAGGGCTCCGATCGGCAGGATCGCCGTGAGCGCAAGCATGAAGAGCGGTGCCCCGGCAACGACGCGTTCCATGACCTCCATCGAGACGAACGCCACGATCTGGAACGCCGCGAGCATCGCGAACGTCTGGCGGAACGACCGGGCCTCCGAGGAGCGCACCAGGTTGCCCAAGAACAGCGTGCCGAGACCGGCCACCGCGGCCACCGCGGCGAGCTGCGCGAGCGTCGATAGGTACGCGTGGCCGGTGTCGGCCAGGACGGACGCACGCAGGCCGGGGTCGGGGATTTCCATGGCGTACGTGAGCCAGTGGCCCAGCACGAGGCCGAGCGATGCCACCGAGAGGACGGCAGCGCTGCGACGCAACGACGTACCGGGATGCGCGCCGTTCATCGGCTCGATTGTAGGCTGGCCACCGACATCGACAGCGCTCAAGCAGCCGACGGCGGAGCGCACGGGGAGCGACGGAGGGCCGTGGAACCGCAGGACGTTCGGACCGTGGGGGTCGTCGGCTGTGGGCTCATGGGCTCGGGCATCGTGGAGATCATCGCCCGCGTGGGGATCGACGTGATCTTCCTGGAGCCCAACGCGGAGCTCGTCGCCGCGGGCATGGGCCGGGTCGAGGCCTCAACCGCGAGGGCCGTCGAGCGCGGCAAGATGACCGACGACGATCGCGTCGGGCTGCTGGCGCGCGTGCGAGGTGTGGAGGAGCCGGGGGCGTTCGCCGACGTCGACCTGGTGATCGAGGCCGCGACCGAGGATCCGGAGATCAAGCTCGGGACGTTCGCCCGCCTCGACGAGGTGACCCGACCCGAGGTCGTCTTGGGCTCGAACACGTCCTCGATCCCCATCGCGACCCTCGGCGCCGTGACGAAACGGCCCGACCGGGTGATCGGGATGCACTTCTTCAACCCGCCGCCGGTCATGGGCCTGATCGAGCTCACGCCGTCGCTGTCGACGAGCGAGGAAGCGGTCGGGTTCGCGCGCGGTTTCGCCGAGCGTCTCGGCAAGACCTCGGTGGTGGCGGTCGACCATGCTGGGTTCATCGTGAACCGGCTGATGATCCCGTACCTGTGCGCCGCGATCGGCCTGTTCG
>Ga0081455_10005455_pt1 | contig 13944 bp, 10 predicted proteins | sample TabmetS3T2R1_FD_70207 | JGI IMG/M metagenome (GOLD analysis project Ga0081455, IMG submission 70207) | Tabebuia heterophylla rhizosphere microbial communities from the University of Puerto Rico - S3T2R1 | ecosystem: Host-associated > Plants > Roots > Rhizosphere ... | reverse complement strand
GATCGTGTCCGGCGTGATCGCGCTGACGCTGTCGCCGATGATGTGCTCGATATTCCTCAAGAGCGCGGACGAGGGGCGTTTCTCCAGGCTCGTCAACCGTGTGTTCGGCGCGATGACACGCTGGTACGGCCGCAAGCTCGACCGCTCGCTCGACTACAAGCCGATCACGCTGCTGTTCGCGGCCACGATCCTGTTCCTCGTCGGCTTTCTCTATATGCATACCTCCAAGGAGCTCGCGCCCGAGGAGGATCAGGGCATTGTGTTCGCGGTGACCAAGGCGCCGAAATACGCCAACATCGACTATCTAAATTTCTACGGCGAGAAGCTCGACCAGGCGTTCCAGAAATTCCCGGAGACCGATTTGCGCTTCGCACTCAACGGCATCAACGGTGCGCAGAACGGCATCGCCGGCATGCTGCTGCACGCCTGGGATGAGCGCAAGCGCTCCTCGATCAAGCTGAAGCCGCTAGTGCAGGCCGAGCTTTCCAAGATCGAGGGCGTTCAGGCCTTTGCCTTCAACCTGCCGCCGTTGCCAGGCGGGCCGGGCGGCCTGCCGGTGCAGATGGTGATCAATTCGACCGCGGACTTCCGCGCCGTCTATGAGCAGATGGAAAAGCTGAAGGATGCGGCACGCAAGAGCGGCCTGTTCATCGTCTCGGACAGCGACCTCGCCTTCAACCAGCCGGTGGTGCGGGTGAAGATCGATCGCTCCAAAGCGAGCGACCTCGGCGTCAACATGCAGCAGCTGGGCGGTACGCTCGCCACGCTGCTCGGCGGCAACTACATCAACCGCTTCAATCTCGAAGGCCGCTCCTACCAGGTGATCCCGCAGGTGCCGCGCAGCCAGCGGCTGTCGCCGGAATCGCTCGGCGGCTACTATGTCGGGACGTCAAGCGGCCAGCAGGTGCCGCTGTCGACCATCGTGTCGATCGAGACCGGTACCGATCCGAATGCGCTGACCCATTACAACCAGCTCAACTCGGCGACCTTCCAGGCAGTCCCGATGCCGGGCGTGACGGTCGGTGCCGCGGTGGACTTCCTGGAGAGCGAGGCCAAGAAGCTGCCAGCCGGCTTCAGCCACGACTATCTCGCTGACAGCCGGCAGTATGTGCAGGAAGGCAACCAGCTCGCGATCACCTTCGGCTTCGCGCTGATCATCATCTTCCTGGTGCTGGCGGCACAATTCGAGAGCCTGCGCGATCCCTTGGTGATCATGATCTCGGTGCCGATGGCGATCGTCGGTGCACTGATCCCGCTGTTCTTCGGCATGGCCACGATGAACATCTACACCCAGGTCGGCTTGCTGACGCTGGTGGGCCTGATCACCAAGCACGGCATCCTGATGGTGGAGTTCGCCAACGAGCTGCAGCTCAACGAAGGCCTCGACCGCCGCTCCGCTATCGAAATGGCGGCACGCATCCGGCTGCGTCCGATCCTGATGACGACGGCGGCGATGGTCACCGGCCTGATCCCGCTGCTGACGGCGACGGGTGCGGGCGCGGCAAGCCGCTTCTCGATCGGGCTTGTGGTGGTTGCGGGCATGTCGATCGGCACGCTGTTCACGCTGTTCGTGCTGCCGGCGGTCTATGTGGTGCTTGCCACCGACCACCGGGCGAAAGCCGATTCCGAGCGGACGCGCGAGATCGCCGAGTACGACCTCAGTGGCGAGAAGGCGCTGAAGGCGACCTGATTTGAGGGTGGCGGCGGCTCCGATCGCCGTCATTTTGATAGGAATTTGACAGGGATGGCGGCGTCATCCCGCACTGCGGCAAGAGACAAGTACCGCTGTTCTTGCTAGCCTCGGCGGGATGAGCATCTCTCTCCATCCCGACACGTCGGAGGGGCGGACGCTGGCTGCCGCGCCGCCGGTGACGGGTGCTGCTCCGGCGGCAGGGACGGGCTCGACGGGCGCCACGATCCGCAGCCGGCTCTTTACCAAATACGTTGCGCTGTTTGTCGCGGTGGTTGCGATCGCGCTGCTATCGAACGGGATTTTCGAGGTTTTCTTCTACTACCGCGAACACAAGGCTTCCCTGATCCGCATCCAGCACGAACAGGCCGAGGCGGCCGCGGCGAAAATCAGCCAGTTCATCAAGGAGATCGAAAGCCAGCTCGGCTGGACCACCCAGTTGCCGTGGTCGGCCGCCTCGCTGGAGAACCGGCGCTTCGATGCGCTGCGGCTGCTGCGGCAGGTGCCGGCGATCACGGAGCTGGCGCAGATCGACTCCACCGGCAAGGAGCGGCTGCGCGTCTCCCGCCTTGCCATGGACGTCATCGACAGTGGCCTCGACCTCTCCAAGGATCCCAAATTCACCGAGGCGGTCGCCAGGAAGGTCTATTACGGCCCGGTGTACTTCCGCCGGGAATCCGAGCCCTACATGACGCTGTCCCTGGCCGGCACCCGCAAGGACGCCGGTGTCAGCATCGCGGAAGTGAATTTGAAGCTGATCTGGGACGTGGTCTCGCAGATCAAGGTCGGCGAGCACGGCCACGCCTATGTCGTGGGCTCGCAGGGGCGGCTGATCGCCCATCCCGATATCAGTCTTGTGTTGCGCAACACCGACATGTCCAAGCTCACGCAGGTGCAGGCAGCGCTGGCGGAGCAGGCGGTGATTGTGAAGCAGCAGGAGGAAGCGGAGGCAGCGCTGCAGGCGGCGCAGGCCGCTTCAGGCGCGCGGACAACCCCGCAACAGGCCCAACCGCCCCCGCCGCCACCCAGGTGGACCGGAACCACCGACTCGCTGCAGGGCGCGCTGAACATCCAGGGCCAGGAAGTCCTGACCGCGTCTGCGCCGATCTGGCCGCTGCGCTGGATGATGTTTGTCGAGCTGCCGGTGCAGGAGGCCTATGCTTCGCTTTACGCGGCGCTGCAGCGGCTCGCCATCGTGCTGTTGGCCGCCTCGATGTTCGCGGTGCTGGCCGGCATCTTCCTGGCGCGGCGCATGGTCGGCCCGATCCAGGCGCTGCGCGCCGGTGCCGAGCGCATCGGCGGCGGCAATTTCGCCCAGCGCATCTCGATCAAGACCGGGGACGAATTGGAAGGCCTTGCCAATCAATTCAACGACATGGGCTCAAGGCTCCAGGAATCCTACGCGGACCTTGAGAACAAGGTCGAGCAGCGCACGGCGGAATTGAGCGAGTCATTGCAGCAGCAGACGGCGACGTCCGAAGTCCTCGAAACCATCAGTGCCTCCGCCGGCGACTTGAAGCCGGTGTTCGACAAGATGCTCGAAAACGCGACGCGGATCTGCGGAGCGAAATTCGGCACCATGACCCTGTATGAGGACGGCGGCTTCCGGACCATGGCGCTGTACAACGCGCCCCAGGCCTATGTGGATACCCAGCTCTACCGGGTAATCCGCCCGCATCCCGAAAGCGGACTCGGCACCATCGAGAGAACCCATCAGACCGTCCATATCGACGATATCAGGACGCAGCCGCCGTATATCGAGGGCATTCCCCACGTCCGCGCGCTGGCTGATCTTGCCGGAGCCCGTACGCTGGTCATCGTGCCCATGCTCAAGGAGGATGAACTGATCGGCTCGATCACGATCTTCCGGCAGGAAGTGAAGCCGTTCACAGACAAGCAGACGGAGCTGGTCGCAAACTTCGCCAACCAGGCCGTGATCGCCATCGAGAACACGCGCCTGCTCAAGGAACTCAGGCAGCGCACCGATGATCTCAGCGAATCGCTCGAACAGCAGACGGCGACGTCGGAAGTGCTGGAGACCATCAGTTCGTCGCCGGGCGAGCTGGAGCCGGTGTTCCAGAAAATGCTCGCGAACGCCACGCGGGTGTGCGGCGCGAATTTCGGCACAATGAATTTATGGGACGGAGAGCAATACAATCTCGTTGCGAGCTACAACGTTCCGCCAGCGTTCGCTGCTGCCCGCCAGCACATGCAAAAGAATCGTCCTCATCCGCAAAGCGGTCACGCCACCGTTGTCAGGACACACGAGGTCGTGCACATGCTTGATGCGCGAGAGAGTCCGGCGTACCTGGCCGGCGCCCCTGCGGTGGTGGAGATGGTCGAGGTTGCCGGTGCCCGCACCCTTGTCATCGTGCCCATGCTGAAGGAAGACGAGCTGTTCGGCACCATTACGATCTTTCGCCAGGAAGTCCGCCCCTTTACCGACAAGCAAATCGCATTGGTCGAGAACTTCACCAAGCAGGCGGTGATCGCGATCGAGAACACCCGGCTGCTTCGCGAGTTGCGCGAACGCACCGAGGCCCTCACGCAGTCTCTCGACGAACTGCGCACCGCGCAGGACCGCCTGATCCAGACCGAGAAGCTCGCTTCGCTCGGCCAGCTCACCGCCGGTATCGCGCATGAAATCAAGAATCCGCTCAACTTCGTCAACAATTTCTCCGCGCTCTCGACCGAGCTGATCGACGAGCTGAACGACGTGCTTAAGTCGGCCGCGATCGACGACAAGGCGCGCGAGGAGATCGACGAACTCACGCATATGCTCAAGAGCAACCTGGACAAGGTGGTGCAGCACGGCAAGCGCGCCGACTCCATCGTCAAGAACATGCTCTTGCATTCGCGCGAGGGAAGCGGCGAGCACCGGCCGGCCGATATCAACGCGATCGTCGAGGAGAGCCTCAATCTCGCCTATCACGGGGCGCGCGCGGAAAAATCTGGCTTCAACATCACGCTCAAGCGGGACCTCGATCAGGCCGCGGGCATGGTCGATGTCTATCCGCAGGAGATCACCCGCGTCCTGCTCAACCTGATCTCCAACGGCTTTTACGCTGCGACCAAGCGCAGGGAAACGGCGGCAGACGGCGCCTTTGAGCCGACCTTGAGCGCGGTGACGAAGAGCCTCGGCAACAGCGTGGAAATCCGCATCCGCGACAATGGCACCGGCATTCCGCCCGAGGTGAAGGAGAAGATGTTCAATCCATTTTTCACCACCAAGCCGGCGGGCGAGGGCACCGGGCTCGGACTTTCGATGAGCCACGACATCGTCGTGAAACAGCACGGCGGCAAGATAGACGTTGCGACAGAGCCGGGTTCATTTACCGAATTCATTATTACACTGCCGCGAAGCGGTGCAGCACAGGCACGGGCATGACCCCGACCCGAAGGGCCGCGTTAGCGCAAAGGAGAGGCCGGTTTTCGGATAAGATCATGCCCAAAGAAAAAATGTTGGAGGCAGGGATTGAGTGTTTACATACTCGTCGTGGATGACGAGCCCGATGTCGAGACGCTGTTTCGCCAGCAGTTTCGTCGCGATTTGCGGGCCGGACGGTTCCTGATGGAATTCGCACCCTCTGCGCCGGCGGCGCTGCAGCGCGCAGTGGATCTGCGCGACCCCTCGCTGGTGCTTATCCTTTCCGACATCAACATGCCCGGGATGAGCGGGCTCGACATGCTGCCGAACATGCGTGCCGAGCGGCCGGACGTCCCGGTCATCATGATCACCGCCTATGGCGACGCCGAGACGCGCAGGAAGGCGATCGAGCGCGGCGCCGAAGGCCTCCTGACGAAGCCGATCGATTTCTCGGTGCTGCGCCAGGAGATCGATTCGAGGCTTGGGCACGCTGCATGACCGCAACCATCCTTGTCGTCGACGACGAACCGGATCTCGAGGCGCTGGTGTTGCAGAAATTCCGCCACCAGATCCGCGAGGGCGCGGTGACGTTCGTCTTCGCGCATGACGGGCTGGAAGCGCTGCAGAAGCTCGACGCCAATCCCGCCGTCGACCTGGTGGTGTCCGACCTCAACATGCCCAGGATGGACGGGCTTTCGCTGCTGGCGAAGCTGCAGGAAGCCGACGACAAGAAGTCGACTATCATCGTCTCGGCTTATGGCGACATGAGCAACATCCGCACCGCGATGAATCGCGGCGCATTCGACTTCCTCACCAAGCCGATCGATTTCGGCGACCTTGAAGCCACCATCGACAAGACCATCCGCCATGTCGAGATGCTGCGCGAGGCGCGTCGCCGCCAGGCCGAGGCCGAGCGCGCGCACGCCTCGCTGTTGCGCTATTTCTCGCCACAGATCGCCAGCCGCCTGGCGTGCAATGGCGCCGCCGACAACAGCATGGAGGTGCATCGCCGCGATGTCGCGACGATCTTCACCGATGTGACGAGCTTTACCTCGGTGGTGGAGAACATCGCGCCCGAGGTGCTGGGCGAGTTGCTCAACGAATATACCGGGGGGATGACCGAGATCGTGTTCGCCCATGAGGGGACGGTCGGCAAGATCCTCGGCGACGGCATCCATATTCTGTTCAACGCGCCCGGCGACCAGCCCGATTACGCGACGCGGGCGGTTGCGTGCGCGCATGAGCTCGATGCCTGGGCCGAGGAATTCAGGCGGCGATGGCAGGCGGCGGGCGTGAATTTCGGCGCGACACGCATCGGCGTTCACGCAGGCCCGGCGCTGGTCGGCAATTTCGGCGGCAGCAGATTCTTCGACTACACGGCTCACGGCGACACCATCAACACCGCGTCGCGGCTTCAGGCGGCCAACAAGTTTTTGGGCACGCGCATCTGCGTCAGCGAGTCCGTAGCCAAGGCTGCGGAAAAGTTCAGGGGACGGCCGATCGGCGATATCATGCTGCGCGGACGCAGCGAGCCGTTGCGCGCCTATGAGCCGCTGCTGGAGGATGCCTTCGCCGCGCCCGCAACCGCGCAATATTCGGCGGCCTTTGCCAAGCTCGAGGCCGGCGACGCCGGGGCGATGCCCGCCTTCGCCGCGCTGGTGGGCCAGCATGCCGACGACGCGCTCGCCGGCTTCCATCTCAAACGCCTGCTCAACGGCGCCAAGGGCGTCCGCATGCAGCTGGAATAAGAAACGAAAAAGGGAGCCAGCATGACCAGCGATTTTGCCGCCGGCAATTACCGGTTCATTCCGGCCGTGTTCCAGTATTCGGCCGGTGCGGCTGCGCTGCCCGGCTACGAGGTTGAGCGCGTTCGCTTCGACAAAATGCCGCCGCTCGCCGCAGGCTTTGCCAGGATCGCCGAATACATCAAGGCCGCCGGGGCGCCGCTGACTTCGTTCTGCGCCTGCGAGCTGCGTTCGCCGGCCGCCTTCACCGATCAAGGCTTCCTCGAATTCAACCGGCACTATGTGAAGACGCTGGCCGAATGGGGCATTTATGACGGCAAGACCAATCCGGTGGCGCGCAGCAATGTCTGCCCCGAGATCGATCCGCCGGCCGAGCCGTCGTTCTACGCATTCTCCTTCGTGCGGCCGAGCACGAACGCGACGCCGAGCTTTGTGATCGCCGGCAGCGGCGAGGCACTGGAGGGCGCGGGTACCTATTCGGAGCGCACGGTGCGCTATCGCGACCTCAGCCCTGACGGAATCAAGGACAAGGTTCGCCACGTCGTGGGCGCCATGGAGAGCCGCATGGGCGCGTTCGGGTTCGGCTGGAAGGATGCGACCGCCGCGCAGGTCTATACTATCCGCGATTTCCACCACGTCGTCGCGGACGAGCTAGTGAAGCGCGGTGCGGCGCGATCGGGGCTGACCTGGCATTTCGCACGGCCGCCGGTGGTCGATCTCGAATACGAGATGGACTGCCGCCGCGTGACGCGGGAAGTCGTGATTTAGGCGCGTTCGCGCGGATCGAGCGCGTCGCGCAGGCCGTCGCCCACAAGGTTGAAGGAGAGCACGACGAGGAAGATCGCTAGCCCCGGCCAGATCGCCATCCAGGGCGCATTGGTCAGGAAGCGTTGCGCTGAATTGAGCATGCTGCCCCAGGACGGCGCCGGCGGCTGCTGGCCGAGGCCGAGGAAGGACAGCGCCGCTTCGGCGATGATGGCCGCGGCAATCGACAGCGTCGCCTGCACCAGCAGCGCCGGCAGGATGTTCGGCAGGATATGGAACAGCGCGATGCGCCAGGGCGGATTGCCCATGGCGCGCGCGGCCTCGACATAATCCTCGACCTTGACGCTCATCACCTGGCCGCGGGTCAGCCGGATGAAGATTGGCGTCGCCGAGATGCCGATGGCGATCATGGCGTTCCCCAGGCTTGGGCCGAGGAACGCCGCGAGCGCAATGGCGAGAATGAGAAACGGGCAGGCCAGCATGGCATCGGTGATGCGGCTGATCAGCGCGTCGATGAAGCCGCCGCGGTAGCCGGCCAGCAGGCCAAACGGCACGCCGATTGCGAGCGCAATGCCGACCGAGATCGCGCCCGCCATTAATGAGGCGCGCGCGCCATAGATGACACGGGCCAGGATATCGCGACCGAGGTCGTCGGTGCCGAACCAATGCTGGGCGGAGGGAGCCTTGCGCACCAGCGACCAGCTGGTGGCGATGGGGTCATAGGGCGAGACGAATGGCGCGAATGCGGCGATCACGATAAAGGCCGCGATCACGGCAAGCCCGGCCACCGCGCCCTTGCGCTTGAACAACCGCCGCAACGCCCGTCGCGCCGGGCTTTCCAGCTCGTCGGATAGCACGGGGAGGGCGCCGACCACGGCATCGGTCATGGTTATCCCCTCAGCCGCGGGTTGACGAGGACATAGGCGATGTCGGCGATCAGATTGAGCGTGATGTAGATCGTCGCCGTGGTCAGCACCACGCCCTGCACCACGGCATAGTCGCGGTTGAAGACGGCATCGACGATCAACTTGCCGAAACCGGGAATGGAAAAGATCTGCTCGGTCAGCACCGCGCCTGACAGAAGCGTGCCGAGCTCGAGCGCGCCGAGGGTGATGACCGGCGTCAGCGCATTGCGCATCGCGTGCTTGAGGATCACCGAACGCTCGAACAGGCCTTTCGCGCGCGCGGTGCGGACGTAATCGCTCTCCAGCACCTGCAGCATGGCGCTGCGGGTATGGCGCATCAGGATCGCGGCAATGGCGTTGCCGAGCACGAAGGCGGGCATGATGGTCGAGGCGAGGCTGGCGCGAAAATTCTCTGTGATTGGCACATAGCCCGACGCCGGCAGCCAGCCGAGCTCGATCGAGAACAGGAAGATCAGCATGATGCCGAGCCAGAAATTCGGCGTCGAGATGCCCCACAGCGCAAAAATGTTGGCGCCGTAGTCGAGCGCCGTGCCCTTTTTCACCGCCGAGACGATGCCGGCGGGTATGCCGATCAGGAAGGCGATCACGATTGCCATCGAGGCAAGCTGGATGGTGACGGGCAGTTTCTGCGCGATCAGCTCGCGCACCGGCACCTTGTTGCGCAGGGACTCGCCGAAGTCGCCTGATAGCACTCCCTTCACCCAGTAGACGTACTGAATCGGCACCGGCTGGTCGAGCCGGTATTGCTGGCGGATTTGCGCGATCACTGCGGGATCGCGTTCTTCTCCCGCCATGACCAGCGCGGGATCGCCGGGCAATAGCTGCTGCAGCGAGAAGATCAGCACCGACACGAAGAACAGCGTCGGGATCAGCTGGACGATGCGCCGGGCGAGGAAATTCAGCATGGCGCCTCTCGTGCCCCGGTCGCGGTCGCGCTCACTTCAGCTTCAGCCCGATCACGCGCACGAGCCCGTCAGGCATCTGCCTGTAGCCTTCGAGCCTGGTGGTGTGCGCGATCAAGAGCCTGCGGTGATAGAGGTAGATGATGGGGAGGTCGTTGAGCGAGATTTTCGTCAGCTTCTCGTAGATCGCCTTGCGCTGCGCGGTATCGTTGATCAGGCGGGCATCCTCCAGTGCCTTGTCGGCTTCCGGATTGGAATAGCCGCCGTCGTTTTGCGGCGCCTTGGTGTGCATGAATACATATGTATTGCCGTCGGGGTCGATACGGCCGCTCCAGCCAATCAAGAATGCCTGGAACTCACCGGCCTGCGCCTGCTTGAACGAAGTCGCGAACTCGATCAGGCGGATCTTGAGATCGAAGCCGGCTTCGGCCGCCATTGACTGCATGACCTGGGCCACGGCTTCATTCTCCGCCCCCTTGGTCACCATCATGTCGACGGAGATTGGCGGCGTGATACCTGCTTCCTTGATCAGCGCCTTGGCCTTGGCGATGTCGCGCTTCGGTACCGGATATGCCTTCTGATAATAGGGATGTTCGGGGCTCACCCACTGATTGCCCGGCACGAACTCGCCATTGAACACGACCTGTGTCAGCGCTTCCCGATCGATCGACAGGCTCAGCGCCTGGCGCACCTTCTCCGATTGACTGAGTGCGCCCTTGTTCTTGTCATTGGCGACGTTGATGGTGAGGCCGAAATAGCCAAGCTCCAGTGCGGTGGAAAGCTTCAGCCGCGAGTCGCCGCGCACTTCCTTGATGTCGGTCGCAAGCAACCGCTCGATCAGGTCGAGTCCTCCCGACTTCAGGTTGGCGAGCCGCACCGTGGCATCGACGATCGGCAGGAACACCACCTTGTCGATGAAGACATTATCCTTGTTCCAGTAGTCGGCGAACCGCTCGCCGACGATCCGGTCCTGCTGCACGCGCTCGACGAACTTGTAGGGGCCGGCGCAGACCGGCTTGAGGCCGAACTTGTCGCCGGCCTCCTTGGCTGCTTTCGGCGATACCATCATGCCGGCGCGGTCGGTGAGCTGAGCGATCAGCGGCGAGAAGGGTTGCTTCAGCACCAGCTTGATAGTGAGGGGATCGACGACATCAACATGATCGACCGTAGCCAGCTCCGGCTTGCGGAACGATCCCGGGAAATTGATGTGACGCTCGATCGAGAACTTGGCCGCTTCGGCGTCGAACGGCTCGCCGTCATGAAACTTGACGCCGGGCCGCAGTTTTATCGCGAGCTCCTTGCCGTCGTCCGAGGTTGCGTAGGAGAGGGCGAGCTGCGGCACGATGTTGAGCTTTTCGTCGATGTCGAACAGCTTGTCGCAGAACGACGAGAACACGATGCGCCCGACATAGGTACGTGCCATCGTCGGATCGAGAATGTCGGGGTCTTCGGCAAGCCCGATGCGCAGCGTTGTCTGCGCACTTGCCTGAAATGACAGCAGCACTGCCGCCGCGGTGATCGCCAAACGCATCATCTTCATCGCACCGTCCCCGTCTCGTTCAAATCGTCGGCGAAGTCCCGACTATATCAACCCCGACACCGCTTGCACCTTCCGTGCCACCGCTGAACGCCGCCACCAATTTTTCCAGCGCGGGCGAGAAGGCGCCGTCATGCGGCAGGATGGCCTCGGCCGGCGGCAGTTCCGCCATGCGGTGACAGGCGGTGGCATGGCCCGCGCCGTCTGCAATGAGCGGCGGCACCTCGCTCTTGCAGCGCGCGATCACGTGAGGGCAGCGGGTGTGGAACCGGCAGCCGGACGGCGGATTGAGCGCGCTCGGCATCTCGCCTTGCAGCACGATGCGGCCCCGCTTGGCGCGCGGCTTTGGTACCGGGATCGCCGACAACAGCGCGCGGCTATAGGGGTGACGCGGCGCGGTGAACAGCGCCCGTGCGTCGGCGGTCTCGACGATGGTGCCGAGGTTCATCACCGCGACGCGGTTGGCGATGTGTTTTACGACGGCGAGATCGTGCGAAACGAAAATGTAGGCAAGCCCAAGCCTGAGCTGCAAATCACGCAGGAGATTGAGGATTTGCGAGCGGATCGAGACGTCGAGCGCCGAGACCGGCTCGTCGCAGATGATCAGCTTTGGCTCGACCGCAAGCGCACGGGCAATGGCGATGCGCTGGCGCTGGCCGCCGGAGAATTCGTGCGGATAGCGGCGGGCAAAGCGCGGCTCAAGGCCGACCAGCCGCAAGAGCTCCTCCACACGCGCGCGGCGGCGCGATGGCGGTACCAGATCGTGCAGCACCAACGGCTCGGTCAGGATCTGGCCGACGGTCATGCGCGGATTGAGCGAGGCATACGGGTCCTGGAAGATGATCTGCGCATTGCGGCGGAAGGCGCGCAATTCGTCGGCATTGAGCGTGCCGAGATCGCGGCCCTCGAAACGAACGGTGCCAAAGTCTGCCTCGATCAGCCGCAGCACCAGCCGGCTCACGGTGGATTTGCCGCAGCCGGATTCCCCGACCAGCGCCAGCGTCTCGCCGGCCTCGACGGTAAAGCTGACGCCGTCGACGGCCTTGACGAAGGCCCGCGGCCTACCGAAGACGTTGCGGCTGGCTACGAAATGCTTGACCAGATTCTCGACCTCGAGGAGCGCGGTCACGACACCAGCCTTTCCAGCGGCGCGCGCAGGCAGCGCGAGGTATGGCCGGGGCTCACCACTGCGAGCGGCGGCGTCTGCCTCGTGCAGATATCGGTGACAAAGGGACAGCGCGCGGCGAAGCGGCAGGCCGAAGGCGGGTGGGTCATGTTCGGCACCATGCCCTCGATGGTGGCAAGATGCGCGACGCGATGGTCGAGCCGCGGGATCGAGCCGAGCAGGCCGACGGTGTAGGGATGCTGCGGGTTGGAGAACAGCTCGCCGACCGGGGCACGCTCGACGATCTCGCCGGCATACATGACGGCAACCTCGTCGCAGACCTCGGCGACCACGCCGAGATCATGCGTGATCAGGATGATCGCGGCGTTGCTCGCGGCCTTCAGCTCGCGCATCAGATCGAGGATCTGCGCCTGCAGCGTCACGTCGAGCGCGGTGGTGGGTTCGTCGGCGATGAGAAGACGCGGGTCGCAGGCCAGTGCCATCGCGATCATGACGCGCTGGCGCATGCCGCCGGACAGCTTGTGCGGATACTCATCGATGCGCTTCTCGGGCGAGGGGATATGCACGCGGCGCAATAAGGCGATGGCGCGCTCGCGCGCCTGGCGCCGCGAACCGCCGCGATGACGCAGGATGACCTCCATGATCTGGTCGCCGATGGTGAAGCTCGGATTGAGCGAGGTCATCGGCTCCTGGAAGATCATGGCAAGCCTGTTGCCCCTGAGGTCGCGCAATGTCTCGTCGGGGACCTCGAGAAGATCGAAGCCGTCAAAGCGGATGGTGCCGGTGACCTCGGCGGAGCGCTTTGGCAGCAGACCCATGATGGCGAGCGAGGTGACGCTCTTGCCGCAGCCGGATTCTCCGACCAGCCCGAGCGTCGCGCCGTTCGCGACGGTGAGGTCGACCTGATCGACGGCATGGGTGATACGGCCGTCATCGCCGTGAAAAACCACGCGCAGGCCCTCGATTTCGATCAGCGGCGCTGAAGTCACGACTGGCTCGCAATGGCTGCCTGAACCGAGGCGTCGATGACAGCGCGGTCGGTGACCCCTGCGGGATTCTTGCGCGTCGGCAGGAACTGGCGGAAATGCACCCAGCGCTCGCGGCTGACCTGTTCCAGCCGTTCCAGCTCGGCGAGCGGGTCGGTGTGATCATCGACGCGCAGGTCCAGACTGGACCATTCCTCCTCGCCGTGGATCAGCAGCGCCGCCGACTGCTTGCCACGCTTGTCGCCGCCAGCGGCTTCACCGGCCTTCATGGCCGCGATCAGCCGCTGCGCGAAGGGAAGCGTTTGATTGGCAACGTACGCCTGCGCGGTGTCGTCCAGCACCCGCGCGCCGGTCAGCATGTTGCCGGCAATGGAGAAGCCGACGCCTTCGACATGGCCACACCAGTCGATGCACTCGCTTCCGGTATGCGCGGCAATGCGGCCGCTCGCATCCATGATGTGCAGTTGCCGGCTCTCGCGGCCGTCATCGGCAGCGGTCAAGGCCGCGATGATGTCACTGGGGGACTTGCCGTCGCGCAGCAGGGCGACGCCGTCGATGCCGTAGTAGGGATTGACCAGCGCCTGCGTTGCGATGCCGCCGCGCATGGGCGCGATATGCGGCACGCGGGCGCCGACGGCAAAGAACCTGGTCGCGACCGCGATACCGATCTGGCCGGTCAGGGGATCGCGGGCGATGATCGACCAGGTCATCTCTTCAGCGTCCGGCGGCGTAGCCCTGCATGCCCCGCGGATTGGCGGCGGCGCGGCGGCGCGGGCCGACCTTCGAGGCGGCGGTGAGGCGGCCCTCCGACCAGTCGGGGCCGGTCTCGACGATATGGCCTCGCCGCGACAGTTCGTCGACGGTTGCCTTGGGCACACGGTTTTCGACCACAAGCACGCC
>Ga0081455_10005454_pt1 | contig 13946 bp, 14 predicted proteins | sample TabmetS3T2R1_FD_70207 | JGI IMG/M metagenome (GOLD analysis project Ga0081455, IMG submission 70207) | Tabebuia heterophylla rhizosphere microbial communities from the University of Puerto Rico - S3T2R1 | ecosystem: Host-associated > Plants > Roots > Rhizosphere ... | reverse complement strand
GGACTACATCGAGCAGTGTCTCGACAGCGTCGCTGCGCAGACTCTGAGGAACCTGGAAGTGCTGGTGGTCGACGATGGTTCGTCCGACTCAACCCCGCAGAAGATTGTCGACTTCTGTGCCGGCGACCCGCGGTTCATCCCCGTGCTGCTGTCGGAGAACAGTCCCGGTGGTGTCGCTACCGCTGCCAACGCCGGTCTCGACCGCGCGACAGCGCCGTGGGTCGGCTTCGTCGACGGCGACGACTACGTCGAATCGACGATGTTCGAGCGGCTGGTTGATGCCGCCGCCGGATGTGACGCGGATTTGGCGATGTGCCAATACCAGGAGGTCGTCGATGGCTCCGGACAGCGTCGGGACCCGGCCGATGCGCACCGGTGGGCAGAGCTGACGGCGTCTTCCTACGAACTAAAGCTCCAGACCCGCAAGCAGTTCCTCCGATTCATCGCCGTGCCCTGGCGCAAGCTCTACCGCCGCAGCCTTCTGGAGAACAAAGCGATCCGGTTCCCGGTCAGTGATTGTTTCTACGAGGACAACCCATTCCACTGGTTCGCGGTGATCTCAGCGCGATCGATCGCGGTAATTCCGGAAGTGCTGTGCTACCACCGAGTTGACCGGACTGGACAGACCATGGCAACCGGTGACGAGCGGCTGTTCCAAATCTTCCGACACCACGACACAATCCACAGCTGGCTCGCCGGGAGACGGCTGCTCGATGTGTACGAGACCAGCCTCCTCGAGTGGGTGATCTCGCAGATGGAATGGATCGCCCAGCGCACTCCCCCGCCATTGCGTCGCGCCTTGTTCGACACGTTGGTTCCGATTTTCGCCAAGTACTCGGAGGCGGCGGTCGCGATCGCGGTACGAGAGGGCAACAAGGGAGTGACTGCGCTGCGGCTCAGCACTGCCGTGTCCAAATGTGAGTACGGCAGCTTCGCACGCACCCTCGCGAGCCGGCCCGGCTCGAGCAACCCGGTTATCACCGCTGCGTTCCACCTGAAGCACTCGGGGGTGCAGCACACGGCGGTGCTCGCCGGACGGTACCTCCGCAACGTGTTGCATAGCGGCCGGTTCTCACGGACCGTCAGCCGGGTCGCGCGGGTCGGCCGAGAGCCACGCCAGCAGGACGTGATGTTCGGCCTGATGGTGATACAGCAGCGGCTCCGCGGCCTGGAGAGCCAGCTCGGCGAGATGGAGGGCCAGCTCTTGGAAATCGAGGACAGCATCGCCAAACTCGGCGCCCGATCTGGATCGGCGTCACGTGCCGACGAACATGGCCGGTATGACAGCGTTAGCCTTGATCGCCTCGAGGATCCCATCGGCCGCGGCTAGCGCTTCGCCGATCGTGACGTCCATGTCCAGGTAGCGGTAGGTGCCGAGCCTACCGACAAAGGTCACTCCTGCCTCGGTCCGAGTCGCTTCGAGGTACTGGCTCAGCAGGCGCTTCTCGTTCGCCAACCTGATCGGGTAGTAGGGAATGTCGCCTTCGACGGCGAGCCGGCTCGTTTCTCGAAAGCACACCGTGCCCTCGTGCTCCTCCCAGGGGGCGAAGTGCTTGTGCTCGGCGATCCTGGTGTAGGGCACATCAAGATCCCCGTAGTTCATCACCGCACACCCCAGGTAGTCACCTGTCGCGCGAATCTCCTCGAAATCCAGAGTCCGATAACCGAGCCGGCCGAAGCGGTAACCGAACCACGCGTCCAGCGGTCCGGTCCAGATCGAGTGGTCGAACCCCCACCGGTCCGCCTCGGTGTAACTGGTCGACAACCGCAGCTCGACCCGAGGGTGGTCGAGGATCGCCTCGACGATGGCCGTATAGCCGTTCCGTGGGATCGCCTGGTGAGGATGGTTGAAGTAGGAGTCCTCGTAGCTGAACCGCAGGGGCAGCCGCCTGAGTACCGACGCCGGAATCTCGGACGGCGGCAGCCCCCACTGCTTGCGGGTGTAGCCGAGAAAAAACGCCTCGTATAGTCGGCGGCCCATGAACTTCAGCGCCTGCTCCTCGAAGTTGCGCGGCTCAGCGATCGAGGAATCGGCCTGCTCAGCGATAAACGCCCTCGCTTCGTCGGGACTGAGTGCCGTCTCGAAAAGTTGGTTGATGGTGAGGAGGTTGACCGGCAGCAGATAGACCCGGCCGTGCACTGTGGTCCGGACACGATGGTTGTACGGCATCATCGCGCCGAACCGGTTCACGTATGCCCACACCCGTTCGTTGCCAGTATGGAAGATGTGCGGTCCGTACCGATGGATCATCACCTGAGTTTCCGGGTCACGTTCGGTGTGGCAGTTGCCGGCGACGTGGTCCCGGGTCTCGAAGACGACCACGTCGTGACCCGCGTCGGCGACCTGGCGGGCGATAACCGCGCCAGAAAACCCGGCCCCGGCGACGCCAAACCTCATCGACCCGCGACCGATCGATCGTCCCGCAGCTGCAGGCGAAGGCTATAGCTCGAGCACCGTGCGGGAGCTGGAGTCGCCATCACAGGCGCAACCCTAACCGCGTCAGACCCAGTACGCTCGCGCTGGTGCCTGATGTCGCTGGTGCCTGATATCGCGCGTACTCCTGCTGTCACCGTACTTCCCTGTGACATTCGTCACAAACCCGTTCCCCAACAGCAGATGCGTACACCAGACTCTCAAGTCTCGGGGGATTCCTCCTCACCCAGGAGAATTCTCATGTCGAGCACGGCTATTGACTCGGCAATCGCACGTCGCGGCAGCCATCAAGGTCGTCGGAGTGTCACGGCGAGATTGCCTCGGCCGCCCGTAGCGGATCAACCGCGGTGGTCTGTCGTGATCCCGGTGCACAACTGCGCCGACTATCTGTCACGGGCGCTGCCTGAGGTGATCTCGCAGCTAGCGACCCGCGACGACGCCGAGATCATCGTCGTGGACGACGCCTCGAGCGACAACCCGGCGCAGGTGGTTGATCGACTGGGCCGGGGTCGGGTCCAGTACCGGGCGAATCCGGCGCACCTCGGCGCCGTCAGCACGTTCAACAGGTGCCTTGCGCTCGCGACGGGAGAGTTGGTGCACCTGCTGCACGGCGACGACGCGGTTCTCCCTGGCTTCTACACGGCAATGGAACAAGCACTTGCCGAGCCCACCATGGTCGCTGCTGTCTGCAGGGTCCGAGACCTCGATGCCCACGACACGCCGCTCTATATGACTCGGTCCTACCGGAAGGGGACCGGGGTGTGGACGAACGCGCTGGACGCGTTCGCGGTGTCGAACCGCGTACGGGCGCCTGGGATTGTGGTCCGCCGCGCAGCGTATGAGCGCGTCGGCGGCTACCGGACCGACCTGCCGCACGCAGCCGACTGGGATATGTGGACCCGACTCGCGGCGCAGGGCCCGATCGTGTTCGTCGACGAGGTGCTCGCCGTTTACCGGCGGCACGATACCTCCGACAGCTGGCCGCGGATCCGGACGGGGGCGAACGTCCGAGAGCGGGTCTCTGCGATTAGCGTGGTGAGCGCCTATGTCGCGCCAAACCGACGGGCCCCGACGACGCGCAAGGCCCTGGCGTACTCTGTCGTGTTCGCCGCCCGGACGGCGCTCTCGCTGGTCAAGGCAGGCGAGTGGTCCGCCGCCGGCCGACAGGCCCATGAGGCTGTCCGCTGTGTTTGGTTGATGCCTGGCGGCGTTCCGGTGGACGAGCACTCAATCTCAGCGGCTCGGTGAGTCGGCGGACATTCCCAGAAGTTCAACGGGGAGCCTCACCCCTGGCCATGCTCCAAGGAAAGCGGGCTGAATCACTGTCGACCGCCTGGACGCGCTGATTGAGCAGCCGACGCGCTTTGGTGGAGTGGCCGGAAGCTCAGCGCGGGTAGGCGACGCTGACACGTTGGCGGAAGCCACCTCAGCGGCTGCTCCAGCTCGGCGCGATCTGGGCGCCGGCCGCTGCCTCACCGCTGGTCCACAGCACTCGCTGATTGCTGCCGTCGCTGTTCATCACCCAGACTCGATCGAGCGGCGGGCCCGGCCACGCCGAAGTCTTAGCTTTACTCTTGTATGCGATCTGGTCGGCTGACGGCGACCATGAGGGGTTCTGCTCGTCGGCATGGGGATCATCGGCAAGTGGCTTCACTTCGCTCTTTCCGTCTGCGTCGATGACATTGACATCGGAATTCTTGTAGTCTGCGGTGTTTTCGCGGCGACGGAAGGCAATTTGATCTCCCTTAGGCGACCAGGCCGGATCAGCGTCGTAGACGGTGTCAGTCATTCTTGTCACTCGCCTCGGCTTCCCCTTGCCATCGGTCGAGGCCACGACAATGTCGCCACCATCGAACCCAGGGTCGCCCAGGACTCCGGTGTTTGCCCAAAAAATGACGAACTTGCCGTCCGGTGAGAATCCTGGATCACCCACCCGGACGTCCGCATCCTCGCTGAGCTTGCGAATGACCTTGCCGTCGATGGTGATCAGGTACACGCCAGCCTTGCCGTCGGCATCGACACATGCGACAGCGATCTGGGTAGGGTCGGCACGATTCCATCCCGGCCGCGTCGTCGATTCGGCGCACTGCTTCGGCACGCTAGAAAACAGCGGTCGCGATCCAGTGCCGTCAGCCGCGGCGACCTGGAGCACGCCCTCATGAAGGTAGATCATGCTCGCGCGGTCCGGCGACAAGGTGAGGTTGTCGTCGTTGCCCGGGCGCTTGATCAGGGCTCGCCCCGGTGCGTCCTTTGTCACGTCGCCGAGGTAGATGTCGTAATTACCATCCACCAGGACCGGAACCAATAGCTGATTGTTGGTCAGTGGCGTGGAATGCGGCAGCGCCGTTACGGGCGGTTTGGGCGTAGGACTAGGCGGGCTGGACGATGGCGCTTCAGCGCTGGTTGGAGCGCTGGGCGTCGGCCAGAGTTTGACCGCGGCTACCACGAGGATTGCGACAACCACGGCAGCCGCCGTAAGGATCAGCGCAACGCGCCGCCGCGAGCCGGGGGTCCGTCCTCGAGCGATGGGCTCCCGGCGCCCCAGGCCTTCATCCTCATCTTTCGCGAACTCCGGCAACTGGTCGATCTCATGAGCGATCGCATAAGAAATATCCCGCCTTTGCCTAAGTTTATGGAGCAGCTGCAGCGCTATGTCTCGCTCTTCATCGCGGTCGAGATAGCCCTTGAGGTCCAAAAGCAAGTGTGCCTGCTGCTGATAGGTCAGGGCAGGCGCATCGACAAGCTCTCGAAATTCGTTCATGTACGACATCGGAGTTGTCGGCGACAAAGGCAGCGGATCCGGGAGCGGCGGTGCTGCGGGTCGATTGCCGACTGCGGCCATCAGGTCCAACAGCGACTCCCTCGAGCGCTTCCTGTAGTCGACCATTTGCGTAGCAGCGATCGCCGGATGCGCGAGCTGAATCACGACGTCCTGGATGAGCACCGGCAACAGCGGGCGAGTTAGCGCTATCGCGTAGTCCAACTCGGCCTTACAGGCGCGCGATCCCAGCGAGTTCGGGCTCAAGGCGAAGATGTAAAGGTCGCATGATCGAATCTGCTCCAGAATGCTGTCCCACCAGGACTGACCGCCAATCAGCTCCTGGTCTATCCAGACTTCATAGCGAGCACCTTCGAGATCAGCGTTGAGCGACTCAACGGCTGCTTGATCCTGGCGCGCATAGCTAATGAAGATTCGCATGACACACCTGACCCTGCCAGTGAGGAGTTTCCGAGTCACTGAAAATACATCAATAGGTGTTTGGGATGGTACACCTGCGGCATGAGGGTGCCTTCACCATTAACGCCACCAGAAAGACTGCTCCGCTGCGCTTGACTTTCCAAAAGACTTGACGCGATAACCCTCTCCGGGAGTGAAGGTGGCCGAGCGGCAGCTGGGCACTGCAGCGGCGGAAGTCGCTTCACGGCGTGGTGCTCCGGCTGATCTGTACGTCTGGCTGGTCACGTGCTCGGTGGAGCGACGCTGAGAGCGAGGTGGATCTGTCGATCGAAATGGCGCGACGAGACCGGTGCGGCGCGTTCGACCGGTCCTTTGCTCACGATTTCCTAGATGCGATGCAACCTCGAGATGAGCGCGGCAAACTTCCAGTTGCTATTGAGACTTATACTGAAATAACAACATTGACACCCATTCTGAATGTCAATATTTTGTTCTGAGTGATTCGATGAGTTTCGGCGCAGTTATGGCGCAGGCCGCAAGGGATTACACGAGCTTGCCTGTCAAACTCGGGCCGATCTACTCCAGTGATTAAATGCCATCGAGGCGCACAGCTGGGTCACCATCGGCGCATTCGAAGGCGAAGGTAACCCCAATTATCACAACGCCTCGGACGACCTCGGCACAATTGACTTCGACTATTTGGCGGCTGTCACGCGGTTGACTCTCGCAACGCTGCTCCAGATCGACCTCGCCGCCGCAGCCGAGGCGTCGTCCGGCGTTGACCTCCATATACGTGACAGCCTTCTCGACGCCGGTGCACAGCCCAGCCCCGAGCTGCACTGGACATCACCTGACATCTGGGTTCGTCCCGGCGAGCTGAACCATGGGTTGCTCAGCCGATACGACAACAACGTCGGGCAACCAAGCGTCGCGCCGTCTTGAGTACCAGCTGGTAAGCAGAGAGTGAGCCTGTGGCTTCGGGGTGAGTTTCATCAACGTCGAACGCCGTGATCGTGGAATCCAATCGACCAACCGGGTAGGTCGGATCATGGATCGAGCTGCCGAGGGTGAGCTTGACTGCTAAGGCGACTCGCAGTCCAGCCGGTGGCGATCGGGCCGTGGTGGACGTTGATGCGATCACTGCCGACTCCGATTGCGTTGAGGCCGTGACGTGGCGGGTGGAATCAAACTTTGCCTGACGATGTTGATCAACTAAAGGGAACCACCAGGCTCGGTGGCACCGGGGAAAAGGGCCCGATCCAAGGAGGGGAGGTGGCACTAATGTTGAGTGAGTTTTTCCTTTACCTGGCAGGGATTTGCGCCGTGGTGGGAGGAGTCCTCTTGGTGGAGCGGATGGTGCTAGGTCCGCACTCCACGGCCGGCACCGGCTATGCCCGGGTGGACAGCGCTTTCGACTTTGATCGGCTACGGCGGCAGCAGTACCGCGCCCGAAGACCAAGCCTGTTCGGGCCGCGTAGACGCCCGAGTCTTCCTTTGCTACGGGAGGTCATGGCACACGACTATCGGCAGCTTCGAGACGCCGGCGAACAGTACATTCCGGTCGCCAGCATCGTGGGATCGGTCGATGGCGCATCTCAACTGTTCGACCGGAGCTTCCGGCCGGTCGGTGAACGAGCTCGCGTCCGACTGGGCAGCGTCCTGCTGGCAACACGCGAAGGTGAGCCGCTCCCGCCCATCGAGGTCTACGCATGGCGCGGCAAGTACTACGTTCTCGACGGCCATCACCGGGTCGCAGCCGCGCACGCTGTGGGCAGCGACTTCATCAGCGCCCATGTCATTGAAGTGGCCTGAGCAATCCCTTTGACGGCAACCCGATCCACCAGGTCGATAAGACGTCCTCTTGCCTCGGTCCTGCGTTCACGGACCCGCGTACCTGCCGTCGCTCGACCAGTTGACGGAACGCAATGCTACGCCGGGACAGCAAGATCACGACCAAAAGCAGGGGAGGATCGTGATACCGACGACAAGGGCGCGCAGCCGCCACGTGAAAGGCGGACTGTTAACCATGGCATCTTCATATCTATCCGCAGGACGTCCGTCGACGGACTGGATTGTCCCCTGGGTACTTCTCGACGTACTTGTCCATGTGGTCGTTCCGAAGCGCTTTCGCAAGTTGAGTCAGCCTTTTCGTATCGACGATGTCGATGCTCTGCTTGGTAGGACTTGTACCGAAGCCTGAAATGGGCGCTTGGAGCATGTGGATGTCCTTCGGGCGGAGCCGCAACGAAAGCGCGGTTTTGCGCAGCTCTTTCTCGGTCAGCTGATCGTCAACTGTGACATGGCCTGATACGCCTCGGACGAAGGCCAAGAACTTAGCTGGATTAGCGATTGTCTCCTTGGCGAGACCTTTCGCCAAGATGGCATGCAGGACGGCACGCTGGCGCTCGGTCCGATCGATATCGCCGCAGGGCAGATTCTTTCGCTCTCTCACGTAGGCCAGCGCTTGCTCACCTCGCAGGCTGACATTGCCGACGGGAAACTTGTAGCCCTGATAAGCCGAGGGATGCTTATTATAGACCGTCACACTGCCGAGTTCCTTTGTCATATTAATGAATCCGCCATAATTGATCACCGCTACGTGATCCATGCGGGTGTTCAGGAGGCGCTCAAGTGTTCGAACTGTCAGAGGCGGTCCACCAAGCGCGAATGCTGCATTGATCTTGTTCTTTCCGTGACCTGGAATGGGCACGTACATGTCCCGTGGAAAGGAAATCATGTAGGCGCTCTTCCGATCCGCGGCCAGATGCATCACCATCAAGGCATCACTGCGACCGCCCACGTTGTAAGCGGCACTGCTGTCGGATCCCATCAGCACATAATTGATCGCCTTGGCTGAGCTCTTCGCCGGGCGCGCCTTTTCTGTCGCCGGCGGCATTTGGTCGCTTTTGTGCTGCAGGTTGTCATTGATTGCTCGATCGATCGACGCAGCGTAAATAGCACCAGTCGTGAGGCCGGCTACCTGCAGCAATGCCACGACGGCAAGGGCAAGGGCCGGCCACTTATGGCTTCTTCGGCGATCCGGGGCAGGAAGCCATGGTTTTCTCCACTGCGGACGGATGTGAATTTGTCCAGCGTCGGAGGATTGCGCCAGCCCCTTCCGGCTTTTCCGGCGATCCGGGGCAGGAAGCCATGGTTGCCTCCACTGCGGACGGATGTGAATTTGTCCAGCATCGGAGAATTCAAGCAATGCTGTGTCTGGGTCGGCCGGTTCGGCATAGCTGGGGAAGATCACCGACATGTAAGCACCTCCCGAGGCCCGGCACCTAGGGCGAGCTCGTCCACGTCATGCTTTCTATCGGTCTTGATCAGATCATGGCAAAATGGTGCTATCTCGTTGACCAGTGCAATGTTGATATGCCGATAGGTGTTTTCTAAAAGCTTTGTCATTTCGGTCTCCCGCGTCCATTGCGCGACCGTTTCGACAAATTCGCCGAGAAATCGGTCATCATCTGGGCGCATTTCCCGGTGTGGGCCGCTGATCACTTTTCGCGTGTTTCGGGGTCCGAAGTCCCGGTTTCCCGGGTCAATGCGCTTCGGCGAGAACACCAAATTGAAGTCGACTCCAGCAACCAGAATGGGGCGGACCACGTCGTCGGTCGTCCCGGGATACGTCGTCGACTCGAGAGAAACCAGCGTCTCCGGCTGCAGATGTGCGGCAGCGCTCTGGACGGCAGCGATCACCGCTGAGATCGGGATCGCCATCCTCTGGCAAGGGCGGCGTGGGAACGCAGATCACCATCGCTCCGGCCAGGGCAAATCACGTTCGAATGGGCGATGGCGTGAAACCGCCCGCACTTCATTTCCATGATGTCGTTATCGGTCACGTCGTCGATATTGGAGCGTTCCGCCTCAACTCCAGCCAAAATCTCCTCATTCGGGTCCAGTCCAATAACGCGTGGACCCGATCGAACTGCCGCCCGAGCCAGTAGCAGCCGACCATAGCCAAGACCAACAACGACGGCGATATCCGACATACTGCACCTCGTTGAGTATTGCCTTACCGGCTGCTCGGGGAAGTCTTTGGGTCAGTGATCGTCTGTACGGCCAGATTAAACCGCGTCGCATATACACGTCAACGAGAATTCGCACAAATCCTCGGGACGAAACTCCAGCCACCGGCGGTCACTTTCGGCATGCCCAGCTTTGACCTTCGTCGGCACGAGTGACGTTCCTCGATCTGGACATCTGCAGACGGTTTCCAATAAACTCATTTGGGACGTGTGTCGTGATGTTCAAGACTATGTGGTTGTATTGGTGAACTTGCCGCACGGCTACCAACAGCTTCGCTAACTGTTCGTGCGGCTGGCTTGGCAATTTAGTCGGGGCGCAGGCAGCACGGCTCGATGACGACCGTGTCGGCCGACAGGCGGTAGCTCGGCCAGATGCCGGAGAGTCACCGGCACCGTAGCTGCATATCGGTCGCTGGAACGCGTCAGCAGCTCGACTGGCCTGAAAAGCTGGTCAACCTAAAAGCGATCATGAAACGTAATTACTTCGGCAGACGAATTTGCTTCCCACTAGGATTTACTTAGTCGGGCCAGCGAGATTTGAACTCGCGACCCCTATGGCTCCAGATCGGACGTTCATGGTTGTCGAGCGTGAACCACTTGTCGCTGGTGTCGAGTGCGGCGGTGTCATGGCCTCGCTTTCTTGCGTGTCGTTGTTAATCTTGGTGAGTCTGCTTCTGGCGAGGATGTCGAGGCCGAGGTAGCGAAGTCCTTCGGCCCACTCGTTGCGCTGTTCAGCCAGCACGGCGCCGACGAGGCGGGATGATCGAGCCGCGGTCAGGGAAGATGCCGACGACGTCGGTGCGCCGCCGGATCTCCCGGTCAGCCGTTCGTTGGGGTTGTTGCTCCAGATTTGGCGCCAGAGATCTTTGGGTAGCCGGTGAACACCAAAATGTCGGCCCGGGCCTCGTCCAAATGTGTCACAACAGCCGGGAGCTTGTCGACTAAGGCATCGTCGATCCGGTCGAACTGGGCATGCACCGCCTCGGCGTCGGGCTGGTCATAGACACTGTGCAGCAAGGCTTTCACCCAGCCCCACGAGGACTTGGGGGTGACCTGCATCAGGTTCGCCGCATAGTGGGTGCGACACCGCTGCCAGCTCGCCCCAGCCAGGGTCGCGGCGACGGCGGCGACAGCCCGGGGGGGTGGGCATCGGAGGTGACCAGGCTGGCCCCGGACAAGCCGCGGGCGGTCAATCCGCGGAAGAACGTGAGCCAGCCCGCATGGGACTCCGCCGAGCACACGTCCATGCCGAGGATCTCCCGGTGGCCGTCGGCGTTCACCCCGGTCGCAACGAGGCAGGCGACATTGACCACCCGGCCGGCCTCCCGCACCTTCATGGTCAACGCGTCCGCGGCGATGAAGGTGTACGGGCCAGCATCCAACGGTCGGCTGCGGAACGCCTCGACCTGCGCATCGTGGTCTTTGGCCTTCACCGACACCTGGGACTTCGACAGCCGGGTGATGCCGAGCTGGTCGACCAGCTTCTCCATCCGCCGGGTCGACACGCCGAGCAGGTAGCTGGTCGCGACAACTGAGATGAGGGCTCGCTCGGCGCGCTTGCGCCGCTCCAGCAGCCAGTCCGGAAAGTAGGACCCTTCACGGAGTTCCGGAATTGCCAGCTCGGTCGTGCTAGCGCGGGTGTCCCACTCCCGATGCCGATACCCGTTGCGGCGGTTGGTGCGATCCGGCCCGCGGCTGCCGTATCCGTCGCCGATGATTGCGAGCCCGACGCACCGTCGCCCGACGGTGAGCATCGAACGGACGATAGCCCCCGTCGCTGGCTGCGTTGCGGCGCAGCTCACCGCGAGACCGTCGAGGGTGCCCGACCCAGCCGCTGCGCGATCTGCCGGATACTCCCGCCCTCGTGACGCAGATCCGCGATCTCGATCCGCTCCTCCTGCGACACGAACCTCGAGCTGATCTGACGCACCGCCAGCCGCTCCAACGCAGGCACAACCCCGACCGCCTGACCATGCCGGTAAGTCTTGTAGCCACGCGACCAGTTGTTCCCCGTCGTCCGGGAAACACCGACCTCACGAGCGGCGGCCACGATGCTCCACCCGTTCACGCAGCTCCATCAAAACCGCTGACGCTTGGCTGACTGCGGACGCCGCCCCGGCCCCTTCCTCACACGACGAGACGACGACAACACAACCTCCAAAATCTAGGAGGGAGGGACCGGTAGGGACCGCCCTCACAAGTGCTCGTCGCTTGACATACCGGATTGAGAATCAGTTGCCGCACTATGGTCACTATTCGTTGCCGCCGACATAGCGAAGCGAAATCTGGCTGGAACGATCACTAATCTGTCGTCACCTGCTGAGACTGGAAAGGACGGCTCTCGCGTGGCGTTGCCGGTTGCCGTCGTGTAGCACGCTCACGAGCAGGCGCCGCGGCCAGCCGATAGGTCGAGTTAGGGCAGAGCTGCCACCGTCTGACACTAAGTATCTCAGCGACGTATCTCTGCATCGGATTCCCCGTCTTTAAGGCAACGGCTTTCTTGCACGCCACACTGGCGAGGAGTACCAGATGTCCACGTTGATTGAGCGCAGAGACATCGGCAAGACGTCCGCCGATCACGAAGACCGCTTCTTCCGTGGCCCACATAAATGCGTTGACCGGCGGTTTAAACGGCCACATGATGGCGGCATGACCGGGTGGCGGCGCAGGGCATCTGGAATCGTGGCGGTGATGTTGAGCGCGCTCCTGGTGGGTGCGTGTGCGGGGGAATTGGGGACCCGCGTGAGCACGGCCGGATCGCAGGCCCCGCCGCCGAAGGCCGTCTCGGTCCAGGAGTATGGCGCCACCCTGGCCGGGGCCATCGATCCGCTTGAGTCGGCCATGAAAGGTCTGGCCAATGCGAAAGCCTACAAAGGCCTGGACGACCGGGTTGCCGCCGTCGAGACCGCCGCGGCCCGGGCCGTGACCGAGCTAAGTCAGGTCACGCCACCAGCGGAGCTCGCCGGTGGACATTCGCAGCTCGACACCGCCTTGGAGGCGTTCCACGGTGAACTGGGCAATGTGAGCTCGCAGGTCGGCGACCGGGCACTGTGCACCGGGTCGGCGGTCCGGGCCGGGCTGGGAGATGCGGATGCGACGTCCGCCCTCCGCGAGGCCCTGGCTGCCCTATCCGCCAAGCTGCCGGGCGACCGGCCCGTCCTGAGGTTGCCGCCGGCCGGTCAGGAGGGTGGCTCGCGTCCCCCTAATGGCAAGCTCCTCCGTGCCGGCAACACCGGTGGACGAAGTGAGCTCACCATCGGCAATGGCGGTTCCGCCGACGCCGTGGTCACCCTGTCGAAGGGACGCAGGCCGGTCATCTCGGTCTACGTTCGCAAGGACAAGACGTACACCGTGAAGAGCGTGCCCGACGGCTCGTACTCAGTGTTCTTCACCGGCGGGTCCGGCTGGGACGGCAGGGCACGCGCCTTCGGCCATGACTGCGCCTTCTCGCGTTTCGAGGATCCATTGGAGTTCCGCACCACACGGGACGCCGCCGGAGGGCTCCATTGGGTGAACTTCACGATCACCCTCCAGCCCGTCGCCGGCGGCACCGCCCGAACCGAAGACGTCAACCCGGACGATTTCCCTGATAGATGACAGTGGCTTGTATGCCCTCAACAGTCCCAATCGCGGTGGTGGGGGCTGCAGCCCACACTTAGTTCGTCAAGTGCGGCCTAATGGGTCAGACGCGTGTGGGCAGAAAGCCCGACGATGTGACACACGGAGGCGCCGGTGAGTACGACTCCGCCGACTGACGGCTGGCCGGGGAAATCTAGAGTTGGCCCCGCGGGCTGGACCCAAGTCCTTCCGTGGAAGGGCCGCGGGAGCGTGGGCAGGAGGGATCCTAGTCTACGTCGTTATCTACATTGCCTTGTTTGTCGGAGGGTGGGCGGGTGGCCTGGCCGGCGCGACCGCAGCATTTGTCGTAACCCTGCCCTTCATGTGGTTGGCGGCCAAGTTGCTCGTTCGGGCGAAGCGTCACGCGGCGCCAGCGGCTGAGGTCCTGCTCGCCCGCGACCGACGGCCACCCGTCGCATACCTTAGATCCTTCGTGGCCGACCAGTCCGCCAGCAAGGGAGTGACCTTCTCGTCGTGGTTCACTGAGGAGGAACAGATAGCTCGGGTCATGAACAAAGTTGGACCACTCATAGCCTTAGGTGAGCCAGGCGAGTCTCTTCCGGAAATTGGCGCCGCGCGCTTGTACGCCGCCAATGACGAGTGGCGTCAGGTGCTGTACAGGCTCACGGCTAATGCTCGGATTGTGATCCTTCGCCTCGGCACAAGTCCAAGCCTCATCTGGGGG
>Ga0081455_10005453_pt1 | contig 13947 bp, 11 predicted proteins | sample TabmetS3T2R1_FD_70207 | JGI IMG/M metagenome (GOLD analysis project Ga0081455, IMG submission 70207) | Tabebuia heterophylla rhizosphere microbial communities from the University of Puerto Rico - S3T2R1 | ecosystem: Host-associated > Plants > Roots > Rhizosphere ... | reverse complement strand
GGTCGCCAACTGGTGACGCTCGAGCGCGCGGTGCATCTGATGACCGACGTGCCGGCGCAGCTGTTCGGCCTGCGCGACCGCGGGCGCCTGGCGCCCGGCTACCGCGCCGACGTCGTGGTGCTCGACCCGGCCACGGTGGACGCCACGCCCGCCCGGATCGCGTTCGACCTGCCGGGCGACAGCAAGCGGCTGCTGGCGGACCCGCTCGGGGTCGTGCGCGTGCTCGTCAACGGCCGGGAGACCATCGTCGACGGCCAACCGACGGGCGCGCTGCCGGGGACCGTCATGCGCTCGGGCATCGACACGGCCGGGACCGAGACCTCGCCCACTGCGTGACGCCGAGTGACGCTCAGGCGATCGCCCCGCGCTCCTGGTAGCGCGCGATGTCGTCCCAGTCGTGGCCGATCTCGAGGAGCACCTCCTCGGTGTGCGCGCCCGGCTCCGGCGCCGTCCGGAGCGGCGTGAGCGTCTCGTCGAACTGGACCGGCGCTCGGACCACGGTGATCCTGCGCCCCGTGGGGTGGTCGACCTCGGCGACATAGCCGTTCTCGCGGGCCTGGGGATCGCCCAGCACCTCCGGCTGGTTCTGCACCACCTCCCAGGGCGCCCGCAGCGTCGCCAGGCGCCGGCGCCATTCGTCGAGCGACGCCGAGGCGAAGGTCCCGGCCAGCTCCTCGACGCAGGCGGCGCTGTTGTCGGTGCGGGCCTGAGCATCGGCGAAGCGCGGGTCGACCAGCAGGTCGTCGCGGCCCAGGTGGCGGCACAGGTCGGGCCACCAGCGGTCCGACTCCAACATCGTGAGGCAGATCCAGCGGCCGTCGGCGGTGGCGTAGGTGCCGGCGATCGGATTGGTGGCGCGGCGCTGCCGGCGTGTGAAGTCGGCGCCGATGGCGGCCGAGTACACGATCGAGCTGGAATTGACCCACATCGCCGAGCCCAGCAGCGACACGTCGACGACCGACGGCTCGCCGGTGCGCTCGCGCTTGAGCAGCGCGGCGGCGACGCCGAAGGCGATGTTCATGGCCCCGGTCTTGTCGCCGAACCCGGGCAGCGTGGGCGGCAGCCCCACGCCGTCGGGGTCGAGCGAGTCGAGGATGCCGCCCCGACCGAAGAACACCGCCGAGTCGTAGCCGGGCTTGCCGCCGTCGGGGCCCCGCGGCCCGCTCGCGTCGGCACGCACGTAGATGAGGTCCGGGTTGCGGGCGCGGAGGTGCTCGACGTCGATCTGCAGCTTCCGCCGCGCCGTGGGCAGGAAGCTGGTGATGAACACGTCGCTCCGCGCCGCCAGCTCGTAGAGGACCTCCCGGCCCTCGGTGACGGCCACGTCGAGCCCGACGCTGCGCTTGCCGCGATTGGTCTGCTCCATGGCGATGCTGACGCCGCCGACGCTGGGGCTGACGCCGCCGGTGCTCAGCCCGCGCTGCGGGTCGCCGCGCACGGGGTGCTCGATCTTGATGACGTCGGCGCCGAAGTCGGCGAGGACGGTGGCCGCCGCCGGCACCAGTACCCACGTGCCCAGCTCGAGGACCCGGTACCCGTCAAACATCCGTTTGACAGTAGCCTCGGGTCCCATGCTGGAGGGGGTGAAGGTCCTGGTCGCGGGCGCCACCGGGCAGGTGGCGCTCCCGCTGACGCTGGCCCTGGCGGGCCGCAACGAGGTGTGGGCGACGGCCCGGTTCCGCGACCCCGCCGCCCGCCGAACCCTCGAGGACGCGGGCGTGACGTGCGTGGCCGCCGACCTCGCCGACGGCGACCTGGGCGTGCTCCCGCGCGACTTCGGCTACGTCCTCAACTTCTCGGTCATGAAGACCAACGACTGGGGGCGCGACCTCGACGGCAACGCCGGCGGCGTCGCCGCGCTCATGCACCACTGCCGCGGGATGCGGGCCTTCCTCCACTGCTCGTCGACCGCGGTCTACCAGCCCGACGGCCACCGGGCCTTCGCCGAGACCGACCCGCTGGGCGACAACCACCGCGTCTGGCGGTTCATGGAGACCTACAGCATCGCCAAGATCGCCGCCGAGGCGATGGCCCGGGGCCTGGCCCGCCAGCTCGAGATCCCGACGACGATCGCCCGTCTGAGCGTGCCGTACGGGGACAACGGCGGCTGGCCTGCGATCCACGTGGACATGATCCGCGGCGGTGTGCCGATCCCCGTCCACGTCGACGCGCCGAGCGTCTACAACCCGATCCACGAGGACGACATCGTCGCGATGGTCCCGGCCATGCTGGCGGCGGCGGCGGTCCCGGCGACGATCGTCAACTGGGGCGGCGAGGACGCGGTGAGCATCGAGGAGTGGTGCGCCTACCTCGGTGAGCTGACCGGCCGGGAGGCCACGTTCCAGCCCACCGATCAGACCATCGCGAGCGTGACCGTCGACCTCACGCGGATGCACGAACTGGTGGGCCATGCTCGGGTGCCGTGGCGCGAGGGTTTCGCCCGCATGGTCGCGGCCCACCCGGCCGGCGCGTCCCGGTCCACGGGCTAGTGGCGACCAAGCCGATCCCCGTGCCGGACCCTCTGTCCGAGGGGTTCTGGTCGGCGGCGGCGTCGCACGTGCTGGCCATCCAGCGCTGCGCCGACTGCGGTTGGTACGCCTACCCCCCGACCGTGATGTGCGGCAACTGCCTGTCGCCCGAGCCGTCGTTCCAGTTCCAGCCTGTGAGCGGCCGAGGCCGGGTGACGACGTGGACCGTCGTGCACCAGGCATTCCTCCCCGGCTTTGCGGCCGAGGTGCCCTACGTCGTGGCCGAGGTGGAGCTGGAGGAGCAGGAGGGCCTGCGCATGGTCACCCGCCTCGGTGGCGCCCGTCCCGGCGACGTCGCCATCGGCCTGGCGGTCGAGGTGGCGTTCGATGACGTCGCCGCCGGCGTCGCGGTGCCCCATTTCGTGCCGGCCGAGCGGCGGGCGTGAGCGCCCCGCGGTTCACGGCCCGCGGCCGGGTGGCGATCGCAGGGTTCGCGCACAGCCCGATCGCCCGGCGGGCCGACGTGCCGCTGGGGGCGCTCACCGTCGAGACGTGCCTCCGGGCGATCGCCGACGCCGGGCTCACCAAGGATCAGATCGACGGCTTCACGACCGGGGCGCTGTTCCCCTCCAGCGGCGGGCGGGCCCTCGTCGACGGCGTGCACGTCGTGAGCGCCGCCTGGCTGGTCGAGCGCCTGCGGGCCCGGCCGCGCTGGGTCTGCGGCTTCGAGGGGATCGGCCAGCTGCCGGGCGCCGTGATCCTGGCCACCGAGGCGATCGCCAGCGGCGCCGCCGACCACGTGGTGGTGCACCGGGCCATGTTCAACCCGGCCGGCGGCTATCACGACAATCCCATGGCCCGGGCCGACGGGGCGGCGCAGTGGACGGCGCCGCAGGGCTTCTGGGGGCCGCCGGTGCAGATGGCCCTGCCATATACGGAGTACATGCGGCGCTACGGCGCCACCCGCGAGGACATGGCGGCGGTCGTGGTGGAGGCCCGCACCAACGGCGCCGCGATCCCGTGGTCGCACTGGCACGGCCGGCCCATCTCGGCGGAGGACTACCTCGACGCCCGCATGATCGCCGAGCCGATCTCGGTGCTCGACTGCGACATCCCCGTCACCGGCGTCGGGGCGTTCGTGCTGACAAGCGCCGAGCGGGCCCGGGACCTGCCACACCGGCCCGTCTACGTCGCCGGCTACGCGCAGGGGCACCGGCGCCCCGCGAACGGGGTGAACGTGTGGTCGCTCGACGACCTCTTCGACGGCGGCCGCGCGGTGGCGCGCATGCTGTGGGACAACACGGGGCTGCGTCCCGAGGACGTCGACGTGCCGCAGGTCTACGACGGGTTCTCGCCCTTCGTGTACTTCTGGCTCGAGGCTCTCGGCTACTGCGGGCGCGGCGAGGCCCACCGCTTCGTCCGGGACGGGGGCATCCGCACCGGCGCCGGGTTGCCCGTCCTGTCGGGCGGCGGCGCCCTGGGCAACGGCCGCATGCACGGCGTGCCCCAGATGCTCGAGTGCTACCTCCAGCTGTCGCGCCGGGCCGGGGAGCGGCAGCTACCCAGGGCCGACGCCGGGCTGGCGTGCCAGGCGGCACCGAGCCTGGGCGGGGTCGTGGCGTACACGTCCGAGCCGACGGGATGACCGACACGAGCGGGAGACGGCGACCGACCGCCGCCCTTCAGGTCCGCTCCGCCAGGCGCCGCGTGGCCGGGTAGTCGGGCTTGCCGTTGGGCAGGCGTGGGACCTTGTCGACGATCACCACCCGGCGGGGCGCCTTGTAGTGGGCGAGACGGGCGCGCACCCATTCGACCACCTCCCGCTCCCCGAGGCTGGCGCCCGCCCGGGGCTGGACGACGGCGGTGACGGCCTGCCCGAACCGCTCGTCCGGCGTACCGACGACGAGGCAGTCGTCGACGTCCTCCATCGTCTTCACCACGTCGTCGACCTCCTCGGGATACACCTTCTCGCCGCCGGTGTTGATGACCGACGTGCCCCGCCCCAGCAGGGTGACGGTGCCGTCGTCGTTGAACATGCCGTAGTCGCCCGGGACCGTGTACCAGGCGTCGCCGATGGAGCGGAACGCCTGCGCCGTCCGCTCCGGGTCCTTGTGGTAGCCGGCCATGCTGGTCGTGCTGGCGAGCAGGCCCGCCTTGCCGGTGCCCGGCGGCATCGCCGCCCCCGACTCGTCCAGGAGCAGCACGCCGGGCGCCGGGATGAACGACGCGCTGCTGGTGGCGTCGCCGTTGCGCAGCACCGACGTGCCGTACCAGGCCCCCTCGCTCGAGCCGCAGTTGTCGACGAGGAGCACGTCGGGCAGGTGCCGGAACAGCCGGTCCTTGACGTCGGCGCTCCACACCGCGCCTGCGGAGTAGATGGTCCGGATGCTGGACCCGTCGTACGGCCGGCCCTCGGCCGCCCGCTCTTCGAGCGCGCGGGTCATCGGCTTGGCGAACGCGTCGCCGACGATCGCGATCGTGGTCACCCCGTGGCGCTCGGCGGCGGCGAACAGCTGATGCGCGTCGAAGCTGTGGCGCTCGAGCGTGACCACCGCGCCGCCGCAGTGGAGGATCGAGGCGCCGGCGTAGGACATCGCCGTGCTGTGCATGAGCGGCGCCGCGGGGATCGCCACGGGCCGGCGACCCTCGTCCCGGAGCCGCCGCGCGTGCTCGACGAGGTCCTCGGGGATGTCCCCGGGATCGGACCCGTACAGGCCGAGCGTGCGGACGCGGCCGTCGCGGGAGGTGCTGAACTCGACGGACCGACCGATGGGGATGACGACCCCCTTCGGCAGGCCGGTGGTCCCGCCCGAGTACCACATGACGATGTCATCGGGCGACCGGGGGATGCGCGCGGCGGGCTCGTGGGTGGTGGCGATCCGCTCGTAGTCCGCCACCCCGGGCGGCGGGTCCGCGCCGCCGAGGTCGTCGACCTGGACGAGCAGCTTGAGCGCCGGCAGGCGCCGGGCGACGCGGACCACCCGCTCGCCCAGGCTGGCGTGGAAGACCAGCGCCTCGGCGTCGCAGTTCTCCAACAGGTACGCGAGCTCGTCGTCGAGGTACCGGTAGTTGATGCTCACCGGGACCAGGCGTGCCTTCAGCGCCCCGAAGAACGACTCCATCCACTCGTTGCAGTTGTAGAGGTCGATGGCAACGGTCGACTGCGGGCCGAGGCCGGCAGCGGTGAACGCCGCCGACAGGCGCGCGGCGCGCTCGTCCATCTGGCTCCAGGTGACCACCCGATCGCCCTGGGCGAGGGCCGGGGCGTCGGGGATCGCGTCCGCCACCGCCTCGAACACCGTCGCGTGGTGGAGCTCCATCGGCGGAAACTACCGTATGTTTGAACGCCGGCCGACGAGGGGTGCGCGTGATGGGTCAGACCGGGTTCGACCTCGACTGGATCGTGTCGGTCGACGACCACGTGATCGAGCCGCCGGGGGTCTGGCTCGACCGGTTGCCCCGGAAGTACCACGACGTCGCACCGCGCATCGTCACCGAGCCCGACGGCCAGGAGTTCTGGGTCTACGAGGACCGCCGGACGGTCACCGGTGGGCTGGGGGCCGTGGCCGGCCGCCGCCCCGAGGACATCACCGTGGAGGGCTTCCCCTACAGCGAGATGCGGCCCGGGTGCTACGACGCCCGGGCGCGGCTGACCGACATGGACGAGGCCGGGATCCTGGCGTCGCTGAACTTCCCGTCGATCCCCCGCTTCTGCGGCCAGCTGTTCTGGGAGGCGAAGGACAGGGAGCTCGCGCTCCTGTGCGTCCGGGCCTACAACGACTGGATGATCGACGAGTGGTGCGCCACCGCCCCCGGGCGGTACATCCCGCTCACGATCATCCCCCTGTGGGACCCGCAGCTCGCCGTCCGGGAGATCGAGCGCACCGCAGCCAAGGGCTCCCACTCGTTCTGCTTCTCGGAGAACTTCGAGCCCCTCGGCCTGCCCACCATCCACGACCCCGGCGGCTACTGGGACCCGGTCATCGCCGCCGCCCAGGCGAACGAGCAGGTGCTCTCCATCCACATCGGGTCGTCGTCCACGATGTACAAGGTCGCGTCGGACTCGCCGTTCATGGCCAACATGTCGCTGGGGGCGATCCGGCCGGCGGGCTGCATGCTCTCGTGGATCTTCAGCGGCATGCTGCAGCGCTTCCCGGGCACGAGGATCGCCCTGTCCGAGGGCTCGATCGGGTGGATCCCGTGGTTCCTCGAGCGGGCCAACCAGGTGCTCAACACCCAGAAGTTCTGGGTGGCCAAGGGTCAGCAGTACCAGGGCTCCGCCGAGGGCGCCCACGCCGTCAATCGCGGCGTCGACGTCCACGCCATCGACGTCTACGGGGACTACCGCCGGCACTTCTACGGCTGCTTCATCGACGACGCGACCGGGCTGCGCATGCTCGACGTCATCGGCGAGGACAACGTGATGATCGAGACGGACTATCCGCACTCCGACACGACGTGGCCGCACTCGATCAAGCTGGCCCACGAGCGGCTCGACGGCCTGCCCGAGGACGTGCAGTACAAGATCCTGCGCGGCAACGCCGAGCGGCTCTACCGGTTCACGCCGTCGGAGCCCCCGGAACCCGACCCGACGCCCGGCTCGGCGGGGCAACCCCGAGGCACTAACTGACGGTCGGGCGCGCCGGAGGCACTAGCTGACGGATCTCGTTCGTCATTGCCTCGCGCCCCGGTCGGCGTTCGCCATTGCCTCGGGCGTCGGCGCGTGCGCCTACGTGGCGATCAGCACCGCCGCCACCCCCGCGACGGCCAGCCCCGTCCGCTGGATCCCCGTCAGCCGCTCGCCGAGCACGTAGCGCGCCAGCAGCACGGTGCCCGCCGGGTAGAGGGCGGTCAGCACCGACACCACCGACAGCAGGCCGTGCGACAGCGCCAGCACGTACAGCACGTTGGCGGCGGCGTCGAGCAGCCCGCAGCCCAGGGCGGCGCCGACGGCCGCCCGCGGCGGCGCGGCCGCCGTCAACCGCGCCGCGCCCAGGGCGGCGAAGAGCGACACCGACGCCACCCGCGCCGCGACCAGCGGCCAGATCCCGGTGTCGCTGCCGGCCCGGTCGATCGCCACGAAGAACAGTCCGAAGGCGACGCCGGCCCCGATGGCCAGCAGCAGGGGCTGCAGGCGCAGCGCGCGGTCGCCGTGCTCTGCGGGCCGCTCCCTCGACACCATCGTGACCGCCACCAGCGCCATTCCGATGCCGGCGAGCGCCGCCAGCGGCGGCCGCTCTCCGGAGCCCAGGCCGGCCACCACGGGCACCGCCGCCGACAGCAGCGCCGCGATCGGCGCGACCACGCTCATCGACCCCAGCGACAGCCCCCGATAGAACAGGGCCACGCCCGCCCCACCGAACACGCCGGAGACCGCCCCCACGGCCATCGCCCGGGGCGTGGCGTCGCCGCCGAGCGCCGGCGCCGCCAGCACGAGCATGGCGAGGCCGACCACGTGCGACCACAGGACGACCGCGGTCGACGGCTCCCGGCGGGCGGCCATGCCGCCGAGGAAGTCTCCGACGCCGTAGGCGGCGGCAGCGGTGAGGGCGAGGAGTGCGGCCATTGGGCGGGTTCGGGGGAGTCGCACGGCCGTCGCGGGCGGTGCACCACACTGACCGTGCGGTGCACTGTAGTTCATCGGTCACTCTGGTGCACCGGTCGGTCGGTACGATGCACCACATGCCCGATCCTGCGGTGGTCGCCGCCGCCGTCGCCCGCAACACCCGCCGCATCCGCAGCGTGCGCGGCTGGAGCCTCGACCAGCTGGCGTCGCGCAGCGGGGTGAGCAAGGGCATGCTGGTCCACGTCGAGGCCGCCCGGACCAATCCCAGCCTGGGAACGATGTGCAAGATCGCCGAGACGCTCGGGGTGTCGCTGGCGGCGCTGGTCGAGCTGCACGAGGCACCGGCGGTGCGCGTGGTCCAGCCGGCGGAGACCGCCCGGCTCTGGGTCGGGCTCGAGGGCAGCACCGGCGACCTGCTCGTGGGCTCCGACGAGCGGGACCACACGGAGCTGTGGCGCTGGACGCTGGCCCCCGGCGACCGGCATGCGTCCGAGGCGCACGTCGACGGCACCCGGGAGATGCTCCACGTCCTGGACGGGACCCTCACGCTCGAGGTCGATGGCGTCGCGCACACGGTCGTGGCCGGCGGCGCCGCGCTGTTCCACGCGGACCGGCCCCACGCCTACGGCAACGATCGCAAGCGGCCCGTGCGCTTCGTGATGCTCGTGCTGCAGCCCGATGCCGACCTCGACGAGTGGACCGCGGCGCTCGAATCGGGCGCCGAGCCCTAGCCGGCGGTCGCGGGGCGGCGCCCGGCGGGCCAATATGGCGGGGTAGCCCGTTCGACAGCTACGGAGGGTACGGGTGACGGAGGCGAGTGCCGTGCGACAGCCATCCCCGCGCGCCGCAGTGCCACGCCTCGACGCGCAGGGGATCACCAAGCGCTTCGGGCGCCTCACGGTGCTGCGCGACGTGTCGCTGCGGGTCGGCGCGGGCGAGGTGGTGGCCCTGGTGGGGGAGAACGGCGCGGGCAAGTCGTCGCTGGTCGCCTGCCTGGCCCGCATCCTCGAGCCCGAGGAGGGCGAGGCCTGGGTCGACGGCGCCCCGCTGCCCTCGACGCCGGACCAGGTGCGCCAGGCCGGGATCGAGGTCCTCTGGCAGGACCACGGGCTGTGCGAGGAGCTCGACGTCGTCGCCAACGTGTTCCTCGGCCGCGAGCCGGGTCGCTGGGTCATCGCCGAGAGCGACATGCGCAAGGGCGCCGCGTCCGTCCTTCGGCGGGTCGGAGCCGAGACGCTGCCGCTGGACCGGCCGGTGCGCGGGCTGTCGCGGGGCCAGCGCCAGCTCGTGGCGCTCGGGCGGGCGTTGATGTCCGCGCCCCGGCTCCTGCTGCTGGACGAGCCGACCGCCTCCCTGGGGGTCGCAGAGACGCTTCGGGTGCAGGGCGTGATCCGGGAGTGCCGCGATGCCGGGGCCGGGATCCTGCTCGTGACCCACGACCTCGACCAGGTGTTCGCGCTGGCCGATCGGGTCGTCGTCCTCCGCGACGGCCGAGTGGTGGCCGACGTGTCGCCGCTCGAGGTGCGCCGCGACGACATCGTGGCGCTGATGTCGGGCATCGAGATGGACTCGATGGCCCGGCGCCAGCTCCAGCGGCTCCGGAGCCTCGTCGACCAGCTCTCCGACGTGGAGCCGGCAGCGTCGTTGCCGCTGATCGTGTCGGCGATGTCCGCCGCGCTCGACCAGGAGATGCTCTGCGTGCACCTCCTCGAGTCGCCCGACGGCGCCGATCCGGTCCTGCGCCGCAGCGCGGCCGTCGGGCTGCGCGGCCCACTTCTCGCGGTCAACGACCGCCTGCCGCTGGGCGTGGCGGGGGGATGCGCCGGGCTGGCCGCCGCCGAGGCCGAGGCCGTGGTTGTCGAGGACCTTGCCGCGCACCCGGCGCCGGAGGGCTACCGGCGGGCGGCGGCGGCGTCGGGCATCCGCAGCGAGTGGGCCGCGCCGATCGTCGGCACTCGTGGCGTCCTTGGCACGGTGACCGGATTCGCCACGTCGGTCGGCCGACCCGAGCCGGCGCAACTCGAGCTGGCGCGGCTCTACCTCGGCTACGTGGCGGCGGCCATCGAGCGGGAACGGCTGCTCACCGAGGTCTCGCGCCGCAACCGGGTCCTGGAGTCGCTGCGGAGGATGCTCGAGACACTGGTCGCGACGCCCGATCGCATGGCGGGTGGGCTGGGCGCGTCGCTGCCGGCGCTGAGCCGCGCGCTGGGGGCGGCCGGGGTGGCCGTCCTGGTCGAGTGCGACGGCGGGCTGGAGCCCCGGGTGATGCACGACGGCGGGGCCGCCGATCCCATGGCGATGCGCGCCCGCTTCCAGGACGCCGCCCGGCGCGTCCTGGCCGGTGGCGCCGACGGCCGGGCGCAGTTCGTCGAACCCGAGCTGGCGGCCGTGGTGCTCCGCCATCCCGAGGGCCGGGCGGTGCTCGTCGCCCACCTGCCGGCGGGAGACACGGAGGCGGGCGACACGCTCGAGCTTCTGGACGATGCCACCCGGTCGCTGGCCCTGGCCATGGAGGGCGAGGCGCTCGAACGCACCCGGCGGGAGGCCGCCGCCCTCCGCCGCTCGCAGGCCATCCAGCGCGAGCTCCTCTCGTCCCTCAGCCACGAGCTGCGGACGCCGCTCACGGCCATCCAGGGCTACGCATCGACGCTCCTCCAGCCCGACCTGACCTGGGACGCGGCGTCGACCGACCGGTTCCTGCGGTCGATCGCCAGCGAGGGGGCGAGGCTCGGGCGGCTCGTCGGGGACCTGCTCGACTCGACCGCGATCGAGTCCGGCATCCTCCGCCTCCAGCGCCACTGGTGCGACCTCCCGCTGGTGGTCGAGGCCGCGGTGCGCCTGGTGGCCGACGGCTCCACGATCCGGGTCCACGCCGACGCGGACCTCGAGCCGATGTGGGGCGACCACGACCGGTTGGAGCAGGTGTTCGTCAACCTGCTCGAGAACGCCGTCGCCCATGGTGGCTCGCCCGACGGCATCGACGTCACCCTGCGGCGGGGGACGAGCCGGGGGACCGTCGAGGCCGAGGTCGCCGATCAGGGTCCCGGCATCCCGCCCGCCCTCGCGGGCCGCATCTTCGAGCCCCGGGTGCGGGGCCGCGCCGATCGTGCCGGCGCCGGCCTGGGCCTCCCGATCGCCAAGGGGATCGTCGAGGCCCACGGCGGGAGCCTGGAGGCGGTGCCGGCCGGCCGCGGTGCCCGCTTCGTCGTCACGCTCCCGTGCGAGCCGCCCACCGACTCGTCCAACGCCCGGCTGGATGCGTCGTGGAGCCTGGTGGAGGCCGCCAGGGGGCCGGATGTCAGCTGATAGGACGACGGTGCTGCTCGTCGAGGACGATCAGAACATCGTCGACCTCGTCCGGTCCAACCTCATCGCCCGGGCGCACGACGTCGTCGTGTCGAAGGACGGCCTGGACGCCGTCGCCATGCTCGAGGCCAACGAGCCCGACGCCGTGCTGCTCGACCTCATGTTGCCGGGCATCGACGGGTTCGAGCTGTGCCGTGAGCTGCGCGAGCGGTCGTCGGTGGGGATCATCGTGCTGTCGGCCCGGCGGGCGGAGACGGACAAGGTGCGGGCCCTCAACCTCGGCGCCGACGACTACATGACCAAGCCGTTCGGCATCGAGGAGCTGCTCGCCCGCATCAACGCCACGCTTCGCCGCAGTCGGCCGGCGCCGCTGGCGCCCGCGGCGCCGGCGCTGGTGCGGGCCGGCGACGTCGAGATCGACGTGGCGGCGAGCAAGGTCACGAAGGCCGGGGGCCTGGTCCATGTCACGCCCACGGAGTTCGCCCTGCTGCGGGAGTTCGCCACCAACCCCGGCGTGCTCTTGACCCACGCGACGCTCCTGCGCCGGGTCTGGGGCCACGGCTACGAGACGCAGACCGAGTACACCCGCGTCTACATGGCGAGGCTGCGCGCCAAGCTCGAGGATCCCGACGGGCCGCCGCTGTTCGTCACGGAACCGCGCTCGGGCTACCGGTTCGTGGCAGACTGACCGACGCGGGCGGTCCTTCGCGGTTCGTTCACGCCGACGGGGCAACGTTCGCGTTCTGTTCGCGGCAGCCGTCGTACTTTCACGCGGTGGAGGGCGACATGAGGGGGAACATATGTCCGTAAAGAAGCGCACCTGGCGGGTGTTCGCGGCGCTGGCCGTCCTGGGCCTGATCGCCGCCGCCTGCGGTGACGACGACGACGACGGCGGCCAAGCGGCATCGGACGGCGGCGGCGAGGGCAGCATCTGGGTGCTCCTGCCGGACACCGCTTCGTCGGACCGCTGGGAGCAGGAGGACGCGCCGTACTTCACCGAGGCGTTCGAGGCCGCCGGGCTCTCGGAGGGCGACGACTTCACGGTCGTCAACGCCGAGGGCGACGCCGCCACGCAGCAGTCGCAGGCCGAGCAGGCCATCGCCGACGGCGCCAGCGTCATCGTTCTCGCCAGCCTCGACACCGGCTCGGGTGCGACGATCATCGACCAGGCGAAGGACGAGGACATCGCGGTGGTCGAGTACGACCGGTTCAACACCGGCGGCTCCGGTGGCGACGCCTACGTGAGCTTCGACAACGTGGCGGTGGGTGCGGCCATGGCCGAGGCCGTCGAGCCCGCCATCGACGCGCTCAACCTGGCTCCCGCCCGGGTCGTCGAGCTCAACGGCGGCGAGGAGGACAACAACTCGTTCCTGTTCAAGCAGGGATACGACGAGACCGTCCAGGAGCGGGTCTCGGCCGGCGACTGGGAGCTGGTCGACGACCAGTTCGTCCCGGGCTGGGACAACGCCGAGGCCCAGACGATCATGGAGCAGATCCTGGTCGACAACAACAACGGCGTCGACGCCGTGTTCGCAGCCAACGACGGCCTGGCGAACTCGGTGATCAACGCGCTCGAGGCCGCGGGTATCGGTCCACTTCCCCTGAGCGGCCAGGACGCCACCCAGGCCGGCATCCAGAACGTGCTGCTCGGCAAGCAGACGGTGAGCGTCTACAAGCCGATCAAGGACGAGGCCGGCGTCGCCGCCGCCATCGCACTGGCACTCCGCTCCGGCGACGACATCATCGATGCCGCCGAGTCGTACCAGTCGGATCTGGCGTCCGGAGGTTCCGACGTGTCGGTCATCGGCATCACTGCCGAAGACGGCCAGCCGGCCGACTCCGCCGAGGGTGAAGGGGTCGTGCCCTACGTGGCCCTCGTACCGATCGGGGTGACCGCCGACAACGTTGCCGACACCGTGATCGCGGACGAGTTCCGGACGGTCGAGGAGCTCTGCACCGGCGACGTTGCCAGTACGGACTTCTGCCAGCAGAACTCGTGACGGAAAGCCATCTCCTCGAGTGCGAGGGGGTCTCGAAGGCATTCGGCGCGGTACAGGCCCTGTACCGCGTCGACTTCGAGGTCAAGGCCGGGGAGGTGATGGCGCTCGTCGGTGACAACGGGGCCGGCAAGTCCACCCTCGTCAAGTGCATCGTCGGGATCTACCCCTTCGACGAGGGGAGGGTGCGATTCCAGGACGAGCCGGTCGACATCCACGGCCCGAGGGACGCCGCGCGGCTGGGCATCGAGGTCGTCTACCAGGACCTGGCACTGGCGGACAACCTCGATGTCACCGCCAACATGTTCCTCGGGCGCGAGCGCACGCGGCGGGGTTTCGTGCTCGATGAGCCGAGCATGGAGCACGCCGCTGAGGAGACGCTCGAGGGCCTGTCGGTGACCACGCTTGGGTCGGTGCGCCAGACGGTGGCCGGGCTGTCGGGCGGGCAGCGGCAGGCGGTGGCCGTCGCCAAGTCGGTCATGTGGAACTCGAAGATGCTGATCCTCGACGAGCCCACGGCCGCGCTCGGCGTGGCCCAGACCCGCCAGGTGCTCGACCTCGTGCGCCGCCTGGCCGACCGGGACCTGGGGGTTGTGATCATCTCGCACAA
>Ga0081455_10005451_pt1 | contig 13948 bp, 15 predicted proteins | sample TabmetS3T2R1_FD_70207 | JGI IMG/M metagenome (GOLD analysis project Ga0081455, IMG submission 70207) | Tabebuia heterophylla rhizosphere microbial communities from the University of Puerto Rico - S3T2R1 | ecosystem: Host-associated > Plants > Roots > Rhizosphere ... | reverse complement strand
CGATTCCAGGCGGGCGTGTGCCGGGGTGGGCGTGTGCCTGGGTGGCGCGGACCGGGGTGGCGCGGACCGGGGTGGCGCGGACCGGGGTGGCGCGGACCGGGGTGGCGCGGACCGGGGTGGCGCGGACCGGGTGGCGCGGACCGGGTGGCGCGGACCGGGGTGGCGCGGAGCGCGGGGTGGCGCGGACCGGGGTGGCGCGGAGCGGGGGGTGGCGCGGAGCGCGGGGTGGGTGTGGAGCGGCCCCGGCTTGGGGGCCGGGGCCGGTGTATCTATGTGCGGCGGTGCCGGGGTGTCAGGAACCCGCGGCGAAGCCGACGCGGCGTTGTTCGGACTCGGCGATCTCGACGTAGGCGATCTTGTCGCCGGGGACGATGATGCGGCGGCCCTTGTCGTCGACGAGTTTGAGCAGGCCGTCATCCTTGGCCAGCGCGTCCGCGACGGCCTTCTCGATGTCGGCGGGGCTCTGCGCGCTGTCGAAGCTGATTTCGCGCGGCGTGTGTTGCACGCCGATCTTGACCTCCACCGAACGCCCTCCTCGGACCCTGTTGTGTTCGACCTCCCAGGCTAGCCGGTCCCGGGTCCGGCCAGCCGCATCAGGGGGCGTCGTTCACTCAGGGAAGAACGGGCCTCAGGAGGCGCGGCGCAGTTCGGTCAGGACCGCGCGGCGCGCGTCGAGGTAGTCCAGCCCGACCTCGCGGAGCAGCGCGTACGCCGGACCGCGCCCGCTGGCCAGGATCGCCAGCAGCAGGTGCTCGGTGCCGAGGACGCGGTGGCCCAGCTCGCGCGCCTGCCGCAGCGCCCCGACCAGGGTGGCCTGGCCGCCCTCGCCGATCCGGACGGTACGCCGGCGGGCCCACCGCCGCGCCACCGGAACCCGGTGCGGCCGCCGGGAGCGGTCCGGCACCAGCGCACCCGGCCCGAAGGACTCCTCGGCCCGGCCGACGATCGCCTCGACGTCGATGCCGAGGTCGGCCAGCGCGGCCACGTCCGCTTCGTCCAGCCCGCCGCGGCGTACCGTCTCCGACACCCCGGCCCGAATCCGCCGCACCGCCTCCGGGTACGTCAGCCCGGTCCCCGCCAACACCCGTGCGGTGATCAGGTCACTGCCACCCCCGGCAGGCTTCTCCACAGGGCCGGCTGGGTCGGGGGTGGTTGGGGTGAGGCCGGCGAGTACGCCGAGCAGGAGGTGCTCGGGGCCGACCGAACCGTGGCCGAGCGAGCCGGCGCAGCGGGTGGCCTCGACCACGGCGCGCCGGGCGGGGGTGCTGAAGCGCTCGAACATCACAGCCTCCCCGCGTGCTTCTTGTGGACAGCCTGCCGGCTCACGCCCAGGATGTCCGCGATGTCCTGCCAGGACCAGCCGGAGAGCCGCGCGTTGCGGACCTGCAACTCCTCCAACCGCTCCAGCAGCGTGCGCAGTGCGGCCACGGCGCGCAGGCCGACCGCGGGGTCCTTGCCCCCGGCGGCGGTGGCCAGCGCGGTGGCCCTGTCGGTATCTGCCATGCTGTCAACGTACGTTGACACGCGGCGTGATGTCAACTCAGGTTGACGGATGGTCCGCAGGGTGGTCGAGCAGCGGGAAGTTGGAGATGCCCCGCCAGGCCAGCGACTCGATCAGCCGGACCGCCTCTTCCTTCGGCATGATCCGGTCGTTGTTCAGCCACCAGCGGGCGGTCACCTCCGACAGCCCGGTGAGGCCCACCGACAGCAGTTGGGCACGCTCCCGGGTCAGTCCGGTGTCGGCCGCGATGGTGTCGGTGATCGCCTCGTTCACCCGTACGCTCATCTGGTCCACCAGCGCCCGTACGCTCGGCTCGTTGCGCAGGTCGGACTCGAAGACCAGCCGGAACGCCTCGCCCTCGGAATCGACGAAGTCGAAGTAGGTCGAGACGGCATTGTGTACGCGCACCTTGTTGTCGGTGCTGCCCTGCATGGCCTGCCGGATCCGCTCCGCCAACTCATCGGCGTGGGTCTCCAGCAGCGCCAGGTAGAGGTCGAGCTTGCCGGGAAAGTGCTGGTAGAGCACCGGCTTGGAGACGCCGGCCCGCTCGGCGATGTCATCCATCGCAGCGGCGTGGTAACCCTGTGCGACGAACACCTCGCGAGCCGCCCGGAGCAGCTGCTTGCGCCGCGCCGAGCGCGGCATCCGGGCGCTCCGCGTCTGCAACGGCTCGGAACTGGACGCCGCCGCCGGTGTTGCCGTCACGGGGCCTCCCTCCCGCCGCCGCCAGGTCGAGCAGAAGTTTACCCGGCGGTAGCGCCGACACCGACGGCCGAGGCCCGGGATACGTCCGCTACCACCCGGTTCAGTGTCCGAATTTGCGAACTAGGGTCTGTCGCGGAGTCGGCGGTGGATGCGGGCGGCGTCCAGGCGGCGTCCGGCAAGGCCGAGGAGGAGCCCATACCGCTGTTGTATGGGTGACGACGAGAACGCGGCCGGTCGTCGTCTGGGCGTCGATCCGCGCCGCCAGTCGACTTCGCGACAGGCCCTGGGGTTGGATGGAGACCATGAATGGACCTCGGCTGCGGCCGGCGCTGGACGGTGTCCCGGCCTACGTGGCGGGGCGCAACCCCACCCCGCGCCCCGGCCAGCCGACGTACAAACTGTCCTCGAACGAGAACCCGTACCCGCCGCTGCCCGGTGTCCTGGACGCCGCGGTGGCCGCCGCGGGCGCGATGAACCGCTACCCCGACATGTCCTGCGCGGAGCTGGTCGCGGAGCTGGCCAAGCGGTTCGAGGTGCCGGAGGCGCACGTGGCCACCGGGACCGGGTCGGTCGGGGTGTTCCAGCAGCTGGTCCAGGCCACGGCCGGGCCGGGCGACGAGGTGCTGTACGCCTGGCGCTCCTTCGAGGCGTACCCGATCATCACCCAGCTGGCCGGCGCCACCTCGGTGCGGGTGCCGCTGACCGCGGACGAGCGGCACGACCTGCCCGCCATGGCCGCGGCGATCACCGACCGGACCCGCCTGGTCGTGGTGTGTACGCCCAACAACCCGACCGGCCCGGCGGTGACGCACGCCGAGCTGTGCGACTTCCTGGACCGGGTGCCGCCGTCGGTGGCGGTGGTGCTGGACGAGGCGTACGTCGAGTTCGGCCGCGACCCGGATGCCGCCGACGGGCTGGCGATGTACCGGGAGTACCCGAACGTCGCGGTGCTGCGGACCTTCTCCAAGGCGTACGGGCTGGCCGGGCTGCGGGTCGGGTTCGCGATCGCGCCGGAGCCGCTGGCGGTGGCGTTGCGCAAGGCCGCGGTGCCGTTCGGGGTGTCGGTGATCGCGCAGGCCGCCGCGGTGGCCTCGCTGCGGGTGCCCGACCTGCTGGCCGAGCGGGTCGAGTCGGTGGTGGCCGAGCGGGAACGCGTGGTGGCCGAGCTGCGCGGGCAGGGCTGGGCGGTGGCGCCGACGCAGGCCAACTTCGTGTGGCTGCGGTTGGGTGCGGACACGCCCGACTTCGCGCTGGCGTGCGAGCAGGCCGGGGTACTGGTCCGCCCGTACGGCGAGGAGGGCGCGCGGATCACCATCGGCGAGCCGTCCGCCAACGACACGTTCCTGCGGGTGGCGGGGGAGTGGCTGGTCGCACACTCGACGCGGTAGGCGCCGCCGGGGAACCGGTGCTGGACCGCGGGGCGTTGGACCGGTGAGACTGGTCGGGGAGAGCCGATGAGCACACCGAACGGACCGGGGATGTTACGGATAGGCGATGCCGAGCGGGTTGCCGCTGCCACCGCGCTGGGCGACCATTTCGCCGCCGGCCGGCTGGATCAGGCGGAGTTCGACGAGCGGTTGGGCCGGGCGTACGCGGCACGCACGTACGCCGATCTCGAGCCGCTGTTCGCCGACCTGCCGCAACCGCACCCGCGCCTGGCCGCGCCGACCGGGCCGACCGGGCCGGCCGCCGGTGCCGAGGCCACCGCCGCGCTCGACCCGGCCGGCGCCGGGCCTGCGTGGCGCCGGGCGCCGGACTGGCAGTCCCTCGGCCGTGCCTTCTGGGACACCCGGCACCCCGCAGCGATGCGGGTGGCCAAGACGGTGGTCGTGCTGTCGGCCGCGCTGCTGGTGGCCGGCATCCTGATGGCGGTGCTGCCGTTCCTGCTCCTGTTCGGCCTGGTCATGCTGGTGTCCGGCGGGCCCCGCCGGCACGGTCACTGGCAGCGCTGGCACGGCCGCCCGATCGGCCGGCCGCCGTGGGGCGGCGACAACGCCGCGTGGTACCAGTTCGGCTGGACCAGCCGTGACTGGTCGCACACCACCGGCCGCGGCCGCCCCGGCCACGGCTACCCCCGCCACGGCCTCCCCGACCAACGCCCCCACCGCCGCCGCCACTGACCCCCTTACCGGACCGGTCGGCTGCCCGAGGAGGCAGACACGCCGGGGCGGGTGGGTGCGACACGCCGGTTCACTGGCGCAACAGGAGCACCACGGGGCACAATCTTGGTCGCAGCGGATGATCGTCTGTTGGCACTGGATCGCAGGGGAAGGCGTATCCGGATCCGACGGAGGTCACCCGTGGCAACTCGTGGCGTCGTGTACGTCCACTCCTGCCCACCGGCCGTGTGCCCGCACGCCGAGTGGGCGATCTCGGCCGTGCTCGGCACGCGGGTCGCGCTGAGCTGGACCGGGCAGCCCGCTATGCCGGGGCAACTGCGGGCCGAGGTCGGCTGGTCCGGCAAGCCCGGCACCGGCGCCCGCATCGCGGCCGCGCTCCGCTCCTGGTCCATGCTGCGCTACGAGGTCACCGAGGAGCCCAGCCAGGGCTGCGACGGCGAGCGCATCTGCTACCTGCCCGGCCGCGGGCTGTACCGGTCGAGCGTCAGCGCCAACGGCGACATCGTCGTCGGCGAGGAGCAACTGCGCGCCCTGCTGGCCACCGCCCGCACCGCCGAGGACTACGCGCACACCCTGGACGGCCTGCTCGGCGCGGCGTGGGACGCCGAGCTCGAACCGTTCCGGCACGCGGGCGACGGCGCCCCCATCACCTGGCTGCACCAGGTGGTGTAACCCCGCGGGGACAGGAAAGTCCGAACCACCGTCCCGCTCCGGCACTCGTACCATCCGGGCCCGCAGGCGCTCGATAGCCTGTGAAGCCGGAGTGGGGAGGGGACGATGGCCGACCACGGCAACACCGGGCTGGTTGCCCGCCCGGCCGCCCGCGGGCCCAACCGCGTACTCCCCGTGATCGTCGCGTTGCTCACCATGGCCGCGGTCGTCCTGGCCGGCCTGATCGTCGTCAAGCGGGCCACCCGGCCCCCCACGGTCCTCGGCGGCACCGCCGGCCCGGTCCGCGGCACGACGGTCGCCACCGCCAGCACCGGCTCGCCCGTGCCGCCGACCGCGGTCCCGATCGCCCTGGCGCCCGCGCTCAACGACAACCCGCACGCCGACGAGGTGGTCGCGCTGTTCCGCAGCTACTTCGACGCCATCAACAACCGGGACTACGAGCTGTGGGTCTCCACCCTGTCCGAGAGCCGCGGCCGCAACGAGACCGAGGCGAAGTTCCACAACGACTACTCCACGACGGTCGACGACCAGGTGCACATCGTGGACATCTCCGAGGACGGTGACGGGCTGCTGGTGCGGGTGTCCTTCCGCAGCCGGCAGGACCCGTCCAAGGCGCCCTCGGAGGCACCGCTGCCCTGCCTGCTGTGGCAGTTCAACTACCCGCTGGGCCGGGAGGGCGGCGACCTGAAGATCTCCCAGGTGCCCGCCGCCAACCGCAGCTTCCGGGCCTGCCCGAGCTCGTAAAGCCCTACAGCGGGATGTTGCCGTGCGCGCCGCGGCTGGGCGGCGCGGCGGCCAGCGCCTCGGCGATCCGGCGCCGGCTGTCCGGGGGTGGGATCACCTCGTCCACGACCCCGATCTGGAGCGCCCGGTTCACCCCGCCGGCGAGCTTCTCGTGCTCGGCGGTGAGCTGCGCGTGCAGCGCCTCCCGCTCCCCGGCCGGCGCGGCGGCCAGCTTGCGCCGGTGCAGGATGTTGACCGCGGCGCTGGCGCCCATCACCGCGACCTCGGCCTCGGGCCAGGCGAACACGGCGGTCGCGCCGAGCGAGCGTGAGTTCATCGCGATGTACGCCCCGCCGAAGGACTTGCGCGTCACCAGCGTCACCCGCGGCACCACCGCCTCGGCGAAGGCGTGCAGCAGCTTGGCACCGCGGCGTACCACGCCGTCCCACTCCTGCCCGACGCCCGGCAGGTAGCCCGGTACGTCCACCAGCACCAGCAGCGGCACCCCGAACGAGTCGCACATCCGGACGAACCGGGCCGCCTTCTCCGCCGACAGCGCGTCCAGGCAGCCGCCCAGCCGCATCGGGTTGTTGGCGATCACGCCGACGGTACGGCCGGCGAGCCGGCCCAGCGCCGTCACCACGTTCGGTGCCCAGCGGGCGTGCAGCTCCTCCGGGTCGCCGTCCAGCAGGTCGGCGATGACCGGGTGCACGTCGTAGGCGCGCTTGGGCGAGTCCGGCAGCAGCCGCGCCGGGTCGTCGCCGGCCGACATCCCGGCGACGTCGAAACGTCCCGGCCGGGCCAGCAAGGCCGCGATCGCCCGCGCCCGGATGATCGCCTTGTCGTCGCTGTCGGCCACCACGTGCACGACCCCGGAGCGCCGGCCGTGCGTGTCCGGCCCGCCCAGCCGCTCCATGTCCACGTCCTCGCCGGTGACCGAGCGCACCACGTCCGGCCCGGTCACGAAGACCCGCCCGGCCGGCCCCATCACCACGATGTCGGTCAGCGCCGGCCCGTACGCCGCGCCGCCGGCCGCCGGGCCGAGGACGACCGAGATCTGCGGAACCCGCCCGGAGGCGCGCACCATCGCCGCGAACACCTGGCCGACCGCGTCCAGCGCCTCCACACCCTCGGCCAGCCGCGCGCCGCCGGAGTGCCACAGCCCGATGACCGGCACCCGCTCGCGTACGGCCGTGTCGATGGCCTCCACGATGTTGCGGCACCCGGTCGAACCCATCGCGCCGCCCATCACCGTGCCGTCGGTGGCGAAGGCGATGACCGGGCTGCCGTTGACCGTGCCCCGCGCCGGCATCGCGCCGCTGGAGTCGACTCGCGGGCGGCCGCCGCCGGACAGCGCCCGCAGCGTGCCGGCGTCGAACAGCGCCTCCAGCCGGACCTCCGGGTCGCGCAGGTCACGCGCCGTAGTCACCTGCGGGCGCACGTCGGCGACTGTCATGGGTCCTCCCAGGTAGGAGCTGGATCGGGGTACGGGTCAGTTGTTGCCGTGTACGCGCAGTGATCAGGCGCCGGTGAACGTCAGCGCGACGTTGTGGCCACCGAAGCCGAAGGAGTCGTTCAGCGCGGCGTGCAGGGTGACCTTCCGCGGCTCGTCGCGGACCACGTCGAGGTTGATCTCGTCGTCCTGGCTGTCCAGGTTGCGGGTGGCCGGCACCAGGCCGTGCCGGATGGCGAGGATGGCCGCGATCGACTCCACCGCGCCGGCCGCGCCGAGCAGGTGGCCGGTCATCGACTTGGTCGAGGTCACGACCGGGTGCTCGCCGAGTGCCGCGCGCATCGCCTGCGCCTCGGCCACATCGCCCACCGGGGTCGAGGTGGCGTGCGCGTTCACGTGCCCGATGTCGGCGGCGGTCAGGTCGGCGTCGGCCAGCGCCAGCCGGATCGCCCGCGCCGCCTGCGCGCCGTCCGGGTCGGGCGCGGTGATGTGGTACCCGTCGGAGGTGATGCCGGCGCCGGCCAGCACCGCGTACACACTCGCGCCGCGGGCCCGGGCGTGGTCGGCCCGCTCCAGCACCAGGATGCCGGCGCCCTCGCCGAGCACGAACCCGTCCCGCGCCTTGTCGAAGGGCCGGGAGGCCAGGTCCGGCTCGTCGTTGCGGGTGGACAGCGCGCGCATCTGCGCGAAACCGGCCATGGGCAGCGGGTGTACGCACGCCTCGCTGCCGCCCGCGACCACGATGTCGGCGCGGCCGGACCGGATCAGGTCCAGGCCGAGCGCGATCGCCTCGGCACCGGAGGCGCAGGCCGAGACCGGGCTGTGCACCCGGCCCCGGGCACCGAGTTCGAGGCCGATGGCGGCCGCCGGGCCGTTCGGCATCAGCATCGGCACGGTGAGCGGGGAGACCCGGCGCGGGCCGCGGTCCAGCAGGTTGTCGTACTGGCCGAGCAGGGTGAGCGCCCCGCCGATGCCGCTGCCGACCGCGACCGCCAGCCGCTCCGGGTCGATCTCCGGCCGGCCGGCGTCCGCCCACGCCTCCCGGGTGGCCACCAGGGCCGCCTGCTGGACCCGGTCCAGCCGGCGGGCCTCCACCCGGTCCAGCACCTGCGCCGGGTCGACCGCCATGCGGGCCGCGATCCGGGCGGTCGACTGCTCCGCCCACTCCTCGGTGAGCGGGACCACGCCGGAGCGCCCGTCGAGCATGGCCTGCCAGGTCGAGGCCACATCCCCGCCGAGTGGGGTGGTGGCACCGAGCCCGGTGACCAGTACCTCAACCGTCGAAGCCACGGTGCCTCCGTCTCCTCACGCCGTACCGTCTGCCGTTTCCCTGCTGTGGCCTCAGCCGCGGGCCTTTTCGATGTAGGACACCGCGTCGCCGACCGTCTTCAGGTTGGCCAGCTCGTCGTCCGGGATCTTCACGCCGAACTTGTCCTCGGCGGCCAGCGCGATCTCGACCATCGACAGCGAGTCCACGTCGAGGTCGTCGGTGAAGGACTTGTCGAGCTGTACGTCGTCCGGCTTCACCCCGGCGACCTCTTCCAGGATCTCGGCGAGGCCCTCGCGGATGTCGTCGCTCATCGATGTTGGTCCCTTCGGTTGGTGGTGGGGGTCACGGGCAGGTGATGACCTGACCGGCGTAGGTGAGGCCGGCGCCGAAGCCGAACAGCAGCACCGGTGCGCCCGAGGGCACCTCGCCGCGGGCCAGCATCCGGTCCAGCGCCATCGGGATGGAGGCCGAGGAGGTGTTGCCGGCGGTCACGATGTCGGTGGCGACCACCGCTTCGGTCGCGCCCAACCGCTTGGCCAGGCCCTCGATGATCCGCAGGTTCGCCTGGTGCGGGACGAACGCGGCCAGCTCCTTCGGCTCGATGCCAGCCTTCTCGCAGGCCGCGCGGGCCAGCGGCGCGAGCGTTGCGCTGGCCCAGCGGAACACCGGCTGGCCGTCCTGCCAGATGAAGCTGGTGCGGTCCTTCACGTATATCAGGTCGGCGCGGTCGCCGGCCGTACCCCACACCACCGGGCCGATGCCGGGCGTCTGCGACGGGCCGACCACCGCGGCGCCCGCGCCGTCGGCGAAGATGATGCAGGTCGACCGGTCGTTCGGGTCCACCCAGTCGGTCAGCTTCTCCGCGCCGATCACCAGCGCGTGCCGCGCCGCACCGGTCCGGATCAGGCTGTCCACAGTGGACAGCGCGTAGCAGAAGCCGGAGCAGGCGGTGTTGAGGTCGTACGCCGGGCAGCCGGCGATGCCGAGGCGGTCGGCGACCCGGGCCGAGGCGTTCGGGATCTGCGCCTCCAGCGTGCAGGTGGCCACCACGACCAGGTCGATCTCGCCGGCCGGCAGCCCGCTGGCCGCCAGCGCCTTGGCGCCGGCCTGCACCGCCATGTCGATCAGCGACTCGTCCGGCCCGGCGAAGCGGCGCTCGGCGATGCCGACCCGCTCCCGGATCCACTCGTCGCTGGTGTCCACGCCGCGGGCGGCGATGTCGGCGTTGGTGACCACGTTCGCCGGCTGGTAGTGCCCGAGCGCGATCACCCGCGACCCCGGCGCGCCGGTGGTGAACCGTAGTTGTGTCATGACACTCCTGGTTCCAGTCGGGCCATCGGATCCCCCGGGCTGACCGGGTCGCCGTCCTCCACCAGCCACTCCACCAGCACCCCGGCGTACGAGGCGAGGACCTGCTGCTCGGCCTGCCTGCTGACCACGGTGCCGAGCTCGGTGCCGGCGTCCACCGCGGTGCCCTCGGCCAGGTCGGCGCGGCGGACCGTACCGCCGGCCGGGGCGACCACCATCCGCCAGTCCGGGGTGTGCTGCGCCTGGTGCGCGGGCGCCGCGCGCTCGATCAGCTCCCGGGCCGCGGCCAGGTCGGCCGGCGTCTTCAGGGCCAGCAGCTCGATGCCGGCGCCCCTCAGCTCCCGCTTGGCCAGGCCCGTGAGCGTACCGGCCGGGGGCAGCTCGATGATCGCGGTGACGCCCAGGTCACGCAGGGTCGCCTGGCACAGGTCCCAGCGGACCGGCGCGGTGACCTGGCGTACCAGCCGCTTGATCATGGCCGGGCCGCTGGCGACCGCGGTGCCGTCGGCGTTCGACAGCAGGATCGGGCCCGGGTCGGCGGCCGCGATGCCGTCCGCGACGCCGGCCAGCGCCGCCTCGGCGGAGGCCATGTACGCGGTGTGGAACGCGCCGGCCACCGGCAGCGCGACCACGCGGGCCTTCTCCGGCGGGTCGGCGGCCAGCGCGGCGAGCGCGTCCAGGGCGCCCGCGGCGACGACCTGGCCGGCGCCGTTGACGTTCGCCGGGGTGAGGCCGTGCGCGTCGATCGCGGCCAGCACCGCGTCCGGGTCGCCGCCCAGGACCGCCGACATGCCGGTCTCCGCCTCGCCGCAGGCCCGCGCCATCTCCCGGCCGCGCAGCGCCGCGAGGGCCAGCGCCGACTCGGGGGCCAGCACGCCGGCCACGGCCGCGGCGGCCAGCTCGCCCACGCTGTGCCCGGCGGTGACCGCGACGTCCTCCAGCGGCAGCTGCTCGGCGGCCAGCAGGCTGAGCGCCACGATCAGCGGCTGGGTGACCGCGGTGTCCTTGATCTCCTCGGCGTCCGCGGTGGTGCCGAGCCGCACCAGGTCCAGCCCGGCGAGCGCGGACAGCCAGCGCAGCCGCGGCTCGGCGCCGGGCAACTCGAGCCATGGGCCGAGCATGCCGGGCGCCTGGGAGCCCTGTCCTGGGGCGAGAAGTGCGAGCACGTCTCCGACTCTGCCTTGCCGTGGGCCCGGCTGGCGATGATTGGACGTACGAACAATTTGCGCCGACATTGTGGCGAACCTACAACGGTAGGGGTCCATTTGGCGGATGAGCGGACGATCGGCCGTGCACTTCCTACGGTGACGTTGCCGTAGGTTACGGGACCCCGCCAGCCTCAGTCTGGACCCGGCCGAGCGCGAGCGCGACCTGGAGGGTGAACAGGCCGCGCGGATCGGTGGCCGGCCAGCCGCACACCTCACTCACCCTACGCAACCGGTAGCGGACGGTGTTGGGGTGGACGAACAGCATCCGGGCCGTGCCCTCCAGCGACCCGCCGCTGTCCAGGTAGGCGGTGACGGTGTCCAGCAGCGACTGGCCGGCGGTGCGCAGCGACAGGTAGCCCTGCTCGACCAGTTCGCGCCGGGCGTCCTGGTCGCCGCACAGGGCCCGCTCGGGGAGCAGCGCCGCGGCGGCGACCGGTCTCGGCGCGGCCGGCCAGGCGGGCGCCGCGCGCAGCCCGGCCAGCGCCGCGCGGGCCGAACTCACCGCGGCGCCCAGGTCGTTGGTGGGGTGCCCGACCACGACCGGCCCCGGGCCGAACTCGCCGAGCAGCGGGGCCAGCGCCGCGACCGCGTCCGACACCCCGCCGAGGACCAGGACCAGGCGATCCCCGTGTACGCCCGCGAGCACGGCCACCCGTGAGTGCCGGGCCGCGCGCTGCACCGCGTCCAGGACCAGCTGCGGGTCGCCGTCGGGTGGACTGCCGACCGCGACCGCGACCGGGGTGACCGAGGCCCAGCCCAGCGCGGCGGCGCGGGAGGGCAGCATGTCGGCGTCGGCCCGGTCGCCGCGCAGCAGGGCGTCCACCACCTGCGCCTCCAGCCGCGCGTCCCAGGCGCCCCGGCTCTCGGCCACCTCCGCGTACGCCTGCGCCGCGGCGAAGGCGATCTCCCGGGCGTACCGCAGCATCGCCTCGCGCAGCGCCTGCTCCTCACCGGGCGCGGCCAGCCGGTCGGCCTGCGACTCGATGGTCTCGATGACGATCCGGACCATCTCCACGGTCTGGGCCAGCGTCACCGCCCGCGCCATGTCCCGCGGCGCCGTGCCGAACACCTCGGCGCTGACCGCGTTCGGCGTCGGCAGCCGGCCCGGCCGTCGCAACCACTCCACAAAACTCGCGATGCCCGCCTGCGCCACCAGCGTGATCCAGGACCGGTGGTCCGGCGGCAGCGCCCGGAACCACGGCAGCCGTTCCTCCATCCGCGCCACGCTCTGCGTCGCCAGGCTCCCCGATGCCCGCTCCACCCGCAGCACCGTCTCCACCAGCGGCCCCGTACTCACCCACCCAGTCTGCCCCGCCCGGTCCCCACATCCCCACCCCGACCCCACGGTCTGGGCACCGACCCTCGCTGGCCCCGGCGGCACCCAGGCCGCAGTCAACGCGCTCCGGCCCCCTGCCGGCCCAAGCCCCCGGAGCCGGCGTGCTCTGCCCCGTGCCGGCCCCAGGCTCCCCCGGCCGGGGCCGACGCGGTTGGCTAGGGTGGGGCGATGGCGGAGCGGGACCCGGTGGCGGATCTGCGGGAGATCGCGTTCCGGCTGGAGCGGGCGCACGAGCCGACCTACCGGGTACGGGCGTTCCGGACCGCGGCGGGTGTGCTGGCCGACCTCGGGCCGGAGGAGGTGCGGCGGCGGGCCGCGGCGGGGACGCTGACCGACCTGAAGGGGATCGGCAAGGCGACCGCGGCGGCGGTGGCGCAGTCGCTGGCGGGGGAGGAGCCGGAGTACCTCGGCAAGCTGCCGGTGGGCGATGCGCCGGTGGTCTCCGGCGGTGCCTCGCTGCGGGCGGCGCTGCGCGGCGACCTGCACACCCACTCCGACTGGTCCGACGGCGGGTCGCCGATCGAGGAGATGATGGCGGCGGCGCGGCGGCTCGGGCACGAGTACACCGCGCTCACCGACCACTCGCCGCGGCTGACGGTGGCGCGCGGGCTGACCGCGGAGCGGCTGGAGCGGCAACTGGACCTGGTCGATTCGCTGAACGCCGCGCTGGAGGGCCGGTTCCGCATCCTGACCGGCATCGAGGTGGACATCCTCGACGACGGGTCGCTGGACCAGTCCGCGGAGCTGCTGTCCCGGCTGGACGTCGTCGTGGCCAGTGTCCACAGTGGACTGCGCCAGCCGTCGGAGGCGATGACGCCGCGGATGGTGGCGGCGATCGCCAACCCGCACACCGACGTGCTCGGCCACTGCACCGGGCGGCTGCTGCGCGGCACCCCGGGCGAGTCGCGCCGGCCCAGCCAGCGGCCCGAGTCCGACTTCGACGCCGAGATCGTCTTCGAGGCGTGCCGCCGGTTCGGCGTGGCGGTCGAGATCAACTCCCGCCCCGAGCGGCTGGACCCGCCCACCCGCCTGCTGAAACTCGCCGTCCAGACCGGCTGCCTGTTCAGCATCGACACCGACGCGCACGCCCCCGGCCAGCTCGACTGGCAACCGTACGGCTGCGAGCGCGCCGAGACCTGCGCCGTACCCGCCTCCTCCGTGGTCAACACCTGGCCCCTGGCCGACCTGCTGGCCTGGACCGCCAACCACACTCACCGCCCCGCGTAGGGCCGTCCTGCGTAGTGGGGGCGGAGTTCGGTGAAGCGGGTGAGCCAGTCGAGGTCGGTGCCGGCGAGGAGGGCGGCGAGGCGGTCGAGGTAGGCGTGCCAGGCGGCGCCGTAGCCGGAGCCGGCGGGGCCGAGGCGGCGGTGGGTGAGGTGGAGGAGGGTGCCGTCGCCGTCCGGTTCGAGGTCGAAGCGGACGTACGACTCGTCCTCGCCGGGGAAGGTCCAGGTGTACGACAGCGCGTGGGGCGGATCCCAGGCGAGGATGTCGCCGCGCACCCATTGCTCGCCGCCGTCCCAGCGCAGGTCGACGCTGCCGCCCACTCCCGGGCGTACCTCGGCCGTGGCGCCGAACCACCGCGCCAGCCGCTCCGGCGAGGTCAGCGCGTCCCACAACTGGGCCGGCGGGGCGGCGTACCGCCGCTCGAA
>Ga0081455_10005450_pt1 | contig 13948 bp, 12 predicted proteins | sample TabmetS3T2R1_FD_70207 | JGI IMG/M metagenome (GOLD analysis project Ga0081455, IMG submission 70207) | Tabebuia heterophylla rhizosphere microbial communities from the University of Puerto Rico - S3T2R1 | ecosystem: Host-associated > Plants > Roots > Rhizosphere ... | reverse complement strand
CTCCCGGCGACGAGGTGATCACGAGCCCGATCACCTGGCCGGCGACGGCCAACGTGATCGTCCACTGCGGCGCGACGCCCGTCTTCGTCGACGTTCGAGACTCGGACCTCAACATCGACCCCGAGCGAGTCAGAGACGCTGTCACCGAGAAGACGAAGGCGATCCTGCCGGTCCATCTCGCCGGACAGCCGTGCGACCTCGAGCCGCTGTGGGCTTTGGGCCTCCCGGTCGTCGAGGACGCCGCGCACGCCCTCGAGAGCGCGTACCGCGGCCGGAAGCTGGGCGGGCTGTCCGACGCGACCTGCTTCTCGCTCTACGCGACGAAGAACCTCGCCGCAGGAGAGGGCGGGCTCGTCGCGACCAACCGAGACGAACTCGCCGAACGGCTCGAGGACCTACGGATCATGCGGCGCTCGGGGGGCTCGCTCTACGACATCGCAGTTCCGGGGTACAAGGCCAACCTCTCCGACGTCCTCGCCTCGATCGCCCTCGTCCAGTTCGAGAAGCTCGAGCGGCACCGGGCGATTCGCGAACGACAGTTCGAGCTCTACGACGAGGCAATGGCCGGTCTGGACGGCATCGAGCCGCTCGCGCGCGACGACCGCGACACGCACGCGCTCCACCTCTACATCGTCCGGATTGATCCACAACGCGCGGGCGGCACCCGCGAGGACTACGCCGCGGCCCTCGCCGAGGAGAACATCGCCACGAGCATCCACTTCCTTCCGGTCCACCGGCTCAGCGCCTATCGCGAGCTCCACACGCCGGAGCTGCCCGTAGCCGAGCGGGCGGGAGCCGAGGTGCTCTCGCTGCCGCTCTCTCCGGCACATTCGGACGACGACATCGCCGACGCCGTCGCGGCGCTCAGCCGCGTTCACGCACGCCTCACCGCATGAACCGACGGCTCAGGGTCGGCCTGACCCTCCTCGTCACCAGCCTGTGCGCGGCCTACGTCCTCTGGAAGATCGATGTCCGGCAGACGCTGGAGATCCTCAGCGGAACGAGCGTCGGGTGGTTCCTCCTGGCGATGGCCATCACGCTGGCGACGACGTGGCCGATGGCGCTTCGGTGGAAGTGGCTCCTCGACGCGAAGGGGATCCACGACCGCCTGCGCTGGCTGACGCGCGCCTACTTCGTCTCGTACGCTGCGAGCCAGGTGCTCCCGACGGCGGTCGGGGGTGACGCAGCACGCATCTTCGAGACCGCGCGGCGGCATCCCGGGAACACAGGCACCGTCGCCGGCTCCGTCGTGCTCGAGCGGGCGATCGGCGGGGCTGCGACGCTTCTGCTTGCGGCGATCGGGCTCGCTCTCGCGATCGGCGAGTACGACATCGACGTCTACCTCTGGGTCGAGGGGATCTTCGTCGTCCTCACGATCATCGGCGGTTTCGTCATCTTCTCGCGGAGCCTGCGGGCGCGGCTTCGATGGCTGGTACCCCTGCTCCGCCGGCTCCGGATCGAGCGTCCGGCCCGCGCCCTCTACGAGGGCATGCACGGCTACCGCGACCACGTCGGCGCGATCCTCGCCGTGTTCTCTCTGTCGATCGCGGTCCAGATCGTCCGGATCCTTTCGCTCTGGATGTGCGGCGAGGCGCTCGGCGTCGACCTCTCGCCGCGGCCCTACTTCGTCCTGGGACCGCTGCTCTTCCTCGTCATGCTCGTTCCGTTCACGATCAACGGCCTCGCCGTCCGGGAGGCGTTCTTCGTGAGCTTCATGACGCGCCTGGACGTCAGTGCCGACGCGGCGGCTGCAACGGGCTTCCTCTTCTTCGTGACGACGGTCGGGCTCGCGCTCCCAGGCGCCGCGATCATCGCGTGGGAAGCAATTCGCTCGCCCGCGCGGCGCTCTCTGCCGCATGGCTGACCTCGCCGCCGTGATCGTGACGTACAACGCGCTCCCGTACGTCGAGCGATCGCTGGAGAGCGTGGCCGGCCACCACACCGTCGTCGTCGACCACGGGTCGACCGACGGCACGCTCGACCTCGTCCGCAAGCGTTTCCCCTACGTGCGGCTCGTGGAGCAGGAGAACCTCGGACTTGCCGCCGGTTGGAACCGAGGGATCGACGAGACGACCGCGCCCCATGTCCTCGTGCTGAACGCGGACGCGTGGCTCGTCGGGGACGCGGCGGAGCGGCTCGTGGCCTTCGCCGAGGAGCACGAGCGGGCCGGGTTCGTCGCACCGCGCCTCGTCAACCCGGACGGCTCGCTCCAGCCCTCTGTCCGCGCTTTTCCGACGCCGTGGCGGCTCGCTACGGAGTACCTCTTCCTGCGCAAGCTGGCGCCCAACTCGGAAGCGTTGAACTCGTTCTACGGCGCCGGCTTCAAGCACGACGAGGTGCGGAAGATCGACTTCGCAAAGGGCGCCGCCTTCCTGTTGCGCCGGGGGGCGTTCGACGAGATCGGCCCGTTCGACGAGCGTTTCTTCCTCTTCAGCGAGGAGACGGACTGGTGCTACCGGCTGTGCCAAGCCGGCTGGGCGTCGTTCTTCTACCCCGGCGCGGACGCCGTCCACGTCGGCGGCGCGAGCTGGCGGCCGGAGTCGGCGACGCTCTTTCGCGAGCAGGTGCGAGGGCATCTCCGCTTCCTCGCCAAGCACCGCGGACAGAGGACGGCCGAGCGCGCCCGCCGCGTACTGCTCGCGGGACTGCGCCTGCGCGCGCTCGTCTTCCGGGGAGAGCGGGGCGCCGTCTATCGCGAATCGGCTGCCTGGCTCGCCGCGTCGCCGACGTCGGCGCTCCTTTGATCCGCTTTCCACTGCTGCTCGCGGCACCGCCGCTACTGGTGCTCGCCCGCTTTCTTCCCGAGGAAGGCTTGGGCCTCTCCCTGCGGCTGGCCGCAGCAATGGGCTGCCTGCTGCTGCCCGGGGCCCTGATCTCGCGGGCTCTGCGGCTCAACGGTGCCGCTCCGGTGTTCGCGCTCTCGCTCGGGGCCGTAATTCTCGCGCTGCTCGCAGTCTTCGCGCTCGAGGCCTCGCTGTGGGTCGCGTTCGTGGTGCTGATCGCCATCACCCTCGCCGCGTCGCCGTTCGCGCTTCGGGAGCGGACGGAGCTCGAGTGGCGAAAGCCTGCGCTCGCCGTGTTCGCACTGGGTGCGCTCTATGCGATCCCGGTGTGGCGCCACGCTCCGGCGCTGCAGGGGGACGCGCTCTTCCACCTCGCCCGCGTCCGGAAGCTCGTCTCGTTCGACGACCTGTCGCTCGATTCGATCGCGGAGTTCGCCGACGGCGGGCCCCATCCCGGTTACGCGTTCCCGCTCTGGCACGGCGTCCTCGCCCTCGTGGCACGGCTTGCAGGGACTGACCCGGCGAACGTCGTGCTCCACGCCGCAGCGATTCTCGTCCCACTGGCGTTTCTGCTCGCGTACGAGGTCGGGAAAGCGCTCTTCAACTCGATCTGGGGCGGCATCGCGGTGCTGGCCGGGCAGGTCGCGCTGACCGGGCTCGCACCGGGCAACGGCGGCGCCTTTCAGGCGCTCGAGCTGCCGGCGACCGTCGCGCGCCAGCTGCTCGTGCCGACGGTCTTGACGCTTGCGCTGACATTCGTGCGAACTTCCCGGCTGGAGCTGATCGCGCCCCTCGCGGCAGCGTCCGCCGCGCTGGCGCTCATCCATCCGACCTACGCCTTCTTCCTGCTGATTCCGGTCGGCGGCTTCGCGGTCGCCCGTCTCGTTTTCGCGAGGACCGACCTCGTTTCGCTCGCCGGCGCGCTGGCCTCGATCGGGATCCCGACGGCCGCCGTCTTTCTCTGGCTCAGGCCGATCGTGGAGGACACCGCCGGACACACGCCCTCCACGTCGGAAGTCGTGCGCGCCCTCGCGCGCTACTCGCGGGAGCTCGACGTCGAGTCGCTCGACCGCTACTCCCTGTCGCCGGAGGTCTTCGGGCGGAGCGGGGCCGTCGCCGTGGCGGCGCTCGTCTCGATCCCTCTCGCCGCGCTCGCGGTCCGGCGCCGGTGGGCCGCCTACGTCATCGGCGCGTCGCTTCCCATCCTCGTGCTGATGCTGAGCGACCTGCTCTTCCCGCACTTCGCCGACCTCGTCTCGATCTCCCAGGCCCGCCGCGCCGCCGGCTTCCTCCCGTTGGCCTTCGCGTTTGCCGGTGGCTGCGTCGTCCTGACCGGCCTCCTACGCGGGGCCGCGCTGCCCGTGGTGCTCGCGGCCGGCCTCTGGCTGCAACTGACGTGGCCCGGCGATTTCGACCACCTGGAAGACGGCGGTCCGGCGCTCGCGACGTGGATCGCGCTCGCAGGCTGTGTGCTTGCGGTCCCCGCGGGGATCGTGCTTTCGCGCCGGTTCCGGCCGATCGAGGACCGCGGCCCCTTCGCGGCCGCCGCTGCGGTGCTCTTCATCCTCCCGGTCGCCGTCCACGGGCTGCGCGAGTGGCGGTCGCCGGAGGGGCCGAGGCTGCCGCTGACTCCCGGGCTCGTCGATGCACTGCGGGACAAGGTGCCGAAGCGCGCGATCGTGTTCTCCGACCTCGAGACGAGCTACCGCGTGGCGGCGATGGCGCCGGTCTACGTCGCTGCGGGGCCGCCGGCGCACGTCGCCGACACGAAGGAGAACCGGCCCTACGAGCGCCGACGGGACGTCCTGCAGTTCTTCCGGACGGGGCGCCTGGACATCCCGCGCCGCTACAAGGCGGGCTGGCTCGTGATCGACCGCGATCGCTCGCTTCTGCGGCCGGCGCTCCGCATCGCGTACAGCGACGACCGCTACCTCCTGTACCAGCTATAGCTGTGGGCGTGAAAGTGCTGCTCGTGACGTTGTACTTCCCGCCGGCCGGCGGGGGCGGCGTCCAGCGGCCGCTCAAGTTCGCCACGCACCTTCCCGCGCTCGGGATCGAGACCCACGTGCTGGCGCCGGACGATCCCAAGTGGGTGCACAGGGACGAGGAGATCCTTCCGCCGACGCAGGCCTGGATCCACCGCGTCCGCTACGTCGGCCCGAAGGGACGGCTGCCTGCGGAGGAGCTGCACGGCCTAACGGGGATCGAGCGGGCCGGGCGCAAAGCGGCACTGACTTTCCGCAGGATGCTGGTGCCGGACGAGAACGTGAGCTGGAACCTGACCGCTGCGCCGGCCGCGATCCGCATCGCCAGGCGGGAGGGAATCGACGTCGTCGTGACCACGTCGCCGCCGACGTCCGTCCATCTCGTGGGCGCCGCGGTGAAGCGGGCGACCGGCGCGCGCTGGATCGCCGACCTGCGCGATTCGCTCGTCTCCAATCCGCACCGGCGGGTCGAGTCGCGCCTCGTACGGGCGAAGGAAGCGACCGGTGAGAGCGTCGCCCGGCTCGTCGCCCGGTATGCGGACGCCGTGACGGCCGTCACTGACCCGATCGGCCAGGAGCTGCGCGTGCTCGGGGCCGAGCGGGTGAAGACGATTGCCAACGGCTGCGACTTCGAGGACTTCGCCGGCCTCACCTACGAGCGCGGCTCCCGGTTCCGTCTGACCCACACCGGCAGCTTCTTCGGCCGCCGGAGCCCGCGGCCAATCCTCGAGGCCCTCTCCAGAGCGGATGCCGACATCGTCGCCCGGTTCGTCGGAGATTTCCGCGCCGCCGACCGTGAGTGGGCGGACGGGCTCGATCTCGGCGACCGGCTCGAGCTGCACCCATATCTGCCGCGCCGGCGCGTGCTCGAGCTCCAGCGCGACTCGGAGGCGCTCCTGCTCCTTATCCCGGAGTCGGGCGGGCGGGGACGGGCGGTCCTGTCCGCGAAGGTCTTCGAGTACCTCGCCGCCGAGCGGCCGATCCTCGCCGCGGTGCCGGCCGACGGCGCAGCCGCCAACCTGATCCGGGAGACCGGCGCAGGCGTCGTCGTCGCGCCGGACGACGTGGACGGCCTGCGTACCGCGCTGGTGCAGCTCGACGGGGACTGGCGCGCGGGCAAGCTCGACGGAACGCCGCTTCGGGCGGAGGTGCGGGAGCGCCTGTCCAGACGGGCCCGCGCGGAGGAGCTCGCGGCACTGATCAGGAGCCTGGCGTGAATGGAAAGCTGACGGCGCTCCTCTTCCTGGCCACGCTCGCCACGGTCAGCTTCGAGAAGATCCAGTGGCAGCTGGCCGGAACCGTCGGTCTCGCGGGAATCCTGGCCGTCTTCTTCCTCATCTCGTTCGGTGCCGACCGTCTCTCGGGCCACGAACGAGGCTTCCCGAAGACCGTCGCCGTCGCACTGCTCTTTGCGCTCGTCTTCCTCGCCGTGTACCTCGCGGGCTTCTACAACATCGAGACTGAGCAGGCGGCCGCCCAGTTCGCGAAGGGCCTCGCGCGGTTCGCGATCACTTTCGCGTTCGCGGCTGCCGGGATCGCCTATCTCGCTCGTAAGCCGCTGCGGTTCTACTGGTTCGCGGTCGGCGCGCTCTGCCTCGGGATTGCGCTGAACGCGACCTACGGCGTGGCTCAGCTTGCCTTCGCAGAGAGCGGCCGGAACCTCGACCAGAGCCTGCTCGGGCCCTTGCTCGGGAGCGCGCGTCCGATCAACTTCTACGGGGCCGTTCAAGGGGCCGACGTCTACCGGCCCAACGCCCTCACGAACGATCCGAACCATCTTGGGATCGTCCTGCTCGTGCCGCTTCTGCTGCTCACGCCGCTCTACATGCGGCTCGAGCGCGGACACCGGCTCAAGCTTCCGCTCGCGCTGCTCCTGCCGTTCCTGCTGCTCGTGGAGTTCGCGACGCTCTCGCGCAGCGGTCTGCTGGGGCTCGGGGTTGGGACGCTCGTCTTGCTCATTCCCTACCGGCGCCGCTTCATCTCCAGCGCAGTGCTGGCCCCGCTCGCCGCGCTCGCGATCGCGCTCGCCTTCGTTGTCTCCCGACGAGTGGATTTCTTCGAGACGGTCATCCGCTCCCGGCTCGAGACCGACACCGGCTCCACGGCGACGCACTTCGACGTCTACCGGCTCATCGGGCCGGCGCTGGAGGGCCATTGGCTCTTCGGGCTCGGCCTGAACACCTTCTCCGTCTACTACGAGGCGGTCACCGGGCTGACGAACTGGGGGCCGCACTCCTTCTACGCGGCGCTGCTCATCGAGACCGGGATCGTGGGCGCGGTGGTCTTCGCGGCGTTCATCTTCTGGGTCTTCCGCCGGCTGCGCGCCGGACACCGGCTGGGCCGAGCGCTCGCGGCGATGCGCGATCCGCTGGCGGCGCGCGTGCGGCCGCTGGCGTGGGGACTGACCGCGGCGATCGTCGGCGTGATGGTCGCGAACACCTTCTACCTGACCATGCAGCAGTCGTACTTCTACGCGCTGACGATGCTGGCTCTGGCGCTCCCGGTCGTCTTCGGGCGGCGGCTCGTGCCGGATTGAAAGTCGTCGTCCTGACGACGTCGTTTCCGCGCCACGCCCGTGACACGGCGGGCCGGTTCGTGGCGGATGCGGTCGAGCACGTGCGGGAGGCAGGTGTGGACGTGGAGGTCGTCTCGCCGGCCGACTTTCGGCACTTCGGGATCGCGTACGGCGCCGGTGTGATGGGGAATCTGCGCCACAATCCCTGGCGGTGGGCGCTCGTGCCTGCCTTTCTTGCGGGGTTCACGCGCGCCGCGCGCAGTGCGGGACGGGACGCCGATCTCGTTCACGCTCATTGGCTTCCGTCCGGCGCCGTCGCGATGGCGTCACGTCGGCCGTTCGTCGTGCAGCTGTGGGGGTCGGACGTCGAGCTCGCGCGCCGGGTGCCGCGACTTGCGCGCGCTGTCCTGACGCGAGCCCGTGCCGTGGTCTGTCCTTCCACCGCGTTGGCGGACGACGCCCGACGGCTCGGCGCTCGGGAAGTCGCGGTGATTCCTAGCGGCGTCGACCTGCCGCCGGAAGTAGGGGTCGAGGCGAACCCGCCCGAGGTGCTCTACGCGGGACGATTGTCGCCGGAGAAGGGGGTCCTGGAGCTCGCCGAGGCCGCTCGTGGGCTGAACCTCGTCGTAGCGGGCGACGGGCCGCTCCGGGCGGACCTTCCGCAGGCGCTCGGGTTCGTGCCGCCCGACGAGCTGGCGCCCCTCTATGCGCGGGCGGCGGTTGTCGCCTGTCCGTCGCACCGCGAGGGGTTCGGCGTTGCGTGCCTGGAGGCGATGGCGCATGGCCGCCCAGTCGTCGCGAGCGCGGTGGGCGGTTTGCTCGACTTGGTAGTCGACGGCGAGACCGGGATCCACGTGCCGCCGGGCGACGTTCCGGCGCTGCGAGGTGCGCTCGAGCAACTGCTCGGCGACCCTGAGCTTCGCCGCCGGATGGGCGAGGCGGGCCGCTTACGCGCGGCAGAGCGGTTTTCGTGGGACGCGGTGACGCGCCGAACGCTCGATCTCTATGCCCGGTACGCCGGGAAGAAGTCCTGCCTGAGCGGCTCGGACTCCTCGGAACGGCGCGCGACGAGCGCGTCGTAGCGCTCCTGGTCGGCAACCAGCGTCGCGAAGGCGTAGGTGAACGTGTCGCCGCCGAAGCTCTTCTTGAACGCGAAGAGGCTGTCGGCGCCCGAGGTTCCGCCGCCGAGGTGGAGACGCTCGCACCCCTGGGAGCGAGCCCACTCCGCGCCGGCGTGAACGAGCAGCGTCCCGGCCTTGAGCTCGCGACCGGCGTCCGTCGTGCCGCTCAGGTGGTAGTGGGCGAAGCGGCGGTCGGCGAGGAAGAGCGCGCCACCCACCGGCTCACCAGCGTGGAGCGCGAGGGCCACGCCTAGACGCTCGCCAAGGCCGTCGCGGAGCCCGCGGTAGTACTCCTGCGGAAAGAGATAGAACTCGCCGGCCCCGAGCCGTTCCATCGTGCCGTCGTAAACGGCCCGAAAACGCACGAGCGCATCGTCCCCTGCTTCCCACGAGAGCTCGAGCTCACGCCGGGCGATTGTAAGGTCCGCCTTACGGCCTTTGGACATTCCGTCGAGCCGCCCGGTAGCAGCGTCGATGTGGCGAGGATCGACAGCGGTAGTGGGCCCATGCTCGCGGATCCCGACGTCCGTTCCGGACAGTTGTTCCGGACCCCCCAGGAGGGGGTGTAGCCGCAGCAGGCAGCTCACGACTCCGTTCGTCACGCACCAGTCACGAAGTTGGCGCACTTCGGAGACGGGGTCTGACCCCAACGACTTGGCAGGGCCGATGGGCAGGACGCCGCCGTAGCCGTACGGCGTCGCGGCGTCGTAGCCATCCTCCCCGAACGGCAGCTGCCGGAGCAGCAGCGGATAGAGCGCCCGCTCGGTGACGACCGCGACAGCGCGCCCATGCCCGGCCGCCTCGTATGCTCGGCAGTAACCCGGCCGGAAGTACACGTCGGCGGCCGCCGACGCGTCGACGAGCTCCTCCCAACGCCGGTCGTCGGCGCCGAGCGCCTCGACCGTCAAGCCGGCCGCTCGGCCTCGCGCACGAGCGTTGCGATGCGCGCCATGTCGGCCGCCGAGTACCGCCAGTCGGTGGGAATCGTGAGGATCCGCGCGCTCAGCTCACGCACCCTTTCGGACGGAGATGCCGCGGCGTCCGCCCAGTGCACGGGGCAGTAGACATCCGCCTCGCGCAGCGCGTCGCGAACGTCGTCGCGCCGCTCGCCGGACTCGAACACGAACACGGCGCCGAGCGGCGCGGCGTCCGCGGGCCAGTTGGTAAAGAGCGGTTCGGCCGTCTCCCAGTCGTGCAGCGCGGCGAGCAGCCGAGTCGTGTTCTCCGACCGCTGCGCACGCCAGGGCAGCGGCGCGCCGCGAACCAACGCTTCCCGGGTCGTCGCTGAAGCCCCGGCGATTGCCGCGCCGCCCAGCCGCTCCTCGCCGTCGAGCTGGAGCCGGCGAAACCGGTCCTTGAACGCATCGTCACTCCCGTCGAGGTACCTGCCCTTGAGGAGCATCGCCGCCAGCTTCAGCTCGCTGCCGTCGGCGCTCCCCGCAGGCTGGTCGGGCAGGGGAAGCCCGCGCGGCGACCAGAGGATCGCCCCGTCGGGAACGGGAAGCGTCTTCCGCAGCGAGGTGAAGGCGTAATGGGCATCCGAGGTCGTCGCCCACCCCGAGGCGGGATCGTGCGCGTGATCCTCGACGAGGAAGCACGGCGTCCGCTCATGCCAGCGCCGCCACGGCCCGGGCTCTCGCACCCCGAAGTAGTTCAGCGCCAGCACCGCGTCACGCGGCCCGGGCTTGAGGGACTCCCAGCGAGGCTCGGGCCAGCGCGGATCGTCCTCGTAGAGCTCGACCTCACCGACGTCCGCCCAGCCGCGGGCGGCCTCGTGGCAGAAGTAGTCCGGAAGCCAGAGCCGCCGAGGGCCGAGCCGATCGAGGAGCGCCGTGACGGCATGTCGCCCCAGCGCGTACCAGACCGAGCCCTCGGGCCAGCGGTGGTACGGCCCAGGCGAGTCGACGGGCAGGTGGAACTCCCCACCGACCTCCCAGCGCGTCTCCGTCACCGCCGTCACGAGAGCCCACGTTCCCGGCGCACGGCATCGTGCAACCCGACGTCGTCGACCTCAGCATCCGTCTGCGCCGGCTGCGCACCGCGCATCGAGAGCACCTTCAGCAGCGTCAGCCCGAGGATCTTCAGATCGAGGCCGAGGCTCCGGTTGTCCACGTACCAGACGTCCAGCTCGAGCCGCTTGGAAAAGAGGATCGCGTGCCGCCCCTGCACCTGCGCCCAACCCGTCACACCTGGTTTGACGTCGTGCCGACGCATCTGTTCCGGCGAATACCACTTGAGAAACTCCATCAGCAGCGGCCTCGGCCCGATGAAGCTCATGTCTCCGCGGAGGATGTTCCAGAGCTGCGGGAGCTCGTCGAGCGACAGCTGTCGCATGAAGATGCCGAGGCGCGTGAGCCGCTCCTCGTCTGGAAGCGCATCGCCGTCCGCATCGAGTGCGTCCTTCATCGTCCGGAACTTCACGACCTCGAACGGCTCCCCCTTGTAGCCGGGCCGCAGCTGGCGGAAGAAGATCGGCGAGCCCATCGTGAAGCGGATCGCCGCCGCCAGTCCGGCCAGGATCGGTGAGAGGAGCACGGTCAGGAACCCCGCGCCCAAGACGTCGACGAGCCTTCTCACCCCGGAATCATGGCGTGCGCGATCGGAGGTAGGCGAGTGAAGCGAGCGCCGGCCAGGGATCGTCCCGCGCAAACGTCGCCCGCGCCTTGGGGCCGCGCAGGTAGCGCGACGCGAAGTCGGTGACCTTCAGCTCCCGGCGACGGGCCATCTGCGCGGAGACCCAGACGTCCTTGGCGAGGTAGATCCAGGTCAGCTTCTCGCGGAAGGTCGGTAGCGGCGCGACGTCCTTTCCGGTCAGGTCGTCGTAGGCGATCCGCGGCAGGTCGAGCCTGCGATGCGCGGCCAGCGCTGCCCACACCGGAAGGCGCGTGTTCACCTCCAGCAGCCGGAACTCGCCGTCGCGCGGGTCCTGCGCGAACTCGACGTGAGCGATCCCCGTGTAGCCGGCCGTCTCGAGCAGCCGCAATCCGAGCTCGAGCACTCGAGGCTCGTAGTCGACCTCGAACACCGCGCTCGTGCCGAAGCGCAACGGGCCCTGCCGTACCTTGCGTCCCACGAGTGTCACGAGCGGCGCCCCGTCGCGCCGGATATACGTCAGGAGCGAGTACACGCGCTCGTGGGAGTCGGGGACGATCTCCTGGACGATTGTGTGGAAGCCCCGGTCCTGCGCCTCCCGCACCGCGACCAGCGCCTGGTCGACGTCCTTCGCGACGACCGCCTTGTGCCCGAATGCGAGTGCGTACGCCTGCCCCTCCACGGCCTTCACGACGAGCGGAGGCTCGAGCCCGGCGCTTCGCACAGAGTCGTCCCCGTCGGCAAGCACGGTTCCGGGTGACGGGACGCCTGCCTCGGCCGCGACGAACGGAAGCACGTCCTTCCGGCGGAGGCGCCTCACGGCCTCGGCGTCGTCCGGAAGCGGCATGTCGGCGAGCTCGCGCAGCTCGTCCCAGTGGCGAAGCGCGAGCTCCACGTGCTCGTCGCGCTCGGGGAAGAAGACGATACGGCCGTCGCGAGCCTCTTCCCGCACAGCCGCGAGAACGGCGTCGTCGTCGCCGTAGTCAACGACGTGCTTGCGCTCGAGGTACCGCGAGCGGAGGCCGAACTCGCGCGGATCCCAGGAAATCCCGCTGACCGGGATCCCCGCGCGCCCGAGGCTGCGAGTGACCGCGAGGCCGGCGTGGAGCAGGCCGAAGACGACCGCGCGCTTCACTCGGCCACCTCCTCGAGCGTCTGGGCCAGCCGGTCGGCCATCTCGTCGCGGCCGAACTCGCGCTCGGCCAGCGCGCGGGCGTTTCTGCCCATGCGCTCCACGCCTTCGGGATTCCCGGCAAGGGCGAGGAGCGCGCCTGCAATGCCCTCGGCACTTCCCGCCTGCACCCAGACGCCGGCCTCGTTCTCCTCCACGAGGCGCCGCAGCCACCCGTCGAGGTTGACGACGACCGGCTTGCCCGCGGCCAGCGAGTCGAAGAACTTGTTCGGCGAGTTCGTCTCGAGAATCGGATACGGGGCGAAGATCGTGAGCGTCACGTCAACGGCGCCGAGGATGCCCGCGAGCGCTTCCTTCGGGCGCGGCGGCAGGAAGAGCAGGTTGTTGAGCCCGAGCTCGCGAGCCCGTTCCTCGATTCGCTCTCGCTCGCCGCCGTCTCCGATCGCATCCGGCACGGCGCACTGCCGGCCTCCGTCGCTCCCGATGCGATGACGCAGCACGCCGCATCGATCGCGGCCAACCTCGCGGCGCAGGTCCATCGCTGGCCGGAGTTCCGGGCGGCACTGCGTCCTCACGCCGGCGGCGGCGTCAAGCAGCTGGCGCTTCGCGCCATCGCTCTCGGGTGGACCGGGAAGTGGAAGCCGAGTGAACCGTCTCGTTGAGGCGCTGTGGCCGCATCCCGCGGCGCTCGCCGCCGCGGTCGTCGTCGACCTCGTCGTCGGCGATCCCGTCTATCGCGCGCATCCCATTCGCCTGATCGGCGCCACGCTGCGATGGTTCGAAGGCCGCCTGCGAACGGCCGGTCTCGACGGCTATGGTGGCGGCATCGCGCTCTTCGTGTTGCTGGCGCTCGTCTGGCTGCCGGCTCTGGCCGGGCTCATGCTGGGTGCGGTCAGGCTCTCCGCGTGGCTCGCGTGGCTGGTCCACGTCCTCGTGCTCTACACCATGCTGGCCCTGGGCGATCTGCTGCACCACGTCTGGCGGATCGAGAGAGCCGTTCGCTCCGGCGATCTGACGGCGGCCCGGTCAGCCGTGAGTGCGCTCGTCGGCCGCGATACCGATCGCATGGACGAGGGCGCGTGCCGGCGCGCCGCCGTCGAGAGCCTCAGCGAGAATCTCACGGACGGTTTCGTCAGTCCGGTGTTCTGGTACGTCGTGCGCGGTCTCCCGGGAATCGTGCTGTTCAAGGTCGTGAGCACGATGGATTCGATGGTCGGCTACAAGACGCCGACGTACCTTCGCTTCGGCTGGTGCGGCGCACGCCTGGACGACGTGATGAACTACCTGCCGGCGCGACTCACGTGGCTGCTGATCGCCGCCGTCGCCTTCGTGGCGCCGGGCTGCTCCGCTCGAAAGGCCTGGCGGATCGGACTGGCGCAGCATGGGATCCTGCTGGGGCCGAACTCCGGCTGGTCGGAGTCTGCGACCGCCGGCGCGATTCAGCGGCGCATCGTCGGACCGATCTGGCTGGGTGGTCAGCTGGTCACCGACGTCTGGATCGGCGATGCGGCGGACCCGGCGCTCTCGACGGCCGCGGATACGCGCCGCGCCACTCTTCTGGTGACGGCCACCGGGCTTGCGAGCGCGGCGATCGCCGTCGCCGTGCTTGCAGCGATCTGAGTACGGAACGCGCTGAGGCGTCGAACGATACGAACGCGAACGCGTTCACCGAGCGACGCGAGTTCAGGGAGAGATGTCCGCCCCGACGGAAGTGGCGCCGACGTGGTGAGCAGCTACGACTCGATCTTGATCAGCTCGACGTCGAACACGAGCATGCCCTTCGGGGCGCCGGGTGCGCCCGCGTAGGCCAGCTTCTCCGG
>Ga0081455_10005449_pt1 | contig 13949 bp, 10 predicted proteins | sample TabmetS3T2R1_FD_70207 | JGI IMG/M metagenome (GOLD analysis project Ga0081455, IMG submission 70207) | Tabebuia heterophylla rhizosphere microbial communities from the University of Puerto Rico - S3T2R1 | ecosystem: Host-associated > Plants > Roots > Rhizosphere ... | reverse complement strand
CCTGCCGCTGACGCAAGAGCAGATTCGCCATCGCGGCCACGCCATCGAGGTGCGCATCTGCGCGGAAGATCCCGCGAAGGGATTCGTGCCGAGCGCCGGTGACCTCGAGCTCCTGAAGTGGCCGGACGAGACCGACGGTGTGCGCGTCGATGCGGGTTTCGAGACCGGTGACACCGTCTCGCCGCTCTACGACTCGCTACTCGGCAAGGTTGTCGCGCACGCCGATACACGCGAGGCGGCCATCGATCGGCTCGTCGCCGCACTCGACGAGCTCCGCGTGAGCGGCGTGGCGACGAATACGCAATGGCTGGCGCGAGCCTTGCTCCGCCCGGATTTCCGCCAAGGCAACCTCAGTACCGCATTCGTCGCGCGCAATGGCGATGCGCTTGCGATCGAGCCCGACGTCGCGGCGCTGGCGCCGTTCGCCGCGGCCGCCTATGCGGCGTCGCTCGCTCCCGCAAGCCGCGTGAGCTCGCCTTGGGACTTGGCCGACGGCTTTCGCGTGAACATGGCGCCCGCGATTCGCGTCCGCCTGCGCGCCAAAACCTCGATGGATGCGACGGTCGGAGCGCAGTCGGCCGATTCCGCTGAAGTCCACGTCGCTAACGCGGCTCCCCAACGATTGACACGTCTCCCGGCGCGCGCACCCCTTCAGCAGTGGCAATCGGCGACGGGCGGCGAGCGCGCCTCGGTGCTCGTCTCCGACAAGCGCATCACAGTCTGGCAAGCGCACTCGCAGGCGATCTTCACTCTCGATGACGGCTTGCAGGTCGACGCCTCGGCGAGCGCGCGTGCCGGCAGCTTATCGACGCCGCTTCCCGGCGTCGTCGTCAGTGTGGCGGTAAAGGAGGGCGACACGGTCTCCGCCGGCCAGACCCTGCTCGTGATCGAAGCGATGAAAATGGAGCACGCGATCAAGGCGCCGCGCGCCGGAGTCGTCAAGGCGCTCAAACATCGTGTCGGCGATCGCGTCCGCGAAGGCAGCCTGCTCGCCGAAGTGGAGTAGCGCGATATCCGGGAAGATATCTCGCGAGCTGAAAAAGAAGGGCATTTCGTCGCCGCTTCGGGGTTCCGCAGTTCGGACACCTCTTCAATGAGTTGACGCACCCCCCTACGCGCGACCAACAATAGCGGGGCGCCGCCTGCAGGGCGCGCAATGGGTTATGACCTGCAACGGTCTGCTACCCGTCGAACGATTACTAGGCTTTGCGCGCGTTCCACGCTGCGCATACTGAGGTACGCATGAGTTACACGATCAAGGTCAACGGCCAGCCGCGCACGGTAGACGTCGAGGCGGATACGCCGCTCCTTTGGGTATTGCGCGACGAGCTGGATCTGAAGGGCAGCAAGTACGGCTGCGGCATGGGCCTCTGCGGCGCTTGCACGGTGCACATCAACGGCACGCCCGCGCGCTCGTGCGTAACGCCGATCGCGGCGGTCGGCGAGAACGCGATCACGACCATCGAGGCCATCGGCGCGACCCCGGTCGGCAAGAAGGTGCAGGACGCCTGGCTGAAGCAAGACGTCATGCAGTGTGGCTACTGCCAGGCCGGCCAGATCATGTCCGCGGCCGCGTTGCTCGAAAAGAATGCGAAGCCCACCGACAAGGACATCGACGATGCGATGAGCGGCAACATCTGCCGTTGCGCGACCTACACGCGCATCCGCTCGGCCATCAAAGAAGCCGCGGGCCTTCCCACGGCCGACACGCGGGAGGTCTGATCATGACCACGCGAGACATGACTACCCAAGATAGGGCCCGTCCGCAGGACCTCTCCCGTCGTTCCTTCATCAAAGTCAGCGCCGCGGTCGGCGGCGGTCTGCTCGTCGACATGAGCATTCCCGCTTTCGCGCAGGCGCCGTTGAGCAGCGCCCCGGAAGCGGCGGCCACTCTCAACGCCTATGTGCGCATCGCGCCGGACGGCACGACGACCATCGTCGCGAAGAATCCCGAGATCGGGCAGGGCGTGAAGACGACGCTCCCCATGATCGTCGCCGAAGAAATGGACGTGGACTGGAAGGACGTGCGCACCGAAATGGCGCGCCTCGACATGGCCACGTACGGTCCGCAGTTCGCAGGTGGCAGTCTCTCGACGCCGTTCAACTACGATCCGCTCCGGCGCGTCGGCGCGGCCACGCGGCAGATGCTGATGACTGCGGCCGCGCAGTCCTGGCGCGTTCCGGTCTCGGAGCTCACGACCAGCGCGAGCACCGTCATTCACAGCAAGAGCGGCAAGAAGCTCACGTACGGTCAGCTTGCCGATGCGGCCGCGAAGGTGCGGCCGCCGGATCTGAAGACCGTCGCGCTGAAAGACCCGAAGGACTTCAAGCTCATCGGCCAGCCCATCGGCGGCGTGGACAGCCCGCTGATCGTTCAAGGCAAGCCGGTCTTTGGCATCGATGTCGTCGTGCCCGGCATGCGCTACGCCGTCTACGAGAAGTGCCCGGTGTTCGGCGGCACGGTCGCGGGCGCCAATTACGATGAAGTCGCGAAGCTGCCGGGGATCCGCAAGGTGTTCCCGGTGAAGGGCGGCGGCGCCGACATGACCCAGATGTGGGATGGCGTCGCGATCGTCGCGGACAAGTGGCATCAGGCGAACAAGGCGCTCGAGCAGCTGCAGGTGAAGTGGGACGAGGGCAAAGGCGCCTCGATCAGCACCGCCGGCTTCGCCTCGCAGGCGGCCGAGCTCGCCAAGAAGCCGGCGGCCAAGTCGATCAAGACCGAAGGCGATGTCGAGGGCGCGTTCAAGAACGCCGCGAAGGTCGTCGAAGCCTCGTACTCGTATCCGTTCATCCATCACGCCACGCTCGAGCCGATGAACACGACGGCGCACTGGAAAGACGGCAAGGTCGAGATCTGGTCGCCGACGCAGTTGCCGGCCGTGGCCCTCACGGCGGTGTCGAAGCAGTTCGGCATTCCGGAAAGCGCGGTGACGATCCACATGACGCGCATCGGCGGCGGCTTCGGCAGGAAGCTCAGCGCCGACTTCATGCTCGAGGCGGTGGCGATCGCGAAGGAGCTCGGCGAGCCGGTGAAGCTCGTCTGGAACCGCCGGCAAGACACCCAGCACGGCAAGTATCGGGCGGGCGGCTTCCACAACTTCAAGGCGGCACTCGACGCGCAGGGCAAGGTGGTCGCGTTCCGCGATCATTTCGTGACCGTCGGCGCGGACGGCAAGCCGGGCAACGGGGCCGATCTGTCGGAGCGGGAGTTCCCCGCCTCGTTCGTGCCGAATCTCGATCTCGGCGCCACGGTGATGGAATCTCACATTCCCACCGGACCGCTGCGCGCGCCGCAGAGTAACGCGCTCGCGTTCGCGTTCCAGTCGTTCCTCGACGAGCTCGCGCATGCCGCGGGCAAGGATCCGTTGCAGTTCCAGTTGGACCTGCTCGGACCGCCACGTGCGCCGGCGATGCTGCCCTCGCGCTTCGGCCCGCCGGCACCCGGGTTCAATAACGCCCGCATGGCGGGCGTGCTGAAAGAGGTCGCGAACCGCTCGGGTTGGGGCAAGACCAAGCTCGCCAAGGGCGTCGGGCAGGGCATCGCGTGCTACTACAGCCACATGGGCTACTTCGCGGAAGTCGTGCAGGCGCGCGTCAACAGCGCCGGCGATGTGAAGGTCGACAAGATTTGGGTGGTCGGCGACGTCGGCAACCAGATCATCAATCCGAGCGCCGCGATCAATCAGGTGCAGGGCGGGGCGATCGACGGCGTTTCGGGCGCTCTTCACCAGCAGATCACGGTGGCGAACGGGCGTGTGCAGCAGTCGAACTTTCACGACTACCCGCTGCTGCGCATCCATGAGGCGCCGCAGGTCGACGTGTTCTTCTTGAAGACCGACAACCCGCCGACGGGGCTCGGCGAGCCCGCGTTGCCGCCGGTCGTGCCGGCTCTCGCGAATGCGATCTTCGCGGCGACGGGTAAGCGGATTCGGAAGCTGCCGATCGATTCGGCGGAGCTGAAGACCGCCTGAGTGAGCGCGAGGCGCAGTGCCGCTCGGCACTGCGCCTCATGCTGTCGGCATCAGTTCGTCTTCTGGCCGGCCTTCGCCGTGCCGGGGACTTCATCTTCGAAATACAGCTTGCGCGGTTCGCTCCCGTCGCTCTGCGCGTAGAGCAAGTCGGCAATGTCGTCGGCGTGCTCTTCTTCCACGGCGAGGATGCGCTCCATCAAGCGGCGTGAGGTCGGGTCCTTGTCGCCGAAGAAGCGCACCATCTCGCGATAGCTCTCGATGGCGATGCGCTCGGCGACGAGATCTTCCTTCAGCATCTCGGCGAGGGAGCCGCCTTCCTTGTATTCGCTGTGACTGCGGGCGGTGAGGCCGGCGGGGTCCATCTCCGGCTTGCCGCCGAGTTGCTTGATGCGCTCGGCGATCCAGTCCGCGTGCTCTTGCTCTTCCTTCGCATGCTCGAGGAATTCCTCCTTCGCGGCCTGCGAGTGAATGCCCGTCGCCATGAAATAGTGAAAGCGATAGCGCAGCACGCACACGATTTCGGTGGCGAGCGCCTCGTTCAAGACGGCGATGGCCTGGTTGCGATCGAGTCCGTAGTCGCCGGTGACCGCGCCTTCGGTCATGTGCTGGCGCGCGCGGTCGCGCATTTCCTGAATCTGTTTCGCATGAGTCATTGCAGGTCTCCCGCCCGGTCTAGCTCGAGGTGAGTGAGTAGTCCGCTCGGGTCAGCAAGTTACGAACCCAACCGCAAAGCTTTCCCGTGCCGGCAAACAACTTGCTGGGCGCGAGCACGGATCGCTTTTGCTGACGAGGGGAACGATATCGCTATTCCACAAACCGCCCGGCGGTTCCTGCGCGCTTTGGTGGCGCTCGCGCTCGTGGCCTGGCTGGCGAATCGCGTCGGCGTGCACGAGATCCTCGACGAATTTCAGATGGCGCATGCAGGCATGGTGCTGCTCGCCACGTTGCTGCTGGCGGTCGACAGCGTGGCGAAGGCGTGCAACTGGCAGCAACTGTTACAGAGAAACATCGGCGATCGCTGGGTGCCCATTTCGCGCGTGCTCGTTTGGTTCTTCGCCGGCGGATTCATCGGCGCGGTGGTGCCCTCGTCCGCGAGCACGGACGCGTGCCGCTGCGTGCTCGCGGCTCGCGCACTACGCGGCCATGCGGCCGCGTGTGCCGCATCCATCGTGACGCTCAACGCACTCGGATGGTTCACGGGCAGCATCCTCGGCGTGCTCGGCATCGTGTATCTCCATCTCACGAAGCAACTGCCCCTGTTGCTCGGCCCGGTCGTGCTCATCTTCTTGTTCACGCTGGTCGTGCTGCCGATCCTCTATGCCTTGCTGGCAGCGAGGCGTGAAGTGCTCATGCGCTTCATCGCGCGCGTCGGTCAGCGCTGGCCGGGACTGATCCAGACGATGATGAAGTTCGTCGACGCCTTGCTCGCCTTCGAGCACGCCCACATGCGCTTTCCGGTTTTCCTGTTCGTGGCGGGCATCGGCCTCCTCGCTCAGGCGGGCATGTTCGCGATCACAGCGCGCGCCATCGGGATCGAGCTGCCGTTTGCGGTGTGGCTGGTGCTCGTGCCCCTGACGCGCATCGTGGCCTTGATTCCGGTGTCCATCGCGGATTTCGGCTTGATCCAGGCGGCGCACGTCTGGGTGCTGTCCCTGTTCGGCGTGGCGCCCTGGGAGTCCTTCGCGCTGTCGAGCTTGTTCGCGATCGAGGGACTCCTCATTCATTGCACCCTCGGGGCGGCCTCGTTCCTCGCCGGCGGCCGCCGAAAACAGGAGGATTTTCGCCTCGACGGCTCCGGATTCGTCGGCTAGAATGCGCGCCCCCTGCGGGCCTCGGCCGCAAGGGGATGGGACTGTAAGTCCCTGGACGAGAGAGAAGGCCCCCGAGGGCCTTTTGCTTTTTTGACGGTTGCTTTTTGATGGCCTTCGGCCAGCGTGTTGACGGGGGTTGCCGAGGTGAAGCGCTCGTGCGCGCTGACCTGTGGCACTGCCTCGATGGGCCATCAACGCGCTAAAGGGTCGGCGCTTGCCTGACGGCCTCCGAGCGTCGGAAGGGCCCGGGCAAGGGTCGGGAGAGTGCGCACCTCGGTGCGGTCTCCTGGACAGAAAGTGGTTTCGAATGGGCCTCGCAAGGCCCATTTTTGTTTGTGGCGGCGGTGAGTTGCGATGGCGACGGTCTTGCGTGGGCGGCTGATTGCCCTCATAGAGCCGCTCCTGACGGGGCTGGGCTACGAGCTGGTCGAGCTGGAATACGTTCCCGGCCGCAGCAACGCGCTGTTGAGGATTTACATCGACCGGCTGCGCCCGCAAGGGGCAGCGGGCGAAGCGGACGACGACGCGAAGAACAACGCCACGGTCGCGCTCGACAGCGAAGACCGGGTCGCTTTGGGGGATGAGACGAGTTTGCGCGAAAGCGGCATCGGCATCGATGACTGCGAGCGCGTGAGCCACGAGGTCTCGGCGCTCCTCGATGTCGAGGATCCGATTCCGACGGCGTACACGCTCGAGGTTTCCTCGCCGGGCTCGGACCGGGTGCTGCGGACCAAAGCGCACTACGACCGGTTCGCGGGCTCGCGCGTGCATGTCGAGCTGAAGGCGCCGCGCGCGGGGCGCAGGAGATATACGGGGACGCTCAAGTCGGTGTCGGATGCCGGCATCGAGCTCGAGGTGGATCGGCAGCCGGTGAGCGTGCCGTTCGATGAGATCGAGAAAGCGCGGCTGGCGCCGGAAACGCCTGGCCCGATGCGGAGGTAGCAGAGCTCATGAACAAGGAAATCCTGATGGTCGTGGACGCCGTCTCGAACGAGAAGGGCGTCGACAAGGAAGTGATCTTCGAAGCGCTGGAGGCGGCGCTGGCGTCTGCTACTCGCAAGAAGCACGGCGAAGAGCTCGACGTGCGCGTGCAGATCGACCGCAAGACCGGCGACTACGACACGTTCCGCCGCTGGAAGACCTTCGCCGACGACTCGACCGAGCTCGAAGTTCCGGAGCGCGAGTTGCGCTTGGACGACGCGCGCGACATCGACCCCAAGGTCGAAATCGGTGGATTCGTCGAGCAGCCGATCGAATCCGTCGCGTTCGGGCGCATCGCGGCCCAGCAGGCGAAGCAGGTCATCGTGCAGAAGGTGCGCGAGGCCGAGCGCGCGCAGGTGGTGGATGCTTATAAAGATCGCACCGGCCAGCTCGTCAGCGGCGTCGTGAAGCGCATCGACCGCAACGGCATCTACGTGGACCTCGGCAGCAATGCCGAAGGCTTCGTGCCGCGCACGGACATGATCCCGCGCGAGCAGGTGAAGCCGCAGGACCGCATCAAGGCGTTCCTGAAAGAAGTCCGCTCGGAGCCCCGCGGCCCGCAGCTGTTCTTGTCGCGCACCGCGCCGGAGTTCTTGATCGAGCTGTTCAAGCTCGAAGTGCCGGAAGTCGGGCAGGGGCTGATCAACATTCTCGGTGCGGCCCGCGACGCGGGCGTGCGCGCCAAGATCGCGGTGAGGAGCAACGATCCGCGCATCGATCCCGTCGGCGCCTGCGTCGGTATGCGCGGCTCGCGCGTGCAGGCGGTGTCCAACGAGATCGCCGGCGAGCGCGTCGACATCATTCCGTTCGACGAGAACCCGGCGCAGTTCGTGATCAACGCGATGTCGCCCGCCGAAGTGATGTCCATCGTCGTCGACGAGGACTCGCACAGCATGGACATCGCGGTGGCGGAGGAGAAGCTGTCGCAGGCGATCGGCCGCGGCGGCCAGAACATCCGTTTGGCGAGCCAGCTGACCGGCTGGGACCTGAACGTGATGACGGAAACGGATGCGGAGCAAAAGAGCGAGACGGAGTCGCGCGCGCTGGTCGAGAACTTCATGAAGCAACTCGACGTCGACGAGGACGTGGCGACCATTCTCGCGCAGGAAGGCTTCTCCACGATCGAGGAGATCGCCTACGTGCCGCAAGCCGAGCTGAAATCGATCGAAGAGTTCGACGACGAAATCATCAAGGAGCTGCGCAATCGTGCGCGCGACGTGCTGCTGACGCAGGCGATCGCGAGCGAAGAGAGCCTGGATCAATCGATGCCGGCAGACGACCTGCTGTTGCTCGAGGGCATGAGCCCGGATCTGGCGCTCGCACTGGCACGACGCGGCGTTCGCACGCGTGAGGAGCTGGCCGAGCAAGCCGTCGATGACCTGACGGATATCGAGGGGCTCGGCGCCGAAGAGGCCGGCAAGCTCATCATGAAGGCGCGCGAGCACTGGTTCCAAGCGGGCCAGTGAGCGCACGGGGGTAGTAGTACATGGCAGATGTAACCGTTTCTCAATTTGCCGAAGTCCTGAAGGTGCCGGTCGATCGGCTGCTCGTGCAGCTCGATCAGGCGGGCATCAAGGTCGACGGCCCGAACGCGCGCATCAGTGACGATGCGAAGCTCGAATTGCTGACCCATTTGCGCCGCGCGCACGGCAGTGAGAACGAGCAGGCGGCGCCCAGCAAGATCACGCTCAAGCGCAAGACGCAGCAGGAGCTGAAGCTCGCGAGCGCGCAAGGCCGCGCACGCACGGTCAGCGTCGAGGTGCGCCAGAAGAAGACGTACATCAAGCGCGACGTGCTGCAGGAAAAGGCCCGGATCGCGCAGGACGAGATCGACGCCAAGCGCCGCGAAGCGGACGACGCCGCGCGCGCGGAAACCGAGCGGCTCGAGGCCGAGCGCCGCGAGCACGAGCGCATGGAGGCGGAGAACCGCCGGCGCATCGAAGAAGAAGCGAATCGCAAGAAGCAGCAGGCCGAAGAGGCACGCGAGCTCGCTGAGAAGCAGCAGCGCGAGCGCGAGGAAGCGGAAGAACGGCAGCGCGAGGCGGCACGCAAGGCTGCGGAAAAGGCGGTCGAGAAGACTGCCGAGCCGGCGACGCCGTCGGCCGCGGCACGGCCGGCGCGACAGGAACCTGCGCGCCCGGCACGCGCGGACAATCAGCCAGACGCCCGCCCCGCGCCTGGTGGCGCTCGCGGTGCGCCCACTATTGCTCCCGCAGCTGCGGCCCGAAGTGCGCCCAGTGTTCCTCCGGGACCGGGTCGCGCCGCAGCCAGTGCTCCTCCGGGGCCGGGTCGCGCCGCACCCGGCGGTGCTCCGGGACCCGGTCGCGCTGCGCCCGGCGCCCCTGGAGCGGACACGCGCTATGGCCGGCAAGAACTGCACGTCGTCGGCGACGTCAGCTCGCGCTACAAGAAGAAGCGACGGATCAAAGGCCGGCCGATGGCCGGCGACGGCGACGCGAAGCACGGCTTCGAGATGCCGACGGCTCCCGTCGTGCGCGAAGTGGCCATCGGTGAAACCATCACCGTGGCCGAGCTCGCGCAGCGCATGGCCGTGAAGGCCACCGAGGTCATCAAGGTGCTCATGAACATGGGCGTCATGGCGACCATCAATCAGGTCATCGATCAGGACACGGCCGTGCTGGTCGTGGAAGAGCTGGGCCACACGCCGAAGCTCCTGAAAGAAGACCAGATGGAGGTGGACCTGCAGGGCGCCGCTGCGGAGCACGCCGAGCAGGAGGATCGTCCGCCGGTCGTGACCGTCATGGGTCACGTCGACCACGGCAAGACTTCGCTCCTCGATTACATCCGCAGCACCAAGGTGGCGGCGGGTGAGGCCGGTGGCATCACGCAGCACATCGGTGCATATCAGGTGAGCACGCCCAAGGGCCCCATCACGTTCCTCGACACGCCGGGTCACGCGGCCTTCACGGCCATGCGTGCGCGCGGCGCCAAGGCGACGGACGTCGTCGTGCTCGTGGTCGCGGCGGACGACGGCGTGATGCCGCAGACGATCGAAGCCATTCAGCACGCGAAAGCGGCGGGGGTGCCGATCGTCGTGGCCGTGAACAAGATCGACAAGCACGATGCCGATCCGGAGCGCGTGCGTACCGAGCTGTCCAAGCAGGAAGTGATTCCTGAAGAGTGGGGCGGCCAGAACATGTTCGTGAACGTGTCCGCGCGCACCGGTCAGGGCGTGGATCAATTGCTCGAATCGATTCTGCTGCAGGCGGAAGTGCTCGAGCTGAAGGCGGCGAGCAAGGGTCTCGCGACCGGCATCGTGATCGAGGCGAGCATCGAGAAGGGCCGCGGCCCCGTCACGACCGTGCTCGTGAAGAAGGGCACTCTGAAGGTCGGCGACCCGATCATTGCGGGCGCCGAGTTCGGCCGCGTTCGCGCGATGTTCGATGAGAGCGCCCAGGCGGTGCAGGAAGCGGGCCCGTCGGTGCCGGTGGTGGTGCTCGGCTTGTCCGGCGCGCCGAACGCCGGGGATGAGCTGCTGGCGGTGGAGAGCGAGCGCAAGGCGCGCGAAGTGGCTCTGCATCGGCAAGGCAAGTTCCGCGACGTCAAGCTCGCGAAGCAAGGCTCGACCCGCGCCGAGGACGCGTTCTCGCAGATGGAAGCCGACAAGGCCGGCGCCATCTCGGTGGTGCTCAAGACGGACGTGCAGGGCAGTGCCGAGGCGCTGCGCGATGCGCTCAACAAGCTCTCCACCGACGAAGTGCAAGTCAAGGTCGTGGCGAGCGGCGTGGGCGGCATCACGGTGTCGGACGTGCAGCTCGCGGCGGCATCGAAGGCCGTCGTCATCGGCTTCAACGTGCGCGCCGATGCCGGTGCGCGCGAAGCCGTGAAGGATACGGGCGTCGAGATCCGCTACTACAGCATCATTTACGAGGCCCTCGACGACATCAAACAGATGATGTCGGGCCTGCTGCAGCCGGAGATCAAGGAGCAGATCATCGGCGTGGCGCAGGTGCGCGAAGTGTTCCGCTCCAGCAAGTTCGGCGTCGTGGCCGGATGCCTGGTCACGGAAGGCTCGGTCAAGCGCAACAACCCGATTCGTGTCTTGCGCGACAACGTGGTCATCTTCGAGGGCGCGCTGGAGTCGTTGCGCCGCTTCAAGGACGACGTCAACGAAGTGCGCGCGGGCACCGAGTGCGGTATCGGCGTGAAGAACTATCAGGACGTTCGCGTGAACGACCAGATCGAGTGCTTCGCGCGAGTCGAGGTGGCGCGTACGCTCCAGTAAGCGCGCGCGTGTCGACATATGGCCGAGAAGCAACGTCACCGACGCATTGAAGGCGAGATGCAGCGCGCGCTGTCGGAGCTGGTGGCGCGCGAGGTGAAGGACCCGCGCGTCGGGTCCATCACCATCACGGACGTGAAGGTGGCGGCCGACCTGAGCACGGCGCGCGTCTTCTTCACGCCCTTCGCGTCGAAGCATCCTGCGGAGGAAGTGCAGGCCGGTCTCACGAGCGCGGGTGCGTATCTGCGCGGTGAAGTCGGCCGGCGCCTGCGACTGCGGCACGCGCCGCGACTCGAATTCGTGTTCGACGATTCGTTCGAGAAGGCGGCCAAACTGACGGCGCTGATCGATAGCGCGCCGAAATAGCCGTGCTCTGCGGAATTCTTCTGCTCGACAAGCCCCTCGGGGTCTCGTCGAACGCGGCGCTTCAGCGAGTGCGTCGCTTGCTCCGAGCCGACAAGGCGGGGCACGTCGGCAGTCTCGATCCCCTCGCGACGGGCATGTTGCCCATCTGTCTGGGCGAGGCGACCAAGATCGCGGGCGACATTCTGTCGGGCCGGAAGCGCTACCGTTTCGCCATCGCACTCGGCTCGCGAACCGCGACGGGGGATGTCGAGGGCGCGGTGGTCGAGACGTTGCCGGTGCCGGACTTCGACGCGGCCGCTTTGCAAGCGGTGCTACAGCGCTTCCACGGTCGCACGACGCAGATCCCGCCGATGTACTCGGCGATCAAGCGCGACGGCCAGCCGCTCTACAAGCTCGCGCGCGCGGGCGTCGAAGTCGAGCGCAAGGCGCGTGACATCGAGATTGCGGAGCTGACGGTCGTCCAACGCGACGGGGCGCGGCTCGAGCTCGAAGCGCTGTGCTCGAAGGGCACGTACATCCGCGTGCTCGCCGAGGACATCGCCCGCGCGCTCGGGACCTGCGGGCATGTGGCCGAGCTTCGCCGGCTGTCCGTCGAGCCGTTCGACTCGGCCGCCATGCAGACGATGGATGAGGTCACTGCGCGAGCTGAGCGGGGCGAACCCCCGATGCTGTTCGAGGCTGACCTCGCGATCCCGCATCTGCCGGCCGTACACCTGAGCGCCGATGGCACCAGGCGCGTGCTGCACGGCCAGGCAGTGACCGTACCGGCCGAGGTGGCGCCCGGCCGCGTGCGTCTCTATGACGCGCAAGGCCATTTTTTCGGCGTCGGGGAGGCGGACGGCTTCGGACTGGTGCAGCCGCGGCGCCTGTTCGTCGCAGCGGACTGAAATCGCACCGTAAACAGGTTGTGGCGGGCAGGGTGCGCGGGTAGAATCGCGCGCCGCGTAAAAGGGCAATCAAGACAAGCTTTTAGGAATCTCTCTGGCAATGTCGTTATCCACCGAAAAGAAGGGCGGAATCCTCGCGCAGTTCCGCCGCGGGCCCCAGGACACCGGGTCGCCCGAAGTGCAGATCGCGCTGCTGTCCGAACGGATCACCGGCCTCGGTGAGCATTTCACGGCTCACAAGCGCGACCATTCGTCGCGCCGTGGACTGGTGAAGCTGGTGAACCAGCGCCGCAGGCTTCTCGACTACCTCAAGGCTACCCAACCGCAGAAGTACCAGGAGCTCGTCGAGCGACTGGGCCTCCGCCGCTGAATTCCGCCCAAGGGCCGCGTCAAACGCGGCCCTTGTGCTTTGGCGCTGAATTTTCCACCAGGTTTTAGCTCGAGGATCGTCAAGAGTGAGCGTTTCCACCGTTTCTTTTCCCTACGGACCCCACACCGTCACCATCGAGACCGGCGAAGTCGCGCGGCAAGCCGAAGGCGCCGTGCGCGTCTCGATGGGCGACACCGTAGTGCTCGTCACTGCGTGCGCCGCCAAACAGGCCGTGCCGGGTCGTGATTTCTTTCCCCTGACCGTCAACTACGTCGAGAAGACCTACGCCGCGGGCCGCATTCCCGGCGGCTTCTTCAAGCGCGAAGGGCGCCCGACGGAAAAAGAGACGTTGACGTCGCGTCTGATCGATCGCCCGCTGCGTCCGCTGTTCCCGGACGGCTTCTACAACGACGTGCAGGTCGTGGCGACGGTCATCTCGCTCGATCCCGACATCGATGCGGACATTCCCGCGCTGATCGGCGCTTCCGCGGCGGTCAGCCTCGCGGGTCTGCCGTTCAACGGGCCGATCGGTGCCGCGCGCGTCGGTTGGAAAGACGGGCAGTACATCTTGAATCCCACCGCGAAGCAGCTCGGCGAATCGCAGCTGCACCTCGTCGTCGCCGGCACGGAGCATGCGGTGTTGATGGTGGAGTCGGAGGCCAAGGGGCTCTCCGAGGAAGTGATGCTCGGCTCGGTCGTGTTCGGTCACCAGCAGATGCAAGTGGCCGTCAAAGCGATCAAAGAGCTCGTCGCGAAAGCCGGCAAGCCGAAGTGGAAGTTCGAGCCGCCGGCGGCCAACGCCGAGCTGGCCAGCGCGCTCGCGCTGCATGCGCAGGCTGCGCTCACCCAGGCCTACTCGATCACCGAGAAGCAGGCGCGCTCGAACCGCTTGAAGGAAATCAAGCTGCAGACGCTCGAAATGCTGGCCGCGGGCGAGAACCCGAAGTTCACGAAAGACCAGGTCGAGAACGAGCTCTTCAAGCTCGAGAGCAACATCGTCCGCCAGCGCGTGCTGAACGGCGAGCCGCGCATCGACGGCCGCGATCACCAGACCGTGCGCCCGATCACCGTGAAGGTGGGCGTGCTGCCGCGTGCCCACGGCTCCGCGCTGTTCACGCGCGGTGAGACGCAGGCACTGGTCGTCACGACGCTCGGCACCGGCCGCGACGCGCAGATCATCGACGCGCTCGAAGGCGAACGCCGCGAGCCGTTCATGCTCCACTACAACTTCCCGCCGTTCTCGGTGGGCGAGACCGGCATGATGGGCTCGCCGAAGCGCCGCGAGATCGGCCACGGCAACCTCGCCCGCCGCGGCGT
>Ga0081455_10005448_pt1 | contig 13951 bp, 19 predicted proteins | sample TabmetS3T2R1_FD_70207 | JGI IMG/M metagenome (GOLD analysis project Ga0081455, IMG submission 70207) | Tabebuia heterophylla rhizosphere microbial communities from the University of Puerto Rico - S3T2R1 | ecosystem: Host-associated > Plants > Roots > Rhizosphere ... | reverse complement strand
AACAGCAGCTCGCCGCCCGTGTACGGCGCCACCACGCCGTGACTGTGATGGGGCGCGGACACTCGATAGACCCGTCCGTCCAGGCTGCCCGGCAACACCACCGAGGCCAGCGCGTTAAAGTCGTCCTCCGCGGTCAGCAGGAGGACCTCGCTGATGCCCTCGAGCTCGGCGCGGCGCCCGGTGGCCGCGGCCAGCAGTTCACCCGGCGCGATCGGCAGACCGGCTCGCCGGACGGCGTCCCGCTCGTCGTCCTCGCCGGCCCACATGAGCACTTCCAGGCCGGCGTCCTGCAGGGCGCGTCCGATGCCGATCGCCCAGGGGTCGCCGCCCACGATCAGCGGTCGGGAGCCGGACGGCCGCAGGACGTGGAGCACCCTGGCGATCGGCGCCGCGGTCAGGCCGTACAACGTCACGGTCAAGACGATGGTCAAGAAGGTGGCCGGCAGGATCTTGTCGGCTCCGGGGACGCCTTCGCTGACCAGGCTGGCGCCGAAGGCGGACGCGGTGGAGGCGGCGACGATGCCCTTCGGGGCCATCCAGCCGATGAACCCCCGCTCGCCGCGCTTCAGGCCGGTCTGCCAGGTCGACATCAGGGCCACCAGCGGCCGCGCCACCAAGACCAGGACAGCGACCAGTCCGACGGTCGGGAGCAGGATGTCTTCGAGCGAGTCCGGTGTCACCGACGCAGAGATCGAGATGAAGAGGACGCCGAGGATCAGCTGAACGACCGTCTCGAAGAACGGCCGTCGAGCCGCCACGTCGAACCCCTCGACGTTGGATGCGACGAGCCCCATGACGATCGCGGCGATCAGGCCGGTGTCGTCGCGTACGGCGTCGCTCGTGGCCGCCACGGCGACCACGGTGGCGATCATCGCGTTGGTGCCCAGGATCTCGGGGAGATCAAGGGTGCGAAGCAGGAACCAGAGCACGGCGGCGCCGGCCAGGCCCGCGAGGAGCCCGATCGCCATGCTTCCGAAGAACCGCCCGATGCGAAAGTCACCCGCGACGCCGCCGCCCGCCATGATCCCGTGGAAGACGATGGCACCGATGATGCCGCCGATCGGGTCGATGAGGGTGCCCTCCCAGATCAACGGATGCCGGACCCGATCGGTCGGGCGCACGTGGGCGAGCAGCGGCCCGACGACGGTCGGCCCGGACACGATGAGGATCGCGCCGATCATGATCGACGCTGCTTCCGAGAGGTCGAGGAACACCGCGCCGGCGAGACCGGCGAGCGCCCACGTGATCGGTACGCCGAAGACCAGCAGCCGGATCACGACCGTGCGAGTGCCGCCCTTGAGCTTGCGCAGGTCGAGCCCGAGGCCGCTCTCGAACAGGATGATCGCGACCGACAGGGAGATGAGCGGCTCGAACAGCGACCCGAGCAGTCGGTCGGGATGGACGTCGTCGGTGAGCGCCCCGGCGCAGAAGCCGACCGGTAACAAGAGGATCAGCGCGGGGATGCGAAGCCGGGCCGCCACGATCTGACACCCGACGGCGAGGGCCACCGTCAGGGCCAGGCCATAGAGGATCTGTTCGGTGGTCATCGCTCTCCTTGGCCGCTCGGACGCCCGATAGCGACAGGCTGACTCCACCGCGGCAGCCCGTCACCACCCGTCCCGGGTGGAACGGCCCGTCATGCTTTTACAACTTTGTGAATCTTCTAAACTGTTGGCCTGAACAGCAGTGAGAGGGAGGCTACGGTGGCGGCAGCCGACAAGGGTCATCAGGACGACGCGGTCCTGCGCTTCGTCGAGCGGTTCGCGTTGATCCTCGTCGAGTCCGGCATGCCCCGAATGCCGTCCCGCGTGTTCGCGTACGTCCTCGCCGACGACTCCGAGCGCTACACGGCGCGGGAACTCGCCGACGGGCTTCGGGTGAGTCCGGCCGCGATCTCGGGAGCAGTGCGCTATCTGGTCCAGGCCGGGCTGTTGATCCGGGAGCGCGAACCCGGCTCACGCAGCGACCACTACCGGGTCTACGACGAGGACATCTGGTACACGATCACCCAGCAGCGGCTGCCACTCCTCAAGCGCTGGGAGGAGATCCTCAGCGAGGGGATCGAGATCCTCGACGAGGCGCGTCCCGGCGGTCATCGGGTCCGCGAGACGCTCGAGTACGTCCGCTTCAGCCAGGTCGAGATCGCCGACTTCGCCGAACGCTGGCGCGCCCACAAGCACCAACTCCTCGACGAGTGACCATCCCCCGTCGACCGGCGAATAGACATCGTGGAGGTCATCGCCCCCTCCATGCCGATTCGCTCGCTCAGCCGGCCCGGCCGCCCACCCCGGCCCGCGATCGCTTCCGGGCCAGGTCGGTCGACCCCCGATCGCCGTCCTCGTACGCGAGATGCAGCGTGATCGCCGCGATCCGCCATCCGTCGGTCTCCCGTTCGAGCCGGATGTCATAACGTCCGGAGACCATCCAGGTCGACGCGTCACCGTCCTCGACGACGTGGTGATAGGCCCGCACCGTCGTCGTGCAGGACACCGTATGCTCGGTCGCGCTGGTGACCGCGTACGGACCGGTGAGGTGCTGCGTCGCGTCGAAGCCGGTGGCCAACTCGGTCCAGTCGGCGATCACGTCGTCGACGGCCACGGTCGCCGCCTCGCCGCCCCACAGCGACGTGTAGTCGACATCGATCCGGTCGGTGAAGCAGGCCCGTACGGTCGCCCAGTCCAGGGTGTCGACGCCGTGCAGCATCGCCGTGAAGGCCTCGGTCGGGCTGTCGGTCATCCGGCGGCTCCCAGGGTCTGCTTGAAGTGCGCGTCGACCGCGTCGAGGGCGAACCCGACCTGCTCGGGCTGGTCGTAGAAGTCGATCTGGCTGCCTTGGCCCCACGCCACGTCGACCGGTCCGCTCATACGTCCGCGCAGCGCCTCGATGTGCTCGGGGAACACGCAGTCGTCGGAGTGCACGAACAGGGTCGGCGCCGTGACCGCGTCCGCGGCCGCCAGGCCGTCGAAAGTCAGCCAGGACAGCCAGGTCATCTCGGCCATCTCGTTGCGCCACTCGGGGACGGCGCCGCGGTCCGGGCTCGCGTAGTAGTCGAGCTCGAAGAACATGCCAGCCCGATCGTTGCCAGGCTCGTACGCCGGCACGATGGTGATCTCGCCGTCACGGAGATAGCGCTGGTACGCCTCGCGAGCCCGCTGCAGCCGGAGCTCGACGCCCTCGTCGCCGCCATACCAGGGCGTCGCCGACGCCGTGTCATGGAACCAGCCGGCAACGCTGGCGAACGATCGGATCGGTGCCCCTTGCGCGATCGCCCCCAAGACGTACTGCGCGCTGGCGCACACGCCGAGATGGCCGACCTCGCCGGGCCGGACGAACGACAGCGTGCCGGCGAACCGTGCCGCCGCCGCGATGTCGGCCATCTTGCGGGTCGGGAGCTCGACCTGTCGCAGGTCGCCCCCGCTTTGACCGAAGCCGGCGAAGTCGAACGTGATCGCGGTGTAGCCACGGTTGGCGAGCGCCGCCGCATAGTGATCGGGCATCTGCTCTTTGACGGTCAGCCAGGATCCCGTGACCACGACCGCGGGCTGCCGCTCGGCACGGTCTTCGACTCGTCGATGGATCCGGCCATGGATGGGGACGCCGCCGCTGACGAACATGATCGGAGACGTCGTGACATTAGTCGTCGTCATGCGAGCACGTTCGCACGGCGGACCGGGCCGTCGGAGGGTCGAATCTTGCGGAGTTCGGCGCTTCAGGCGGCGCGCAGATCCGAGGGCGCGAAGCCGGTGTAGCGACGCAGCAAGCGCCGGAAGTGGCTGATGTTGGAGTAGCCGACCTCGTACGCGATCTCGGGCACGCTGCTGCGCCCGGCGAGCAGAAGCTCCTTGGCCCGCTCCATCCGGCGCATGGTGGCGAACTCGTGCGGCGCCATCCCGGTCGACTGTTTGAAGGCGCGAGCGAAGTGGAACGCGCTGAATCCCGCCTCGGCCGCGAGGTCCTCGAGCACCAGCGGCTCGGCGAGCCGGGCATCGACCAGATCCCGGATCCGGTCGACGAGCTCGCGGTCCAGCCGACCCGATCGACGCGATAGCAACGGCCGTGGCGAGCAGTAGTGATCGACCAGGTGGGCCGCCAGCCGGTGCGCGACGGTGCTGGCCTGGATGTCGTCGAGATCGGCGTCACCGACATGGACCCGCTTCAGCAGCGCGGCCGTGCCGAGGACGGTGGCGTCTCGGGCCGCGACGACCGACCGGATCTCGGCCACCTCGTTCGACTCGGTCACGGCGCGGAGCATGTTGTCGTCGGGATAGATCTCGAGTGCCTCGGTGGGCTCGCGTACCTCGGCCCAGCGGACGTCGTTCCACCCGTTCGCGAAGGTGACTCCGGCCGGTACGTCGAGATGGATCAGCTTGCCGTCCAGCTCGTACGCGAGTCGGGAGTGCGCACTGAACGAGACACCGACCTGCTGCGGCTTGGTCGTGGTGGTGCCTCCGTCGGGCGGCAGCCAGCTGTACTCCGAGCGCATTCCGGGCCACGACCGTACGGAGGACGTCTTGCGATCGACTCGCACGCCCTCGTCAACGCCGACAAGGGTCGGGGCAATTCCTGCGGCATAGAATCGCGGCACCGTGAGCGAGACCGCCAAGCCCGACCTCGCCGTCGGATTGATCCGGACCCGGGATGCCGTCGAACGCCCCCGCGCCGAGGGCATCGGCATCCTGCCGCACGTGGTCGAGCTGACGGCGACGATCGCGAATGTCGGCGACTCGCTCGCCGGGGAGACCCTGACCCGCTTCTGGATCCGCGGCTACGGCGTTGATCGCGAGCTGCGCCTGGTGAACACTCCAGAGCTCCCGCCGGGCGAGGAGATCGAGGTGACGGCGCTGTGGGACGTCCGCGACGGGCCGGGCGACTACACCGTCATCGTGACCGCGGACGCCTTCGGGCAGCTCGACGAGATCCGTACGGACAACAACACCGGACAGGCTCGGCTTCGCGTACGGGACAACCGGGTCGAGCTGACCTGATGCGGATCAACGGTGTCGCATCGATCGTCGGCCTGGGTAGCGTGGCCGTATGGAGTACCGCAGACTCGGTCGACTCGAACATCAAAGCTCCGTCCTGATCTATGGCGCCGCCGGGCTTGCGGAAGTGACGCAGGACGTCGCGGACGCCTCGATCGACGCGGCCCTGGAGGCGGGGATCAACCACTTCGACGTCGCGCGGGACTACGGCGACGCCGAGCTGCGGTTCGGCGCGGCCATGTCGCGGATGCGAGATCGGATCTTCCTCGCGACCAAGACCGGCGCGCGGTCAAGCGAGGCGGCCTGGCGCCAGATCAACGAGTCGCTCGAACGGCTCCAGACCGACCGCGTCGACCTGATCCAGCTGCACGCCGTCGGCGACCTGGAGCAGCTGGACCTCGCGACGAGGCCGAACGGCGCGTTGGAGGCGGCGACCCGGGCCGAGGCCGAGGGACTGGCCGGCGCGGTCGGGATCACCGGCCACGGCCACGAGGCGCCCGCGACCCATCTCGAGGCACTGCGTCGCTATCCCTTCGCCACCGTGCTGACGCCGATCAACCCGGTGCTCGCGCGGGACGACGCCTACCTGGCCGCCTACGAGGCACTCGTCGCCGAGGTGCGACGGCAGGACGCCGGGCTGATGATCATCAAGACGGTGGCGCATCGGAACTGGCCCGAGGCGGTCGCTCCCTCGTACACGACCTGGTACGAGCCGTTCGACCAGCAAGCGCCTATCACGGCGGCCGTCGCCTGGGTGCTCTCGCATGCGGAGGTCACCGGCATCGCGACGCCGGGCGATGTACGGCTGCTGCCGCTGGTGATCCAGGCCGAGAGCGAGCGCCACGACTTCGACCGTTCCGCCGCTGCCGCTGCGCTGCGCGACGAGCCGGAGTACTCCTCCCCGTTCATCAGCATGCCGTTCTGACCGACCGACCATGATCCGTCACAGCAAGGCAACCGAGCGCCGGATCAGCGGTCGCTGGTCCCTTTGGCCTCGCAACTCGGTGCTGTCGATCGCCTCGACTGGGTCGGTGCTGTCGATCGGGAGCGTGGGCTCGTGTGCGTCGGTGGGCAGCGACGGCCTCGATCCTGTCCCACCAGTCCACCGGCGCCAGGATGAGTACGCGAAGCGACGGGCCGCTGAAGCCGTGGGGTCCGCCGGCGATCGTCGTCGCGGTCGCGGCAGTCGCCTACGGCGGCTACGTCGTCACACAGGTCCGACGGCGCCGCCGCGCAACGACCGGATGACCTGGGTCATCTGCCCGAAGTAGCGGGCACATCCCGGGCAGCCGCCGAGATGGTCGACGAACGCGGCCTCGGTCCGCGGCGGCAATGCCCCGTCGAGATGACTCGTGACCAGTTCGACGAACTCCCGGCAGGTCATCCCGCTCATGCCGCAGCCTCCGCGACGGCTCGAGCCGGGCAGGCTGCGGGGACCGGTTCCGACGCCTCGGCGACTGCGGCCAGGCTGCGCCCGCGCAACGCCACCCGAAGCAGCAGCCCGCTCGCCGCCAGGGTCACGGTGACGACCATCCAGCCCGCGGCATGGACGCCGTACTGCTGACTGACGAAGCCGAAAGCGACGGCGAACGGCAGGAACACGATCCACGACACGGCACCGACACCGGATGCGACGCCGGCCCGGATCGCCGACGGCACGGCGTCGTGCACCAGTCGAGTGACGTGGATGCTCGCGGCCACCATCAGCAGGACGAGCACGATCTGCGCCAGGGTCACGACGGCGATGTTCCGGCTCGTCGTCAGGGTCAGGCTGGCGAGCAGGACGACACCGGAGACCGGAGCGACGGTCGTCCATCGGTCGAAGCGCAGTCGCCCGGCGAGCATCCCACCCAGTCCGAAGGTCGACATCAGCCCGGCCCAGTGCGGCCCGAACACCGCAGCCGCCGCGCCGAGGGCGACCAGCCAGAGCGGACCGAACTCGAAGATCGTCGTCATGACCAGCGACGTGAGCACGGCGAGGGTGATGACGGCTCGCAGCCGACCGCGGCGCGTCAGGGTCCGGTAGGTGACCTTGAGATGGTCGCGCAGGTTGGTCTGGTCGCCGGACTCGTGCAGCCGAGGCTCCCGGAACCGCAGCAGCGCGACGACCGATAACGCCGTGAAGGGGATCGTGAGGAAGTACATCAGCCGGACCGACGTCGCGCTGGCCAGCAGGCCACCCGCCAGAGCGCTCGACACCAGTGCGGCGCTCTCGATCATCCGGACCCGGCCGACCTTGCTCTCGTACTCCCCACTGCCGCCGGTCATCTCGAGGACCGTGTCGTAGACGACCGCCTCGACGGTTCCCGAGCGCATCGCGAAGTAGACGCCGAGGAACAGCGCGCTGACGAAGTACATCGGCACATTCGTGCTGAGACCGCCCACCAGGACACTCGCCATCGCGGCGAAGCCCGCCAGCACCAGCACGCCACGCCGACTCCAGCGATCGGCGAGCACGCCGGAGGGCACCTCGGCGAGCGGCGGCACGGCCGCATAGACGGCAGCCATCAGACCGACCGCGGCGGCGTCGAAGCCGATGTCGTTCATGAACAGCTTCTCGACCGGCACCCACAGCCAGATGCCCTGCAGGAAGGTCGCGAGGTACAGCGGCAGGAGGCGCCGGTGGAGCGTGGCGCTCGACGTCGTACGAGAGTTCATACCGGTGCAGTGTCATGAGCACCGCCAGGCGTTACACGGACCAGCCTCTGTTCAGCGCTTCCAGTTGCGGAATGCGTCCAGCAGCGCCTGCCTGGACGCCTCCGGCAGCGCCTCGGGCGACAGCGAGCCGATCGTCTTCGCGGTCTGCCGGATCTGGTCGAGGTAGGTGTCGCAACCGTCACAGAACGCCAGATGGTCGACGAATCGCCGCTCGGTCTCGGCATCCAGCGCACCGTCGAGGAAGGCCGTGACGAGTTCGACGAACTCGTTGCAGTCGAGATCGCTCATGGCACCGCCTCTCCGCCGATGGGTTCAGCATCGACCGTCGCGAAGTACGTCTCCAGTCTGCCGCGTACGTAGGCCCTGGCCCGGTGGAGGAGCACGCGCTGGTTGGCGACCGAGATGTCCAGGATCTCCCGTACCTCCTGCGACGTGTAGCCCTCGACGTCGCGCAGGGTGATCACGATCCGCTGCCGGTCGGGCAGATCCGCGACGGCGGCGGCCACCTGGGAGTGGACCTCGCCGGACAGCGCGGTCTGCTCCGGGGACGGCCAGGCCGCGGGAAACTCCCGCCAGTGCCCGGCCCAGCGGTGACCGGCCTCGAGGAATCGAGCGGGATCGACCGTCGGACCGTGGTCCTCGTCGGTCGGCAGCAGGCTGCTCATCGGCACCGTCCGGCCCTCGCGGGTGCTGCGGCGCTTAGCCGTGTTCACCAGGATTCGGTAGACCCAGGTCTTCAGCGACGAACGGCCCTCGAAGTCGTCGAGGCCCCGGATGACGGCCAGCCAGGTGTCCTGCACGACCTCGTCGGCCGACTCTCTGGTCGCCACGAACGACCGCGCCAGCCGCCCCATGCCGCCCGACCAGGTGTCGACCAGCAGCGCGAACGCCGCCTCGTCGCGGTCTCGCAACCGTCCGACGAGCTCCTCGTCGGACGGGAGACCGCCGCTCCCGGCCCGGGCCTCAGGCTCCACCCGGCCGAGAGTAGTGGTGGGTCAGGACAAGAACTCGAAACCGCCGGGCCGGCCGCGCCGGTCCGCGATCAGACCGGCCAGCGTCGCGACGGCGATCTCGGGCGGCGTCTTCGAGCCGATGTTGAGCCCGATCGGGCGATGCACCCGGGCGATGTCTTCCTCGGAAGCCCCGAGCTCGCGAAGCCGCTCGATGTGCGGCGGGATGTGCCGCGGGCTACCCATCACGCCGATCCAACGGGCCCGGGTCGCGAGGGCGTCGCGGACCAACTCGCCGAGGTCGGTCCGATGGTGGTCGGTGACCACGACGTCGGCGGTGTCGTCCAGGTTGGCGGTGGCGATGTCGTCGTAGACATCGTCCGCGTACGGCCGGACCGCGTCGTCGGTCTCGGGTCGCGGCTCGATCAGTACGGTGCGAAAGCCGGTATGCCGGCCGAAGTGCAGCAACCATCGCGCCACCGGCGAGGCGAAGACGGCGACCAGAGTGCCGAGGTCGTCGCTGGGCTGGTCGTCATGCGCCAAGGCACAGGCCGGATCGGTCGCACTCTCGACCGTCTGTTCCGCAGTCACACCTCCAGCCTGCCACCGTCGCCGGATCAGCGCACTCCAGCCGTCGACCGCATCGCCTGACCGAAGACGCCGCAGCCACCGTCCGGAATGCCGTGGACATGCACCCAGGCGACCGGCTCGTCGTAGAGCCGTTCCGGGTTCGCGTCGATGCTCGCGAGCACCCGCGTCACGCGGGAGATCACCTCCTGGCTCATCTCCCGGAGCCAGCCGCTCGGGACGCTGACCCGGACGACGTACCGGGGAGGCTCGTCCGGACTGACGGCCCGGCCGCCGACGACCCACGTTTCGACCTCGTGCACGACGACCTGCTCGGTCATCCGGGCGGCTTCGATCAGCGCCGGCGGAACACCGCGCTCCTCGGCCTCGGTCATGAACTCGGTGATGAGCCGCTCGGCGAGGTTGCGACGCTGATCGCCGCTCAGGGCACCGGACGGCACGTAGACCTCGAAGAACATCATCTGGCGGGTCCCTTCGGCTGGGTGCATGACCCGATCCATGCTGGTCGGCCAGCTCTTCGAGGTCGTCGGACTCGAGAAGGCATTTTCGCCTGCTCCCACCGACGCAGAGCAACCCGGCGTACTCCCTGGGCAGTACGCGAAACGTGCTCCGACCGCACCACGCGCCGGAGCCGGGCGCCGGTCTACTGTGCGGACATGGAGACAGCCCGCTCGTGGCGCCCCGGCTTGCCGGATGTGGCGCTGGCCGCCGGCCTGGCGGTGTTCGTGGTCGTGGTGGCTCTGTTCGCTCCGGACGGAACCCGAGACCTCGACGCGGCGGCCTTCGCACTACTGGTGGCGAGCGCACTGGTGCTCGTGTTCCGGCAACGGCTGCCGATCACGGTCCTGATCGCCTCGATCGCCTGCGTCTACGTCTACCAGCTGCGCGGCTACCCGGACGTGCCGCCGGTGCCGATCCTGGTCGGCATCTACACCGCCGTACGCGCCGGTCGTCGTGGCGTGACCATCGCGGTCACGGGCGTCGGCCTGGTCATCGTGACGTTCGCGGTGAATCACTCCCGGCTCCCCGACGAGTCCCTCCGCGACGTCATCCAGGGCAGCATGCTGATCGCGGGCTGGCTGGTCGCCGCCGGAGTGATCGCCGAGGTCGTACGGCATCGGCAGGCCTACATCGAGGGATTGAAGCAGCGTGCCGCGGAGGCCGAGCGGACTCGGGAGGAGGTGGCACTGCGGCGAGCCGGCGAGGAGCGACTCCGGATCGCCCGAGAGCTCCACGACTCCCTCACACACAGCATCTCGATCATCAAGATCCAGGCCGGCGTGGCAGTGCACCTGGCCCGCAAGCGCGGCGAGCCGGTGCCGGACGCGCTGGTCGCCATCCAAGAGACCAGCGCCGAAGCCGTACGGGAGCTCCGGTCGACGATCGACGTCCTGCGCGCCACCCCACAGACGTCGTCGAACGGCAACGGTGTCGATCGGCTCTCCGAGCTGGTCGAACGCATCCGGCTCACCGGCCTCGAGGTCTCGCTCGAGCTGACCGGCACGCGACGCGCACTAACGCCGGAGGTCGACCGGGCCGCCTACCGGATCGTCCAGGAGGCGCTGACCAACGTGACCCGGCACTCCGGGGCGACGGCAGCCACGGTCACCGTCGACTACGGAGCCGGGGGCCTGACCGTGCAGATCGACGACGACGGCACTGCCTTGCCCGACCAGCCGCCGGTCCCAGGCGTCGGACTGATCGGCATGCGCGAGCGAGTCACCGCCCTCGGCGGGACGTTGGGTGCCGAGCCCCGAGCCACCGGCGGCTTCCGGGTTCGAGCCGACCTGCCCACCGCGGAGGTCCCGGCGCAGTGATCCGAGTCCTGCTCGTCGACGACCAGCCCTTGATCCGCGGCGGCTTCCGAGCCCTCCTCGACGCCGAGGACGACATCGAGGTCGTCGCGGAGGCCGCCGACGGCAAGGCAGGCGTAGCCCTCGCCATCGAGCAGTTGCCCGACGTCGCCCTCGTCGACATCCAGATGCCCGGCGTGGACGGCATCGACGCCACCCGCCGGATCGCGGCCGACGAACGCCTGGCCAGCGTCCACGTCGTCATCCTGACCAACTACGGCATCGACGAGCACGTCTACAACGCTCTGCGGGCCGGGGCGAGCGGCTTCCTGGTCAAGGACATCGAGCCGGCGGATCTGGTCCAGGCCGTACGCGTGGCGGCTCGGGGCGACGCCCTGTTGGCTCCGATCATCACCCAGCGGCTGATCGCAGAGTTCGTCTCGCGGCCACCGGACGCCGGCCACCCGGCCGGGCTCGACATCCTGACCAACCGAGAGCGCGAGGTCGTCGCCCTCGTGGCTCGCGGGCTCAGCAACGACGAGATCGCCGAGCGCCTGGTGATCAGCCCGATCACCGCGAAGACCCACGTCAGTCGTTCGATGACCAAACTCGGTGCCCGGGACCGTGCGCAGTTGGTCGTGTTCGCCTACGAGTCGGGGCTCGTGACGCCGCGAAGCTGAGGCCGGCTGTTCCTAGGCTCAGCTCAACCAATGCACGTGGCGATATGGCTCCGGCGTCGCCTTGCTCCACTTGTCGAGACGACGAACCAGTGCGTTGGCCATCTTGACCGCTCCCCGAGGCAGGTTGGTCTTCAGCGCGACCAGAGCCGGCGTCAACGGCTCGCCCGTGGAGGCCCGCTGATCAAGCAGCGGCACGACGTCTGCGACGTTCTCGGTCACAACCACGCGATCGTCCTTCACTGCGCGGGCGAGCACGGTCGCGTCGTCGTTGCTAGCCAGGCCGAGGTCGCGTACCCCGACCGCGTCGTGCCCAGCGGCTCGAAGCCGATCGACGACGTCCGGGCCGAACATCTCGTCGATCAGGAATCTCACGACGCGATCAGTCGGGCCCGCTGCTGCGCAACCTCGCGAGCCCGTTCGGCCGCTGCATCGTTCAAGGCGATCCGATCCTCGACCTCTTGTGGATAGGCGGCTGCAAAGTCCACGGCGAGCCTGATCTGGCCCTCCGGCAGACCAAGCTGCTTCGCGGCATCGCGCACCTTCGCCTCTCCCCGACCCGGTGCATGCCGGACGGCGAGGACGACCTCCCAGACGTCAGGACCGACGACCAGCGCCGCCCGACGACCGGTTGGACCGTTGCGATACGCGATGCCCGGGTAGGCACTCGTCTTGAGACCCTCCTCGAGGAATCGCGTGACCAAGGCGGTTTCGGAGATCTGCTCACGGGCCGCCCGCTCGGCGAGGAGACGCTTGAGCTCCGGAGCGAGTCGATAGGACGTCGACATGGCCATCGCGGTCACCCCAGACGTAGTGCAGCGTAGTTACCTGTATCGCAGCTCACGCTGCCGGAGTCGTGGCAGTTTCCAGGACCTCGGCCAGCAGACCATCCACGGCCACGTCGAGCGTGTCGGCGATCGCCGCTACGGTGAAGAATGCCGGGGTCGGAATGCGGCCTCGCTCGATCTTGCGCAAGGTCTCGGGCGAGATCCCGGCCTCGGCGGCCACGTCGACGATGCTTCGGTCGGCTCTCGCCCGACGCAGCACCTCGCCGAGTCGCTCGCCGCGCTCACGTTCCGAGGTGGTCAAGGGGACGCGCACCATGGGCGTCATACTAATACCGGTATAGTTATCCGACCAGCGATCAGGAGGAGGGGCCTGTGATCGAGCTCAAGACGACCGGCGAGATCGAGGCGATGCGCCGCGCCGGTCGAGTCGTCGCCGCTGTCCATGCCGAGGTACGGACCAAGGCGGCGGTCGGCGTCTCGCTGCGTGAGCTCGACGAGGTCGCCCGCAAGGTGCTGGACGACGCCGGAGCCGGGTCGTCGTTCCTCGGCTACCAGCCGCATTTCGCACCGACGCCGTACCCGGGTGTCCTCTGCACCTCGGTCAATGACGTGATGCTGCACGGGCTGCCCACGGACTACCGGCTGCGCGATGGCGACCTGCTCAGCGTCGACTTCGGCGCCCACATCGACGGCTGGCACGCGGACGCGGCGGCGAGCTTCGTCGTCGGGACGCCGCAGCAGACCGACCTCGATCTCATCGAGACCGCGGAGCGCTGCCTCACGGTCGGCATCGACGCGGCGCAGCCCGGCGGCCGCATGGGCGACATCGGGCACGCCATGTCGGTCGTCGGGAGAGAAGCGGGATACGGCATCCAGAACGATTTCGCCGGCCACGGCATCGGACGGGCGATGCACGAGGACCCGTTCGTCCACAACGAGTCGCGACCCCGACGGGGCCTGCAGCTCCGGCCCGGGCTCGTGATCGCGATCGAGCCGAGCCTGATGGCCGGCGGCAGCGACGACTACCGGATCGGCTCTGACGGCTGGTCGATCATCACGGCCGACGGCAGCCGCGGCGCCCACGTCGAGCACACCGTGGCGATCACCGACGCGGGTCCGCGCATCCTGACGCTGCCCTGATCCACGCTTTGGCGCACCTGTTGTGGGTCGCACACCGTCCGAGCCAACAACCAGTACGCAAAACCGAGGCACTACCGTGATTCCCGTCGGCATCTCGATCGGAGGAGGCTGCGATGGCGGAGCGCACGAAGTACGTCCTCGACGAAGACCAGATGCCGACCCGGTGGTACAACCTCATCCCGGACCTGCCGGAGCCGCCGCCACCGCCGTTGCACCCGGGCACCGGACAGCCGGTCGGGCCGGACGACCTGGCGCCGCTGTTCCCCATGGCGCTGATCGCCCAGGAAGTCACGACCGACAGCTACGTCGACATCCCCGGCGAGGTCCTCGACGTCTACCGGCTGTGGAGGCCGTCGCCGCTCTATCGGGCCCGCC
>Ga0081455_10005447_pt1 | contig 13953 bp, 6 predicted proteins | sample TabmetS3T2R1_FD_70207 | JGI IMG/M metagenome (GOLD analysis project Ga0081455, IMG submission 70207) | Tabebuia heterophylla rhizosphere microbial communities from the University of Puerto Rico - S3T2R1 | ecosystem: Host-associated > Plants > Roots > Rhizosphere ... | reverse complement strand
GTCCAACTGTTCGTGTCGGGACTATATCTGCCACCTGTATTGAAAGCTTGGAACTCATCACCACCACCCCAGACGATCATTTCACTGCCAGTCCAAACTGACGTGTGACCAGAACGCGCAGAAGGTGCATTCGCACTGGTAGTAGCTGACCAGCTATTGGTGCTGGGATCGTATCTGGCTCCGGAATTCAGAGCGTTGCCGCCATCGTATCCGCCCCAGATGATCATTTCCTTTTCCGTCCATACCGCGCTGTGGCCGACTCTGCCAGTCGGTGCGTTGCCGGTGGGTGTAACGGTCCAACTATTCGTCCCTGGATCGTATCTCCCACCGGTGTTTAGGAACGTTAATCCCTCAGTCCCGCCCCAAACAATCATTTCAGTGCCAGTCCAAACCGCCGTGTGACCGTATCGGGCAAAAGGCACGTTCGCCATGCTTGTAGGTGTCCAACTGTCCGAGGCGAGATCGTACCTCCCTCCTGTGTCCATGTTCCCTATAAACACACCTGTCCCACCCCAAACGACCATCTGAGCATCGGTCGAGATGGCCGTATGGCCAGCGCGAGCATCCGGGGCGTTAACGGTGCTTGTGGCTACCCAACTATCCGTATTGGGATTATACCTACCGCCGGTGTTGAAAAGGTTGTCAGCATCAGTTCCACCGCCCCAGATGATCATTTCATTGCCAGTCAAGACCGCCGTGTGAGCGTTGCGAGCGTCAGGGGCATTGGTGGTGCTGGTGGCTGTCCAACTATCTGTGCCTGGATCATATTTACCACCTGTGTTCAAGTTATTGTAAGACCCATCGATGCCACCCCAAACAATCATTTCATTCCCCGTCCAGACTGCTGTGTGATTGTAGCGACCTGCAGGTGCGTTTGTGGTACTGGTATTTGTCCAAGTGTCAGTGCTAGGATTATATCTGCCACCAGTGTCGAGATCGGTGTACCCGCCCCAAATAATCATTTCACTGCCAGTCCACACCACCGTGTTAGCGCCTCGGGCGGTGGGCGCGCCAGCGGTAGGTGTCCAAGTATCGTCAATACATCCGTCGCCTGAAATTGTAGGGACCGAATAGTTGCGACCAGGAGCGGCCGTTGCGCTAGACGACTGCTTTTCGGATCGGGCTAACCAGGACTGCAGTGGCTCTTTCAGCCACGAAATCGTGGCGAGCTTTAAGCGGTCATTCGTTCTGTTAATGACTGCCGTTACGTAGTAACGATTCTCATCCTCTTGGAGTGGACTTAATATACCGGTCTTGACCTGTGTGATCGATGCGTCCTTCGACGGTGTTATCGTGCCAGATTGAGTCGATTTCCGTGGTGGCAGCCGTGTCGGCTGCGCAGGCGACACGCCTGCCTCTACAGAATTATCGCCAAGTATTTCGACCAGCCTTTGGATGGTTCGGTCCCAGGCGTGATTATCGAGTTTCACGACATGGGCAGCGACCCCGTTATTCGTTGGATCGGCGCTTTCTTCCCTGGTCAGCTCGATTTCGCCATACTTACCGCTGAGTTGTTTCATTTGTTTAACGGCGTTGCACACCCGTAGCTCAGCCTCAGCGCGCTGCTTTAGCTCTCCATGGATTCTTTGGTCGTATGCATACCAGTTTGTTACCAGGCGATCAGCAAGCGCTGGGCGGGCTAAACACTCAGCGATGATAAAAGGATCGTTGCCGAGGGCGTCGAAGAGCTCCTGCAATACCTCTGGCTGCCTCGTGTGCTTTGCCATGCGATCCATTTCGGCTTGTAACTGCTCAACTGTAATGGGTCGCTGCCAGTAATCTTCCGACGCCTGTGACTTGCGCAGGTAATCCGTCACTTTCTTTTCAATTTGTCCCTGGAACATCACCGCATCGAGCGATGGTTTGGGATTAGAATTCGCCCCGCGACTGCTGGGCCAGATGCGATGACGCCAGTACACGTCTTCGATGGCTCGCTGATACGACACGCGTTCTTCGAAACTCAGTCCCACGGTCGCGGGATGCGGAATGTTCGCGGGCGCCTGAGGCTGACGGGACGCCAGCCCCGACCGTGTCGGAATCAGAACGAAGCAGACTGTCGCTACGCAAAGGAGGGCTACGAGTAAAACACGCGGACTAAAGAAACCCGAGTTGGTAAATAGCTTTCTATGCACTTGAATTTGGGACTTGCTAATCACTTCTCACCGATCACTCATTACTCAGAATTAGGATTATGGCGGCGTTGGGCGTAGGTGTGGCGTGGGGCGTTCTCTAGGTGTAGGCGTGGGTCTTGGCGTAATTGAAGGAGTCGGACTAGGTGTTGGAGTTCCGCTGGGTGAGGGTGTTACTGTAGGAGAAGGTGTCGGCGTTGGTGGAGGGCCACCTTGGGCACAGTATCTCCCGCCGCTGAACGTGATATCGCCAAAAAACGAGGTGCTTCCTCCCCAGATGATCATTTCGCTGCCAGTCCAGACTGCTGTATGAAATTCTCGTCCGAGCGGAGCGGCGACGGTATTGGTGTTTGTCCAACTGTCGGTGCCTGGCGCATATCTCCCACCGGTGTTCAATACGTCCACGTCGACGGCGCCACCCCAGACGATCATCTCGCTGCCAGTCCAGATTGCCGTGTGGGAGCTTCGGGGATCAGGCGCATTGGCGATCGTGGTAACCACCCAGCTATTGGTATCAGGATTGTATCTCCCGCCGGTATTGGACGGGTCAAAATTTTCGTCTAGCCCTCCCCAGATGATCATTTCACTGCCGGTCCACACCGCTGTGTGCCCAATTCGCCCTGAAGGCGCGTTCGTCGTGCTGGTAGCTGTCCAGCTATTCGTGCCTGGATCATATCTGCCGCCTGTATTGAACACCACGGAATGTTCGTCATCCCCGCCCCACACGATCATTTCACCGCTGGTCCACACTGTGGTATGAGACATCCGAGCAGCGGGAGCATTAACAATGCTGGTGGCAGTCCAACTGTTCAGGTTCGGATCGTATCTGCCACCGGTGTTAACTGCGGTAAAATTTTCATCCTCTCCACCCCACACGATCATTTCGCTGCCAGTCCACACCGCGCCATGACTGAATCGGGCTGCCGGCGCGTTGGTTGTAGTTGTGGGTGTCCAACTGTCTGCGCCGGGATTGTAACGCCCGCCCGTGTTCAGCGGAAGGAAGATTTCATTTTCTCCGCCCCAGACGATCATTTCGCTGCCAGTCCATACGGCTGTGTGCAGGTCTCGCGCGACGGGTGCGTTCGCGATGTTAGTGGAAGTCCAGCTATCTATCGCGGGGCTATATTTCCCGCCGGTATTCAGCCGGTTCACATTTTCATCGTCTCCACCCCAGACGATCATTTCACTGCCACTCCAAACTGACGTGTGGAAGTTTCGCGCGGAAGGCACCTCGATACTCCCAGTACTGACCCAACTGTCCGTGCTCGGATCATATCTCCCGCCACTATTCAAATCGCTGAAAAATTGATCAAGACCGGCCCAGATGATCATCTCGTCCCCCGTCCATATTGCGGTGTGAAGGAATCGGGGATCAGGCGCGTTGACAGTGCTAGTCGGTGTCCAACTGTCTGCGTTCGGATTGTATTTCGCTCCGGTGTTTGTACTGGGGAATATCTCATTGCCACCCCAAACGATCATTTCGCTGCCGCTCCAAACCGCTGTGTGCTGAGATCGAGCTTCAGGCGCATTCGTTGTGGTCGTGGCAGTCCAGCTATCTGTGCCGGGATCGTATCTACCCCCTGTGTTCAGAACACCGGAATCGCCACTGCCACCCCACACAATCATTTCACTGGCAGTCCAAACTGCGGTGTGACTGATTCTGGCAACAGGTGTATTGGTAACGCTGGTAGCCGTCCAACTATTTGTCGTGGGGTTATACCTCCCGCCGGTATTCAGCCGGTTCAAATTGTCATCGTTTCCACCCCAAACGATCATTTCGCTCCCCGTCCATACGGCTGTGTGGCTGTATCGGCCAGATGGTACGTTGGTAGTGCTAGTGGCGATCCAATTGTCGGTGTTGGGATTGTATATGCCTCCGCTGTTGAAACTACCTAAGTCGCCAACACCGCCCCAGATGATCATTTCACTTCCGGTCGAAACGGCCGTATGCGCGTTTCGCCCATCAGGTGCATTAGTAATAGTTGTAGGTGTCCAACTATCTGTGCCAGGGTTGTATCTCCCGCCCGTATTAGTGTATCCGCCATCAAATCCGCCCCAGACGATCATTTCATTACCAGCCCATACCGCTGTGTGTCCCGCTCGAGCCGTGGGTGCATTGAAGCTGTTTGTAGGTGTCCAGGTATCAGTGGCGGGATTGTATCTTGCTCCCGAACCCAATAAGCGCACATTGTTCTGGCCCCCCCAGATAATCATCTCGCTGCCAGTCCAGACTGCAGTGTGGCTATCTCGGGCCTCGGGCGGTGCAGCAGTGGCTGTCCAAGTGTTATCGGTACACCCGCCACCCAATATCGTTGGAAGTGTATAGTTCCCGCCGGGAACGGCCATTGCAGTAGAAAATTGATTTTCCGATCTCGTTAGCCAGGACTGCAGAGGTTCCTTGAGCCACGAAACGGTGGCGAGCTTTAAGCGCTGATCGGCCTTGCTGATTACTTCTGTGGCGTAATAGCGCGTCTGATCTTCCTGTAATGAGCTTGGTCTCCCTACCGGAATAGCTTGGTACGGCGCGACCGCCGGTTGCGCCGATATGGGCGGACGGCTTCCCGCGATCGCGGGATCCCTACCATTTACGGGACGACTTCCAGCGCTATTAAATGTGGCCGCCAGTTTTTGGACGGTTTCGTCCCACTCGCGGCTGTTGAGCATCACGCTTTGTGCCGTGTCGTGCTTGATTTTTCCTTGAGCGCCGTCGCTTCGGACATATTCAACTTCGCTATACTTGCCATCGAGCTGTTTCATCTGCTCGGTGGACGGATGTAATTGCAGCCCCGCTTCTGCGCCCTGCTTTAGGTCGCCGTGAATTCGTTGGTCGTGGGCGTACCAATTTGTTAACAAACGATCCGCGAGCGCGGGGCGGGCCAGGCACTCCGCGATGACAAACGGATCGTTTCCGAGCGCGTCGAATAGTTCCTGCAAGACTTCCGGCTTCCGGGTGTGCTGCGCCATGCGGTCCATCTCACCTTGCAACTGCTCAGCAGTGATGGGGCGTTGCCAGTAATCTTCCAACACCTGTGACTTGCGCAGATAGTCTGTCACTTTCCTTTCAATCTGTGCCTGGGACATCACTGCATCGAGCGATGGCTTGGGATCGGGTCGCTCCTTTGGCCAGATGCGGTGACGCCAGTAAACATCTTCGATAGCTCGCTGATACGACACGCGTTCTTCGAAACTCAGTCCCGCGGCCGCGGAATGCGAAGTGTTCGCCGGCGCTTGAGGTTGGCGGGACGCCAGCCCCGATCGTATCGGGATCAGGATGAAACAAGTTGTCGCTGCGCAAAGAAGGAGACCAACTAAGACGCGCGAATTACGGAAGCCGGCTCCGCTCTTGCCAACCAGCTTTCGCTCAAGGCTACGGCGGGTCGAGAGGCTAGGGCGGACAAGTGAGAAAATGGATTTCTTTTGCATGCAAGTGGGTGTTGTGGGGTGCTCGTCCTAGCGTTAGGCAGAATGCGTGTCAACGTTTTTCTCTAACCACGAATGAACGAAGGCTTTTCAGAGCTCTAGTCGGCCGAGGCTATGCCGAAAGCTCTCGTTAGAAGACGACCGGCCAGTCTATTACACGCGAGGGTGATACGGATAACGAACCGTACCGGACTTATCACCTCGGAGTAGGGCGAGGGGCCACGGTTGGACGGGATCTTTGGGGAATGGGTCTTGGAGTTTGGCCCGGCGTAGACTCCTGCACCTCAAACGAGCCGATGTCGACACGGCCGTTCACTACGCGATCAAAGCCAGGTCCGCGTTGGTCGTAAAAGGGCGGCGACGCAAAATTCGAGTCGCCCGCATTAACGGCCGGGCTGCCGGGTAACAGCGCATGGGTCAAAGTTGACCCGCCATTGTCCTGTAATGGGCCAAGCATCGGGTCGGTGTTAGTTTGGTCACCTGGGCCGGTTAAAAAGTTGCCGCAGCCATCATTGGCAAGATTGTATCCAAGCGATGAGATCGTAGCTGAATCGCAGGAAATATTGCCGCCCGGCGGGCCATCGTTGAGAATCGTATTTGCGATAGTTATTAAGACGATGTCCTGACCGCTCTGAGCGACGTTGTAAATGCCGCCGCCGGCTCTGCTGGCTGTGTTGCCGCTGAACGTGCTGTTACCAATCATCACCCTGACGTAGTATGCGTCAAAGCCGTTGCTGGCGAGACCACCACCATAGCTGGCCGTATTTTGGCTGAAGGTGCTGTTGACGATTCGCAGGTTTGTGTCGCCTCGTTGCCGGCCATTATTAAAAATGCCGCCACCGACAGCAGCTGAATTGCGGTTCAGTGTGCTGCTGTCGAGTGTCAGCCAGGCAATGCCTTGAGAACCGTCATTGTAAATACCGCCGCCATCTTTCTCCGCGGAGTTGTCGCTTACCGTGCAATTATTAATCATGAGGTAGACCCCCTGATCGTTATAGATCGCACCACCGCTGGTTCTCGCTGAGTTGTGGCGAAAGGTGCTGTTATTCAGGGTCTGCGTCCCGAAGCCATTAACCATATCGTTATAGACAGAGCCACCCGCCTTATGGGCCGTGTTCCAGCTTAAAGTACTGTCGTTTAAGGTCAGCGACGCGTTGCCTACGGAGCTGTCGTTGAATATGCAACCGCCAAAATCAGCTGAGTTGTTGCTACAGGTGCTGTTATTAACAGTGAGCGATGCATAGCCGCCATCGAAGCCGTCGTTGTAGATGCCGCCACCGAATGGCGCGGAGTTACTGTTTAAAATACTGTTGCTAATCGTTAGCGACGCATTGCCCGACTCGCCTCCATCATTGTAGATGCTACCGCCGGTATGCGCGGCGGTGTTGTCGTGGATGTCGCTATTGTTAATTTCCAGGGTCGCAGATCCCGCGAGGCCGTTGTTGTAAATGGCACCTCCATAACCCGCCGCGTTTGCGGTCATGGTGCAATTATTGAGCGTAAGCGTGGCGTGATCGTTGTAAATGCCGCCGCCATCGTTTGCGGTCGCAAAGCCGTTTCTGACAGTCAGATCAGAGATCGACACAGTCTGATCGGAAACAATATGGAACACACGACTGCTGCCATTGCCATCCACAATAACGTTCGCGGCGCGTGGACCTGAGATGGTGACGCTTTTGTTGACGACTAGTTCACCTGTGGTCAGCACGATGCTCCCGGTTACGGCGAATGTAATCGTGTCACCGTCATTTGCGATCGCCAGCGCGTGACGCAATGAACCGGTACCACCATCATTCGTGTTGGTAACGGCGATAATCGTTCCGTACGCTGGGACCGCGACGGCACAAATAACAGCGGTCCACCACACCAGCGCATTCAGACGGAAAAGATGATAGGTTCCGGGCCCTCGCATTCCCATTTTCCTAGTTGGTTCTACGGAAACGGCGGAGCGAAGTTCAGGGGATGGGAAAAACATTCATAACAGTTTCGAATTTTCCGGGAGTTTTGCGCCTACAGTGTGACCGACGAATCACCACTTAGACGATCCGCCTGAGGCGATGAGAAGTGACGGCGCAACTGCGCGCAGCCTTGTAAACTTTTAGCTTTGTAACTGTTGTAACTCCCCTAACATTGAAGGTGCCATGTCATTCAATCGTTTTGGACTTTCGCCTGAAGTCGTGCGCGGGACGCAGGCCATGGGTTTTGTCGAGCCAACGCCAATTCAGCTCCGCGGCTTCCCGATTGTGCTCGCCGGTAAAGATTTGATCGGCACCGCGCAAACAGGCACAGGCAAGACCGCAGCGTTTGCGCTTCCTATTTTGACGTTGCTTGCAAAACACGGCGCTTTTCGATGCCTGGTGCTGGAGCCCACTCGTGAGTTGGCCGCCCAGGTGGAAACGGCGTTCCGCGATTATGGCCGTTTTACGGACCTGCGCGTCGCACTCGTGCATGGCGGCGTCGGCTACGGGAAACAACGAGAGGAACTCAAGCGTGGCGTGGACGTTCTTGTCGCTACTCCGGGACGGCTGCTCGATCTGCTGGAACAAGGCGCGACCAGTTTGCAATCGGTAAAAATCCTCGTGCTCGACGAAGTGGACCGGATGCTGGACATGGGTTTTCTGCCGGACGTGCGCCGGATCGTTGAGAAAATTCCGACAAAGCGGCAAACACTTTTGTTCTCAGCCACGGTGCCGCCAGAGATCGAACGCCTTGCTGCCTGGGTGTTGCGCGATCCGGCGCTGGTGGAAATTGGCGCGCGCCGATCGCCGGCGGAAACCGTCACGCATGCTGTTTATCCGGTGGCTGCGGAGCAAAAGTTCGATCTACTCATGGCCCTGTTGGAACGGACGAATTTCGATAGCGTCCTGATTTTTTGTCGAACGAAGCAAAACGCCGATCGAGTGGCGCATTCTTTAAAAGATGCAAAGCATGCAGTGGCTGTTTTGCATTCCAATCGGACGCAGCGGGAACGGATCGAAGCGCTCGAAGGTTTCAAGAGCGGCAAGTACGAGGTGATGGTGGCCACTGATATTGCTTCGCGCGGTCTTGACATTGCCGGGGTGAGTCACGTGATCAATTACGATGTGCCCGAGCATCCCGAGGATTATGTACACCGGATCGGGCGCACCGGACGCGCCCAAAATGTGGGCGATGCCTTTACGCTAATGAACGGTCAGGAACTACCAGCGTTACAGGCCATCGAACATTTCATCGGGCAGAAAATTCCGCGTCTCAAGCTGGACAACTTTCCCTACCTGTACACGGCGCTTTTTGAACCGGAATCAGCAACCAGTGGGCGGCGTGGGATTGGGGGCGGCAGAACGCACCGTGGCTATTCCTTTGGCAGAAGGCGATGACGCGGTGAGTGCGATCGTGCTGTAGCCGGGCATCGCCGGTGGCTGGCTGGCTTGTGGGGCGATAATTGGATTCAGTCTCGCCCGGATTACCGATCCCGGCTACAACGCAGGCCAGGATCATCGATCCCGGCGGCTGCCACCGGCTGTCGATCTTCGGTTACAATAACCAATTGCGGATCCCGATCACCGCGGGACAATCCAGCTTGTAATTTTGTTCACTTGGACAAAAACTTAAATTCCACTTATGTCCGAACGGAAAACCGCGGGTGCAAACGAGATAGCTGATTCCAGCTTACACGCCGAATTCGATCAGCTTCAAAAGAAGCTGGTGCCGCTGTGGAAATCGATTGAGCGCTTTAATCAGGACCCCCAAACCATCGTGGTCGTGCCGTCCATGTCCATCGACGCCATTAGCTCCGGCGCGGTAATGCAGGCGTACGAGGAACGCTTTTTGTTTTTGCTATTGCTGCTGCGTCAGCCTCGTGCCCGCCTGATCTATGTGACTTCCCAAACGATTCTACCGAGCATCATCGATTATTACCTTGGTCTTCTGCCGGGTGTTATCCCGAGCCATGCGCGTCGTCGCCTTTTTCTCATCTCGCCTCTCGATTTGTCCGTGCGTCCACTAAGCGACAAGCTGCTTGAGAGGCCCAGGCTAATTGAGCGGATCCGTTCGTTGATCATGGATCATGACCGCGCGCACCTTGTTCCGTTTAATACAACCAATCGTGAGCAGGAGCTGGCGGTGCGCCTTGGCATTCCCATGTACGGAGCCGACCCCAAATTCTTTCCCTTGGGGACTAAGAGCGGCTGCAGGGAAATCTTTATGGAAGAAAAGGTTCCGCATCCTCTTGGCGTCGAGAATCTGGGTAGCAAGGAGGAATTGATCGAGGCTATTCGGCAGATGCGGGTAAAAAAGCCTTCGATGAAACAAGTTCTGGTGAAGCTCAACGAAGGTGTCTCGGGTGAAGGCAATGCTGTTATCGACCTGGCCGGATTGCCGGCGCCTGGCGATTCGAAGGAGAACGCGATGCTCGAGGAGCGGTTGCGCGCCATGCAATTCGAGTTAGCTCGTGTTACTTACGATAGCTACATGACGAAACTCCGGGAACGAAAGGGAGTAGTCGAAGAACGGATCATGGGAGAAGAAATCAGAAGTCCGAGTGTTCAGCTTCGCATCACTCCGCTGGGCGTGGTGGAATTGTTATCGACTCATGATCAGCTCCTGGGCGGACCTTCGGGGCAAAGTTACCTGGGCTGCATATTCCCGGCCGACCCCGGATACGCCGCACTTATTACCCGCGAAGCCGCCAAGGTCGGCGGCCGTCTCGCGAAAGAAGGAGTCATCGGGCGATTCGCGCTGGATTTCGTGGTCGTGCGTTCGAATGGGAAATGGGATCCCTATGCGATCGAGATTAACCTGCGAAAAGGCGGCACCACACACCCGTTCTTAACTTTACAGTTTCTTACAGACGGCACTTATGATTCTGAGACGGGGATCTTCACTGCGCCCAGTGGACAGCAGAAGTTTTTTGTTGCCAGCGATCACGTCGAGTCGCCGTCGTATCGAACGCTGACTCCGGACGATCTTTTCGACATCGTAGTTCGGCACGATCTACACTTTGATCAGACACGCCAGACAGGTGTCGTGTTTCACATGATGAGTGCCCTGGGTGAACTGGGAAGAACAGGACTGACCGCAGTGGGTAACTCACATGAGGATGCAAAGGCGACCTACGAGCGTGCTGTGAGTGTGCTAAGACAGGAAACTATGGCCGGGGGCGGCGACCGCGGCTGAACGCGCGATCACGCCGCAGGGCCGCATGACTGGCACCCGTAAATGGAACAGCGGCATCGTCGCTGGCGGAAGAATCTATATCGCCATTGACAACCAGGTATATGCTTTCGGCATCCCGGGAGGAACGCCGACACCTGCACCGACGCCGATCCCAACACCTACACCTACACCTACACCTAGGTCTACGGTCACGCCAATACCAACACCTGCTCCTACACCTACACCGGGGCAAATCACGCTCACTGCGCGCGGTTACAAGGTGCGCGGAGGGGACACAGTGGACCTCACCTGGACCGGGCCCACTTGTGCCAACGTCGACATTTACCGTAACGGGAGGTCAATCGACACTATCCCGAACATTCCCGGTTTTTACATCGATAGCACCGGCCAAAAGGGCAACGCAACGTCATTTATAAGGTGTGCGAAGCCGGCACTCAAAACTGTTCGAAAGAGGTCACAGTAAGATTTGGCGGCGGCGGCTAATTTGTAACTTGGCCTTGGGAGGCCCCATGCCCGCGTCGCCGAGGGCGTGACGGGCAAGCTGGAGTTGTTTCTTGTTGGCCAGCGCTACGAAGCGCTTCGAGGGCAGGCACTCAGGCGCGCCGCAGAAGATTTTCTCAAAGCTTTACGAATAGTCTTGACATTGTGCAGCAATTTTATGTAAAAAACGCATTCAGCTCCACACTCCTGGCAATGAGATCCTCAACGGAGTAAAACATGAAAAAACAAACTAACATCTCTTACAAAGCGCATCTTCTTCGAGGTGCACTCTTCCTACTTCTGCTTCTCGCCGTTTGCGTAATTCCATTTGCGCTCGGTCAGCGAAACGTCATCGGGCGAAACCCGGTCAAGCCGTTTGCTCCTGCGCATGCCTGGTTTGGGCACTCGCCGCTTTCCGCAACGGGCGCTAGTCCGGCAGGTGTTTGCCAATACGCAATCACACCGGGCACCGATCAAATTGTGCCGGGCGACATGGACACGGGCAATCACACCGATGACGGTGACACGTTTATCGCGTTGCCATTCTCATTCACCTTGTATGACCAGACGTACAATGGGGTAAACGTGGATTCCAATGGCCGTCTCGATTTCGTCTGTGTCAATGAACCAGTCGGTTACCAGACTGCTTGTCTACCTGCCCCAGATAATCAGTGCCCGTACGACTATACGATCTTCGGTATGTGGCAGGACATGCGCACCGATATCGGCTTGAGCGGCTGTGCAAATTTTCCCGGCGGAACATGCGGGATCTTCACGTCGGTCTCGGGATCTGCGCCGAACCGCGTTTTCAACATCGAGTGGCGCGCGGTATATTTTAACGACAACAATTCGACGGCGAATTTTGAAGTGCGGTTGTATGAAAACGACCCAAGCCTGCGGTTTGACGTGATCCTCGGGGACGTCCAGGTGGGCGGCGATCACAACTATGTATCTGGCGTCCAAGGGGCCGGTGGGGCTTTCACTCAGGATTTCTGCGATGCCAATCCGCCTGCCTCGGGTTCGCGCACTTATACTTGCGAAGCTGGAGGGGGAACACCAACACCAACACCGACGGTTAGTCCTAGTGCAACGCCCAGTGCGAGCCCGAGTGCGACCCCTGGGGGAAGCTGCCCGCCGACGATCACCGATTCGACGAGCCAGGAGATTGTGTCCGGTAACTCGGTGGCGTGTAACAATGGTTTTGGTACCACCGAGAACCATTACTGGCGCGCCTTTGATATGGGTACGTTTACTGGCGGCCAGGAGTACGATGTTACCTCCGTATCATTCGGGATTGAGCTGGCTCAGTCCGGAGGGGGCGTGCTTCAACAGGTAACAGTAAACCTTTACGCCAACCACGGTTCGCCGTTCCCTGCAGGCGACTGGCAAAGTAACCTGCTGGTCTCATCAGGGCCGATCGACGTTCCAGACCAACAGCTAACGATATTCACAGTGCCTTTGGTGGCGGCGGTTCCTGCCGGGACGCTCGAGCTGGTCATGGAAGTGATGTCGCCGGACGGCACAGCGGTCGGCAACTTGTTCTTCATCGGGTCTAATCCTGATCCAGAAACTGGACTCAGTTACCTCAGCGCCGTCGATTGCGGAGTGCCCGACCCGACTCCCGTTGGAGATCTTGGTTTCCCGGATATGCACATCGTGTTTAACGTTGATGGCAGTTGTCCGGGTGGAACCCCAACGCCAACACCGTCGGTAACGCCGAGCGCTACTCCCAGTCCTAGTGCAACACCCACACCGAGTGCAACGCCTTCACCGAGTGCAACCCCGACGCCCAGCGCGACGCCCACACCTAGTGCAACGCCAGGCGGGTGTGTGTTCGGATTCGGATATTGGAAGAACCATCCTCAGGCGTGGCCAGTCACGGAATTACAGCTTGGGAATGTCACTTACACTCAGGACCAATTGCTAGACATCATGCATGAGCCAGTCCGCGGTAATGGCTTGGTTTCGCTGGCACATCATTTGATTACCACGAAACTGAATGTCGCTAATGGCTCGGATCCGAGCTGCATCCAGCAAACAATAGCTGATGCCGATGCCCTGATTGGAGACTTGGTTGTGCCACCCATAGGCGATGGCTTCCTGGCACCCAGAGACGTGAATGCTCTCAAGGATGTTCTGGAGGAGTATAACGAAGGCGAATTGTGCGCTCCTTCCTGTGATAATGCGGGATCGCCTACTCCTGCTCCTTCGTCTACGCCTCCACGGATACCGCGACGGCCTCCCGAAATGCCTCGGCATCAGCGCCCGCCGCGATAACACATTCTTGAAGTTAGCTAATAACTAGCATAGGAGCGGCTTTCTAAGTCGCTGGCAGCGGTGGCTTAAAGCCTGATACGTGAGTTACGTACAACCGCGATCGAAGACTGTTGTGCTGCAGCAGTGTCGATATAGGTCATCAGAAATGGCTTAAGCAACCAAACGGGAATCGGAGCCCAGGTTGGGCCGACCTTAGTCAAAAGGCGTAGATGTCAGGGCAATGTGACCATTGCAAAAAAATAAAATAAATGTTGACATCCGCCTGCCCTGTTAGGTACAAACGACCTTTCATATTCGTGGCTCCACCACAACCTAAACCCTAAACTCGTCTACTCCATTATCATCATTCATGAAAAAGAAATCCACTTCACAATCCGCATTTTTTAATCTGCGTGTCTTAGTTGGTCTGGTTGTCGCTCTGGCGGGCGTCTCCCTGTTGGCCTACGGCGCGCTGGCTACGGCGAAGCCAACCGTGCGCGGCGCCCATGCCAAG
>Ga0081455_10005446_pt1 | contig 13954 bp, 11 predicted proteins | sample TabmetS3T2R1_FD_70207 | JGI IMG/M metagenome (GOLD analysis project Ga0081455, IMG submission 70207) | Tabebuia heterophylla rhizosphere microbial communities from the University of Puerto Rico - S3T2R1 | ecosystem: Host-associated > Plants > Roots > Rhizosphere ... | reverse complement strand
GGCGAACGCGCGAGCGCCGAGTCCGAGGGCGGCGACCTGATCGGTGATGCCTTCCGGCGTGAGTCGGCTGGCGAGCCGGCGAGCCTTGATCGTGGTGTAGAGGCCCGCGCTCGCGCCCGCGACGAACCAGAAGGTCCGACCCATCACCTGTACGTCGCCTCCTCGGATTGATGCACTGGTGCCATTCTGGCTGCTCGGCGCGCCGCGCGCTGTCGCATTTTGCGCCGCCGCTGATACTCGCGTCGCATCAGTGACCTGATCCGGTCCCGATTGTCGGCCCGGAGGGCGCGCCGCAGCCCATGGGCCAGCGCACTCGCGCGTACGAGCGGGCGACCCATCGTGGCGTCCACGACCTGGGCCGTGGTCGGCACGACGATGGTCCGGCCGTCGGCCGTCACGATCGCGTCGGCCCGCGACGTCGGCACGGGCAGCGACAGCGTCGCCGGGGTTGCGCCGGCTCCGATCGGATCGACATCCGAACTGCCGGTGTCGAGCGGCTCCGGATAGACGACCGACTCCGACCAGGCCTCGGACTGCTGCGCCAGGCCCTCGACGGCGGTACGCAGTTCGCGCAGGTCGCGTCGCGATCGCCGCCACATGACGGCGAGGAACAGCGCGACCAACAGGGCGATCGCGGAGATCGCGACCGCTGTGGTCTCGAGCCCGGACATGCGCCCGACTTTATCGCGTGGTCCGGCGGGCTCGATCGGCGGCGAGACCGCACCACTCAACCGTCGCGCAGGATCGCCCGAATCCGCTCCAGCCGCTCACCGATGGCAGCCTCGTCGCCATGGCCGGACGGGGTGTAGTACTCCCGATCGGCGACGACGTCCGGGGCATGTTGCTGCGGTGCCACGCCACGCGGATCGTCATGTGCATAGCGGTAGTCGTGACCGTGGCCGAGATCGGCCGCACCCTTGTAGTGCGCATCGCGGAGGGCCGGTGGCACCGGCCCGATCTTGCCGGCGCGGACGTCCGAGACGGCCGCACCGATGGCCTCGACGACGGCGTTGGACTTGGGCGCGACGCTCAGCGCGATGACGGCGTGGGCCAGGTTGATCTGCGCCTCGGGCAGCCCGATCATCGCGACCGCCTGGGAGGCGGCGACGGCAGTCGTCAGGGCGGTCGGATCGGCGAGGCCGATGTCCTCACTGGCGAGGATGACCAGCCGACGCGCCAGGAATCTCGGATCCTCCCCCGCCTCCACCATCCGGGCGAGATAGTGCAAAGCGGCATCGACATCCGAGCCTCGGATCGACTTGATCAGCGCGCTGGTGACGTCGTAGTGCTGGTCGCCCTTGCGGTCGTAGCGGACCGCCGCCCGGTCGACGGCGAGCGCCGCGATCTCCACGTCGATCGTGTCGCGCCCGCGCGCCTGGGCGGCCGACGCGGCGGCTTCGAGGTACGTCAGGGCCCGCCGGGCATCGCCGCCGGACAGCCGCACGAGGTGATCGCGCGCCTCGTCATCGAGCCCGACCCCATCGGCCAGGCCGCGCTCGTCGACGCGGGCCCGCTCCATCAGCTCAGCGAGCTGGTCCTCGGTCAGCGGCTGCAAGGTGAGCAGCAACGACCGGGACAGCAACGGCGAAATCACCGCGAAGTGCGGGTTCTCCGTCGTCGCGCCCACCAGGGAGACCCAGCGGTTCTCGACCCCGGGAAGCAGCGCGTCCTGCTGGGACTTGCTGAACCGATGCACCTCGTCGACGAAGAGCACCGTCTCGCGACCGCCGTGGGCCAGATCCTGCCGGGCCGCGGCGAGCACCTCGCGGACTTCCTTGACCCCCGCCGACACCGCGGAGATCTCGACGAAGCGGCGGCCGGTGTGCGCGGACAGCAGCGCCGCGATGGTTGTCTTGCCGGTGCCGGGCGGACCCCACAGCAGCAGCGACATCGGCTGGTCGTCGTCGATCATCCGGCGCAGCGGCGAACCGTCCGCGAGCAGATGCTCCTGGCCGAGCAGCTCCGACAGCGCCTGCGGCCGCATCCGGACCGCGAGCGGAGCATGCTCGTGCCCCGCGTCGGTGAGGCTGCCGCCGCCCGGCTTCGGCGGTGCGCTCGGCAGATCGAACAATCCGTCGGAGTCCATCGAGCCCGACCCTACGATGCCTCGCCGACGACTCGCGTCGGTGCTAGCCGATCACGACGTCGGTGAGGAACTCGCTGCGGCTTCGGTCCGGTTGCGCTGCTCGGCATCGGCCCGGCGCTGCGCCTGGGCCGCGTCGTGCACCGCCTTGTCGAACGGCTCAGCGAAATGACACGCAGCCAGGTGGCCGTCCTTGCCGCCGATCTGCAGCAGCGGCGGCTCCTGCTCGGCACAGATGTCCTGGGCCTTCCAGCAGCGGGTCCGGAACCGGCAGCCGGACGGCGGGTTGATCGGGCTCGGCACGTCGCCCTCGAGCCGGATCCGGTCCCGGCGGCCACCGACCTGGGCCTGCCCGACGTCCGGGATGGCTGACAGCAGCGACTGCGTGTAGGGATGGTGGGCGTTGTTGTAGATCGAGTCCCGGTCACCGATCTCGACGATCTTGCCGAGGTACATCACCGCCACCTGCGGGCAGAAGTGCCGGACCACCGCGAGGTCGTGGGCGATGAAGAGGAACGCGAGGTCGAACTCCTTCTGCAGGTCCTGCAGGAGGTTGATCACCTGGGCCTGGATCGACACGTCGAGCGCCGAGACCGGCTCGTCCGCCACGAGCAGCTTCGGCTGGAGCGCCAGGGCTCGGGCGACGCCGATGCGCTGCCGCTGACCGCCGGAGAACTCGTTCGGGTAGCGGTTGTAGTGTTCCGGGTTGAGGCCGACGAGCTTCAGGATCTCCTGGACCCGGCTGAGCTCCTTGCCCTTCGGCACCACGTTGTGCACCCGCATCGGGGTGGCCACGATCGTGCCGACGGTGTGACGCGGATTCAGCGAGGTGTAAGGGTCCTGGAAGATCATCTGCACGTCCCGGCGGAACGGCAGCATCTGCTTGGCCGACAGCGGGGCCAGGTCGGTGCCGTCGAAGACCATCGAGCCGCTGGTCGGCTCGTAGAGCTTCGTGATGACCCGGCCCGTGGTGGTCTTGCCGCAGCCGGACTCGCCGACCAGGCCGAGCGACTGGCCCCGGCCCACGGTGAACGAGACGCCGTCGACCGCCTGGACCTGCCCGATCACCCGCCGGACCACGCCGGACGACTTGACCGGAAAGTGTTTGACGAGGTCTTTGACCTCGAGCAGCGGCTCGCCGTTTTGGACCGCGCCGGAGCTCGACTGGGTGGCGGGCGACACGGCTCCGGAATCACTGGCCATCGGCTGAGCCCTCCTTGACCGACGCTCGGGACAAGACCTCGACAGCGGATCCGCGTAAGTGACACCGCGTGAGGTGCCCACGGCCTTCCGCCGCCGGCAGGAACTCGGGCAGCTCCCGCTCACAGAGGTTACCCGGGACCTCACCGGTGAAACGGCAGCGGGGATGGAACGGGCACCCGCTCGGCGGCGTGAGCATGCTGGGTGGCGTGCCCGGGATGGGAAGCAGTGGCAGGTCGGGATCGGACACCAACTCGGGCACGCTCTCGAGCAAGCCCCATGTGTACGGCATCTGGGGATTGGCGAGGATCGTCTTGCAGGTGCCGAACTCGACGCCGCGGCCGCCGTACATCACGAGCACGTCGTCGGCCATCTCGGCGATGACGCCGAGGTCATGGGTGATGAAGACGATGGCGGAGCCGAAGTCCCGCTGCAACTCCTGCAGCAGATCGAGGATCTGCGCCTGGACGGTCACGTCGAGTGCCGTGGTCGGCTCGTCGGCGAAGAGCAGCTTCGGGTCGTTGACCAGTGCCATCGCGATCATGGCGCGCTGCCGCATGCCTCCGGAGAACTGATGCGGATAGTCGCGGGCGCGCTGGTCCGGCTGCGGGATCCCGACCCGATCCAGCATCGACACGGCCTTGTCCCATCCGTCGCGCTTGGACGCCGACGGGTGGTGGGTCCGGTAGGCCTCGGAGATCTGGGCACCCACGCGGTAGAACGGGTGCAACGCCGACAAGGCGTCCTGGAAGATCATCGCGACCTGGTTGCCGCGCAGCCGGCGCATGCGGTTCTCGCTCAATCCGACGATCTCGGTGCCGCCGACCCGGATCGAACCGCTGATGCGAGTCCGCTTCGCGTCGTGAAGTCCGACGACCGCCATGCTCGACACCGACTTGCCGGATCCGGACTCACCGACGATGCCGAGCGTCTTGCCCATCTCCACCTGGTAGCTGAGCCCGGTGACGGCGTGCACCAGGCCGTCGGCCGTCGGGAACTTGACCGTCAGGTCATCGACGACCAGGTACGGCTCGCCGGCCGTCGGTTCGAATGCGGTGGGGTCCTCCTTGGACTCCGCCACCGTTCCCGTCGTCGTCACGTCAGCCTCACTCGGGGATCGATCGCGGTGTACAGGATATCGACGACCAGGTTGGCAACCACGACGAGCATGGCGCTGATCAACACCACAGCCGACAGCACCGGGAAGTCGATGATGCCTTCGATGGAGTCCAGGGCCAGCTTGCCGACGCCGTCGATCTCGAAGATCTGCTCGGTGAAGATCGCTCCGGCCAGCAGGGTCGCGATATCCAGGCCGAAGATGGTGACGACGGGCACGATCGCCGCGCGAAGGCCATGTTTGAAGGTCGCCCGGCGACGGGACAAGCCCTTCGCCATCGCCGTTCGGACATAGTCCTCGCCCAGGACCTCCACCATCGAACCGCGACTGAATCGGGCATAGACCACCATGTTGGCCGTCGCCAGCACGATCCATGGCAACAACAGACCGGAGAACCAGGCGGCGGGATTCTCGGACAGCGGCGTATATCCACTGTCGGGGAATATCCCCCATTTGTTGATGAGGTAGATCCAGGCGAGCAGCGCGAAGAGGTAGTACGGAATCGAGCTGATCAGCAGGCTGCCGGCGACCAGACCTCGGTCCGCTCCCGTTCCCCGATGTCTCGCCGCGACCGACCCGACGACGACGCCTACGACGAAATAGAGCGCGGCGCCGATCAGCACCAATGACGCCGTTGCCGGAAGGGCCGCCGTGATGAGGCCGCGGACTTCCTGCTTCCGGTTGTAGGAGATGCCGAGGCACGGAGCGTCACACTCATAAGTGACCCCGAGGTCGATCTCGCGGTCGACGAACAGGCCTTTGGCCCACGCGCCGTACTGACTGACGCCACTCTGATTGAGGCCGAGGCCCTCCTCGATGGCAGCCCGCTTCTCCTGCGTGCAGCGGCCCTGTTCAGAGCAAAGCTGCCCGGCCGGATCCGACGGCCCGTAGAAAAACATCGCGAAGGTCGCCATCGAGATGACCACCACGACGATGACCGCCGCAATCAACCGGCGCACGATGTAGCCGAACAATGTCCACCGCCTCGTTCGATGTCACCGTGGGTGGTGCGGCGCATCGTCTGCGCCGCACCACCAGCACGGGGTTTCTATCAACTCCTCATGGGGCTACTGCTGAACCCACATGTCCTTGAAGGTCGGCATGCCGAAGGCGGGGTCGACGTCCATGTTCTGGACGGCCGAGCCGCGGCCCTGGATGGCACCGGTGTAGTAGACCGGAATCGCAGGCAGGTACTTCTGCTGCATCATCTTCTCCAGGTCGTTCCACGCCGTGGCCTGCTCGGTCGCATCGGTGATCTGGTTGATCTCCGCGATCCGCTGGTCGACCGACTTCTCCGAGAACACGGAGTAGTTGGCCGCGAGGCCCTCCGCGTCCAGGTTGGTGGTCTGGAACAGCGGCGGCATCCACGAACCACCGGACGGGAAGTCCGAGCACCAGCCGGCGAACCGGAGGTTGAGGCTGGAGTCGACTTCCTCGCGCTCGGTCGAGTAGGCCTCGGTGGTGGTCGCCACTGGTCGCACGGAGAATCCGGCTTCCTCGAGACCCTTCACCACCTGGTCCTTCTGGGCCACTGCCTCTTCGTCGTCACGCTGGTAGAGCCAGGTGATCTCGTACTCGCCAGGGTCGTAACCGGCCTTCGCCAGCAGCTCCTTGGCCTTGGCGGGGTCGGTCTTTCCAGGCTCCAAGCCCGGGGTGACGTTGTACTCCACCCGGCCCGGGATACCAGGCGGCATGATGTTCGAGGTCGGATACTCCGCAGTCGCCCCGATGACCTCACCACCGGCCTCCAGGAAGGCCTCGTAGGGGAAGCCGTAGGCAAGCGCCTGACGGACCTCGATCTCGGTGACCTTGCGGTAGTCCGGCGCGAGGAACCAGGTGCAGGCCTCAGGACCTGGCACCAGACGGTCCGGCGCGTCCTGCTTCATCCGCAGGTACGTGCTGGCCAGCAGGTCGTCGAAGGTCAGCGCGGCCGGCTGGGAGTCCTCGAGAATGATGTTGTCGATCTTCGCCGTGTCGGTGTCGAAGTCCATGTTCCACTGGTCGACGTACTGGTGCCGGCCTGGGTCGGAGTTCGGGTCCCACTCCGGGTTCTTGACCAGGGTGAGCTCCTTCTCCGGGACGTAGTTGTCGAACATGTACGGACCGGTGGCCAACGGGTGGTTGACGTACTCCTTCAGCTCGGCCTGGGTGTCGATGGCGTCCTCGGGGATGGGGCCCATCGCTCCGAACGATCCCCAGTACGGCATGTCCGGGAACGGGCAGGCCATCTTGTAGGTGATCTCGTTGCCGTTGATCTCGACGCCGTCGTACTCGGGACCGCTCTGGTAGTAGCCCTCGTACAGTTCCTTGTCGTTGGGGTCACAACCGCCGTGCAGGAAGAAGTTGTTGCTGTAGGTCGCGCCCTCGGGGAACGTGTGACGGTCCATCGACAGCATCGCGCCGGTGGCGAAGTCTTCCATCTCCACCGGGTCGCCGTTCTCGTACTTGATGCCCTCACGGATCGTGAACGTCCACTCGGTGTTGTCCTCGTTGGGCTCCCAGGACGTCGCCAGGTCCGGGATCAGGGTGATGTCGCCCGAGTCCTTGTTGTAGACGAACTGCGTAAGGGACCGGTTGACCAAGCCCGACGAGATCGCGCCGGCGTTCGTGTAGTAGACCTCGGACGGCATCATCGTGTTGAGGCCGGCGTCGCTGTAGACGTCGATGGTGCCGCCCTCGGCCGCGCCTTCGACCGGCGGTGCGGGGCCGTCGGAGCGGGTCATGTCGATGACCTGGCCCTTGCCACCGCCCTCTTGGAACTCCTCGGTGTCGGAGCCGCTGTCGCTGCCGCCGCTACCACACGCGGCCACCACCATTAAGGCGCCGACAGCGGCAGCGATTGTTGGTTTGTTCCACCGCATGTATTGATCATCCTTTCTCGGTTGACGACGCGACCCCGAGCGTGCGCTCATCGTCGTGTCTTGGGGTCGAAGGCATCCCGGACCGAGTCGCCCAACAGATTCAGCGCGACAACCAGGACCATCACCGTGATGATGGGCGCCCATAGATAGATCGGGTAGAAGTCGTAATCGAGCTGGGCTTCGTTGATCGTCTGCCCCAGCGACGGCACCCCGGTGATGCCGATCCCGAGGTACGACAACGCGGCCTCCAACGCCACAAAGTTCGGCAGCATCAACGAGATCGACACCACGATCGGCGCGATCAGGTTGGGCAGGAGCTCCTTGAAGAGAATCCGGCGAGTGGGCACGCCGATTACCCGGGCCGCCTGGATGAATTCTCGCTCCCGTAACGAGAGCACCTCAGCCCGAATGATCCGGGCGAGGTACATCCAGCCGAGGACGACCAAGACGGTGATCACCGCGATGACCGACGCCCAGTTCAAGGCGGTCGGATTCTCGGCGAACCGCTGGGTGAGGATCGGGCCGAGTGTCAGGGCGCCCAAGATGAACGGGAAGGCGAGGAACGTGTCGATGGTGAACGACATCCCACGGTCGAGCCAGCCATGGGCGAAACCGGAGACCAGGCCGATGATGACGCCGATGAGCGTGGCGCCCACGGCCGAGATCGTGGCCACGAGCAACGAAGTGCGCAGGCCGTAGAGCAGCCGGGCCAGGTTGTCATAACCGGTCTGCGGCTCCAGGCCCAGCGGATGGTCCCATGTGAACGCGTTCAACGGCGGGCCGATCGCGGGGTAGCCGCCGGTGCCGATCACCTCGGCGGTGTCGGTGCAGTCCGAGTCCGGACAGATGTCGAGGGCGCCGGTGATCAGGGGCGCCAGGACGCCGAGCAGGACCAGGATGGCGACGACCACGCCGGAGATGATCGCCACCTTGTCGTGACGCAGCCGCTCGAGTGCGATCTGCGTGGGTGATCGGCCATGGATCGCACCGGGCTTCGGCTCGTCGACCAACTCCTCGGGATGGAGGGTTCCCTCGGCTTCGATACCCGGCAGAGCCATGGACACCTCCTGGTCGAGCGGCTTGCAGCCCCGGCGCAGTCGGGATCGTTCCGATGCGCCGAGCGGGACTCTAGACGACCCGCTCAGCAACTACGGAATAGAGCAGGTAACGATCCTGAAACGCTTGATCTCCGACCGGAAGTAGAGGTGTCACATCGACGTTGAGTCGGCACGACTTTCGTCCGGTTTCGCGTCGATTCCCGCCTCCCGCCGTTGCGCCGCTGTGATGGGGGTCGGCGCCCCCGTCAGCGGGTCGCCACCCGAGGCCGTCTTCGGGAAGGCGATGACGTCGCGGATCGAGTCGGCGTCGGCGAGCAGCGCGCACAGCCGATCGAGACCGATCGCGATCCCGCCGTGCGGTGGTGGGCCGTACTCGAACGCCTCCAGCAGGAAGCCGAACTGCCCCTTGGCCTGCTCCTCAGTCAATCCGAGCACGTCGAAGACCCGCTGCTGGACATCGGGGCGGTGGATCCGGATGCTGCCGCCGCCGAGCTCCGTGCCGTTGAGGACGATGTCGTACGCGCGACTCAGCGCCTCGCCGGGCTGCTTCTCGAAGCGGTCGACCCACTCGTCGTTCGGCGCGGTGAACGGATGGTGTACCGAGGTCCAGCCGTCGTCGGTCGCCTCGAACATCGGCGCCTCGACGACCCAGACGAACTCCCAGCGCGCCTCGTCGATCAGGTTGCAGCGGGCGCCGATCTCCAGTCGCGTCGCGGCCAGCAGGCCGAGGGCGTCGGACCGTCGGCCGGCGGCGAAGAAGATGCAGTCGCCGGGCTTCGCGCCGGTGTGCTCGACGAGCCCGGCGCGTTCGGAGTCCGACAGGTTCTTGGCCACCGGGCCGCCGAGCTCGCCGTCGTCGCCGACCAGCACGTACGCCAGCCCCTTGGCGCCGTGCGACCGCGCCCACTCCTGCCAGGCATCCAGCTCCCGCCGGGCCTGTGAGCCGCCGCCTGGCATGACGACAGCACCGACATACCAGTCATCGGAGCCGGCACCAGGCGGAAGGAAAACTCTAAACGGCGTCTGTGCGAAGTACGCCGTGCAGTCGACCAACTCGCAGCCGAATCGCAGGTCGGGCCGGTCGATGCCGAACCGGCGCATCGCCTCCGCGTACGTCATCCGCGGGATCGGCGTCGTCACCTCGACGTCGAGTAGCTCGCGCCACAGCCGCACCAGCACCTGCTCGGTCAGGTCGAGCACGTCGTCGACGTCGCAGAAGCTCCACTCGATGTCGAGCTGGGTGAACTCCGGCTGCCGGTCGGCCCGGAAGTCCTCGTCCCGGAAGCAGCGGACGATCTGGTAGTAGCGCTCGAGCCCGGCGACCATCAGCAGCTGCTTGAACAACTGCGGCGACTGCGGGAGGGCGTACCACTTGCCGGGCTGCAGCCGGACCGGGACGACGAAGTCGCGAGCGCCCTCCGGCGTCGAGCGCGTGAGGTACGGCGTCTCGATGTCGAGGAAGTCGTGCGCGCTCATCACCTCGCGGATGATTCGCGTGACATCGGCGCGCAGCCGGAGGTTGCGCGTCATCTCGGGTCGCCGCAGGTCGAGGTAGCGATACCGCAGGCGCACCTCCTCGTTGACCGGCGTCGCCTCGTACTCCTCGACCGGGAACGGCAGCGCCGCCGCCGCACTGAGGATCTCGACCGTGTCGGCGACGACCTCGATCTCGCCGGTCGGCAGGTTGGGGTTCTCGTTGCCCTCGGGCCGCCGGCGCACGTCGCCGACCACGCGGAGGCAGTACTCCGAACGCAGCGGGCTGGCGGCCTCCTCGTCGCGGATCACGACCTGGACCACGCCGCTGGCGTCCCGCAGGTCGATGAACGCCACTCCCCCGTGATCGCGCCGCCGTGCCACCCACCCGGTCAGCGTGACGCTGGAGTCGATGTCGGCGGCGCGCAGAGCGCCTGCGTCATGGGTACGGATCACGTGTCGCGCTCCTTCGTGACGATGCGAGGTCGGAGGTCGGCGGCGGGCGGCTGCCAGGCGTCGGGGTCGGCGTCGACCTGGTCGCCGGAGCGGATGTCCTTGACCTGGTGGCTCTCTTCCGATCCCGGCGACGGTGGGAACCAGACGTACGGGATGCCGCGCCGGTCGGCGTGGCGGATCTGCCGGCCGTACTTGGCCGCGGCCGGCGCCACCTCGGTCGGGATGCCCCGGGATCGCAGCCTGGCGGCGACGTCGCGACTGGCGGCCCGCGACGCGTCGTCGGGCACGGCGACGAGCACGCAGGACGGCACACTGCGGTCGGCGTCGATCAGCCCACGAGCGACGAGTGGCGCCAGCAATCGGGTGATGCCGAGGGAGATGCCGACCCCGGGGTAGGTCGACCGGCTGTCGCTGGCCAGCGAGTCGTAGCGGCCGCCGGCACAGATCGACAGCGAGCCGTGCTCGGCCGTGAATCCCTCGAACACGGTGCCGGTGTAGTAGTCGAGCCCGCGGGCGATCTTGAGGTCGGCGACGACCCGGAACCGGTCGGAGTTGGCTGGCGCGGCCGCCTCGACGGCCTGGACGAGCTCGTCGAGACCGGTGTCCAGCAGCGGGTGCGTCACACCGAGCTTGCGTACGTCGTCGGCGAACGACGCGTCGTCGCAGTTGATCTGCGCCAGGTCGAGGCAGGCTCCGGCCTGGTCGGAGCTGAGCCCGAGGTTCACCAGCTCCTCGCGTACGGCGTCGGCGCCGATCTTGTCGAGCTTGTCGATGGCCCGCATCACGGCCGTCGGGTCACCGATGCCCAGGCCCCGATAGAAGCCCTCGATGAGCTTGCGGTTGTTGACCCGCAGCGTGATCGGCGGCAGCGGCAGTCGGCTGAGTGCCTCGGCCATCACGATCGTGACCTCGATGTCGGCGTCGAGGTGCAGGTCGTCGCGTCCGATGATGTCGATGTCGGCCTGGGTGAACTCGCGGTAGCGGCCCTCCTGCGGCCGTTCGCCCCGCCAGCAGCGCTGGATCTGGTAGCGGCGCAGCGGGAAGTGCAGGTGCCCCTGGTGCTCGAGGACGTAGCGGGCCAGCGGCACGGTGAGATCGAAGTGCAGTCCGACACCGGCGTCGCCTTCGTCGGCCTCGGCCTGCAGCCGGCGCAGGACGTAGACCTCGTGCGACGTCTCGCCCTTGCGCATCAACTCCTCGAGCGGCTCGACCGACCGGGTCTCGATCGACGCGAAGCCGTGCAGCTCGAAGGTCTCCCGCAGGGTGTCGATGACGGTCAGCTCGGCAGCGCGTTGGCTCGGCAGGAACTCGGGGAATCCCGAGAGCGGGGTGCGTTTCGACATGGGTGTTATAGGCCTCGGCTCGGGCCGCTCGGCGCCTCGGAGAGTTCGGCGAGGAAGGGGTTCGTCGCGCGCTCGCGGCCGATGGTCGTCTGGGGTCCGTGGCCGGGAAGTACGACGATCCGGTCGTCCAGCGGCAGCACCTTGTCGTGCAGGCTGCGCAGCATGGTCGGATGGTCGCCGCCCGGCAGGTCGGTGCGTCCGATCGAACCGGCGAACAGCAGGTCCCCGGAGTACATGACCTCGGGCACGTCCTCGGGTCCGTCGTAGGCGGTACGGAACGACACCGACCCCCTGGTATGCCCGGGTGTGTGGTCGACGACGAACTCGATGCCGGCCAGGGTGAGCGTCGCGGCGTCGGTGAGCTCGCGTACGTCGTCGGGCTCGGCGAAGGAGTAGTCCGAGCCGAGCAGCAGGCCTGCCGAGTCCGGCGAGATGCCGGCCATCGGGTCGGTCAGGAGGTGCCGGTCGTTTGGGTGGAGATAGGCCGCGGACTCGTAGGAGCCGGCCACCGGTACGACGCACCAGACGTGGTCGATATGTCCGTGTGTGAGAAGGATGCTCACCGGCTTGAGCCGCTGCTCGCGTACGACCTCGGCGACTCCGTCGCTGGCGTCCTTCCCCGGATCGACGATGACGCACTCGGCGCCCGGCTCGGTGGCCACGACATAGCAGTTGGTCGCCCAGGGACCGGCGGGAAACGCGGCGATCAGCACGGCACACGAGACTACGCGAGCGGGGCCGAATGCTACGAATCGATTGCGATGCGACACGAAGGGTGGTCGTGCTCCTAGACTTGCCGGTCGTGGTCACCAAGAGGGAACGCCGGCGCATGCTGGCCCGAGAGCACTACCAGCGGCAGCAGGTGCGACGGGCGGCCAAGGACAGACGCCGTCGGATCCGCAACATCGTGGTTGGGGTCATCGTGGTCTTGGCCCTGGTCATCGCCATCGGGTGGCTGCTGAAGGCGAAGGTCTTCGATGATGACTCGGCCTCGTCGCCGACCGGCTCCGGTGCGGTGTCGACGATCCACCGCGGAGTGTCGCCATGAGCGCGCAGAGTCCCTGGGGCCGCGTCGACTCCGAGGGCACGGTCTACGTCAAGACGCGCGAGGGCGAGCGGGTCGTCGGCCAGTGGCCGGATGCCGATCCGGACGAGGCGATGGCGTTGTTCACCCGGCGCTACGAGGGTCTGCGGGTCGAGGTCGAGCTGCTGGACAAGCGCATCCGCGGTGGGTCGCTGTCCCCGGAGCAGGCCGAGACGACCGTGAAGACCGTACGCGAGACGGTTGCCACGGCGGCGGCCGTCGGCGATCTGGACGGGCTGCTCGACCGGCTCGACGCGCTCGGCCCGGTGATCACCGAGCAGCGGGAGTCGCGCAAGGCGGCCAAGGCCGAGCGAACCGCGCGGGCCCGCGAGACGAAGGAGCGCATCGTCGTCGACGCCGAGCGGATCGCCGCCGGCACCGACTGGCGCGGCGGGGCCGACAAGCTCCGCGCCCTGCTGGACGAGTGGAAGACGCTGCCGCGTCTCGACAAGGCGACCGACGACCCGCTGTGGCACCGGTTCTCCAGCGCCCGTACGGCGTTCACCCGCAAACGCAAGCAGCAGTTCGCCGAGCTCAACGAGAAGCGGCAGGGCGCCAAGCACGTCAAGCAGCGGCTGCTCGAGGAGGCGGAGCGGCTGTCCAACTCGACCGACTGGGGGGCGACGTCGAGGGCGTACCGCGACCTCATGCAGCAGTGGAAGGCCGCCGGTCCGGCGCCGCGGTCCGACGAGGAACGGCTGTGGACCACGTTCCGAGCGGCGCAGGACAAGTTCTTCACCGCCCGCGATGCGGCCAACGCCGAGCTCGATCGGGAGTTCGCCGCCAACGCCGAGACGAAGCGGGCCATCCTGGAAGAGGCCGAGAAGCTCGTGCCGGTCCAGGACGCTGCCGATGCGCGGTCGGCGTTCCGGCCCTTGTCGGAGCGCTGGGACGCGGCCGGAAAGGTGCCGCGGGGCGAGATCCGCGAGCTTGAGGGCCGGATGCGCGCGGTCGAGAACGCGATCCGCGAGGCCGAGGACGTTCACTGGCAGCGGACCAATCCCGAGGCCCGCGCCCGGGCCGCCGACACGGTGGCGCAGCTCGAGACGTCGCTGGCCGACCTGCATACCAAACTCGACAAGGCGAAGTCCCTCGGCAACGACAAGTTGGCCCGGGAGGCCGAGCAGGCCATCGAGGCCCGCGAGGCCTGGCTCGTCGAGGCCCGCAAAGCCCTCGCCGACTTCTCCTGCCCCCTCCCCACGATCCGCCACTGCGACAGCCACCATCCGCCACTGCGACAGCGACGATCCGCCACTGCGACAGCGACGATCCGCCACTG
>Ga0081455_10005445_pt1 | contig 13955 bp, 10 predicted proteins | sample TabmetS3T2R1_FD_70207 | JGI IMG/M metagenome (GOLD analysis project Ga0081455, IMG submission 70207) | Tabebuia heterophylla rhizosphere microbial communities from the University of Puerto Rico - S3T2R1 | ecosystem: Host-associated > Plants > Roots > Rhizosphere ... | reverse complement strand
GCCGCGCTGCGTCCCGACTTGCCCGCCACGATCGGCTTGCGGCGCCCCACCTCACGAGCCAGGCGCGAGAACCTCCGAGGGTTCCCGAACGACTCCAGGTACAGCAGGATCACGTCCGTTCGCTCGTCGGTCGACCAGTACGCGACGAGGTCGTTGCTGGAGACGTCGGCCTTGTTCCCGACCGAGACGAACGAGGACAGCCCCAGACCGAGCCCGGTCGCGTACTGCATGATCGCGAGCCCCAGCGCGCCCGACTGGGACAGGAAGCCGACGTTCCCGGCGGGCGGGTAGACCGTCGCGAAGGTGCCGTTCAGCCGCACGTCGCCGGCCGTGTTCACGATGCCCATGCAGTTGGGGCCGATCAGGCGCATCCCGTGTGCCCGGCAGATGTCCAGCAGCTCCGCCTGCCGGGCCGAACCCTCGCCGCCCACCTCCCCGAAGCCCGCGGAGATCACCACCAGCCCGCGGACGCCCTTGCGACCGCAGGCGCGGGCGACGTCGGCCACCCCTTCGGCGGGCACGACGACGAACGCGACGTCCACCTCCCCCGGGATCTCCTCGATCGAGGGGACCGCGACCACGCCCTGCACGACGTCCGCCTTCGGGTTGACCGCGTACACCGGGCCGGCGAACTCGGTGACGAGCAGGTTGTGGAACAGTCGCCCGCCGATCGACGAGGAGTCGCGCGATGCGCCGATCACGGCGACGGACCGCGGCGCCAGGAACGTGCGCATCGCGTTGACCGCCGCCTGCGTCTCCCGGTCTTCGAAGTGTTCGAACGCCTCTCCCGTCATCCCGATCGGGAACTCGACCTCGATCGCGCCCGGCGTCGCCCGGATCGACAGCTCGAACCCGGTCGAGCGGAAGACGTTGATCATGGCGTGGTTCTCCGGCAGCACGTCGGCGGCGAACAGCGTGATGCCGTGTTCGGCCGCCGCCTGCGCGAGCTGACCGATCAGGATCGATCCGATCCCTCGCCCCTGGAACTCGTCGGTGACCGACAGGCTGATCTCGGCACGGGCGTCGTAGGTTCGGATGTACTGCGCCCCGCCGACCATCCGTCCCTCGTCGCCCCCGAGGAGCACCAACAGCGTCAGATGGTTCGCCAGGTCGATGTCGACGATCCGGCGAGCCAGTCCCGAGACGTCGATGGCCTGGGACCAGAACCGCAGCCGCCGTGTCTCCGGCGACAGCCCGATCAGGTAGTCCTCCACCCGTTGCTCGTCACCCGGCCGAGCGGGTCGGATCCGCACCGTGGACCCGTCCCGAAGGACGACGTCGGACGTCAGGCTCGCGTGAGCGGAGTCCGTCGTCATCGCGCCCATCGTAATGAACGCCGTCGAGGCGCCGGCGGTCGTCGGCCGACGTCGCCAAGGGTCCCTGCGAAGAGGTGACGTTCGCCGGGGGTGTGCGGCGGGTCGTCCGGCCTAGGGTCGGGGCGACAGGAGGGTCGACACGGCCCTCCGCGACCGGAAGGAGGGTGCCATGCAACGGGCACCGGAACTCCGAGTCGTTCCCGACGCCTCGCTCAAGCGGGAGCTGGGTCTGCCTGCGGCCACAGCGCTCGTCGTCGGGAACATGATCGGCTCGGGCATCTTCCTGCTCCCCGCGTCGCTGGCGGCGGTGGCGCTGGCGACCGGTTCGGGATCGCTGCTGGCGTGGGGGTTGACCGGGATCGGCGCCATGCTGTTGGCGGTGGTCTTCGCCACGCTGGGGCGTGCGTACCCCAGGACGGGCGGCCCCTACGCCTTCGCGCATCGGGCATTCGGTGACTTCGCCGGGTTCCAAACCGCCTGGGGCTACTGGATCGCGGCGTGGGCCGGCAACGCGGCCATCGCGATCGCCTTCACCGGCTACCTGACCGTATTCTGGCCCTCCCTGGCCCAGAGCAACCTGGCGATGGCGGCGGTCACGATCGGCGTGGTGTGGTTGCTCACGCTGGTCAACATCGCGGGTGTGCGCGAGACGGGCGTCGTGCAGCTGGTCACCACGGTGCTCAAGTTCGTCCCGCTCGCACTGGTCGGCATCATCGGGTTGTTCTTCATGAACGCCGACCACTTCACCCCCTTCGCCCCCAACGGCCTGGGAACCGGTGACGGGATGTGGGGAGGCATCACCGCGGCGGCGGCCCTGACGCTGTGGGCCTTCATCGGCCTGGAGTCGGCAACGGTCCCCGCCGAGGAGGTCAAGGACCCCGAACGGACGATCCCGCGTGCGACGATCCTCGGCACGCTGGTCACGACCGTCGTCTACATCGTGGCCACGGTCGCGATCATCGGTGTGCTGCCGCTCGGCCGGCTCGCCGAGTCGACCAGCCCCTTCGCGGCGGCGGCCTCGGAGATGTTCGGCGGCACCTGGGGCAAGGTGGTGGCCGCCGTTGCCCTCATCTCGACGTTCGGCTGCCTGAACGGCTGGATCCTGATCCAGGGTCGTGTGCCGCTCGCGGCCGCCAAGGACGGGCTGTTCCCCGGCAGGTTCGCACGGCTCCACGGCAGGCGCGGCACCCCCGTGTTCGCCCTGGTCGTGTCGTCGCTGCTGGTGTCCGCCCTGGTCGTGATGAACTACAACAAGTCGCTGATCGATCAGTTCACCTTCATCATCCTGCTCGCGACGCTGACGACGGTCGTGCCCTACGCGTTCTCGGCGGCTGCGGAGGTGTACCTGATCATCGTCGAGCCGGCCATGTTCTCCGGTCGCCGGCTCGCCCGCGATGTCGTGGTCGCGTCGCTCGGGTTCGCGTACGCGATCTTCGCCATCTGGGGCATCGGCTGGGACATCATCGGCAAGGGATTCCTGCTGCTGATGATCGGCCTGCCCGTCTTCGTCTACATGGCCTGGAGGCGTCGCCGGCCGAAGCCGGTCCACGAGGTCTCGGTCCAGACGCCCACCGACCTGATCGAGCCCGCGCCGCTCCTCGGCGTGGGCGGGAGGTGATCGTGATGACACGCAACGTGCTGATCATGGGGGCCGCCGGGCGCGACTTCCACAACTTCAACGTCGTCTACCGCGACGATCCCGACGTGGACGTCGTGGCGTTCACGGCGACGCAGATCCCGTTCATCAGCGACCGGGGCTATCCGGCCGAGCTCGCGGGGGCCCGGTACCCGGACGGGATCCCGATCTACGACGAGAGCGAGCTGGCCTCGCTGATCGACAAGCTCCAGGTCGACGACGTCGTCTTCTCGTACTCGGACGTCAGTCACGAGTACGTGATGCACACGGCGAGCCAGGTCCTGGCGGCCGGCGCGAACTTCGTGCTCCTCGGCCCTCGAGACACGATGCTCCGGGCCGAGGTACCGGTCGTGGCGATCTGTGCGGTCCGGACCGGCTGCGGGAAGAGCCAGACGACGAGATACCTCGCCGAGCTGCTCAAGCGGCGCGGGATGCGGGTCGTGGCGGTTCGTCACCCGATGCCCTACGGCGATCTCAAGGCGGAGCGCGTCCAGCGCTTCGAAACGCTCGAGGACCTGGACCGCGCCGGCGTGACCGTCGAAGAGCGCGAGGAGTACGAGGCGCACATCAACGCCGGCACCGTGGTCTACGCCGGCGTCGACTACGGCGCGATCCTCGAGCAGGCCCAGCGGGAGTGCGACGTCCTGCTCTGGGACGGCGGCAACAACGACCTGCCGTTCTATCGGCCCGACCTGCACATCACCGTCACGGATCCGCTCAGGGCCGGTCACGAGCGCACGTATCACCCGGGCGAGGCGAACCTGCGGATGGCCGACATCGTCCTGATCAACAAGGTCGGGATGGCCCAGGCCGAGCAGGTCGCCTCGATCGAGGCCTCGGTGAGCGAGCTGAACCCGGGCGCCACGATCCTCAAGGCGGACAGCCTGGTGCGGCTGGACCGCCCCGAGGTCGTCTCGGGCAAGGCCGTGCTCGTGGTCGAGGACGGCCCCACGCTCACGCACGGCGGCATGAAGTTCGGCGCGGGGGTCGTGGCCGCCCGGCAGGCGGGTGCCTCGGTGATCGTGGACCCCCGGCCGTACGTGTCGGGAACGATCGCCGCGGTCTTCGAGCGGTACGACGTGGGACCGGTGCTGCCGGCCGAGGGGTACTCGAGCGCCCAGCTCGCCGAGCTCGAACAGGCGATCGCCGCGACGCCGTGTGACGCCATCGTCATCGGAACGCCGATGGACCTTCGCCACGTCATCCGGCTCACCAAGCCGGTCGCGCGCGTGACGTACGAGCTGCAAGAGCTCGGATCGGGTCTCGACGACGCGATGGAGGGCGTCGTCGAGCGCACGCGTTCGGCCGACGCCGTCTAGGCACGACGCCGACGGTCCGGCCTCCCGGTTCCCACCGGGAGGCCGGACCATCGTGCCATGCACAGGCACGCATCTGAACAACGGCGCCCGTGCGAGGGAGGCGCGCGATCGGCCATTCGACCCGGTCGAACGGCCCTTCGACCCAGGGTCGGCCGACCCGGGTTCGGACCGGCGCTCGACCCTAGGTTCGGAGCGAGGCCACGCAAGGAGGTGCCCCGATGGACGGTGCGACGCATGGACCGACGTTCGGCTTCCCCAGGATGCACAAGGAAGCGGCGGAGCGTCGTGACTTCCTGCCCGCAACGATCCACGCGGTCGCCGGATCGGGCTGCCCGGTGTACGTGGAGGCCGGGATCGGATCGGGCATGGGGTACGCCGACGACGACTACGCGTGCCGCGCCGGCGTCGAGGTCGTGGACGAGCACACGGCCTACGAACAGGACGTCGTGGTCGTCCTGCGCTCACCGGAGGGGAAGTTCGAGTGGATGCAGCCCGGCGCCACCCTTCTGTCGATGCTGCACTTCCCCACGCGTCCGGCGCGGGTCGAGCTGTTGGAGCGCCTGCACATCCGGGCGATCAGCCTTGACACGATCGCCGACGACGAGGAGAAGCGCATGGTCGTGAACGGCAAGGCCGTCGCCTGGAACGGGCTGGAGGCGGCGTTCGATGAGTTGGAGGGCACCTGGCCGGGGATCTCCGATCACCGCAGGCGGCCCGTGCACGTCACGATCATGGGTGCCGGCGACATCGGCAGACACGCTGTTGAGGCCGCGACGAAGTTCGGGAACCTCGATCGCAACGATCGCTATATGGCCGCCGGCGTGCCCGGCGTCGAGGTCGTCACGATCGGCCGCAACCTGACGTCGAACCTCATCTACCTACAGCGCCGCCTGCTCGTGACCGACGTGTTCGTCGACGCGACCCAGCGGCACGACCCCTCCCGGGCGATCGTGCCGAACCAGGCGATCGGCCTCCTGCCGGATCACGCGGTGATCTGCGATCTCGTGGTCGACCCCTACCTCCTGGACTCCCATCCGCCCACGGTTCGAGGCATCGAGGGCATCCCGCAGGGCGACCTCGATCGGTACACGTTCGGGATCGGTGATCCGGCTTGGGACCGTCTTCCTCCCGAGATCCCCACGGCGGCCCGGAGGGCGGTCGTGTCCTGCTACTCGTGGCCCGGGGTCCATCCGCTCGCGTGCATGGAGCACTACGGCCTCCAGCTCGAACCCCTCCTGGAGACCCTCGTCGCGCGAGGAGGATCGGAGGGCCTTCGCCCCGACGGGTCCTTCCACGAACGCGCGCTGTGGCGGGGGAGCCTGGCCGGCTGGCGGGCACGGGAGCGGGTCCTCGAGCCGTCGTTCGGGTGAGGCGGCAGGACGTCCGTCCGGGTGGATGCCCCGTCGTCAGCGACGGTCACCGGCGGGCCGCAGGTACACGAACCAGTACACGAGCCCGACCAGGATCGCGCCACCGATGACGTTGCCGATGGTTGCGGCCACGATGTTCGTGACGGCCGAGCCGACGTCCAGCCCGGCGAGCTGCGTCGGCGACAGACCCGCCGCGTGCACGACGGAGGCCTGACCCTTGATCGCCAGGCCCATCGGCAGGAAGTACATGTTGGCGACGCTGTGCTCGAACCCGGCCGCGACGAAGGCGGTGATCGGGAACACGATCGCGAGGACGCGGTCGGTGACGGTTCGACCCGCACTCGCGAGCCACACGGCCAGACACACGAGGGCGTTGGCGAGGATGCCCCGCACGACCACCACGGCGAACGGCAGCGAGGCCTTCGACACGGCGATCGTGAGCGCCGTTCCCCCGAGCGCCGAATCCGACTGCTGCCACCAGTCTCCGAGGGACAGCATCGCCACGATCGACAGCGCGCCGATCAGGTTGCCGACGTAGACGATGCCCCAGTTGCGGAGCAGGCGCCCGAGCGGGATCCGACGGCTCACCCAGCTCATCGTGATGAGGTTGTTGCCGGTGAACAGCTCCGCGCCGGCGACCACCACGAGGATCAGGCCGAGGGAGAAGACCAGTCCCGACAACACCCTCGTCGGGCCGAACCCGAAGGGCGATCCCGTCGCGGCGACCGTCGAGAAGAGGGCTCCCAGGGCGATGAAGGCGCCGGCCAGGACCCCGAGCACGAGCGTCGTCACGAACGAGGCGTTCGCCTTGGCGACGCCCCGATCCTGCACCAGCAGGGCGATCTCCGAAGGGGAAAGGGCGTCGACGCCCGACATCGGATGCGCACTCGACGAGGTCATGTTCTCGAACCCTAATGTGGCCGGCCCGGGTTCGTGGGCGTCACCGGACGACGAGGACCGGGCACCCGGCGTGGTGGATGACCTTGTGGGCGATGCTCCCGAGCAGGAGGCCCGAGAAGTCCGACATGCCCCTGGTCCCCATCACGATCAGGTCCGAGCCCAGCGACCGGGCCGCCTCGACGATCATGGGGGCGACGTCGCCGGATCGAGCCGCCACCGCCTCCCCGGTCGCCTCGATGCCGTCCGCGTCCAGCTGCTTCAGCACGTGGTCCACGATGTGCCTCGCCTCGGTGGTCGTCTCGACCGGGGCGACGAGGCCCGCCTCGTGAACGTGCAGGACGTACACCGTGGCATCGGACGTCCTCGCGAGGTCGCCGACGACCGAGCACGCCCGCTCCGAGTGCTCCGAGCCGTCGACCGCCAGCAGGATCTTCTCGAACATCTCGTCCTCCTTCCCTCGCCGACGCGGCAGCCCGATGGCCACCGTGCCACCCCATGTCTCTCATCCGAAGCTCCCGGCGGGTGGGGGCGATGGTCCCCCGATCCCGGGGACCGACGTCCTTGGTGGGTTCCGTCCGAAAGGAGTTGTCAGGGGCGCCGTGGGCTTCGACCACGACGCACGACGGCCTTCCTCGCCTCCTCGGCCGCGAACAGGATGAGGGGGGCCGACACGATCGGCAGCCACTGCGCCCAACCCAGCGGATGCTGGCCGAGGGCATCGCTGAGCACCGGCACGTACACGAGGGCCATCAGCGCCAGGAGCTCGACGCCGACCGCCCATACCAGCAGTCGGTTCGTCAACGGGCCGATCGTGAGCAGCGAGGCGGGGGTCGAGCGGCACTCGAACGCGTTGACCATCTGCATCAGGACGATGGCCGCGAACACCATGGTCGACAGCGTGGCGAGTCCGACACCCGAGTCGGGGAACGGATCCGACGGCCACCCGAAGAACAGCGCCGCCCCCAGCGGGGCCATCGCGAGCGAGACGACGGCCTCGATCGGGCCGAGGAACCCGAACGCCCGGCCGAGCACGGGGCCGTCCAACAGGCGCGCGCGCTTCGAACGCGGCGGGCGATCCATGACGTTCGGCTCGGGACGCTCCGCTCCCAGGGCCAACGCCGGCAGCAGATCGGTTCCGATATCCAGCGCGAGGACCTGCAGGACGGAGATCAAGAGCGGCACGCGTCCGCCCGACAGCGCCCAGAGCACGAAGGGAGCGAGCTCCGCCACATTGTCCGTGAGGTGGTAGGTGAGGAACCGCTTGATGTTGTCGTACGCGGCTCGGCCTTCCTCGACCGCCTCGACGATGTGCGCGAAGTTGTCGTCGAGCAAGACGATGTCCGCGGCCTCCCGGGCGACGTCGGTCCCCACCTTGCCCATCGCGACCCCGATGTCCGCCTGTCGCAGTGCGGGAGCGTCGTTGACCCCGTCCCCGGTCATCGCCACGACCTCGCCACGGGCCTGGAGGGCCCGGGCGATCTGCAGCTTCTGCTCCGGAGCCACGCGCGCGAGGACGGCGTCGTCGTCGCCGAGGAGGGTGCCGATCGCCTCGTCGGTCGGGGGCAGCTCGGAGCCGAGGACGACTCGCTCGGCGGGCAGGCCGGCCTCCTGCGCGACCGACGAGGCCGTGGCCGGGTGATCGCCGGTGATCATCACCAGGCGGATCCCCGCTCGGTGGCATCGCTCCACGGCGGCCGGGACCTCCGGTCGCACCGGATCGGACATGCCGACCAACCCCAGGAACTCCATCCCAGACTCCGCCTCGCGCGACCGGTCGGGGAGCTCACCCTCGATCACCCGACGCGCGAACGCGAGGACCCGCAGGCCCCGTGCCGCAAGGGCATCAACCTCGGCGAAGACGGCGCGCTCCTCCTCCTTCCCGAGGGGGCGCGATCCGTCGGCGAGGCGGATGCTCTTGCACGAGTCGAGGATCACCTCCGGTGACCCCTTGGTGAGCACCTCGTACTCCCCGGACGCCAGGACGTGAACGGTGCTCATCCGCTGTCGCTCGGATTCGAACGGGAACTCCCGCACCCTCGGGGCGGAACGCTCCTCTTCCTCGCGCCGGACGCCACCCTTGAGGGCCAGGACGAGGAGCGCGCCCTCGGTCGGATCACCCACGCAGTGCCAACGCCCGTCGCGCTCCTCCAACCTGGCGTCTCCGCACAGGCAGGCGACATGCAGGAGCGGACGGATCCGGCCCATCTCGTCCTCGCCGAGTGGGCGATCGCGGGCCAGGATGGTGCCGCTCGGGTCATAGCCCGATCCGGTGAGCGTGTACGTCCCGCCGGGCAGGACCACACCGCTGACGGTCATCTGGTTCGACGTGACCGTCCCGGTCTTGTCCGTGCAGACGACGGTCGTCGACCCCAACGTCTCCACGGCATCGAGGCGACGGACGAGCGCACCGCGATGAGCCATGCGTGTGGCACTCATCGCGAGGGAGAGCGAGAGCGTGGGAAGGAGCCCCTCGGGGACCAGCGCCACGATGACCCCGACCGAGAACAGGAAGCCGTCGCGAGGGGTCATGCCGAGGCCGAGGGCCACCCCGAACAACCCGATGCCCGTCCCGATCGCGAGAACGGCGATGACGCGGACGGCTCGGTGCAGCTGGATCCGGAGCGGGGTGGGCCGCCGCACGACCCTCGCGGTCAACTGCGAGATCTGGCCGAGCCGCGTCTGCGCCCCTGTGGCGGCCACCGCGACGACACCGGACCCCGAGGTGACGAACGTGCCCGCGAAGACCAGATCGGACGCCTCGAGGGGATCCGAAGGCGGGTCCGGCGTCGGGGCGGGCTCGCGACCCACCGGTTTGGACTCGCCGGTCAACGTCGACATGTCGACCTTCAGCTCGTCCGAACGCACGACGCGCGCGTCGGCCGAGATCCGGTCTCCTTCACGCAGGATCACGAGATCCCCTGGCACGAGCTCCGCGGCCGCACGGGGGCCGATCCGGCCGTCGCGCCTCACGAGCGCCGTGTCGGGCAGGAGGGCCGCGAGTGCGCGGACCGCGCGCTCCGCCCGGTACTCCTGAGCGAAGCTGAACGCGCCGTTGACCAGGATCACCACGACGATGGCGACCCCCAGCTGCGGCATGCCGCCGACGAAGGCGAGCCCGGCGGCCGCCCACAGCATCAGGGCGAAGAAGTGGAACAGCTGGGCGGCGACCTCTTCCACCAGGCCTGGTCCGCTTGCCCGGGGGATCTCGTTCGGCCCGATCCGCGACAGACGTGCCGCCGCTTCCTCCGTCGAGAGTCCCTCCGGCGAGGTTCCCAGCTCCGCGAGGGCCTCCTCCACCGAGAGGACGCACAGGCGAGGAAGCGACGTTCCTCGCCTCGACCCTCCCACCAGAGTCCTCTCGGCGGATGGCCTCACGTACCTGTTCTAGCGCATCGCGGGAACGGGACAGCGCGCTCTTGCCGAAAGCCCCCGAGGCGGCGGGGCGGAGGGCCCGCCTCGACGGCCTCGCTCACCGAGAGACTGTGATCGGAGGGCGAGGTGAGCGGGACGATGAGGACGGCGACGATGCCTCGCGTACGACCAACGCGGCGAGCCCCGAGGGGCTGGCGCGCGTGTGTCCTCGTGTCGGTCTTCGCGCTCGGTTCGATGGGGGGCGCCGTCCCGGCCGGCGCCCTCGACGGAGACCTGGACACCTCGTTCGGTCAGGGCGGCAGGGTCACCACGCTCTTCCCGGACGGCTCCTTCGCGAACGCGGTCGCGATCCAGCAGGACGGCCGGATCGTCGCGGTCGGGGCGGCGGCGGGTCCGTCCCTGAGCGGCGAGTTCGCGGTCGCGCGATACGAGACCGACGGGTCCCTCGACCCGGGCTTCGACGAGGACGGCATGGTCACCACGCCGATCGCGGGCGGCGGCGACGAGGCGCGGTCGGTGGCGATCCAGCCCAACGGCAAGATCGTCGTGGCGGGGACGGACAGTCGACAGCGGTTCGCGGTCCTCCGCTACCTGGGCGACGGCCGGCTCGATCCCCGCTTCGGCACGGACGGGATCGTTCGCTCGGACCTGACCTCGGGAGAGGACATCGGCTTCGACGTCGCCATCCAACGGGACGGGAAGATCGTCGTCGCCGGCAGCGCCGGCGGCCGGATCGCCGTCGTCCGCTACCTGCGGGACGGCAGGCTCGACCGCGCCTTCGGTGAGGGCGGGACGGTCCTCATGGTTCGGGGTGGCGTCGCCCGCGCGCTCGCGATCCAGCCGGACGGGAAGATCGTCCTGACCGGCTACAACGGCCGCGGCCTCGTGGTCGTGCGGCTGCTGCCGGACGGCGGGCCCGATCCCTCGTTCGGGCGCGCGGGGATCTCCTCGATCGTCGCGAGCCCCATCCTGCCGCTCGCCCTCGCGCTCCAGGGCAACGGCAGGATCGTCGTCGTGGGGGACTACGACATCTTCCGCGCCGGCATCGTCCGGTTCACCAGACACGGTGACCTGGACCCCGACTTCTCGGGCGACGGGATGCGGAGCGTGCGGTTCGGAAGCGGCGAGCAGAACTTCACCGGGGTGGCGGTCCAGGACGACCGGCGGATCATCGCCGTCGGTCACATCGGGCCCCACGAGTTCGGCGACCCCGTCGTCCCGCGGATCGTCCTGGCTCGCTTCACGCCCGGCGGCCGGCTCGACCCGAGCTGGGGCGGCGACGGCAGGGTGGCGACCCGGTTCCCCGGCGGCGCCTCGGCGAGCGGGCTGGTGCTGCAGCCCGACGGCAGGCCGGTCGTCGCGGGCCAGGCGGGCGAGGGCGACGCGTGGGGCTTCGCGCTCGCCAGGTACCGCGCCTGATCGACCTCAGCCTGCCCGAAGGTCCCCCCCGACCCGGGCCGGGTCCCAGGCCAGACCGGGCCCTTCGCCTCAGGCCGCCTCGGCCCCCTTGGCCGAGCATGACCGCAACGGGCCACGCACGGAGGCTGGCCCCAGGAGCGAAGGAGCGGATCGATGGACAGGAGCAGCTGGGACAAGATCGTCAGCGGCGGCGCGGCGGTGGTCGCGGCCGTCCTGATCGTCCTCGGCGCGGCCGCGATCTACGGCGGCTGGTTCGGCCGGGACAACGTCCGCGATCGGCTGGCGCCCGAGAACATCGCGTTCCCGCCGGCCGCCGCGATGACGGCTCAGGAGAAGGTAGAGGTCGGGGCGTTCGCCGGCCAGAAGGTCGACACGGGCCCCGAGGCCGAGGCGTTCGCGCGCTACATCGGCGGACACCTCGAGTTCATCAACGACGGCAAGACCTACTCCGAGACCAGCGCTGCGGCGCGCGAGGAGGGCCTGGCCCCCGACGTGGCGGCTGACCTGCAGGCCAAGGCCGACACGCTCTTCAAGGGCGAGACGCTTCGCTCGATCCTCCTGAACGCGTACGGCTGGTGGACCGTGGCGACGATCACCCTGTGGGCAGGACTGGCAGCGGTGATCGGCGGCGTCGTCCTCGGGATCCTCGCGATCCTGGGCTTCCGTCACGCCCGCAGGACCGTCCCCGAGTACGAGGAGCCCCGGCCGATGGACCGGGAGCTCGTGGAGGTCACGAGCTAGCTGCGGCCTCCGCTCCGGGCCGCGTCTCGGGAGGAGCTCGCCGACAGGCGGGCTCCTCTCGTTCGTCTCCGCACGGGCCGCCCGCCGGTCGGCCGTGCGGTGCCGGGCCGGTCGGCCCGGGACGGCCGGGTCGACCTCGGTCACGCTGCAGGATGGAGGTGATGGCATGACAGCGACGGGCGCACCCTCGACGGTTCGGTCCGAGCTCGCGGAGGCCCTCGGCACGGTCGAGGACGCGATGACGAGGTCGGTCGTATCGGTGTCGCGGGACATGCCGGCGAGCGAGGCCCTGACGTACCTGTCCCGGCGTGGCGTGGGCGGGGCCCCCGTCGTCGAACAGGGGCGGGTCGTCGGGGTCGTGACGGTCGCGGACCTCACGGCACCGCATCCGTATGCGCGGGAGACGGGCCCGTTCCTCCGCCCGCATCACGGGGCGCACGAATGGCTGGTCGGGGACCTGATGACACAGAGCCCCGTCACCGTGTCTCCCGAGGAGCCACTGGTCGAAGCCGTCGTCACGATGGCCAGCGGCCACATCGATCGCCTGCCGGTCGTCGATCGGGACGGAGGTCCGATCGGGATCGTGGCTCGCGACGACGTCGTTCGGGTCTTGGCACGGGTCGTCGCGCGCACCGACCATCGTGCCGACCCACGACGACCGGTGCTCCTGCCAGATTGACATCCCGCGCGCCGTGCCCGCGCATGCAGAGGGCGACAGGTGCAAGGACGCGCCCTCCTGGGTACGTGATGTTGTGGAAGCGAAGGACCCGCGCCTCGCCCGCGAGGTCCTTCCTTCCTTTGCTTCAGGCCTTCGCTCCAGGCCCGTCCGCGAGCGGTCCCGGCGCAGGACCCCCCGTCAAGGGGCCCGCGCCCGCGTGCCGATGCCTTCACCATGGTCGGCGTGCGGAACGCGTTCCTCGGGTCCGTGATCTCGGCGGCGCTGCTCTGGCCAGCCCCAGCCGGCGCCGCGCCGGTTCCCGGCACGGGCTGCGAGGTCTTCCCCGCCTCGAACATCTGGAACACGCGCGTCGACGGCCTTCCCGTCCACGAGATGAGCGACACATGGCTGGACTCGGCCGCGGCGAACGCCACCGACCTGCATCCCGACTTCGGGCCGCCGAGCTACGGGCTCCCGTTCGACGTCGTGGGGCGCCATCACCGAGGCGTCCGCGTCAGGTTCGCCTACGCGAGCGAGAGCGACCGCGGGCGATACCCGTTCGACGCCCGGACGCCGATCGAGGCCGGGTCGGACCGTCACGCGCTGATCGTGCGGCGCGGCACCTGCAGGCTCTACGAGCTCTTCGCGGCCAGGTGGAACGGTGGCCGCCCGCGCGCGGGCAGCGGCGCGATCTTCGACCTGGACTCGAACGCCCTGCGGCCCGACGGCTGGACCTCGGCGGACGCGGCCGGTCTTCCGATCCTCGCGGGGCTCGTTCGTTGGGACGAGGTCAAGGCCGGCGAGATCGACCACGCGATCCGCTTCACGGTCGCGTGCACGACTGACGACCACGTCTGGCCGGCGCGCCACGAGGCGGGCGTGGACGACCCCGACTGCCCGCCGATGGGCGCGCGCTTCCGGCTGAAGGCCGACTTCGACCTCTCGGGGTTCTCGGTCAAGGCCAGGACGATCCTTCGCGCGATGCAGGAGTACGGCCTGATGCTCGCCGACAACGGTTCGAACTGGTACGTCCAGGGAACGCGCGACCGACACTGGCGCAACGGCCTGCTCGATCAGCTGAAGTCGGTGCCGGCCTCCGCCTTCGAGGCGGTCGACGTGAGCGGCTGCATGGTCGATGCCGACAGCGGCCGGGCCGACTGCCCGGCCTGACGAGCGTCAGGATTCGGCGAGCAGCACCCTGAACGAGGCGCCGCCGCCCGGGTG